>Ga0208968_1001001_pt1 | contig 16173 bp, 15 predicted proteins | sample RifOxyA3_FD_184031 | JGI IMG/M metagenome (GOLD analysis project Ga0208968, IMG submission 184031) | Groundwater microbial communities from Rifle, Colorado - Rifle Oxygen_injection A3 (SPAdes) | ecosystem: Environmental > Aquatic > Deep subsurface > Groundwater | place: Rifle, Colorado, United...
ATAAATAATAACAATATCACCGCTCACTTTTCGCACGGCCTCATTAAGAGCGGCACCCACCCCCCTTTCTTTCTGGATAAATATACTGTAGCCTTTTTCTTTTGCATATTCGATTGTACCGTCGGTTGATCCTCCGTCCACAACTATTAGCTCATCATACCACTCTCGCTTGATTTGAGGCATCATAGCCCTCATACCATCCACTTCATTAACTTCAAAAACAATAATTGATACTTTCATTCCACTCATGTCACCTTATCATAGTCATTAGAGATACATTCCCGCCTCGTCCCTTCTTGAAAGTATAGGATTTGAAACAGGCCACCAGATATTAAACATGGGGTCGTTCCATTTATAACTGAACTGTGTCCCGGGATTATAATATGAGGACTGCTTGTAACCAAACATAGCCTCGTCGCTTAAAACGAGATGCCCATTACCAAATTTCGGCGGTATCAAGACTTGCCGATGGTTTCTATCTGAAAGGACAAAAGCATCCCATTTTCCAAAGTCCTTGGATGATTCCACGCAATTCACAACCACTAGGTATAGTTTTCCAAAAGGGCATGTAATGAGCTTCCAAGTCTCCGAATCACCGTGTAGGCCGCGCAAAACGTTTTTCTTGGAGATAGAATAATCGTCCTGTTTGAAAGCAATATCAATCCCCGCCGCCCGATATTCAGCTTCATTGTATGTTTCAACATATTCACCACGATGGTCTTCGAACGAGTCCAGCTGGATTAGCAGAACCCCGTCCAGCTTAGTTTTATTCGCTTTAATCATAATACACTCCTGATTTTTCAGTCATTTTCTTGTTAAGATATAATAATCAAAGAATGAAGAATCATGGTCAAGGCAAACATTTAAAGTGGTTTCCATATTACATATGACAATGCATCATCATATAGGTTGCCGAATTTGTGGTAATGATATCTTATTATTTTGATTCTCTTGTCTTTTTCCAGCCCTTGCAACTTTGTAAGATACCCTGAAAGATAATTTCTTTTTTGATGGTACTGTAACGCAAGATAAGACAGGAGATTATCAGGACTGTACAGCTCATGGAGGCATTCAACATTGACACAAATAGACGGTCTATTCTTCAGAATATGTTCCAGAAATGGGCCATGATTATCACCGATCTGTTCTAGCGCTCCAAATGTCAGGACGCCGCTATTCTTATTCAAGCAAAACGCAGGATCTGGTTTAAAGAAATCAAACTGTCCACCTTTAATCCTCCAGCCTGATTGCTTTGCCAAATGCTTGATGATCTCTTGTGATGATGTAGCCCAATCAAGTCCAAAGAGTTCCTTGTCCGGGAATAATTGAGCCAGGTAAGCCAAATGATATGCAGGCCCACAACCAAATTCATAAATATGATCAACCTCGCTTAAATATTTTTTGAAAATCCACGTCCTATACACATGGGTATAGGCAAATACAAAATTGGGCGATAAAGGCATGATGTACTCAAGGTTCAAACGTGCAGGAACATATTGCTTAAAATATTTAGGGATAAGCTTTTCTAAATTATAACCTGAAGCTAAATATTCATCAAGATTCTCCTTCCATCCTTGCTCCCAATCGGGCCTCCTCTCTTCACCCGCCCTGGCAAGCTTGGGAGCAAAGATTTTTTCAAGAACCTGCAACATGATCCGATCACGTTCTTCACCAAGGATTTTATTATAGGTGAATTCTGCACTGTGGATGAGATCCCCGCAATGCCGGCTTAAATCATCAATGTTCGTTCCGAATAAATTGGCAAAAGATTCCGTTGTTAATTTCATAACATTGTCTTGAATATTTGCATGCTGCTTTTAGCCCCACTTCGAGAATAATTTCATGCGTGAAACTTTCTTACGGCTCCCATTCTACAATTGTTTTGAGGATTGAAGACAGAATAGAAATACGCAACTGCTCATGAGCAATCATTTGTGACAGCATAAAGGCGTTTCCCGGCATTGAGATATCCTTGCAACGCACAGGAAATAAGGAACGTCCATGGGCGTGATCAAGAAAAGCAAGCATTTCCACCCATCTCCTAAAATCATAAAATGATCGTGTATGCAAATCAAGATATTCAAAGTCATACATCAGCACATGCTCGAGACAGTAGCATGCTTCCACGCTATCAAATTGCAACCTACGCGTCAAAAGGGTCTTCACCCCCTCTTTTATAGAAGTCTTGAAGATTACATCGCGCTTACTGTTTATTCTTTCGGCCATTTCAATAAACGTGCGAAAACAGCCCCTCCAATCGAGATTCGTTGCGTCGTTGTTATTTTTAGTGCCTGAAAGAATCTTGTATTCATGAAGAACATTACTAAGGAATCCCTGCGCAACAAGAGTATCCAAACAGATTTTAACACCCAAATGAGCAAGACAACCTCTTTCAATGGGGTCATAATCATGAAAGGCAACGTTCCCTTTAATTGCCACAAAAGGAAACCACGCATTAAAATCTTCAAAAACACCGCAAAAGCTATGATCGCCATCTATATAAAGAAGATCTATTGATTTCCGAATATTCTTTTTCCATACATCTGCAAATTCACTCGATGAAAGATTCATGATAGATACATCTGTGTCTTTCAGATTATCCTTTGCCCTTACGCAATCAAGAGCGTCCACTGTATATATTTTTATACCTTTATTGCGCAAAGCCTGATGGAAGATCAAGGCAGTTCCTCCCATAGCCGTACCGATTTCTACGATAGTACCATTTTCGGGAACATTTGCTGCCAGACGAGCCAGCACTTGCTGTTCCTCTTTCCAGACGAATGCAAAATCAACTGGCTTCATTGGGTTTAACCTTTTGGAAGCTCCTGTCATAAAACTCTGCTTCTTTCTCTTTATAGATATGTTTAATCAAATCTATTTCTTCGACAGTCAAAGAGGACATGCCGGATGATGCGACATTCTCGTCAACCTCATGGATATTAATCATGCCGGGAATAACCGTAGAAACGGCCTCATAATCGAGGCAATATCGAAGAGCCGCCTGGGCTGGTGTCCGATTTTTACCCTTATAAAGGAATGAGAACAACTGGTGGGCTTGGCCCCATCGTTTCAGTTGATCTTTCGGCCAATTAGACCTATGATCTGTACCCACGAATGTCTCATCACCGTGAAGTTTACCTGTCAAAAAACCAAATGTAAGCGGCGTTCGTATAATCAGACCCAGTTTATCCTTTCGTGCTCGCTCAAATAATCCATTCCCCAGAGCCCTTTGATCGATCAAGTTGAAATTTACTTCCACAACATTAAAGCCAAACTTATCAATAGCCCTCATTGCATCGTCAGGCGTCCTGGCCGATACACCATACGCAAGGATCTTTCCCTCTTTTTTCGATGCTTCAAGAGTATTCAAAAGATCGGCATTCCTCTCGATATCTACAATTTTAGGGCTATGAAGGAGATACAGATCGATATAATCAGTCTTTAAACGTTTCAGGCTTCCAACCAGCGCTTCCTTGATATGACGAGAAGAGAAATCCTGCGGCATGTCAAAGGTCGTGTGTGGCAACGTTCCCCCTTTTGTTGCAATGATGACTTCATCACGTCTGCCGGCAAATACCTCGCCAAGCAATTCTTCGCTATGACCGTTTCCATATAAATTAGCTGTATCATAGAAATTAATTCCAGAGGTAAATGCAGCTTTCAGGGCTTTCTTTGATTCATTATCATCAACTTGTCCATACGCATTGCCACCAATCCCCCAGGTACCGAAACCAAGCTCGGAAACAGTTAGGCATGTTTGCCCCAGTTTTCTATATTTCACTTTTTCTCCATTGATCAATCTCTATTCGATTTTCTGTAAAAACGTATTGCATCGGGTTGGTCCTGGCAAGTACGAGCAAACCATTGAATTGTTTGCTCAAGACCCTCCCGGAAAGGTGTATATTTAAAGCCGGATAAAGCAATAAAACGGGAATTATCAGTATTTTTCCTGAATATGCCAAGTGGTTTTGATTTATCAAAAACAATCCGCGCTTTATCTATGTTTATAATATCAGCAATCATGAAAGCTATATCCCTGACCGAATTCTCCTCCGTTGAACCAATATTTAAAACCTGCACGTCGCCATAATTCTCAAGTGCCCACATGAAGATCCTGGCAAGATCTTTTGAGTAGCTGTATTCACGCAAAGGCGTTCCATCGCCCCATATGACAATCTTTTCGTTGTTATTCTTACTCTCATAAAAGCGCCTGATGAGAGAAGGCACCATTGTTGCGTCCTCATAATTAAAATTATCATTTTCGCCATAAATGCCGCCGGGTATTAACCCTACCACATTCAAGCCATATTCTTCCCGATACGCTCTTATAGCCGGATCTATCAGTCTTTTAGCAAAAGATGAACCGTAATTCGATTCGTGAGGATAGCCATCATGAATGAATTCCTCCTTTAGGGGCAAGAGGGACTTCGCCGGATACATACCTGCAGTAAGCGTCATGATAGTCTTTTTTACGCAGCAGCTTCTGGCTGCTTCCATAATGCTGAATGCCATAAGGATGTTATCTCGAAGCATCGTGGCCGGATGTTTCATGCTAAGACCAATACCCCCACTCACTGCTGCTAAATGCATGATCGCATCAGGTTTGCATTTTTTTACATATTGAAGGGTTTCAGGCATATCCCTGAGGTCACAATTGGCGGATGTAACAAAAATGAATTCATGTTGCGGATACTCGCTGCTTATGGATCTGATTGCTGTACCAAGAACGGCGGATGACCCAGTAACAAGGATTTTCTTGTACATTGTATCAGACATTGCTGTACTGGCTCCTCCTGACAACCTGGTATCCCTTTATAAGTTCTGCAATACCATCCTGAATAGATTGCATGGTTTTAAAGCCGGTACCCTCTATTTTTGCATTACTGACCATATAATCTCGTTTATCGGGGTCTTCCCCTACCTCTGCCTCCACGAAATAGAAATTCGGCAATTGTTTTTTGATTTCTTCGCAAAGTTGCCACTTACTCAGATTTGCAGAACTTAAACCCACGTTATAGGGATTATCCTTCATGGTCCTAAAGTTCTCAAGACAATGTACAAATGCACTTGCAACATCTCGTACATGAATATAATTCCTCATGAAACGAGCTTCAAACAACACGAGAAAACGATCATAGAGAGCCCTGTATGTAAAGTCATTGACAAGCAGATCAATACGCATTCTAGGACTGATACCAAAAACAGTGGCCAACCGAAGGCTTATTGCATTACCACTTGCCAATAGTTCATTCTCAATCTGAACTTTAAGTTTTCCATAAAGCGATATTGGATTAAGTGGCGTTTCTTCCGTACAATGAAGACCTTTCTGGCCAACACCATATCCGCTATTTGTTGTTGGAAAAATAATCAGTTGCGATTTACTGCGCAGCTCAAGAATCATCTTGATCGCGTCATAATTTATCGATTTTGCCTCAAGGGGCATTTTTTCACACAAAGGTGCTCCAACAAGACAAGCCAGAGGGAAAATTACATCAATATCTCGCATTGCATCAGACATAAGAGCTTGGTTTCGAACATCACCCCTGATAATTTGCAGTTCTTTTCGGTTACAACAATCCAGAAGAGATGTTTGATTGTACAAGAAATTATCAACGACAATGACTTTATTGCCTTTCTCCAGAAGCATAGGCACCATTATTGATCCCAAATAACCTGCACCACCAGTTACTAAAATCTTCATATCGATCTCTCCGTTATAAACATTCGTTCAAAATCCAATCTCGCACTGATTTCTTGTCAAAACCGCTTTGGTTGTGAAGGAAGTCCCGAGAACCAACCTTGAACAAATACTCATCCTTAAAGCCGAAACGTTTGACACGGACATCTGCCTGCAGATCATTAAGGAGGCAAAGAACGAGGCTATCCAAGCCTCCCTTCCCGATAAATCCTTCTTCCAGGGTAATAACAGTTTTATAGCTTTTCAGAATCTCAAACAGGGACATTTCATCAATAGGCTTGATCGTGAATATATCCACAACACCTATGGACTTATCCTCAATCTCCTTGCTTATTTCGAGGGCCATATGCGTCATGTATCCGGACGACACAATGCAGGCTTTATCCCCTTTCACCAGCTCGTAGAAACCCTTTTCAAAAGAAGGAGCCATTGATTCATTATAAATAAAAGGTAAAGGTTTACCATCAAGCCGGATATATTTTGGTTTCTTTGTATGAATGGAATAGTCGACAAACAATTGCGCCAAGCAGCTGTCGCTAGGCGAACATACAACAATGTTCGGGAGCGTTCTCATGACCGATAGGTCTTCAAGACAGTGATGTGTAGGCCCCGATACATCATAGCTAACGCCAGCCCCTGTACCCACGATGTTTACATTGAGCTGGCGTATTTGCGACGACAAAGCCAGATTTATTCGAATCTGTTCATAAGCCCTCAGAACAAACGGCGCAATAGCATAGGCATAGACGACAAATCCCTCGAGGGCCAAGCCAGTAGCTACATTGATGAGATTTTGCTCGGCAATCCCAATATTGATAAAACGATCCCTGAAGTCTGCCCGCAGCTTATCAAGAACTGGAGCGCCCATGTCAGCCGAAAGAAAGAAAATCCGCCTATCATCCTGCATTCTTCGATAAACGCCTTCTATCAAAGCATCCCTCATGGCTTTCATTGCAACATTGCTCATTTCTTCTCCTTGAGCAACCTTTTGACTTCTTCTGCCTTGAGAGACCTGATATGGCACAGCTCATCATTCTCCCACTGCAAGATGCCTCTGGCTTTAATGGTATCAGCAATAATAACAGAAGGACGACCATTCCGTTGATTCAACAATCCATTCAATGTTTCATATATTTTTTCTATATTATGGCCATTGATGACGTCAGAATTCCATTTAAACGCTGAAAATTTCTCTTCCAACGGTTCCAGACCAAGGATATCTTTCTGGTATCCCAACATGGACATTTTGTTGTTATCCACAATAACAAAAAGGTTATCCAGACAATGAAACGAAGCCAACATAATCGCTTCCCACATCGCTCCGGAATTCAGTTCTCCATCTCCGCACAGGACAAACACCCTTCGGTCGATGCCTTTTCTTTTCAATGCAAGCGCCATCCCGCAAGCCACGCCTAAACCATGGCCCAACGAACCATTTATTGTTTCATAACCAGGGATCAAGGTATCCGGAATTACACCCAGCAATGAATCACTCTGGCTGATTTTAGCCAGCTCATCCAACCCGAAAAAGCCAACGTCTGCAAGAATGGGATACATGGAAATTGAACCATGACCTTTACTGATGATAAGGCGATCTCTTTTATCAGAAAATGGTAATTTCGGATTATAATGCATTAATCCACTGTAAAAAAGGACAGTCAATATTTCCACATCAGACAGAGAGGATGCCAACCTCGTTTCCGGCGCCAAGCCGTGCAGAAAAAGGGTTTCCTTCCAAACCCATTCAGCTTTTTCTTTCATTTTTATCAGCAAATCCATTCGGCTCATCTTGAAATCATTAACATATTTTGCCATGCTCGCCATTAAGATAATCTCGGACAGGACGGATGGCTGGCGGAACAATATCTGCCGGCAGCTCATGGCGGCCAAAGAACCTCACGTCAAAACTCTCATTACTTGTTCTGAGATTACCAGAGACAACTGATGCAATAAAAATCACATCAATAATATGGACCAAATCGCCATTGTCAGGATAACAAACAATACGACCATCCTGCGGATCTGAATAAATGCCCAGGAAACCCTTTATTCCCACGATTAATCCTGTTTCTTCCTGAATCTCCCGTAACGCCGTTGTTATCAATGTTTCCCCAGGGAACACAGCCCCCCCGGGGAGTCCCCACAAACCATTATCCGTGCGCCTTTCAAGAAGCAACCCACCGAAAGCATTTTCAATAATAGCACCGGCAGTGATTTTAACCCTGGTTTGTTGCGGGTTCTTTACAAAGGTTGAATACATTTATCCTTATATCATTTTGTTAAAAATAGACGGCTTGCTGCTCTATAAGACTCAGGCGTACCTACGTCAATAAAATTCTCCTTTGTGATAAATCCATAAACTCCTTTCTTTAGAAATAAAGGCATTAAATCACGCTCCAGAGATATAGGAATGTCTTTAACAACATCGTCAAAAAGCGTTTTCTGAAAAACATAAACGCCTGCATTGATATATCCAGCTGCATCATCAGAGTTTTTTTCTAGAAAAGAAACTATTCTTCCATCTTTGTCAATAATAACGCGACCAAAACGGCTCGTATCATCAACCTCAACTACGGTCATCGTCGCGGCCGCATGATTATCATCATGGAACTTGAGAAGTTCATAAAGGTTCACACCGACAAAAGAGTCTCCATTGAACACCAAAACCTTTTCCGTTGTCGTTAAAGATAACGCCTTATTTATGCCGCCCCCAGTTCCGATCAGCTTTTCCTCTACTGAAAAGCTGATTTTATAGGGATATTTTTGCGTTTGTTGATACTCTTCTATGATTTTCTCTGCCATATAACCAATTGCCAGAATAACGTGGCCAACGAGGTTACACTGACTCAAGGTATTCAATATAATATCTAGAAATGGTCGGTTGTTGATGGGTACAAGAACTTTGGGACGATCAGTTATTACTGTCCTCAACCTGGTACCTAACCCTCCAGCAAGAATAATAGCATCAATCTTTTCCATCTGTCTTTGCATATCTAAGTTATCAAGAAACTATTTAACAGTTAGGCATTTATGACGACCGACACACTTCTTAAGCATCTTTACACGGTAATCACATTAACCTTTTACAGAATAAAACTACCTACTTGCCGGGCGAATCTTCCACCACCGTACATATGGCAGATCGGGCAAGATTGGTTCTGCATCTGCAAGGAAGGAACCAGTGCCGCAACGCTGAAAGTAAGCTCTATCAATTACCAGGTAACGTACCGTGTTTGCTTGAGTTTCATAACCCATGGCCAACACTTGATCCGAAGTAAAGGCTAAGATCTGAGACACATTACTTTGTTCCTGATAGACTGAAGAGAAAACACCCACATTGTTGTGTACATCAGACAATTTAACCGTGCTACCCCATGCGGAGTTGGTCCTGACCTCAGCAAGCGATACAATGGAACCAGGAACGAGCTTCAACCTCCACAATGCTTGCGGGACATCAACTTGCTCGAGTAAAGGATGAAATGTTTTAATGCTTATCGGAGCCAATCCGACAAGCAAAACAAGGATAACAACAAACAATGCAGGTTCAGTGACGACGTTTTGTGCCGTTAATTTGACTGTTGTAGAAGAAGTCGAAATAGATCCTCTTTTCATTACTGTCAGCAAGGCAGCTGCTCCGATGGCGGCGAAAGCACCAGCCATTGGAATAGTTACAGCGTATGCTCTCATCATATCCGCATGCCATGGGGGAGCAAAGGGTACTGAGGCGAGAATTCCCAATCCACTGAACATTAATAAATTGTGCACAGATGTACGGCACTTAAGTAAGGCGTAAAGGCCTAGCAGAGACAATACTGAAAGAAAACCAAACATAATTAATGTTGCCATAATATGGATGTATTTCCATGGATTTCGACATACCTCCATTAGAACACCAGCAGCTCCTTGAGTAGAGATGATTTTCTGCATCGAAGGCGGAAGGTCAGACTGAATCAAAGATTTCTGAAGAGCAAAGTTCACAAACGAAAAACAGCCTTCGCTTGAGAAGAAGAAATACTGGTAAGTTCGACAGACACCTACCACAAGGCGAAGCGGTTTTTTTATAATCTCTTTCCGTGCCAGGGTATATATTGCGCTGTTTCGCTCTTGTTCAGACATGGATTGTAGTTCCGGAATATCCTGGTAAACATGCGCCCAATCTCCACCATGTGCCAATCCATACAATATATAAGAAAAATTGCCCTGATTTGCACCAGATTGCCCTATTGTGCGTAAAACAATTGTATTCATGACAAATCCGCAACTAAGAGCAAGGCACATATAAACAAACATCTTGATAGAGAATCGGAGTTGATCTCGCCATGCAAATCCGGCCCAAATCGCCAATACGGGAAGAATAAAGAAGGCACCGGAACGGGCATTTAAAGCTAAACTGAGAATAAAAACACCGGCTAAAGCAAATGATTTCTGATCAAAACGAACTGAACGCCACATATAAGCAAAACCAATACATCCCAACATCAGTCCCAAATGTTCGCCTAGTGTTGTTCCTATAATACGTCGATAGAACAGGAATAACGATAAGAACATCACATATCCCGCCAACCAACCATGTGTTTTAACCACTTCCCGTACAGGCAAAACCATAGACAGGGCAGTGATGAACACCATTGCCGCTAATGCAAACTTGAAATTTCCGTCACATAAAAAGAGAAGAACCGACCAAAATCCGGGAGACAAGGGACGTCGGGAGGAAAATCCACTTAATTCCTGCCCATGTAAAAGCCGAAAAGCATCTTCCATATAACTTGATGCATCAGCATAAGGGAATAATCCAACCATCACGGAAAGGTCTGATATTGCTTCCACCCACATACTGGACAGCACCATGCCGCATATTGTTGTAGACAACATCACAAGCCCGAGCATAGAAAATCGTGATGGCAGTCGACTTAATGAATAGAATATTACACCAAAAATAAAAGAAACGAACAATACGTCGTAATGCAGCTGGAAGCCAATACTCGCAGCAACACCGGACTGGAGCAGTACAAGATAAACCATGAGACATAAGAATAATGCCGCCGTTATTCTCAATACATAATGAATAATTGAATCGCTCTTATTCAACATATAGTTCCTTCCTGATTTGTACGTTTGGCGACTGCAACGTTTTATCTATCGCCAAAATACGTTAACGTACAAAAGGCATTCCATTGCCAGTTATCCCAACCCAATTTATCAATCGGAAAAATCAGATTTGCCGACTCAGGTTTCAGCAACGGAAAAGACGACGTGCGCCACCGATCGCGAAGACTCGCCCCAGCTTCCCCACGGCACCACTCAGCCCATGGAACAGAAAAGCCCATCTTTGGCCTTTCGGTCAATCGTTCGGGGACATATCTTGCGAGAATCTTTCTCAGTAGATACTTTTGTCGTCCTTTCGAATCAATTTTAGCAGCATAAGGCAGACGCGACGCAAACTCTATTATACGATAATCAAGGAGCGGACAGCGGCATTCAAGTGCATGCGCCATACTCATCCTGTCAACCTTGACAAGAATATCATCGGGCAGATAAGTTTTTAAATTGACGTATTGCATCTGGCTCAAAAAATCTGCATCTGACACCCTTGGATACCATTGCTCCCGGGTTTTGTATATATCTCTCCCTTCCAGAGCACTCCATAAATCATCAGATAGTATCTGACACATTTTACGTTGGGACATGATTCGTTCCAAGTCCGTGAGTCTTTTCGAAGGCTTTGTAAGAAAACGAAGCGGGATATCCATAATCTTGTTCCGCCAGTCAATCCGCCGACCAAAAAGTCGTCTTTGTTCCTTATTCCCCCAGAGTTGTAATGCCTTCGCATAAGCATTATATCCGGCGAACAGCTCGTCTCCGGCGTCTCCCGTAAGAACCACAGCGACATGTTCCCTGGCAAGTTTCGCAACAAAATAGGTTGGTATAGAAGAAGAGTCACCAAATGGTTCATCAAACTGAACAGCTATTTTCTTAAAATATGATCTCATATCTTCGGTGACATGAAGCACGACATTCTTGAGTCCAATATGTTTTGCAATCGCCTGCGCATAAGGAGCTTCATTGAATCTCTCATTTTCAAATGCAATGGTGAATGCGGTTATTTTGCCCCCAGTCAATTTGGCTGTAAGTGCAGAAATCAAACTGGAATCAATACCGCCTGAAAGAAATAGGCCAACCGGCACATCAGAAATCAATCTCAACCTGATTGAGTCACAGAGAAGCGCCTCAAGTTCATCAGCAAGATTATCAATGTTGGTATTCTGGTTGTCATTTACTCCAAAAGGGCAATCCCAGTATTCCTTTACATCCAGCCGTCCACCGCTCCACACCGCATAATGTCCGGGAGGAACACGTTTCACCTGCTCATATATAGTCAGGTCACCAGTCTCGTATCCGTATGTCCAGAACTGTACAAAAGCTGATAGGTCGATTTTAGCTTTGTCGACAACGTTTGCCGCAAAGATTGCTTTCATTTCCGACGCAAACACCATAGATCCATCCGGACACATTGTGTAATGCAGCGGCTTCTTGCCAACCCTGTCCCGAGCAAGAATCATGACATTACGCTTCTTGTCCCATAGCCCGAACGCAAACATTCCGTTAATTCTCTTAAGCGTCTCTTCTATTCCGTATTGCTCGTAGAGGTGAAGGATGGTTTCTGTGTCGGAATTAGATTTAAATCTATGCCCGGCTTTTTCAAGATCCTTCCTGTATTCACCATAATTGTAAAATTCGCCATTATATGTAATCCATACCGAACCATCTTCATTGGACATTGGCTGATGTCCTGCAGAAGAAAGATCGATTATGCTCAATCTTACCTGTGCCAGGCCAATGGCGCCTTTCTGGCCGGGTTGACACGAGTTGAGATCCACACCCCACATCTGGATCCCAGCATCATCGGGCCCTCTATGGCTCAACGTGTCCCTCATTTCACGAAACATCTTCTCATCAAAGAGAGGATTCTTGCCAATAAAACCTGTTATTCCACACATGGAAAACCTGATGAAACAAACTAAATTACGCGAATTCAAACAACATCTGAAGCCCAACGGGATATCCGTGCACATTCCCTGCACTTAGAAAATAAGTCCCTTGATAATCTTTTCATTTTTTCGCTTTTCTTTTAGGCTGCGGATATATCGCTTAAATCATCTTTGCCGGTCAGATCTGCATACAATTTCACATACTTCATCGAAACCTCCTCCATAGAGAAGAACTTTTCAATATGCATGCGCGCACGCGTTCCCATACTCTCTCTTCTAAGGGGGTCGCTCATAAGCTCGAGTATCGCAGCGGTAAGCGCATGCGAATCTTCCGCCGGTACGATCAAACCCGTGACATGGTCATCAACAACAGCTCGATTACCAGGAATATCTGATACAACGGCAGGTAGCCCCCAAGCCTGTGCCTCCAAGAGAGCGTTAGACATCCCTTCGTGACGTGATGGCAATACAAACAATGCGGCATCACGATATAAATTATCCATATTCTCTACGAAGCCGGGAAAATAAACAGAATCAGCACACCCTGATTTTTCAATTATGGCCCGCCATAGGACAGCATCCCCCCGACCTGCTACTACTAACTTTATGTTGCTGATATTCTTATGCACTTCAGCCCAGGCATTGAATAGAATATCAAAACCTTTATGAGATGCCCCCTGGGTAAGATTACCCACGCACAGCACGTATTCTCCCTGCGAAGGTCTTGCACAATCCGAACGCACTTCTACTCCATTTGGTATAAGGTGAATCTTTGCCTGCTTGATCCCTCCTGAGATTAATTGATCCCGAATGGCTTCATGCATCGCCACATAGTCGACCTGTTTTCGAGCCTTGTCCCAAACCCAGTGAAACGGGATTGACCTATCCAGCCGAGGGAATACGGGCATATCCGCGACTTTGCATATAACGGGGATCCCGAGTAGCGAACCGATCCACGCCGCATAGCCAACAATCCATTCTCCGATATGGACATGAATCACATCGATCTTGCTCCTGTATAAAACCAACCAAATAGATGCCCCGAGAATAAACGAAAACGCATTTAACCAACGCATTATCCTTCCTTCAAAGGTCTCGCGTGTTGCAGGAGAAGACGAGAGGACTGCCGATATGGGCTTATGCAAAGTCTGTTTAACCCTTTTATCCCACACCCCGCCAAAGACGGTTATGGCATTAACCAATCCTTGCATAACAGGGACGCGTACAACATCTACATTTCCATCCTTTTCACGAAACGGGGTCTTTGCCTGAATCCTGGCAGTCAGTACCGTGCAATCCATATGTTGATCCATCAAGTGTCGCACAAGCTTTCTGCACTGCGATTCAGCCCCTCCAGACGGGAGAGGCCAGTACTGCCAAATGAGCATACAGATTCTCATAACAGAATAAAATATGTAAGAATGGACTAGCCGGAAATGTAAATTTATTAAGCGGGCGCCGAGTTAACGGATGAATACCACAACCTGGCCGCACTCATGACATCCTGGGTCCCAAAATCTGAAAAACGCCAAACAGGAATATTCCGACGTTTAAATCCATCGGCAGCAATGTGCAGGCATTCGTCAAGATATTTTAGCCTGTCTAATCTCTTGGCGGGATATTCTCCAGAGAGGATAAGGGGAAGCTCTGGTCTCTTGTTGAGTCGTTCAAGACATATTTCCGGCGACGTATCCATGAAAATCACTCCTTTTAAAGCCGGACAATCGTCCACGTAACGATTAATATCGTTAGCCGATGTCTTTGTTATGGCGAGATAGCCAAACGCAGAAAGCACGGCTTGGGCAAATCCTTCTTCAGCAAATACCTTCTCATCTGCCGAAAGATATCTACGCAACAACTGGTGTTCCGCTCCCAAAAGGAAGAAAACATAAATAATGCATTGCCTCCATTCCACCTTCATAGGCCCACAATCGAGCATCTTAAAAATCAGATGCATCATTGGTACGTGATTACAGGTGAACGCATGCATTTCAGAACATGTATTGCGCATGCCACAAAGAGGTTCCCAAATACGATGAGGCAACATCTTGAGAAGATTACCCAATAAACCGTTGTCGCGCCTAAGAAGGCACCGATGAACAGCCTTGTCAACAGCAAGTAACGGCAACGATGACCCTCGCAGTTGCATTTCTTTCATGATTGCCGCGTACAGAGTGCTTTTCCCGGCACCAGGCAGTCCCATAAACTCTATACGCTTATACTCGCTATTATGTTCGGCAGCCATTTACTCCTAATTTCACAATAATTCCAATCTTCATTGCAGGGTCCAAGTCAGAATTGCAGATTATAGAAAGATTTCTTTATAAGTTTTTCCAATGGATAACGCTTCAAAAGCTTAACAATTTTCTCGCTCGCTCCTCCCTCGCCATAGGGGTTGCGGGTCCTTGCAAGGACTTTTTTGAATGTTGGAGCGTATAGCTTTTGAATGGCCGACAGAATAGATCGTCGATCCGGGGCACAGTCAATCACGCTCCCTGCCTTGAGGCGCCCCCTCTGGCGGTCACCAATATTGACGGTGCCTTTATGAAAGCTGGGGACCTCTGTAAGACCACTGGAGGAATTTCCCACCACGCCATCCACGTGTTTGATACAGGAGAGATAACGCAACTGACCCAATGACGTAAACACCCTCGCATTGGCACGTTTTGCTACAAACCGTTCGATCATCTTGCATAACACGCGGCTGCCGGTATCAGCATTGGGCATGGTAAAGACCAGGTGGATATCCTCGAGCTGCTCCAGCGCTGCAAGAAGTTCCAACATCTGCTCAGACGACGTGGCATCCTCCAAGGTCACCGGATGGAATGTGACGAGCAGGTTCTTTTTCCCCAGCTTGAAATCAAGGGCTTTCTCGAGTTCAGGACGGCCCAGCAACTTTTGCTTCTTGATTGCATCTACACCGAGCCCACCTACTAGAAATACGCGCTCCGGCTGTTCTCCCAGTTGAATCACCCGCCTGCAGTACTCTTCCGCAGCAACAAAATGCAGGTGGGACATTTTCGTGATCGCATGGCGGATGGCTTCATCGAACGCCCCCTCCGTTGTCTCGCCGCCGTGTATATGCGCTATAGGAATTCGCGCAATGAGAGCTGCAGAGGCAGCCGAGAAGATCTCGAACCTGTCACCAAGTACCACGAGCAAATCAGGGGCCAGGTCGTGCAGGGCATCGGCAAAACCGGACAGCCCCTTACCCATGGACTTTGTGATACCCACAGGCGTATCGGAATCCAGCAACATCTTGACCTTATAATCTATATGAAAGCCGTCTTTCTCAATCTCCAGGTACGTCATACCGAATTTCGGCGAGAGGTGCATGCCGGTGGCAATAACTTGGAGCACCAGGGCTGGATCATCCTTGACGCCCAGCATAACCCGACGCAACAGGCCATATTCCGCACGACTGCCAGTAGCTATACAGATTTTCCGTTTCACAGTTCTATCAGTTCATCGGCGGCAAAATCCCGA
>Ga0208968_1001006_pt1 | contig 16095 bp, 11 predicted proteins | sample RifOxyA3_FD_184031 | JGI IMG/M metagenome (GOLD analysis project Ga0208968, IMG submission 184031) | Groundwater microbial communities from Rifle, Colorado - Rifle Oxygen_injection A3 (SPAdes) | ecosystem: Environmental > Aquatic > Deep subsurface > Groundwater | place: Rifle, Colorado, United...
TCCATACCCCCATCAAATATCCCCAGGTCAACGCAGCCGCCGTCTTTTGCAAAATTCCCGTATTGAGACAATTCCAGTTCCTGCCTGTCCTGATCCGCTCAACATTTGTTTTTTCCACATCAATCTCCTTTGGTTTGTTATTTTAAGATCATTAAGTTGATCATAAATTAAAATGTCTTTTATAACTAACTTTTATTGCTGTCAATAAGAAAATCTTATATTGCAGATACAAATAAAATAGATGTCCTGATGGTACAGCAGATCTTTAATCGATTGCGTTGACAGACCAGACCACGAAAAAATGATTAAGATATCTTTATCTTTTGGTTTATATTTTGGTTGACAAAAGGCAAGCCCCTATCCTATGAAACCTTTAATCCAATCAAAAGCTTTGGGTTGGGGGAAACATTGACAGGCCTTTATACAATGCAATTCATTAATTTATGAACAAAACGGAAGCCGATACCAGAAAAGAACTGATAGACAAACACCTCATGAATGCCGGTTGGAAAGTCGATGACCTTTCAATGGTCGTGCAGGAATTTGATATTCTAGTCCCATCTGAAGATAGTGTAAATGAGAGTCTGTCACCCTATGGCGGACATCAGTTCAGCGACTATGTATTGCTCGGTAAGGACCGCAGACCTCTGGCCGTAGTCGAGGCCAAGAAATCAACCCGGGACGCCGCCATCGGCCGCGAGCAGGCCAAGCAGTATTGCACCAACATCCAAAAGCAGTTGGGCTGTGAACTGCCGTTCTGCTTTTATACCAACGGGCACGACATCTATTTCTGGGACCTGAACAACTATCCGCCGCGCAAGGTTGTGGGATTTCCCGTCCGTGACGACCTGGAACGGTTTTTGTATATCCGCCGCAACAAAAAACCCCTGGCCCAGGAACTGATCAATACCGCCATTGCAGGCCGTGACTACCAGCTCCGGGCTATCCGTGCAGTGCTGGAAGGGATCGAGCAGAAGAAACGCGACTTTCTCCTGGTAATGGCCACCGGCACGGGCAAAACCCGAACCTGTATCGCTTTGGTTGATGCCCTGATGCGGACCGGTCATGCTGAAAAGGTTCTTTTTCTGGTCGACCGGGTTGCCCTGCGTGAACAGGCGCTGGCAGCCTTTAAGGAGCATCTGCCAAACGAACCGCGCTGGCCCAATGCCGGTGAAAAACTCATTTCCAGAGACCGGCGCATCTATGTCTCGACCTATCCCGCCATGCTCAACATCATCCGGGATGAGTCCCAGCCCCTGTCCCCCCACTTTTTCGATTTTATTGTGGTCGATGAAAGCCATCGCTCCATCTACAATACCTACAAAGAGGTGCTGGACTATTTCAAGACCCTTACCCTGGGGCTTACCGCCACACCCACGGACATCATCGATCACAATACCTTCCGGCTCTTCCGGTGCGAAAACGGCATCCCCACCTTTGCCTACACTTTTGAGGAGGCGGTGAACCATATGCCGCCCTTTCTATGTAATTTTATGGTGATGAAAATTCAGACCCGGTTCCAGATCGAAGGGATCAGCAAGCGGACCATCACCCTGGAAGACCAAAAAAAACTCCTGATGGAAGGCAAAGAAATCGAAGAGATCAATTTCGAAGGCTCCCAGCTCGAAAAGCAGGTGATCAACAAAGGCACCAACACCCTGATCGTCAGGGAGTTTATGGAAGAATCCATCAAAGACCCGAACGGGGTGCTTCCGGGAAAGACCATCTTTTTCTGCTCCTCCAAAGCCCATGCCCGGCGAATGGAAGAAATCTTCGACATCCTGTATCCGCAGTACAAGGGCGAGCTGGCCAAGGTGCTGATCTCCGATGACCCCCGTGTCTACGGCAAGAGCGGACTGCTGGACCAGTTCACCCATAATGACATGCCCCGAGTCGCCATCAGCGTCGACATGCTCGACACCGGCATCGACGTGCGTGAGATCGTTAATCTGGTCTTTGCCAGACCGGTTTACTCCTACACCAAATTCTGGCAGATGATCGGCCGCGGCACCCGCCTTTTGGAAACCGCCAAACCCAAGCCCTGGTGCACTGAAAAAGAGGCTTTCCTGATCCTTGACTGCTGGGATAATTTCGAATATTTCAAACTTCAGCCCAGGGGCAGAGAAGCAATCCCCCAGCTTCCTCTGCCGGTTCGGCTGGCCGGGGTGCGCCTTGACAAGATCGAAAAAGCGATTGACATGGGCCAGGCAAAGATTGCCATGCGGGAAACCGGCAAACTTCGCCGACAGATCGACGGGCTGCCGCAAAGCTCTGTCATCATCAAGGAAGCTGCCTCTGAGCTGGCCCGGCTTAAAGAGGAGAATTTCTGGATCACCCTGACCCACGAAAAGCTGGAATTTCTGCGCACCGAAATCAAACCGCTTTTCCGTACCGTTTCCGAAGCCGATTTCAAGGCCATGCGCTTTGAGCGGGATCTCTTGGAATACACTCTGGCCGGACTGAGCAGGGAAAAGGAAAAAGCCGAAACCCTGAAACAAGGCATCATCGAACAGATCAGCGGACTGCCGCTTTCAATCAGCTTTGTCAAAGCTGAAGAGGACCTGATCCGCACGGCCCAGACAGGTCATTACTGGGCCAGGGGCGATGCGGATGAGATGGAAGACGCCCTGGACGATCTGAACACCCGGCTTGGCCCTTTGATGAAATTTCGTGAGCCGCAGACTGGCCCCGGACCAATGCACCTTGACCTGACCGACGTGCTGAACTTAAAAGAAAAGGTAGAATTCGGCCCTGGGCATGAATCGGTCAGCATCAGCCGGTACAGGGAAATGGTCGAGGCCATGATCGAAGAGCTGACCGCACACAACCCGATCCTGCAGAAAATCAAGAATGGTGAAACCGTCTCCCTGGATGAAGCCGATGCGCTGGCTGAAATGCTCCATGCCGAACATCCGCACATCACCGAAGCCCTGTTGCGCCAGGCATACAAAAACCGCAAGGCCGGTTTCATCCAGTTCATCCGCCATATTCTCGGCATCGAAATTCTGAAAAGCTTTCCGGAGACCGTCAGCGCAGCCTTTGATCAATTCATCCGGCAGCACGGCAACCTTTCCGGCCGCCAGTTGGATTTCCTGAACCTGCTCAAAAATTTCATTATCGAACGCGAGAAGGTGGAAAAAAAGGATCTGATCCAGGCACCGTTTACCGTTATCCATCCGCAGGGGATCCGAGGCGTTTTCAGCCCTGCCCAGATTGATGAGATCCTGAGGCTGACCAAGGAGCTGGCTGCATGACAGAATCCAGCCGCATTGAATACAAGCGTGAACTGAACGACAGCCTTGAAAAAGAGGTGGTTGCTTTTCTCAATGCCCGTGAAGGCGGCATGATCATGATTGGGGTCAACAACTCCGGAGAGCCAGTGGGCCTTGCCAATTGCGACCGGGTTCAACTGATCATCAAAGACCGCCTGAAAAACAATATTCAGCCCTCCATCATGGGCCTGTTTGACATCATTCATGAGCAGAGGGACGGAAAAGACCTCATCCGCATCACCGTAGCCGGAGGATTGGAAAAGCCTTACTACCTCAAAAAATATGGCATGACGGAAAAAGGATGCTTTCTGCGTGTCGGCAGTGCAACAGAGCCCATGCCCCAGGAAATGATCGACTCCCTTTACGGCCGACGGGTCCGCAACACCATCGGCCGGATGGAATCGACAAGACTGGGACTGACTTTTGAGCAGCTCAAAATCTATTATGATGCGCGGGGCCTGACGCTCAACTCCGCATTCATGCAGAACCTTGAGCTGTTGACACCGGGCGGCAAGCCCAATTATGCCGCCTATCTTCTGGCCGATGAAAACGGCGTGTCCGTCCAGGTGGCCAAGTATCGCGGCATCAGCCGGGACGACCTTATTGAAAATCAGGATTACGGCCGCTGCTGTCTTGTCAGAGCGCTTAAGGAAGTGCTGTCCCGCATGGATGTCGAAAACACCATCTACACCCGCATCGGAAAGATGGAGCGCGAGGAGCGCCCCATGATCGATCCCAGGGCCCTGCGGGAGGCCGCGGTCAATGCCGTGGTCCACAACGATTATTCCAACGGTGCTTCCCCCAAATTCGAATTCTTCAAAGACCGCCTGGAAATCACTTCCTCCGGCGGGCTGCCCTATGGCGTTGAGCTGGATGATTTCTTCGGGGGGTATTCCTCACCCCGGAACAAGGAAATCATGAGGGTCTTCCGGGATCTTGAACTCGTGGAGCAATTGGGTTCCGGCGTTCCCCGGATTCTGGAAAAATACGACCGGAGCGTTTTTAAAATCTTCCCCAATTTCCTGCGCGTCGTTTTTCATTATGCCAAACCTTTTGGCGGCGAGGCCCAAGTCGAGGCCCAAGTCGAGGCCCAAGTCGAGGCCCAAGTCGAACTGGCTTCCTGGCAGGTGGATATCCTGAAGGCATGCAGCCTTAAAGAGAAAAGCGGCCGGGAACTTCTTACAGCCCTGGGTTATTCCGGAAGAACAGGGAACTTTAAAAAAAGGCTCCAACATCTGCTTGGACAAGGACTCCTCGAAATGACCCTTCCTGAAAAACCCAGAAGCCGTTTTCAGCAATACCGGCTCACAGACAAAGGGCGCAATTTGCTGAAACATCTTAACAAGGAAATTTAATTCATGCTGCAAAACAATCCTGAACTCAAAGCCAAGATCGGCCAGCTCTGGAACAAATTCTGGGCCGGCGGCATTTCCAACCCGCTCACCGCCATCGAACAGATCACCTACCTCCTGTTCATGAAGCGGCTCGACGAGCTGGACCAGAAAAAGCAGGCCGATGCAGAGTGGACCGGCGAGCCTTATACCTCCAAATTCGAGGGCATCTGGATTCCGCCCGAATACCGCAATCATGAAAAACCGGAGCAGTATGCTGTCTTAAAATCCACTCTGCGCTGGGGTGATTTTAAAAATAAACCTGCCGATGAGATGCTCCGGCATGTTCAGACCAAGGTCTTCCCCTTTCTCCAGGACATGAACGGGGCTGAATCCAGCTTTACCCGGCACATGAAGAATGCCGTCTTCATTATTCCAAACGGCAGGCTGCTGGTGGAAGCGACAAAAACCGTGGATGAAATCTTCGAGATCATGGAAAAGGATTCCCGGGAGAAGGGCCAGGCCTTCCAGGACATCCAGGGGGATGTCTATGAAATGCTTCTCTCCGAGATTGCCACAGCCGGAAAAAATGGCCAGTTCCGCACCCCGCGCCACATCATCAAGCTCATGACCGAGCTGGTGCGGCCCCAGCTTGGCCACCACATTGCAGACCCGGCCTGCGGCTCGGCGGGTTTTCTCCTGGGAGCATATCAATACATTGTCACCGAACTCGCAAAAAGGGCCGGATCCAAGGATCTGCTGCCCGACGAAGACGGTTTTGCCCGCACCTCGCTGGCAGCCGGGCTGACCGAAAAGGCCCAGGCCATTCTGCAAAACTCCCTCTTCGGCTATGACTTTGAAACCACCATGGTGCGCCTGGGCCTGATGAATCTGATGATGCACGGCATTGACGAGCCCAACATCGACTACAAGGACACCCTGAGCAAAAGCTATCTTGAAGAAGCTGAGTATGACATCGTCATGGCCAACCCACCCTTTACCGGCAGCATTGACAAGGGTGACATCAACGAGAACCTGACGCTTTCCACCACCAAGACCGAACTGCTTTTTGTGGAAAACATCTTCCGCCTGCTCAAAAAAGGCGGCACTGCCTGCGTCATCGTGCCGCAAGGGGTGCTGTTCGGCTCCGGCACGGCATTCAAGACCCTGCGCCGCATGCTGATCGAGCGCTGCGACCTCAAGGCCGTCATCACCATGCCCAGCGGCGTGTTCAAACCCTACGCCGGGGTCAGCACTGCCATCCTGCTCTTCACAAAGGTCTGGGGACCCAAGGACAAGGTCACCCAACCCGCCACCGGACACGTCTGGTTCTATGAGATGAAAGCCGACGGCTACTCGCTGGACGACAAACGCACCAAACAGGAAGGCTTTGGTGATTTGCAGGACATCGTGGCCAGGTTCCATGCCCGCGATCCAAAAACCGACACCGACCGCACCCAGAAATATTTTATGGCGCCCCGCGCCGATATCGAGGCCGAAGGCTATGACCTCTCGCTCTTCCGCTACAAGGAAGATGTGTTTGAAGAAGTGGAATATGAAGCACCAGCAGAGATTCTGAAACGGTTGATTCAGACAGAAGTAGGTGAGATGGAAGATGATGACCTGACCAAAATAAAGACCGGGATTGTGCGGGAATTGCTGGAGTTGCGGGGGATGATTGGATGAGAAAAGTTGCCCTTCGCACGGTCACAAACGTTTCAGCTGGCCAGGGAGCCCCAAAACAGAATGAGTTTTCTGACAGCGGGATCCCCTTCGTCCGTGCTGGCAGTCTGGAGGATTTGCTATCTGGAAAAAAAGAAGCCGATCTTGAACTGGTGCCCGCAGAAACAGCAAAAAATAGAAAGCTGAAGCTATACCCGCAAGGGTCAATTCTTTTTGCAAAAAGCGGCATGTCTGCAACCAAGGATCGGATTTACGTCCTACAGAATCCTGCATATGTCGTCAGTCATTTGGCGATTCTGACACCGAAAGACAATGTTCATACGGAATACCTCCGACTTGCTCTCAAACAATTTCCACCTTCTATTCTAATCAAGGACCCGGCCTATCCAGCTATTAGTCTTGGCGAGATTCAGGATTACGAAATTCCGATGCCCGAAGAGCTCGACAACCAAAAGCGCATTGCCCATCTGCTCGGCAAGGTGGAAGGGCTGATCGCCCGGCGCAAACAACACCTGCAAAAACTCGGCGACCTGCTCAAAAGTGCCTTTCTGGGGATGTTCGGTGATATACCAGCAAAGCGAGCGCTCTTTCCATTAGAAAAGCTTCGGCTATATCTCAGGGCTCGAAGTGGCAAGTCGAGCAAATCAGTGCTTTCCGAAACTGTAACTCCTTTTCCGATATATGGTGGCAATGGTGTTAATGGATGGGCTCTTAAGCCTCTGTATGACAGACCTGTTGTGGTTGCAGGGCGAGTCGGACAACAATGCGGCATTATTCATCTCACCAGAGGGCCATCTTGGGTAACTGACAACGCCATTGCGATCGAGATACTTGATGAGGAGAAGCTCGATCCTGTCTACTTGGCTACTGCCTTCCAATATGCTCCAATCCGTGAAAAGGTAAAACAACTTGACCTTCCCTTTATCAACCAAACCATGTTGTTAGATTATCCTCTTCCTCTCCCGCCTATCGAACTTCAAAGACAATTCGCCACCATTGTCGAAAAAGTCGAAGGTATCAAGTCTCGATACCAGCAAAACCTTGCTGATCTGGAAAGACTCTATGGCGTCCTGAGCCAAAAGGCATTCAAGGATGAATTAAATTTATCAAGGGTGCCACTTCCCACAGAAAGCGAGAAACTCACGGAGACCGAAAAATCGGAGACAGAGGATAGCCATCCCACGAAGCCACAATTCGGACTGCCTGCACCGGCAGGACTTGCCACATATCTGACTCCAGCAGGCCGCAAGGCGCTGCTCGACCAGTGGTTGACCGCCTGGCTCGAACACTGGAAGGATTCCCCTTTTTCAGTCCAACCCTTTATGGAAGCCTCCCAGCAAAGACTCAGGGAGCTGGCGGATGATGACGCACCGGAATGGGGAGCGGCAGAGTATGACGAACTCAAAGCCTGGGTGTTTGAGGCATTGGAGACCGGACGTCTGAACCAGACATACGACCCTATAGACAACTGCGTCCATATCATAGCAGCTAAGGGATAATGCCGGATGAAGCTGCTGCGCCTGAAAATCACTGATCCAAAGGGCTTCCGCAGTCTGCAAGCGGGTTTTGAGTATTGCTTCCGGAGCGAATGGGATTTGCAGGAGGAAAAAGGCTTTGCCCCCTTTGTCTGCGCTGGTCCCAACGGCAGCGGCAAGTCCAACCTGCTGGAGGTGCTGGCGGCAATCTTCTATCACCTGGAATGCATCTATCTTACAAACCTGCCGGACAGCTTCCGCCATGAGGAACAGGAAAACCAGGATGGCTTCCGAAGTGAGAAAGCGATCCCGGACGGCTTCGAGATTGAATACCTGATCCGCCCGCAGGAGCCTTTGAAAAAGGATGACAATGGGCATGTTCATGTCCGAATCGTCAAAGAACCAAATAAAACACCAAGATGGTTTTTGCTCAACCATGAGGATCAGCAGGACCCGCTTGAGCCGCCCCTCGGCCAGACCCATGCCCGGCAATTGCTGCCGGATTATATCCTCGGCTATTCTTCCGGCGAGAATGAAATCCTCAGCCTGCCGTTTTTCAAGATGCGCTTTATCCAGTTTGATGAATACCGGCAGGCGCTTGAGGATCAGTTGTCCTATCCCGGCCGACCGGAATCCCGGCTGGTCTATCTCGACGGCGGTTTCAGCCAGGCCATCCTGCTCTGCAACCTCTTGTTTCAGGATGCCGACGCATTCAAACCATTCCGCGAGGATGTAAACATAGAGGAGCTGAATGAATTCCGCATCATTCTCCGCCGCAGCATCGAGGTTAACGAAAGCCGAATTCAGGCCTTCGGCAGTCAGGATGAAAGCAAGCAAGAGTCCATCGAGGAGATTGTCAGAAACCATCCGGCCCTGACAGCCGTTGAAGACGAGGCCTCGGCAAGCCGGTACCGGGTCAATCTGGTGCATTTGCTCGACGGCGAAGAAGAATCCGACAAGATTGTCCCCCGTCTGAAACGCTGCGCCACCTGCTGGTATGTGGATGAAACCGACGACACCCTGTATCTTGATTACCACATAAACGAAGCGACCCGCGAGGCTTTCCGCAAGAATTTCGATTTTGAGGTAAACAAGTCCCCGATTGCTCTTTTCCAGGCGTTTCAGGTTCTGCTGACCCTCAACCTTTATGCGGTGGGCGACCCATTGAAGGCTGATCTATACCGGTCCGACAGCCATTATGTGAGTGAGACGGTTTCGACCCTGGCCTCAGATGAGTGCATCATGCGATTCGAATCCGTCCGGTTCCGTAAATCGGATGTGGCCGTGCCGATGATGCTGAAAAGCCTTTCCGACGGTGAACACCAGCTGCTGCACACTCTGGGTCTCTGCCTGCTGTTCAAAAACACCCGAAGCCTGTTTCTGCTGGACGAACCCGAAACCCATTTCAACCCGGACTGGCGCTCAAACTTTATCACCCGTCTGCATCAGTGTTTCGGGGATGCTGAAGGCCAGGAGATGCTGATCACCACCCACACGCCGTTTCTGATCTCGGACAGCAGACCTGAAAAAGTTCTGGTTTTCAAGAAAGATAACGGCTCGGTTTCCGTCAGCCATCCTGACTATAACACCCTGGGCGCGTCCATCAACAAAATCACCATGTCCACTTTTGGCAAGAGGGAAACCATCAGCGGCCATGCCAAGGCGATACTGGAGGGACTGCGGCAGCGCTTTGAGAAAGGTGAAGACAAGGAGCGGCTCATCTCCGAGATCAACCGTCAGCTTGGCGACTCGGTGGAAAAACTCCTGCTCATCAAGACCATTCTCGACAGTATGGAGGGTCTGGATTAATGCTGTCTGCCTATCAATATGTTCCGCACGCGATGGAGAAAATGCAGGCATATATCGACTTCATCTTTTATCAGGTGTGGTGCATGGCACCCATAGGTCTGGAATTCAGCCCTGATCTTTTTGAGGCAGAGCCTGATTTGAAAGAAATCATGTCTTGTTTCGGTTTTTCAGCCAAAGCGCCTGAGCGCGGCAGACAATTCTACAATGACATTAAAGGCATCTACGAACTTTTTGCGGTGTTGAGCCCTCAGCAGACCGATCAGATGAAACAGTGGTGTCGTGCCAACAACGACATAGAAAAAATCTGTGCCAACGACCCGGCCTTACAGATTGCCCGCTACGCGGATTTAAGAGCGCTTCATCCCGATCTGAGCGATCAATTGGCCATGTTTTTTAAGGGTCTCTATTCCCAACAGTTGCTCGACCTTGCAGCGTTGAGGGAAAAAATCGGCCTTATCGCTGACCACTACCACGCTTTCATGCTGGTTAACGGAACCGGCAAATGCCCCTTTTGCGGCCTCATCGATATCAAGGGGGTGAACCGCAGTAAACGGGATGCTTATGACCATTACCTCCCCAAGGCTCTCTATCCCTTCAACACCATCAATTTCCGTAATCTGGCCCCGACTTGCCATGACTGCAACAGCACCTGCAAACATTCCAAGGACCCGGCCCATAATGCAACCGGACGGCGAAAAGCATTCTATCCCTACGCCGATATATGCCATGCCATTGAGATTACCATCGATCTCGATTCACCGGATATTGATCGGCTGGAACCTGCCAATATTCAGCTCACCTTTGGACCGTCTACAGTCCATGAGGAAATCGAGACATGGCGGGAGGTTTACGGAATCGATGAGCGCTACAAAGACAAATGCTGCAGCAGTGATGCCAAAGACTGGCTGGAACAGGTCCGTATTCTGCATGATCATGGCATGGAACCGGAAACATTGCTGACGACCTTACAACAGCAAACCAGGAATGATCCCACTGCCAACAGCAATTTTCTGAAAACAGCTTTTCTCGAAGGATGCAAAAAAATCGGCGTGTTTGATGAAATAAAGAAAACTTCAGGCATTCCGTCAACCTGAAAGGGAAGAGTTTACAGACCAGACCGCCGTGGCAGTCAGTCCCTTGTGGGCCCTTATAATGCGGCCGTTTTCCGATATGGATTCAAGATAGGGGCGGATGATGGATTCAAGTTCGGCATCGGTTTTGCCGCCCACTTTTCTGAAAAAAGCAAGTTCGCTTTCCAGTTCTTCCTCCACCGTCACATTCTGATCCCATTCAACCGGGTCAAAGGTGAGTTCAGGAAAAAGCCCCAGGGAAAACAAGAGATTGATTTTGAGCAGAATGCTCTGGGGCGCATCCTCAAGAACCGTTCCCATGATTTTTTCCCAGAGAGAGGCCATGATCGGATGGTTCCGTTTGGCAGCCCAGCTCCTTACAGCACATCCGTTTTTTGAGGTGTCCATCATTTTATAAAACGCTTCCGGGCTTGCCACGCCCGGAGACATGAAGGCAATGACCAGGTCAAATTTTTTCTTCCACCCTTTTTCTATGATATCAATGGTGTGCCAGTCTTCACAAAGGAGGGTGATGTTTTCCCTGATATCAGGGGTAATCGACTGCCGGAACTGTTCCAGCATCTCCGTAGAAAAATCAAGGGCCGTGACCTTGGCTCCATGGCGGGCCAGTTCCATGGCCAGGGTACCGGTGCCGCAGCCGATGTCAAGGACTTGCATGCCTTTGGATAGAAATTTCATCCGTTTAAAGAGATCAAGGGTTTTTGAAAGGCGGCGGCTTTTTGTTTCCCCTTTGGTACTGTCATAGGAAGAAGCGACCTTGTTCCAGTATTCAGGTGTGGAAAACCCCCTGTGCACCGTGTAGGTATCTGTTTCTTTATCTTTTTCCCATGCTTTGAGCCAGAACTCTTTAGAGAAGATTGGGTTCACTTTGCTCTTTTTTAGCCTTTGCTTTTTTGGGTGCAGGCGCTGCAGCAGAGTCAGGCTTTTTAATTTCCTGTTTCTTGGGATTAATTCCCCTCAGGATCAGCATCAGTTTTTCCCTGTTTTCTGCCAGTAACAGGGCGATGGATTCAAGCTGGGTTTCGTCCAGTTTGACCTTTGCGTCTTCCAGGAATTCATACACATTATCGGCAATATCAAGCATCTTGTCATAATCGTCTGCTTCTTTTTTTGTCGCAAATGTCATTTTTTCCTCTCCATTCCTGACAACGATAAATTTTACAATAACAGCCATCTTGTCTCCTTCAGATCAAACACGTATCATTAAATTTCCCATACTGATGTATCGTCTTAATATAAAAAAGGATACAGGTAAAGGGCTTTCCTTAAACCTGTATCCTTTTTGGATTTGAAAAACAATAACAGCTATACCTGCGGTCTGGGGTAAAGCCCGGCTCTTTTTATGATTTCCGGAACTTTTTCTTCCCATTCAATGGCCATGATATGGAAGCCTGCCACGCCCTTCACTTCTTTAAGTTCCAGGATATGTTCCACACAGATATTGATTCCTTCTTCAGCCTGTTTGTCTTTTGGAACACCGGCCAAGCGGGCAATGATCTCATCAGGCACATCCATGCCAGGCACCCGGTTTTTCATGTATTTGGCCATACCCACGGATTTCATGGGGGTCATGCCGGCCATGATAAAGGCTTTTTCATGGAGGCCCCGCTCCACAGCCTGTCTCATCCATTCCTTGAATTTATCTATATTATAGATGCACTGGGTCTGGATAAATTCAGCACCGCAGGCAATTTTTTTGGCCAGACGCGGCACCCGGATTTCAAAGGGATCGGCAAAGGGATTGGCGGCAGCGCCCACAAAAATCCTTGGCGGACGCTTGATGGCATCTCCCCCTAAGAATTTGCCTTCATCCCGCATATAACGGACGGTCTGGACAAGCTGCATGGAATCAAGATCATGAACGTTCTGTCCTGATTTGCAGTCGCCAAAACTCTGGTGATCCCCGGAAAGGCAGAGCATATTGGGGATATCAAAAGAAGCGGCTCCCAGGATATCGCTCTGAAGGGCCACGCGGTTCCTGTCCCTTGTGACCATCTGGAGAACAGGCTCAATCCCGAGAAGTTTCAAGTGGATACAGGCGGCCAGGGAAGACATCCTTGTCATGGCGGTCTGGTTGTCGGTGACATTGACCGCATCTACATAATCTTTGATCAGCAGGCCTTTCTTTTTCACTTCTTCAGCATCACTTCCCCGTGGTGGCCCGCATTCGGATGTGACACCGAGATGCCCTGCTTTTAACACCTTTTCCAGTCTGCTTTGTGTATATAATTCGCTCATATCTTCACATCCTCCCGTGTCACCTTTCTCGGACCACCGGCCCGGTCCGTGGACCAGTCTTTGATCGGAGCCACTATTTCATAATCATCCATCTTATTCAATGCTTTGAGCCTGTCCACAATGAGCTGCCAGGCACAATCCACATCCTTGCTGATCTCGCATTTGCCTTTGGTTGACCCGCCGCAGGGGCCGTTCATGACGCGTTTGGCGCATCTGGACACCGGGCAGATCCCGCCGGTCCGGGCCAGGATGCAGGACCCGCAGGCCTGGCACCGTTCGGTCCAGAGGCCCCGGTCCTCGTTGGCGCCGAGGCATACCGTATTCACTCCCGGGATCAGGGGCATGGTCTGGTATTTTTCAGCCGCAAACTGAACCCCCACGCCGCAGGCCAGGGAAACAATTGCATCATATTTGTCAATATTAGCCCGGATCTCTTCCAGGTATTCATGATCACACTGGCGCTCCAGTGTTTTTTCATCAATCACTTTTTCTTTGCCCTTGGCCATGAAATTCATTCTCAGGGCTGAAGCCAGGATTTCCACTTCTTTTTTACCGCCGGCCTCACACACGGTAACACATTCATTACACCCGAGTATCAGGAGCCGGTCGTAATTTTCAACTTCTCCGATAATCTCTTCAATGGGTTTCTTTTTTGCTATGATCATAAGCAAACCTCATATTATGCTGTTAATTATGGTTAATGCGTCAAGCCGCAGTTTTTGCTTTCTTCTGTTTTGCCAGACGGATGGGGCTTGGACCCAGTTCTTTAATCTTATTGTCCATTTCAATGGCATACTGGGCAAACAAGGGGCCTTCTCCGGATGACAGGTTGAACATCTTAACCCGTTCGCCTCCCACGCCGACCTTGTCAAGGATGACTTTGGCCTGCTCAACCCTTTTTCTTGCCCTGAAATTCCCCTCATTATAATGACAATCCCCTTCCATGCAGCCGACCACGAATGCGCCGTCCACACCTTTTTCAAAAGCCCGTAGAATATGAATAATATCCACTTTTCCGGTACAGGGGAGACGCACGATTCTGAAATTGGCTGGAATCTTCAACCTCATTGAACCTGCCAGGTCCGCGGCTGAATACCCTCAGTAATTGCAGCAGAATGCAAGGATGACGGGATCAAACTCTTTTTCCATTATATTACCCCTTCCAGCAAAGCCTCAACCTTGCTGAGCAACTGGTTGTCTTCATACCAGTTCAGTTTAATTGTTTTTGCAGGACATTCGGATGCACACACACCGCATCCCTGGCACAGGGCCGGATCAATATAACTGACCCCCAGCTCGTTGATCACCGGCACATGGTAGGGACAGGACCGGACACAGACCAGACACGCTGCACAGTTATCCGGATTGACTTCAGCCGTAACGGCCGACAGGGTCAAAGATTCCTGAGAAAGGAAGGTCGTTGCCCGGGATGCTGCCGCCATGGCCTGGGTGATGGTTTCTGTGATAAGTTTGGGGCCATGGGCCGTACCGCAGATGAAAATGCCTTCTGTGGCTGCTTCAACAGGCCTAAGCTTCACATGGGCTTCCATGAAAAAACCTTCCCTGTTTCTGCCGGTTTTGATGATGGTGGAAAGCTCTTCCGTATCTGCAGCCTGGACCCCGGCGCTGAGAACCACAAGATCTGCGCCGGCTTCCACTTTCCGTCCCAGGACATGATCGGTAAAACTAACCGACATCCTGCCGTCTTCACCCTTTGCAACCTCAGGCGGATTTTCAGTATTAAAACGGGAAAAGATCACACCCAGGTTCCTGGCTTTTGTGTAAAACTCTTCCAGCATGGCATACATTCTCATGTCCCTGTAAAGAATAAACACATCCGTATCCGGATTCTGTTCTTTTAAGGCAATGGCGTTTTTCACCGCATTCTGGCAGCAGATCCGGGAACAGTTGGGATTTTTTTCATTTCTTGATCCCACACACTGGATCATGATGACCCGGCCCAGGTTCTTTGCTTTGCCTTCTTCGATGCGGTCGGCCAGTTCGAGCTGGGTCAGGACGGATTCGCTTTGCCCGTACATGAATTCCGTTGGCTGATATTCAACAGCCCCGGTGGCTACAATCATGGCGCCATGATCGATGAGTCTTTCTTCCATGGACGGTCCCAGGAGAAGGGTAGTGGAAAAATTGCCCTTATATCCGCCGAACCCGACGATCAAAGCCTGTTTTAAAACATCAATATTGGCGTGGCTTTCCACGGATTCAATCAATCCATTGAGATAGGGTTTGATGTCTGCCCCTTCAATGGTATGGTGGAGCCGGTTGCCCAGACCGCCGAGAACATTTTCCTTTTCTACCAGGGTGACATGATACCCCTGGTCTGCCAGGCCCTTGGCTGCCGTCATGCCGGCAACACCGCCGCCGATGACCAGGGCTTTGTCAATAACGGAAATCCGTTTGTCATGAAGGGGTCCCAGGGTTGCCACCCTGGACACGGCCATGCGGATCAGATCCTTGGCTTTTTTGGTCGCTTTGTCGGGTTCATGATAATGCATCCAGGAATCCTGGTTCCGGATATTGGCCATTTCAAACAGGTATTTGTTCAGTCCTGCATCTTCCAGAGTGTCCATGAATATGCCTTCATGGGTTTTGGGCGTACATGACGCCACTACCACCCGGTTGAGTTTATGTTCATTGATGATGTCCTTGATGGACACCTGGGTATCCTGGGAACAGGTAAATAAATTTTCTCCGGTGTACACTACATTGGGAAGGGTCTTGACATAATTTTCAACCCCTTCCACATCAATGATGCCAGCGATGTTGATCCCGCATTTGCAGATAAAGACACCGATCCTGGGTTCTTCACCCAGAACATCCCGTTCCTCAGGCCTTGCCACTGTTTTTGTACAGGTATGGCGGGCCGGTGCAAGCTTGATCCCGGCTGCACAGGCAGCCCCGCTGGCTTCCGTCACTGAAGACGGGATATCTTTGGGTCCCTGGAAAGTGCCGGATACATATACGCCGGGACGGGTAGTCTGCAAGGGATTAAAGATCTGGGTCTTTATAAAATTATATTTCCCCAGTTCCACGCCGATGCGGCCCGCCAGCTCCACACTTTCCTTGGGAATCACAAGACCTACGGACAGGATGACCATATCAAAAATTTCTTCCTGCATTTTGCCTTCTTCATCCGCATATCTTAAGATCAGATTTTCGGTTCCAGGCTCTTCAATCA
>Ga0208968_1001007_pt1 | contig 16085 bp, 14 predicted proteins | sample RifOxyA3_FD_184031 | JGI IMG/M metagenome (GOLD analysis project Ga0208968, IMG submission 184031) | Groundwater microbial communities from Rifle, Colorado - Rifle Oxygen_injection A3 (SPAdes) | ecosystem: Environmental > Aquatic > Deep subsurface > Groundwater | place: Rifle, Colorado, United...
GAGCGGCGGCTGATGTACGTCGGAGTCACTCGCGCCAAAGAAAAAGTATATTTGCTTTTCACGAGCGAGCGCAATATTTTCGGTTCTACTCAGATTAATCCCCCGTCGCGATTTCTCGAAGATGTCCCAGAGCATCTCATAACGCGAAACGTAGAACTTGGAACGTGGAACGTAAAGCATGAAACGCAGAACGTTGATCGTGGAATGCGAGATAAGATCGCAAGCGATGCGCGTTCCACGGTAGGCGCTACGCGATTCAAGGATGGTGATCGCGTGTCGCACGAAGTTTTTGGCGAAGGAATGATCGTGGCGTCGCAAGGGGAGATTATTACTGTAGCGTTTGGCAAGGCAGGTTTGAAAAAGTTATCCGCCAGTATAGCGCCGCTTAGAAAAATATAAAATAAATTTTCAATTCACAATTTTCAATTTTTAATGAATTTTCAATTAAACAAAAAAGCTTGGTACCATACCAAGCTTTTTTATCACAAGACTAAATTTAGTAGATAAATCCTTTTATTACCCGACTAGAGGCGCTGAGTGTTCGGCTGGATTTTTTGGCCCAGCCGGCGTAGTTCATTTCGGAAATGGTAATATTGCCGCCACTGACTTTTTCTACGATACCAACGTGTCCCCACCAGGATTCCGAAGATACCATAATGGAACCCACGCGGGGAGTTCTCCCGGTGGCGTATCCGGCCGCTTTGGCGTGGTACAGCCAGGTTCCGGCGTTTCCGCCCCAAGGGACATATTTTCTCTGAGCCACGTACCAGGTGCAATATCCATATGGAAAACTATGCCCGGCTCCGGCTCGTCCGGATAGGGTAGATTTTCCGGTTGATTCAAAAGATTCGTAAGGACGCTGGGCGATTCCGAAACTCTCGTTTTGCGGAGCGGCAGGCTGGGTTATGGGGATTTCTTTTTCTCCGCCCGGGATGACAATCTCCTGACCTTCTTTTAATTCTCCATTGGCCGGAAGCTCGTTGAAAGCGATGATTTTGTCTTCCTCCGCCTTATATTTATCCGCGATACTAGCTAGAGTGTCTCCTTTTTTGACTGTGTAAGAAAGACCGGAAACGGGCAGGATAAATATCTTGTCGCCGGGCATTATAGAATCGACGTTATCCAGTTCGTTCGCCCAAAGAATTGTGTTGATGGTGATGCCGTTTTTGGCGGCGATAGCGCTGACCGTATCGCCGTCTTTCACTTCGTAAATGATAAGCCCGCCTTCTTCTTCAGGATCTTTTTTGACGGGGCATGTTCCGGCAACCAAGGCTTGCCCTTGTAGTATAGGCGCTTCATCCTCCTTTGTGGTATCTATTTCCGGATCGGGATTGGTGTTGGCTTGGGCGAGCGGAGCCAGCGCTAAGCTTGATTTGGCGCTGGTTTTGAGGTACATCTTGTCTTTTAGCGGATTTTCATAATTGTCGCCCGAGCCAAAATAGCCAAATAAAAAACCACTGGACTCCCGCCCTGCGGCTAAGTTCGTGGCAGAAACCAAAAGAGCGCTGGAAATTACAACAATCAAAGCGGAGTAATTTCGGAGCAGGTGAAGAACCTTGATAGTCCTTCGCTCTTTTATGAAACTGACGATATTTTTCTGAATAAGCTGAATTTTTTCAGCGAAACTGTACAGATTTTCACGACCCAATAAACTTCGAGATATGGCAATTGCTAGTTTACTAATGGCGTTAAACCTTTCATTGGTTTTGACTTAGAAACCTCCGAAAAACAGTATATTTCGGCCAATTCCATCAGACCAAAACCCTAATTTTTACCTGCCATTGAGTATACACAAGGGGTCGGTTTTTGTCAAAGCAAGTTATCCACTGGTCTGGTTGGCTGGTTGAATTAGTTTCCTGGTTGTCTAAAAGATAGGTTTTATGTAGAATAATAGTATAAGTGTCGCACAACGTCATAAAACATGGAACAAAGAACAAGGGGAATAAGAAAAAGCGAAATAGAACAGCTGAAAAACGAGTTTTTAGAATATTTAGAGATAGAGAAAAGCCGTTCGCAAAAGACTATCGAAAACTATGGCCGTTATTTACGGGTTTTTCTGGATTGGGCAAAAATCACGAAATCTTCTGAGATTACGGATGAGCTGGTGCGAAATTTTCGTTTGCATCTGAGCCGCTATAAAGATAAAAAAGAAAAAAGCTTGAAAAAAGCTACCCAAAGTTACTATGTTATTGCCTTGCGGAGCTTTCTTAAATATCTGGCAAAAAGAGATATCGAGGCGCTTTTGGCGGAAAAAGTGGAAATTGGAAAGAATCCGGCGCGGGAAATTGAATTTTTGGAACCGGAAGAAGTGGAAAGGATTATCGAGGCGGCGTCCGGAACGGATTTCAAATCTCTTCGCGATAAAGCTATTCTAGAGATGCTTTTTTCTGCCGGGATGCGTGTTTCGGAATTAGTGGGAATCAACCGGGATAAATTGAATTTGCAATCGGGAGAATTAAGCGTGCGAGGAAAAGGCGACAAAATCCGGGTAGTTTTCATTTCCAATACGGCTAAAGCGGCGCTGGAAGTGTATTTAAACAAACGAACTGATATTGATCCGGCTTTGTTTGTAAGGGATGTGAAGGGATTGAAGAAATTTGAAAATAAAAAAATGGTAGAGACGCATTGCAATGCGTCTCTACGGAGCGTAAAAGACAAAAATGATTTACGCCTTACTCCCCGCTCCGTTCAAAGAATCGTCAAATATTACGCCGTCAAAGCTGGAATCGTCAAAGATGTCCATCCGCACACTCTGCGCCACTCTTTTGCCACGGATTTGTTGGTTAACGGTGCCGATATCCGCAGCGTCCAGGCGATGCTTGGCCACTCGTCTATCACTACCACGCAAATTTACACCCACGTTACCAACAAGCAGCTCAAAGAAGTCCACCAAGCGTTCCATGGGAGGAGGAGAAAGAAAAAAATAAGCATGTTATGAACAAAAAAGAGCCGGTTATAAACCCGGCTCTTTTACTGAAAAATTGTTTCTAGCGTTTTGCGTTATTTGTTTCATGCTTTATGTTCCATGAATTTTGGTGGGACCGGCTGGATTCGAACCAGCGACCAAGCGGTTATGAGCCGCCTGCTACTACCGCTGAGCTACGGTCCCGTGGGCGTGAGAGGCTTCGAACCTCTGAAACCTCTACAATGTCAATGTAGCGCTCTAATTTATCCCCCCACCAATTGTGGGTATTACTGGACTCGAACCAGTGACCTCCACAATGTCAATGTGGCGCTCTAACCAGCTGAGCTAAACACCCATAACATCATAATAATCTTATTCTAAAAAGCTTTTTCAGTCAACGAAAACTGCCAGTGAGCAGTTAGTTTTATTATTGGTCAAAATTGCCTTATTTCTCAAAAGTTTTGATTGGAGCGACGGGGTTGGGGGCGGAGAGTGGCGCGGTTTCTTTTTCAGTTGCCGGCTCAGGAATTTTTTCTTCCGCTTTGGGAGAAGCGATTTCGCGGAAAAAGAGGATCCAGACGGCTTGGGCGAAAGCTTCATAAACTGAACGCAGAAAAAGGACTCCGGCCAGAAACAATATCGCTCCGATTGAGGCAATGGCAATGGCGCCGATTTTTCCGGCGATAAGAAACAGAACAAACGCCGCCGCGCCAAAAATGATCAGGAGCGGGATGAGAATTGTGATAACGGAGAAAAACCAAATAATTCCCAGCGGTATAAAAAACAAACTCATCACAACGCTTTCCCAGAGATTTTTTTGAAAAAGCCGGCAAGCGTTTTCCAAAGCCGCGCGGAGGGAAAGCTTTCCGATAACTATATAAATTTGACCGTATAACTTGAGAAAGACAAAAAGGAAAATTATCGGAATCAAGATGAGGATTGCGAATAGCGAGAGAAACGCGCCGGTGAAATAGGCGCGGCTGGCGAACAAAACGGCGATTGGCGTGACCAGGAGAATTATTATTGCCAGGACGCAAAATATTAAAATCAATCCCAAGAGAAAGAATTTCCAAAAGTACTTTTTCCCCTCCCTCCATCCTTCCCGGAAGATTTTCTTCTCTCCTCTTATCTCCGAATTGATCGAATAGATGAGTCCCGCCCGGCCAATAATGGATAAGATGACAAAAATAACAAATGCGACAAATAGAATTCCCCCCAGCCACAAGAACCACTGGTAATTTTGGGAAATGAAATCCAAGGCTTGTTTTTCGAATTCGCTTTTTTCCGATTGGGAATCATCCAGGGTATAATTTATTCCGCTAAAACTTGAAAGAGAAACCAAAAAACCCAACCACCAAAGGTAGCGGTTGCGCCAGGTTACGCGCCAAGCGTCTTTTATTATGCCGATATAATCTATTTTACGCATCGAATATTTATTACAGGATTTATGCTAAGTTTTCCGGCAGCGGAACATTGCGAAGCTCTTTCTTTTCTTTTTGATCTTCTTTCTTTATTCCGGCGATCTTGTTGAATTCTTCTTGCTCGATAGTCTCCTTTTCCAGAAGGACGGCGGTGATTTTTTCCAAGACAGCTTTCTTTTGAGTAAGGATATTTTCAGCGACTTTGTAGGCGTTGCCGATGAACCGGGTGATTTCCTTGTCGATATCCTCAGAAGTTTTTTCGGAGTAATTTTTTTCTTCGTGGATTTCTTTGCCTAAAAATATCATTTCTTCTTTGTGTCCGAAAGTACGCGGACCAAGTTCACTCATGCCGTAACGGGTAACCAGGTTTCTGGCGATGTTAGTCGCCCGCTCCAAATCATTGGAAGCTCCGGTGGTCACGTCGCCAAAAACTATTTTTTCACTGACGTATCCTCCCAGAAGTACGGACAATTCGTCGATGAAATAGTTCTTAGAAAGCAGTCCTCTGTCTTTTTGCGGAGCGCTCAAGGTATATCCGCCGGCGTGTCCGCGCGAGATAATGGAAACTTTCTGAACCGGGTCGGCATTTTTAAGGCTGGCTCCAATGAGGGCGTGCCCGGCTTCGTGGTAGGCGATGATATTTTTCTCTTCCTTGTCAATTATTTTGCTTTTGCGCTCCGGTCCTAAGATCACTTTTTCAATGGACTCGGTAAGTTCCGGCATTTCGATAACTTTTTTGTCGCGCCGGGCGGCGAGAATAGCCGCTTCATTTAGCAAATTGGACAGGTCGGCGCCGGAAAAACCCGGTGTTCTTTGTGCGATTACTCTAAGGTCGGTATCTTTAGTCAGGGGTTTGTTCTTGGCGTGGATTTTCAGGATAGCGGTACGTTCTTCGATATCCGGCAGATCCATAACGACACGGCGGTCAAATCGTCCCGGACGGAGAAGCGCCGGATCAAGGACATCGGGCCGGTTGGTGGCGGCAATGATAATGACATTGGTGTTGGTGTCGAATCCGTCCATTTCCACCAGGATTTGATTTAGGGTTTGTTCGCGTTCGTCGTGTCCTCCTCCTAATCCCGCTCCGCGATGCCGTCCGACAGCGTCAATTTCGTCAATAAAAATAATAGAAGGAGCGTTCTTCTTGGCTTGTTTGAAAAGATCGCGCACCCGGCTGGCGCCTACTCCGACAAACATTTCCACGAATTCCGAACCGGAAATGTTGAAAAAGGGAACATTGGCTTCGCCGGCCACGGCTTTGGAAATTAAGGTTTTTCCGGTTCCGGGTTGTCCCAAAAGCAAGACGCCTTTGGGGATTTTTGCTCCCAGTCCCAAAAACTTCTTGGGATTTTTTAGAAATTCCACGATTTCATAAAGTTCTTCCTTGGCTTCTCTGGCTCCGGCTACATCCTTGAAAGTAATTCTTTGCTGTTTGTTTTTGGGATCAAGCATGCGCGCCTTGGACATGCCGAAAGACAGCGCCTGATTGTTTCCTCTTTGCGCTTGTTTGAGCATAAACCAGATGAAGGCGGCGATTAGGACAAACGGCAGGAGAAATGGCAGAACGCTTCCCAGGAATATTCCCAGGGAAGATTCTTCTTTGATGGCGATGTCCACTTCGCGGAGTTTTTCATTGTCTACTCCGTAGTTTTTGAGAGATTCAGTCAGTCCTAATTCGCGTTCCTTGATAGATTTGGCCGTTTTCCCGTCTGTTAGTTCAATGGACAAATCATCATTGTTGATGGAAATTTTCTTGATTTGACCTTCATTGATTCGGGTTACCAGTTCGGACAGCGTAATGCTTTGGGGTTTTTGCTGGGGAGTGCCATAGAGGACGAATACTCCGGAGACAAACAAAAAGATTAAAAGGGCGATGCCGAGGTTTTTTATGAGACTGTTCATGCGGTCTTTACGAATTACCTGCCCGAAATGCTTCGACGCTAACCAGGCGGGTAATAAGTTGTGTTTATAAAGTTACTCTATTTTGATTTTATCACCCTTGCGGGTAATTTTCAATCCTTTGAATACTACAGTTTGAGCTTTGTTTTTCGTGCTTTTTATGATTTTCAGAATTTCTTCGATATTGGCCGCGCCGATATTTTGGAGGTCGCCCTTTTTTTCTTCCAGAACTTTTCGGATCAGATTTCGCTGGATGGCGGGATGAAGTTTCTTTATTTTTTTTACGTCAAAATCTTTCAGTTTTTTGTATTCTTTTTCCGTCAGGTCGGAGATCAGCGCGTAATCCTCGGCGATGGAAACGGTGGCGTCAAAAATAGTTTTTCGGATGGCTGGATTGAATTTTTTTTCCAAGTACGGCAAAAGATCGTTTCGGATAATGTTTCGGGCGTATTTTGATTCTAAGTTAGTTTTATCGACGCGAAAGTCCAGATTATTTTTTTTCAGATATTCCAGGATTTCGGATCGCGGGATATTGAGCAATGGACGGATAATCTTTTCGTTTTTATACCGCATAGCGGAAAGACCGAGAAGTCCCGCTCCCCGGATGACGCGCGCCAGAAACGTTTCTACTTGGTCGTCGGCGTTATGCGCGACGGCGATATAATCAAATTTTTTCTCTGATCTTATTTTCTCAAAAAAAGCGTAACGGATGTTCCGCAATTCATTTTCCGTCCTAAAACTCGGTTTTAGGATTTTCCTAAAACCGAGTTTTAGGAAAGGATAGCCGTAGCTGTTTGCCATTTCCCGGACGAATTTTTCATCCCGCTCGCTGTCTCTTCCACGCAAACCGTAATTGACATGGGCGATGATCAACTCAAGAGAATATTTTTTTCGCAGTTTGGAAAAAATATCCAGCATCGCGGTTGAGTCCGGTCCTCCGGAAACTCCCAAAACAATTTTATCCCCGCGCTCAAAAAGATTATATTGAAAGACGGTGTTTTGAACTTTTTTAATCAGATTTGTCGGCATTCATTTTGGAATTTATAAATTCCATTACTTTCTCAAAAACTTCTTCTCTCGAAAGGGCAGTAGTGTCCAGAACAAAGTCATAATTTTTTTTGTCGTGGATATTGACCCCATAATATTGTAGGTATCTTTTATTGTCTGTTTCTTTCCTCTCTCTGATTTTTGCCAAGACAGTTTCCAGAGAACGAACCGATCTGACTTCATTTCGAGTGTTTTTTTCTTTTAATTGCTCGTAGATTCTTTTTACTCCCACCAGTTCATCAACTTGGAGATATATTTTCAGCGAGTGAGGAATAAAATGCCAAGCCATCCGACTGTCTATCAGAAAATCATCCTCTTCTTTTGCCAGCTTTACTACATAGTCATCCACTTCTTTATCAATAGAAGGGTCAGTCTCTCCTAGCTTCAAATACTCAACGGTAGTTAATCCTCTTTTTTCCGCCATATCGCGAAAAATCTGTCCAGTATAATGATAATTAAAACCAATTTTTTGAGCGACCTTTTTGCCGATAGTGGTTTTACCAGCACCCTCGTCTCCATTGAAAGAAATAATCATAGAAATATAAATTTAATAAAACGTTGCTTTTGATTTATTCCGCTTTCTTTTTAGAAACTTTCTTCTTTGTTTTTTTTTCTTTTACTTCTTTTTTCTTCACGTCCTTCTTTTCTTCCGTGTCATTTTGTTTATCTTCTGTAGCTTGCGGTGTATTCTTTTCTTCTTTCTCGCTTTCTTTTTCTTTCTTCTTTTTGCCTGCCAATACCAATACTAATCCCATGCGATGGGTTTTGGGTTCGATGGAAAGTATTTTCCAAGAATAGGATTCTCCGAGCTTGATGAGTTCTTCCAAGGTTTTTCCGGGGTAAGCCTCCGACATTTCGGAGATATGCGCCAAGCCGTGGATGTCTTTGTCGAGATAAACGAAAGCGCCGAAATGATTGATCTTATTAACAGTTCCTTTCACGATATCACCAACATTGTATTTTTCGGAAATGGCGCTCCAAGGATCTTTTTGCAAAGCACGGAGAGAAAGGGAAATCTTATCGTTGTCGATGCCGATGATTTTGGCTTCAACCTTGTCCCCCGCTTTTACGATAGTTCGCGGATCTTCAATGAGTTGCCAAGCCAATTCGGAAATATGAGCCAATCCTTCCAATTTTTCTTCAGAGGAATCTTCCGCGCCCGCGGGAGAGAATTTGACGAAAGCGCCAAAATCAACCACGCCGCTTATCTCGCCGGAAATAACATCGCCGACATGGAGATTGGAAATTATTTTCTTGTCTTTTTCGCTTTGGGCCGCTTTTTCACTGACAATCAGTTTTTCCGCTTCCCTATCGGCGTCCAAAATGCGCACTTCCAACTCTTTGCCGACCAGTTTTTTAAGCAAGTTAAGGATTTTGTTGCGGTCGCCGTCTTCTACCCGAGGATAGTTGGTGCTGGACAGCTGGGAAACCGGCAAAAATCCGGAAATGCCATTAACTTCCACCAGAAGTCCGCCCTTGTTGGCGCTGATTATCTTGGTGGCAACCTTTTCTTTTTTGATTCTTTTTTCTTCAATATCTTCCCAGGCGCGCTCATATGAAGCTTCTCTGATAGAGAGCTCAATAAAACCGTCTTCATTTTCCGTTTCCATCACGGCCGCGGAAATTTCATCGCCGATTTTCACCTTGCCGCCGCCCATGCCATCTTTGATTTCTTTTCCCAAGACTATGCCGGTGCCGAAAGGAGCCAAATCGACATAAATTTCCGAAGATGAGACCTCAATCACTTTTCCGGTTATATTATCGCCGACTTCCGGGTAGCTGATTTGAGACATGAACGCGTCCATCGCGGAAACAGGCTTATCTTCTTCTTTTTTTGGTTCGGACGTAACCGCTTCAGCTTTGGCTGGTTCGGAAGAAATATCTTTCTCGGATATTTTATCAACTTCTTTAGCGAGATTGTCTAAAATGTCATTCATAAACCGATGCGAAACTACGAATCATATTCGAATCTACGAACACAAATCATAAGAATATTGCGAAAAAGCATGAAATCGCGCTAATAATTAAAAATGCTTTAAATAAAATAAAAAACCCTTTGGAAAGGGTGATTATTAAGAAGTTATCAACAGCATTACCTGTGGATAAAAGGAGATTAAGTCATCCCCTATTCAGTTTTCTTAATAATTACCGTGATTAGAGTATAGGGTTAAATGATTGAGCTGTCAAACTTTATTTTTAATTCGCATATAGTATTTCCTTTTCAGAATCCAAAGGATCATGTATGCGGCGATAATTAGGGAGTAATTTGTAATCATAAATCTCGGAGTTCCCCAGTGGATGCCATTAATCATAAAACCGGAAACAGGCCAGAGAAAGGGCGTGGGGTAAAAATCATAGGAATGGGAGGGAATATCCATCAAGATATGGATCAGCCAGCCGCCCATTTCCCAAATTGGCTGCTTGAAAACGAGCCAAATGAGGCCGAAAATGAGAAAGAATACGATCAAGCTATGGCTTAAATTATATAAATTATGAGTCAGATTGCTTATAAATAGGGTATTTCCGGTAGCCGGCTCTATTTGATTTGGTCCGGGGTGGTACATTTTGGGGAGGGTTGGGAATATATAGGAGGCAAACATATAGGCAAAAGCCGGCGAAAAAGCGAAAAGATCAGGAAAAAGACCGAAAATAGCCATCATCCAAACTTTCAGAGGCTTTTTCTTCTTAACATTGACGGCCTTGCCTGCCGCCGCGACCCAAAGCGTGTGAGAAAGAATGTCCATATTGAAAATATTACTTTACAAATATCGCTTTATTTCCTGCTCCAGAGTGTGTTTGAAATCACGGATAATCATCCAGTGACTTTTGGGAAGAAATTGTTTCAGTTCGTGTTCAAAATTAATGTCAGTTTTTTGAAGAAGATCCAACGCCGGCGACAGAACCTTTTTTTTGTCTGCCGTTTCAATCAGGTCCGAACGCAGAAGAAAGTAAAGATCGTAAAAATCACGTGGTTTATGTCGACTAAGTAATGCTTGCATTTTTTCTCCGATTAGTAGTTTTTGCCTAAATTGAGTTATTGAATAGGGGGTGGTAAATTCGTTGTTTATGATGGCTACTTCCCCTTGTTTTTCTCCATTGCGCTCCGAAATCTCAATTTTAATAGGAATAATTCTTCCCGCGATATCGAAATTAATTATAGACAGGTAGCCGCCTGTTGTGGGTTTAGCTTCTTCCAATTGGGTCTTAATTCCTTCTCGTTCAACTTCAGTTAAAGTTTTCACAAGTATGTTTTCAATGGTGATTGTGTTATAGCGCAAAGAAGTGCTAAAATCAAGATCTTCTGAAAAACGCGGGCTTTTGTAGATAACGCGAAGTGCCGTGCCTCCCTTAAAATAAAGTTTATCACTCTCTTCTTGCTGAAAAAGATAAGACAGGAAAACATGCTGGCAATATTCCCGCCAGATATTTTCTGCGCCCGTTTGGTATTTTTTAGTCAGTTCCAGAATTATTTCCTGGTCAATCATAAATTTTTTTGATCAACATTAATAATTTTTCTCTTTGAAACAATTTTGCGTAGCGCTCGATTTTTCTTTTGTCCAATTTGCCAAGTTCCAATCTGTCATTGAGAGTTTTTTTCCCGAGCGTGACAAAATATAGGTAATCAACCAAGGCTTTTTCCGGCTCGGCCATAAGAATGTAACTGCTTCGTTCGCCAAGTTGATTTTTATGCAAACGGTAGCCGGTATAAGCTTCTTTTTTTATTTTAAAATACGAATATCCGATGTCCGCAACTTCAAAAAAGCGAGTGGGTTTAGTAGTGGCGCAGGAGATGATATAAACAGTTTCCGGAATTATGCCGTATCTGGACATGGCATATTCAAAGGAAATATAAGACGGCTTGTATAAAGCATTGGCGGTTTCTTCTTCTGACGGCGCTCTGTCCAAAAAAGCATACAGTCCTTGTTTTAATCGCAGAAATAAGCCCTTTTTCGCATAAGTTTCTAGAAAATATTTGGCTTGTTGCGGAGGAACTTCAAAAAGTTGGCGGAATAAAGCCGGAGTGAAGGTCGAGATTCGCGTCTCTTTGAGTTTACTTCTAACATTTAAATAGGTTAATCTATCACGTTTCATAAAAGTATAAAAAAATGTACTTTAATGAAACAAGTATATCATAGCGCCTTTCGTTTGTCAAGTCTATTACGTTTCATAAAAGTATAAAAAAATGTACTTTGTTGAAACCAAATATAATTTCTGTTTAAGAAAACACCAAAAGAATGGTCTTTTCCCAATTTGAATTGAGTTTTTTAAGGATATGGTAAAAAAAGTGAATCGGTTTTGTAAAATTTTTCGCAAAATAAAAACCAACCACGCGATTCACACAGGTTTTCACCTCCTTTCGTGTGTTTTTCGCGGGGTTGGGTTGTGCAGTGAACTGCTTTTCATGTATTATAGTTTATCTTTTTTGCAAGATCCTCCAACGTCTTGCAAGGGTCAGGTGATTTCCATACTGGTGATCCGCAGGAAACGATAGTTGCTCCGTTTCCGAGGCAAACAAGGGGATCCTCAAACTGTTTTTGAAAATTCGCTTCCCGTTCTTCGAAAGATACTGGCCGCGTGGCTGGAATAAACTTGATACCGCCAAAGCCAGCGACCGCATCGAGCATGGTTCCGGGTAGAATGTAACCGTCGCAACCTCGTTTGAGAGAAACTTTGGCGAAGTGTTGGACGGATTCCTGGAAAGTGCGGCGGAAATGACGCTGGCAGTAACTCTCGTCGTAGTGGGTTAATACTGTAACGCCGAGAATGACAACGCCCTGTTTTGTCGCTTCTTCAACTGCTCCCTCGAGCATGTCATCAGCTAGAGCGTAGAAGTTGACTACGGAAGCGCCCTCGCCTGCAACGATTTTGACGATTTCACGGAGAGTGCGTTTACCGTTCCAGCCTTTTATATCGGCAAAAACCGGTCTTCCCGTTATCACGCGGACATCGCTGATAACTTTCTTATTGTCAATAATGGCATCCAGATTGACTTTGATTCCGTATCTTCCTGGAACATCTACAATCTGGTTTGCTTTACGGACAACCTCACTGGCCGATCCGTCGTCAATGGCCAGAAAAAATCTAGGTAGAATTAACTTATTGTAGCTCATCGAATGACCTCCTATCCGAAAAACTGGTATCCGCGGTTCATATTCCAAACTTTTGGATTTTTCAGAAAAGCCTTGTACTGGTCGAATTGCCTCTGGGTAATGGCTTCCTCACGAAGGCCAAAATCCAGAACTTCCGGAAGTGTAACAGCCCAGTGAAGAGTGATATTGTTGGTTTTGAGCCGTTCGATGGCCACTGGGTTTTTGTAGAAGAGGATGCAAGCTGCGTGATCGACTATTCGACCCTTCTTACGTTCATAGAGTACGCCGGTCGTTGTAGTGCCGGCGAAATTTACGAGCTCTTCAACCACGAGCCCACAGCACTTGTCTGTGATGAAAGGATTATTGCGATCTCCGGTATCAAGCTCGCCGTGCCCGCCTTCTTTTCGCGCTCCGCGTTGGTAAATATACACAATTCTTTTTCCGAGCCGCTCTTGGAGATGCTGTTTGAGGCGGTACCCAGGGAGAGCTCCTCCTGTCATCATACCGATTACGAGATCGAGCGGAACTTGATCTCGTACGACAATGTCAGCGAGAAGATCCAACGCCGGTTCAAAAAACTCATCAACACCAACCCCTCCCTTGACGTCAACATAGCCGGGGCCGTGGTTTTTGGTGGAGTAAAGAAATGGATCTTCTCCGGCATCGACGTCTCGGATTTCAATCCGGTTATACTCGAAAATCGAGCGAATGAAGTTTCTTCTCTTACTGTTCATGCTTTTCTCCTCTTACTTTGCACGTGTCCGTAGTATTTCGGCAACAATTGCCTTTTCTATATCCCAAAACCGAAAAATTCTCGGATTGTCGTGTTGTTAACGAACTGCTATAAAAAATCCTGAAGAAACAATCTCTTCAGACCTCCTTGTTTTTTGTATGTTTAAGGTATAGGAAAAACTCACTGCCGTCAACTTGATATGCCGGTTTTTTTATGTTAAGCTTAACCATAGTTAAAAGTCGTAAAGTTCTTAAGGTTATAAAGAATTCGGGTTTGTAAATGCATTGCTTTATAAACTTTTTACTTTATAACTTGATAACTATCCCTATGCAAATACAATATTACGGTCATTCCTGCTTCAAGATAACCACCAAACCCGCCGGACGCGGACAAGATGACGTGGTGATTTTTATTGATCCGTTTGACAAATCCGTGGGATTGCGGCCGCCGCAGGGCAATGCTAATTTGGTTTTGGTGACGCACGACCATCCTGACCATAACAACGTGGAAGCGCTGAAGGGCGAGCCGAGCGTGATTGATATTCCCGGTGAATATTCCGTTAAAGGAGTGAATATCATGGGGATAAGCGCTTATCATGACGCCAAAGAAGGCGCGGAACGCGGGCAGAATACGATTTTTGTCTTGGAATCGGAGGAAATGCGGATTTGCCATTTGGGCGATTTGGGGCACGATCTCACTGAAAAACAGCTGGAAGTCATAAATGGAGTGGATATTTTGATGGTTCCGATCGGCGGGAAATATACCATTGACGGCGAGAAAGCGTGTGATGTCGTTCGGAAAATCGAGCCTAATATGGTTGTTCCTATGCACTATAAAATCAACGGTTCCACGGTGGATGTGGCTGACGAGAAGAAATTTTGCTCGGAAATGGGCAATTGTCCTAAAGACAAAGTTTCAAAATTCAGCATAAAAAAGAAGGATCTGGAAGAAAAGAATATGGAAGTGGTGCTGATGGGAATCGAATAGTAGCGATACGAATAATACGAATTGCATACGAATGCTACTAATATTTCTTCGTAGCATTCGTATGAATTCGTAGATTGGTATCGCTTATGGGAATTCAACAAAAAATTGAGAATATTCGCAACAAGCCTGAGAATATAAGGATGCGTTATGTTTGGGGATACACTATTTTTTTCACGGCTTTGGTAGTGGTTGTCTGGTTTTTGTCGCTGGCCGCCCAAAGAAACGCCAATCGGGAACCGCTTATCAGTGAAGATCAAAAAAAGCTTTTTGAAGATTTCGGAACCCAGAAAAAATCCCTTCAAGATACAACCGGGCAAATGAAAGGAGCGTTGGAGGGAATAAAAGACCAAAAAAATTTGGACAACAGTCAGAATAATGCTGAAGGAGAAGGATTTAGTCAATAATTTTTAATTTTTAATTTGAAATTTTTATTGAATTTAGAAATTTCAAATTAAAAATTGATTAAAAATTTCAAATTAAAAATTGTTTTAGTTATGGATAAAGACACCAAACCACAAGAAAATACTAAGCCAAATAACGTCACTCCTCGAGAGATAACCGAGGAAATTTCGCAATCCTACCTGGACTACGCTATGAGCGTGATCGTGGCGCGGGCTTTGCCGGATGTGCGGGACGGTTTGAAACCGGTCCACCGCAGAATTTTATATTCCATGTGGAACACGGGGTTGCGAGCCAACGCCAAATTTCGAAAATCGGCGACAGTTGTCGGAGAAGTGCTGGGAAAATATCATCCGCATGGCGATGTGGCGGTGTATGATTCGATGGTGCGCATGGCTCAGGATTTTTCCTTGCGCTATCCACTAGTCAAGGGTCAAGGAAACTTTGGCTCGATGGACGGAGATTCTCCGGCGGCTTACCGGTATACCGAAGCCAAACTTTCCGCCATCGCCGAGGAAATGCTTTTTGATATTGAAAAAGATACTGTGGATTTCACGCCCAATTTTGACGGCCAGCACAAAGAACCGACGGTACTGCCAGCCGGACTTCCTCAGTTATTGCTTAACGGTTCGATGGGAATCGCGGTTGGAATGGCGACCAACATCCCGCCACATAATTTGACGGAGCTGGTGGATGGCGTGAATCACCTGATTGATAACCCGGAAGCATCGGTTGACGATCTAGCAGAATTCGTGAAGGGTCCGGATTTTCCGACCGGCGGCATAATTTACAACAAAAAAGATATTTTGGAAGCTTATCGCACCGGGCGGGGAAAAATTCTCACTCGCGCCAAGGTCGAAATCACGGAAACCAAAGCGAGCGCCTTTCAAATCATTGTGACGGAAATGACTTATGCTACCAATAAGGCTACGCTGATTGAAAAAATGGCCGACCTGGTGCGAGAAGGAAAAATCATCGGCATCCGTGACATTCGCGACGAATCGGACAAAGAGGGCGTGCGGATCGTGGTTGATTTGAAAAAAGACGCTTACCCGCAAAAAGTACTCAACAAGCTTTACTCTTTTACCGATCTGCAAAAGAATTTCGGCGTCAATATGCTGGCGCTCGTGGGCGGAATCGAGCCGAAAGTACTCAATTTGAAAGATATTTTGGAAGAATATATTGCCCACAGAAAGATTGTAGTTACTCGGCGGACTAAATTTGATTTGGAAAAGGCCAAAGATCGCGCCCATATCTTGGAGGGATTGAAAATCGCGCTGGACAATATCGACGCGGTCATTGAAACAATCAAGAAATCCCCTACCAAAGAAGAAGCCCATAAAAATTTAATCAAAAAATTCAAACTGTCCGATCGGCAAACTACAGCGATTCTGGAAATGCGCCTGCAAACCCTGGCGGGCTTGGAAAGGAAGAAAATCGAAGATGAGTTGGCGGAAAAATTGAAGCTTATCGCCGAGTTGGAAGCGATTCTCAAGAGCGAAAAGAAAATTTTGACCATTGTGAAAGATGAATTGGCGCGGGTCAGAGAAAAATATGGCGATGAAAGGAAAACCCGGGTGATCAAAGGCGCGGTGGGAGAATTC
>Ga0208968_1001010_pt1 | contig 15989 bp, 8 predicted proteins | sample RifOxyA3_FD_184031 | JGI IMG/M metagenome (GOLD analysis project Ga0208968, IMG submission 184031) | Groundwater microbial communities from Rifle, Colorado - Rifle Oxygen_injection A3 (SPAdes) | ecosystem: Environmental > Aquatic > Deep subsurface > Groundwater | place: Rifle, Colorado, United...
CGGGAGCGGCTCGCTCCCGCGGGGGCCGGAGCGAGCCGCTCCGGCCACTCTACCGCAGCCCACAGGTTGAACTCGGACGATCCCGGCGCTACAATGCCGAGTCGGGAAAACGGGACGTTTTGCGGACAAAGACACGATCGCAAGGCACCGAGATCGGCTGGCACGGCCAACGCTGCCGCCAAGGCACGGCCCTTTGGGCGGCCGCGAAACCCGCTCTTGCTCCCGCTCCGAATCCGCTCCCGGGGCTGACGGCCCCCCCCAGGCCCCCGTCTCGTTAGGCATTGAAGCAGAAACCCGAGCAGAAGCGCGAGTGGAAATCACGAAGGAGACAGTCCATGGCAACTCCATCCACGTCCCAGACGTCGACAGCTCGCGGGCCGCTCAGCGCGGACGGACTCCGGCTTACCGACGCGTACTGGCGCGCCGCAAACTACCTGTCCGTCGGCCAGATCTACCTCCTCAGCAACCCCCTGCTCAAGGAACCGCTCGGGCTTGAACACATCAAACCGCGCCTGCTCGGACACTGGGGGACCACCCCGGGGCTGAACTTCATCTGTGTCCACATGAACCGCGTCATCAAGCGCCACGACCTCAGCGTCATCTACATTGCCGGCCCGGGCCACGGGGGCCCTGCCATGGTCGCCAACGCCTACCTGGAAGGCGCCTATACCGAAGTCTACCCCAACATCACCCAGGACGCTGAAGGCATGCGGCGGCTGTTCAAGCAGTTCTCGTTCCCCGGCGGCATCCCCAGTCACGTCGCACCGGAAACACCCGGCTCCATCCACGAAGGCGGTGAACTCGGCTACGCCGTGTCCCACGCCTACGGCGCTGCGTTCGATAACCCCGACCTGCTCGTCTGCTGCGTCGTCGGCGACGGCGAAGCGGAAACCGGACCGCTGGCCGCCAGTTGGCACTCGAACAAATTCCTCAACCCGGTCCGCGACGGCGCCGTGCTGCCCATCCTGCACCTGAACGGCTACAAGATCGACAACCCGACCGTCCTGGCCCGAATCCCAAAGCGCGAACTCCAGAGCCTGTTCGAAGGTTACGGGTACAAGCCGTACTTCGTCGAAGGCCGCGACCCCGAACCCATGCACCAGGCCATGGCCGCCACACTCGACAAAGTCACGCGCGACATCCGCGCCATCCAGCACCGGGCCCGCCAGCACGGCGACACGACACGCCCGCGCTGGCCCATGATCATTATGCGCACACCCAAAGGCTGGACCGGACCTGCCGTCGTCGACGGCAAGCCGGTCGAGGATACCTGGCGCTCGCACCAGGTCCCGCTTTCCGAGTTGGCCAAGAAGCCCGACCACATCCGCCAGCTCGAAGAGTGGATGAAAAGCTACCGCCCGGACGACCTGTTCGACGCCAACGGCACGCTCCGTGCCGAGATCGCGGCCCTCGCACCCAAGGGCGAGCGACGCATGAGCGCCAGCCCGCACGCAAACGGCGGCGCGCTGCTCCGCGCCCTGCGCATGCCGGACTTCCGCAACTACGCGGTCGCCGTGCCCGCACCCGGGACCGTCGAAGCCGAAGCGACGCGCGTGCTCGGCCAGTTCCTCCGCGACATCATCAAAGCCAACGCCGAAAGCCGCAACTTCCGCATCTTCGGCCCCGACGAGACCGCCTCAAACCGGCTCGGCGCCGCGTTCGAAGTCACCGCCAAAACCTGGGTCGCCGAACTCCTCGACACGGACGTCAATCTCAAGGCCGACGGACGCGTCATGGAAATCCTCAGCGAACACACCTGCCAGGGCTGGCTCGAAGGCTACCTGCTGACCGGCCGGCACGGGTTCTTCTCCTGCTACGAAGCGTTCATCCACCTCATCGACTCGATGTTCAACCAGCACGCCAAGTGGCTCAAGACCACGTCGAAGGAGATCCCCTGGCGCCGCCCCATCGCGTCGCTGAACTACCTGCTGACCTCGCACGTCTGGCGCCAGGACCACAACGGCTTCAGCCACCAGGACCCCGGCTTCATCGACCACGTGATGAACAAAAAGGCCGACGTCGTGCGCGTCTACCTGCCGCCCGACGCCAACACGCTGCTCTCCGTCGCCGACCACTGCCTGCGCAGCCGCAACTACGTCAACGTCATCGTCGCCGGCAAGCAACCCGCCTTGCAGTACCTGGACATGGACGCCGCCATCAAGCACTGCACCATCGGCGCCGGCATCTGGGGCTGGGCCAGCAACGACCAGGGCGTCGAGCCCGACGTGGTCATGGCCTGCGCGGGCGACATTCCAACCCTGGAAACGCTCGCCGCCGTCGACATCATGCGCACCGCGCTGCCGGAACTCAAGGTCCGTGTCGTCAACGTCGTCGACCTCACGACCCTGCAACCGCGCACCGAGCACCCGCACGGACTGACCGACAAGGACTTCGACCTGATCTTCACCACCGACAAGCCGATCATCTTCGCGTTCCACGGCTACCCCTGGCTCATCCACCGGCTCGCCTACCGGCGCACGAACCACGACAACCTGCACGTTCGCGGCTACAAGGAGGAAGGCACCACCACCACCCCGTTCGACATGGTCGTGCGCAACGACCTGGACCGCTTCCACCTCGTGTCCGACGTGATCGACCGTGTGCCGAAAGCCGGCCCCAAGGCGGCGTACCTGAAGCAGTGGCTGCAGAACAAGCTCGTCGAGCACCGGCAGTACATCACCAAACACGGCGAAGACATGCCCGAAATCCGCGACTGGCGCTGGCCGCACGGCACGACCTGACCCCCGCCAGCAGTGGCGCGGGACCTCCGGGACCGCGGTGGGGTGCCTCGGGTCCGTCCCGGACCGAGTTCGCCTTGAGACGTACCGCAACACCGTGCGTCCGAGCGCAAACGCCCCGCGGCACTCCGCCGCTCTGCGAGGCTGGTCCAGCGTGTACAGCACAGGTCGAAAAAAGAACGGCAGGCGGGGTCATCCCAGCCTGCCGTGCCATGACCAGAGAAGTTTGGTGCGCCCGGGAGGACTTGAACCTCCGACCCGATGATTAAGAGTCATCTGCTCTACCAACTGAGCTACGGGCGCGTCAGGGTCATAAAATACCCCCGCCGGGGCGTTTTTCAAAGGCCCGCCTGCCCGTTTCCCGCCGCGCCCCCGAAAACCGGCGCTAACCTTCTCGTTCCCAACCGGATCCGTCGCGAGCCATGAAACGCCTTCGCCCCCCAAAGGACCGGGTACGGACCGGGTGGCATGGTCGTCGGGACTGCAGTACAGTAGAAACATGACGCCTCGCAGGTTCGCGATGGGACGACGCGAATCGCTCGCTGACGACCGGGGGGGGAGTGTCGACTTCGGCATGAAAGCGGGATGACGCACAGGTAATCGCTGTCGCGATCGTCTTCACAATCGCTCCTCGATCCGGAGGTCGCACGGTGGCAGTCTTCGAGAAACGATGGCGACGAGGATTGGGAGGAGCGATGGGATCGACAGGGGGATACGCATGAAACAGCCTGAACCGGCTGCATCGAAGCCGCCCATCCTGATCGTCGACGACACCGCGGACGACCTCAAGACGCTTGAATTCATCCTGACACACCAGGGCTATTCCTGCGTCCCGGTCACGGACCCGCGCCAGGCCGTGGCGATGGCACGCCAGCATCAACCGTTCCTGGTGATCTCCGACCTGCACATGCCGGAAATGTCCGGGCTGGACCTCCTCAAGGAGTTCCAGCAGCAGTGCCCGGGGCTGATGGTCATGATCGTCACGGGCGACGGCAGCCTGGAGACCGCCGTGACAGCGATGCACATGGGCGCTCTGGACTACTTGCGCAAGCCACTGGCGCCCAAGGAAGTCGGGATCCGAGTCGAACGAGCATTGGAGCGCCACAGACTCGCCACGGAGGTCCACGATCTGCGCGGCAAGCTCGATAGCCGGAAACGAACGACGACCATCGTGGGGCAAAGCCAGGTGATCCGGCACATGCTCGACAGCATCAACCTGCTCGCCGCCAGCGATGCCAGTGTGCTGATCCATGGCGAGAGTGGCACAGGCAAGGAGCTTGTGGCCCGGGAAGTCCACGAGAAGAGCGAACGCATGGGCAAACCGTTCGTGGCCGTGGACTGCGTGTCGCTCCCCGACCCGTTGATCACCAGTGAGTTATTCGGTCACGAAAAGGGCGCCTTCACGGGCGCCACCGAAGACCGCATCGGCCTGCTCGAAATGGCCAAGGGCGGGACCGTGTTTTTCGATGAGATCACGGAACTCGGGATGGACGTCCAGGCCAAACTCCTGCGCGTTCTGCAGGAACGCCAGTTCCGGCGCGTCGGCGGGCGGAAGCTCATCGATCTCGATGTGCGCATCCTCAGCGCCACGAACCGTGACCCGCGCAAGGCCGTCAATGAGAACTTGCTCCGCGAGGACTTGTACTACCGGCTCAACGTCATCCCCGTTCAAGTGCCGCCGCTTCGGGAACGACGCGATGACATCCCTCTGCTCGTCGACCATTTCCTGCATGTGCTGGCGGAGCGGCACCATCGTCCTATGAAACAGGTGGCGCCCGCCGCCATGGAACTGCTGCAACGCCACACCTGGCCGGGCAACGTGCGCGAGCTGCAGAACTCCGTCCACCGGCTCTTCGTCATGACCACAGCCGACACCATCGACGCAGATGCCGTGCGCGGAACGATCGAGCCGGAAACCACGGCGAAAGAGGACAACGCCGCGCTGTTCGGAATGCCCCTGAAGGACGCCAAGCTCAAGCTGGCAAAGCAGTTCGAGCGCCAGTACATACAGCAGCTCCTGACCGCGCACCAGTACGCCATCGGTCGTGCCGCCGAAGCCGCCGGCGTGAACCGCAAGACTCTCGCCCGGCTCGCCGAGGAGCATGGGCTCCTGGCCAAGGGGTAGTGATCAGTAATCAGTAATCAGTAATCAGTAATCAGTAATCAGTAATCAGTAATCAGTAATCAGTAATCAGTAATCAGTAATCAGTAATCGGTGATCGAGTGATCGGCTATCCGTTCGCCGCCGAGAGCAGCACCTGCGGAATCCGCAGAATCAGGCCCGCCGCGAGGCGACCTTGTCAGGCCGTTGCGGGCAGCAGTGCGGTCCGCGATTCATCGTCGAACGCCTCGGTTAGCCGGGACAGTTCGGCGGCCAGCCCCGGATCGACAACGGCAATCTCTTCCGTCAGGGCGCGCAGTCGGTCGATGTCAGCCGTCAGCGTTGCGCGTCGCAGTCCCTCGGTCATCGCGGTCGGCAGACGTGCCAGCGCCTGCCGGATGGTCTCCGCATCGCTGGAACCGGCATGAGATCCAACGTCGCCGTGTTGCGCCGGCGCTCTCCCGACCTGCGCGGGATAGACCTGGCGCATGCAGTCCGGACAGATGCCGTGCGAAAAGCGCGCGCCGGAATGCTGGTGAACATACGTCTCGACGTGTGTCCAGTACCCCGCGTCATCGCGGATCTTCTTGCAGTGCGCGCAGATGGGCAAGAGTCCACTGAGGGTGTGCACCTCGGCGAGCGCACGCCGCAATTCGCCGAGCAACCGCTCACGCTCCACGGCGGCACGCTGGCGTTCGATCGCATAGCGGAGCGTCCGGACCAGCAGGGGGCCCGTCCCCTGCCCCTTGACGAGGAAATCCTGCGCCCCCGCCTGCACCAACCGCATTCCCAGGTTCTCGTCGTCCGTCCCGGTCAACACCACGATGGGCAGGTTGGGAAACTGACGCTGCATGGTCAAGTAGGTTTCCAGCCCGGCGCTGTCGGGCAGGGTCAGGTCCAGGAGCACCGCATCAAACTCACCCTCGCGCAGGCGCGCCGTCCCCGCCGCCAGGGACAAGGCGTCTGCCACGGCGAACCGCGGTTCCGTGTAGACGCTCAGGATCGCCTCGATCGCCCGGGCCTGGACCGGATCGTCGTCGATCACCAAGAGTCTGACCGTCGTGGGATTCATGCCGCCAGCCTTCCGTTGTCGTGCGCCAGGTCCTTGACGGCAGACGTCCGGCGCGGGTTCAGCAGCAACGCCAGCGCTTTCACGGCCATTTCGGTGGGCACGAACGGCTTGGCGATGAAGTCCGTCCCGCCATTCCACGCCGATCCCACCCGCGTCTCAGTGTCGGTCATGCCGGTTACGAAAATCACTGGGGTACGGCGGTTCGTGGCAAACGATCGCACCCGCCGGCAGAGTTCGAACCCGTCCATTCCGGGCATGTCCACGTCGAGAAGGACCAAGTCGACCGGATTGTCCTTGAGCACGGCCAAGGCCACGTCCGCGTCCTCGAGGCAGAGCGTACGCAATCCGGCGTCTGCCAGGGACGAGGCGAGGACCCGGCGCGACACCGGATCGTCATCCACAGCCAGCACCAGCACAGACTCCAGTTCTTCGGCTCGCTGCTCCGCGGCCTCCTCGCAGAGCACGACCAGGGTGTGTATCGCCTGCGACACGGTGCGCAGACTCGACGGCGTCACCTTCTGGGGATTCCGGACCATCTCGTTAAGCAGGACTTCCAACGCCCCGGCAAGGTGCGAAATCCGCACAAACCCGCTGGTCGCCGCATGCCCTGTCAGCCATCCGACGGTGCGCCGCAGTTGCGCCAATGCCTCTTCGCGTGGCGCCGTCGCGCCCGGGGCGACGAGCGCGCTCAGACGATTCAGCAGTTCCCGCTGGATCTCCGAGGCGTGCACCACGAACGGCCGCCGCACGTCCGTCTCCGACGCGCCTCTGCCGCCGTCGTCGGCGACCGACGTCTCGCTCTGCTGTGGCATCGCCCCTGGGGTCGGCCCCTGCTGGACCTGCGTCGCATCCGCTGTGACCGAGACCGGTGCCGGTCGTGCGTGCGCAGCCAACAGTTTGCGCGCCGCCTCGATGACGTTCTTCGGCGCGCAGTTGGCCTTGGACAGACACTGGGTCGCGCCCGACTGCAACGCGCCGGTCACGACGTCCGACACGTACGCCGTCGACAGAACCAGGATCGGCAAGTGCGCCCATTGCGGCTGCGCGCGCAGACGCCGGATCACCTCGACTCCGTCAACCTTCGGCATCTGCAAGTCCAGTTGTATCAGGTCAGGTTTGAACTCCGCCAGTTTTCGCAGCCCAACCTCACCGTCTTCGGCGACTTCCACCTCGAACCCAGCCAGTCGGTACATGTCCGCGTAAATACTGCTGATGACCGCATTGTCTTCGACGATCAGGATCCGTTTCATGGTACGCCTCCGCTCTCTGCTATGAACAACTCGTTGCTTCTGTACGACACACCGCCAGGAACCGACGCGTCCGCGCCAGTTGCTGTCGCGCTTGCGGCAGCGCCCGCGCCGCGTCCGCCCAGCACATTTCTTTGCCCTGCCGTTCCAGGTCCCGCAAGTGCGGCAGGACCGCCGACATCCCACAGGTCGCACTGGATCCGGCCAACTTGTGCGCCAAGTGGTACAGGTCATTGCCCGACTGCGCCGCGATTGCGGCCTCCATGCCGACCAGAGTCGCGTCGGCCTGCGCCAGGTACAGGTCGACCAGTTCCTGCTCCCGCTCGGGATTGCCACCCCCAACCTCGCGCAACCGCGCCAGGTCCACCGGCGCCTCGGCGTCCGCCACCACAAACTCCGCCGCGCGCCCCGCCTCGACACTCTGCGCGCTCGTAGCCACCGTGCCGGAACACCGTGCCAGGACCGCATGCAGCTCCTCGTCCCGCACCGGCTTGCCGACGTAGTCGTCCATGCCGGCATCCAGACACTTCTGCCGGTCGCCATTCATGGCGTGCGCCGTCATGGCCACGATGCGCACCCGCGGCGTGCCGTCCAGCCGCTCCCGCTCCCGAATGCTGCGCGTCGCCTCGTAGCCATCCATTTCCGGCATCTGGCAGTCCATCAGAATGACGTCGTACCCGACACGGGCGTGCGCCGCCACCGCGTCGCGCCCATTGGCCACCACGTCCGCGCAGCAACCGAACTTCCGCAGTTGCCCCACCGCCACTCTCTGGTTGATGAGATTGTCCTCCGCCAGCAGGATTCGCAGGTTGGCAACGCGCGGCGATGACGGCACATCACGCCGGTACGGTTGCAGCCGCAACGGTTTCCGGCCGGTGAGAGACACCAGGCAGTCGAGAAGTTGCGCCTGGCGGACCGGCTTGACCAGGAAGGTCTCTATGCCGACCGCACTGAGGTCCGCTTCGTCCGCCAGGCTGCCGAGCGAGGACAGGATCGCCAAACGTGTGCCCGCAATCGTCGAGTCCGTCTTGATCTCTCGCGCCAACGCCAGTCCATCCATCTCCGGCATGTGCATGTCGAGCAACGCCGCTTGGTACGGGTCCGCCGTCGCTTCGTGCAGCATTCGCAGGGCGTCGCCCGGTGTAGCGGCGTTGTCGGCACGGACCTGCCAGGCTTCCAGCATGTACGTCAGCACCCGGCGGTTCGTGGCGTTGTCGTCGACGATCAGGACCCGCAGCCCGGCCAGGCTTTCGGCCCCCGCGGACAGAGACACCGGCTTCGGCGCCTGCTTCCGCAAGGGGACACGGAACCAGAAGGTGGATCCCTGGCCGGGTTCGCTCTCCACACCGATCTCACCACCCGTCAAGGTCACAAACTGTTTCGAGATAGCCAGGCCCAACCCGGTGCCGCCATGCCGCCGCGAGGTGGATGCATCCGCTTGCGTGAACGCCTGGAACAGCCGCGACTGCACCTCAGGCGCGATGCCAATCCCGGTGTCGGAAACCTCGAACCGCAGCGACGCCTCGGTTGCGGACTCCGCAAGACACCGGACACGGACGATGATCTCGCCCTTCTCGGTGAACTTGACCGCGTTCCCGACCAGGTTAACCAGAATCTGCCGTAATCGACCGGGGTCGCCGCGCAGTTGCGTCGGGACACGTGGATCAATCGATGCCGTCAACTCGATGCCCTTGACGGCGGCCGCCTCGCCGAACATCGCCAGGGGCGACTCGACCGCCTCGCGCAGATCGAAATCCACGGTCTCGAACCGCAGTTTGCCGGCCTCGATCTTGGAGAAGTCCAGAATGTCGTTGATGATCGCCAACAGGGCTTCAGCGCTGGTGTCGATCGTCTGCGCAAACTCGCGCTGCCGCGGTGTGAGGTCGGTATCCAGCAACAGACGGGCCATGCCAATGACACCGTTCATCGGGGTGCGAATTTCATGGCTCATGTTGGCCAGGAATGACGCCTTGACCCGCACCGAATCCAACGCCGCGTCCCGGGCCTGGGCCAGTTCGGTCTCCAGTTCTTTGCGCTCCGTGATGTCCTGCACCGTACTGGTCAAACCAATGACATTGCCCGCGTAGTCGCGTGTTGCCTCTCCGCGCGCCGTAACGTAACGGACCTGCCCGTCCGGACGCACCACGCGGAACCCCAACTCGTATCCCCCGCCCCCCGTGGCGACGGTCCGAACGGCCGCATCGAAACGGGGCCAGTCCTCCGGGTGAACCCGTTGGCGACACGCGTCATATGTCAACGCGGGGCCCGTCCGCTCCACCCCGAAAATGCTGAATACCTCGTCGGAGCAGGTGACGATGCCGATGGCCGGATCGAACGCCCAACTGCCCAGGCGCGCCACGCGCTGCGCCTCGGCCAGGCGCCGTTCGCTGGCGGCGATGCGCTGCGCCGAATCGAGCAACCGCTCGCGGACAACGAAGAAGCCCACGAGCAGCAGCGACACGAGCAGCATCACGCCGATCGGCGCCATGCGGTGCGCCGCCAGCGTCGCTGCCCAACGGCAGGCATCGATGTCCGCGCCCAGGACCGTCACTGCCTGCATCGTGGCAGGATCGCGAATCGCGACAAAGGCGGAAATGAACTCCCCGTACTCGTCCTTGTACGGCCCCGAGATCAACGGACCACCGGACGCGAAGAGCTCCGCCAAGCCAGCCGGCGGCTCGCGGTACGGCTCGCCCGGCTCTGCGTGACCATAGTCACCCTCCGGGATGGAGTCGACGGTGAACAGGATCCGGGCGTCCTTCAGCGACATCAGGTAGAACCAACGCACCTCGAGACTGGACTGTTGCATCTTCCGCAATTGCTCGCGCAGCCGTGGGTAGTCCGGATGGTTCAGATCGGCCCGAGTTGCGGTCAGCGAGTTGACCTGTTCAAGGTTGATCGCCAGGGCGGCCAGGCAGGTTTGAGACCGCACGTCCCGGCGCATTTCGCGGTCCGCCACCCGCCTGGAGTGGTCGGCAACGAACCACCCCGTCACCAGCACCACAACCAGCGCACCCGCCAGTTGCAGCCCCGACGCCGGCCGCCGGCCGCGGTAATGCAACAGCAACCAGGCCCCCCGGCGGCGACGTTGATACGTCCAGACCACCACCGCGATGGCCACCGCCAAGGCAGCACGCACGAGTTGGATCGGAACGCCCACGACGGCCAGGAACGATCCGTGATTCAGCGCCGATGCTGGAAAGTAGCTCGCCTTTGGCACCACGATACCGGCGGCCAGCGCATATCCGGCGATCAGCGCCGCGGCCACTGTCAGGAACAGCGCCCCCGGCCGATCCGTGCGCGACGCCCGGAACAGCGCCAGTGCGGCCAGTGTCCCGCCAACCACCCCGAAGCTGTAGCGCACTGCCGCGCTCAAGCCCGTAACACCGGTCGGCCACGCCAGCAACGCACCGAGCAGCAGCGCGCCGTGAATCCATCTGCCGACGCGCCAGCCAGACGTCTGGGCCAGTCCGGCTCGACCGAACTCGACCAGAAAGGCGAACGATAGCGCCATGACACCCAGTCGCAGTGCCGCGAACCCCGGGGTGTCTCCGAATCCCAGCGCCACCATGTCGAGCCACTCGTTTGCACCGTGCGCCAGGCCGAACAGTCCGAGCCAATGCCAGGGCAGGCGCCGCACCGGGTCCCGACTCAGACTGGCGCAGACCGCCGCCAGCAGGACGAACGCCAGTCCGTAGACCAGGAAGATGAAGTCCATCTGACTCTGAAGCGCTGTTGCCATGACTCTTGTGCCTGCCTCTCTGACGTCGAGCTCCAACCTCTGAAGTCCCCCATCTTGCCCGTTGGCCTGGGTAATAGCACCCCCCGTGCCAACCGCGCGGGCCGGCACCGGAACTCAAGGGGTTCCAGGGAAGAAGCGGTAACTCGGCGCGCCCCGCGCCGAAGCGGGGTGCGTCGGCCGGCTCTGTCCGGCGACATGTCCACCATAGCCAAAGCGATGGCGGAAGCTGCTCGCGCAAACACGGTGCCCCGGCCGAGGGCCTGGGTCCGAGACGGACCCGGCGCACCCTGCTGCGGTCCCAGAGGTCCCGCGCCACTGCCGCATGGGGCGGCAAGAACCGTGGCGGCGCGGAACGAACCATCGGACTCACACCACCCAAAATGCGACATGCCGCGCCACTTCGGCCCGGAGGCCCTTGCCCCTTGCCCCTTGCCCCTTGCCCCGCGCTACGCCACGGCGCAGCCGCCGGCAGGCATGCCTGGGCGCCAGACGGCGGTTTTCGTCATCGGTGCGCCGGCGGTCCGGCACGACGGTCGGTTTCCCACGCCTGGCGGAACCGCGCGCGGCTGTCCCCTGCATGCCTCAACCAGTCGCTGCCGCAGCGAAGCCGAAACGGCTGTTGACGTGTCGAACCACCCCCCGCTCGCGGTGCGAGTGCCGGATGCATACACTGCCGCAGGCATGTTGTCTTTCTGCGTGGCCAAGACTTCCTGCGTCTCGCCCACCGCATGCCACACCGCATGTGCTACCCTCGCGGGGCTGGTAATCCCGCCACACACATACCCGGCCGCTCCCAGGCCAACGGCGTCAACGCCCAAGGCCTCCTGGGCCTCGTCGACGACAGCCACGATCGGCGCCCGCGCCGCCTCGCCACGGATCTGGCACAGCAGTTTCGTCACGTGCCGCGTCCAACCCTGCCCCACGTCCAGAACGACCGCCGTGATCCCCGGCGAACGCATGGCCCGCATGGCGGCGGACAAATCCCCGACCGAAACCATGTCCCAGGACTGCCCCAACGCGTGGCTCAGCGCCTGAGGGAACTCCGGGGTCATGTTGGTCCGCGCACGCACCACCAAGGCGCACTTGGCGGCCCGATGAGGTTCGATGACGCCCGGCCCCGTGCTGCCGTTCTCCGTCCTGTCGCTGAGTAGTGCCGTTACCATGCTGATATCCTCCTTGGCCTCTTCTGGTCGTTGCGGTCAGATCCGTCTGAGATACCCGGCTACTCCGGGTCGTGCTGTCGGCATCCCCTATTGCACAGCCCGTGCCAAACCGCGAGTTCCAGGGGAGAATCGACGTCTGCGGCTGGGGAGACAGAGGAAGAAGTCTCTTGCCGCGAACGCCACGGTACGCTGGCCACGCGAGTCCGGGATGGCAACGACATGGGACACGCCCTGGCCAAAATGGGATGCGCATGTCGCAGCGCGGAGCACGGAGCATGAAACGAAACGGGGGTTCGGGGATCAGGAAGAACGATTGACCACGGCGCCGTTCGTAGTGGTGTCGCAGTCCCGGTCCCGCCGGACAGGCGGGATCCGCCGGGCAAGACACCATCCCCACGCCAGACCGCCGCAACGCGCCCGGCTTCGTTGCGAAACTTCGCCGTGACACGCCAGATGGGCTCTTGGCGCTCCACTTCGTTCCGCGCACTGCGAGCCCACTACGAACAGGCGCATCCTGGCGTCCGTGGCGGGGCTTCTTCTCTCTCATGACTTACGCGCACAGACAATGATTCATTCTGGAGCGTCCGCGGCCTCGCGAGCTGAACCGTCGCCAGGTGTGTCGGCAATCTTGGCACAATACGTGCATTAGCCCAAGCACGAGTCATCTCGAAACAGTCCTGAGTCGTTGTAGGGGATCGACAAGGTTGAGGCGCCACCCATGAGACGAATAGCATGCTTGTCCAGCAGGCACGACGGAAGCAATGGCGTTCCTGTCCTGTCGCCCCCCGCAGTCTCCGGCGCTTCGAGACCGCCGATCCATACCACGTTGAAGGGGCTGGCCGCACCGCGCGAAGAAGTGACCGGGCTTGGCCGCACCGTTTCTCCCGAGCCTGAGCGCCGGGACGCACAAGCCGGCGAGTCGACGGAAAGCCTGACCTGTTACGCCGCCGTGACCGGCGCCCTGACCTGGCAGCCCGCGAGTCCGCCCACGCCATCGCAAGCCGTTTCCCCGGACGTACCCACGCAGGGCCGGGGGTACAGGGCCCGCAGCCACAAGTCCACAGCGCAAACCGCCAATCTGGATACGCAGTGGTTCTGCGCGCTGCTGAAACAGGAAGAGCTCCTGAGTCACGAACAGTATACGGACTGGATCGCGTCCGTGAGCCGCGAGGCGTTGATGGTCCCTCTGGCCCAGTCCCTGGTCGACAGCGGATGGCTCGACGACCTGGAGGCGGTTCAGAAGCTGATCGACGGGGCCACAGCCCGTGCCGACGCAGGTTTCTCCGTGCCGGACACCGACGACGCTGAGCCGACAGGGGCCGCGACCGAGGAAACCGAGAACACCGCGGCCGGAGCGGAATTCGCCACGGAAGATCCCGAGGCCTGCCCGGAAGTCGCGGCCGTCCCCGACTTTTCAGCCGTGGAAACCTGGCCGCCCCCTCAGGTTGCCGCGGCCATGCGCGGGCTGTTGGCTGCGGCCCGCGACCTGGACGCCAGTGACCTGCATCTGGTGGCAGGCGCCAAGCCGTTCGTCCGCCGTCATGGCCTGATCGAGTTGTTGAACGATACACCGCTGTCCCCCGCGGCCGCCCTGCGCCTGAACACGGCCCTTCTCGATGACGACAGACAGCGCCGGTTCGGGGAGACCATGGACCTGAGCTTCGCGCTCGAACTGGGCAACCGCCAACGCTACCGCGTCAACCTGGTCGTGCACAAGGAAGGCGTGGCCGGGACCTACCACATTGTGCCCGACCGGATCCGCGGCCTGCAGGAACTCGGCTTTCCGAACCACGCGCTCATCACGAAACTTCTGGATTACCCCAACGGCCTGATCCTCGTCACCGGTCCCGGCGGCAGCGGCAAGACGACGACCCTGGCCGCGCTCATCGACCACCTGAATCAAAGCCGGCCGGACCACGTCATCTGCATCGAGAATCCGATCGAGATTCCGCACGCCTCGAACCGGTGCCTGGTGACCCTGCGCGAAATCGGCATCCACACCCAGAGCTACGCGTCGGCCCTGAAAGGCGCGCTGCGCGAGGACCCCGACATCATCGTGGTCGGGGAGTTGCACGACCTGGAGACCATCGAGATCGCGATCAAGGCGGCGGAGACCGGGCACCTCGTCATCGGCACGCTGCACACCCGCGACGTACCGGCCACCATGAACCGTCTGCTGGACGTGTTCCCACCCTCGCAGCAGCAGCAGATTCGCGCCATGACCGCCGAGAGCCTGCGCGGCATCGTCTGCCAGCAGCTCCTGCCGCGCCAGGACGGGCAAGGCCGCGTCCTGGTCAACGAGTTCTACGTCAACACGGCGGCCGGCGCAAAGATCATCCGCGAAGGCCGCACGCACCTCCTCCCCGGCGTGATCCAGACCGGAGTGCAACAGGGAATGCAGTCCATGGACCAGTCCGTGATCGATCTGTGGGAGAAGGGCATTCTTGCCGATGTGGTGGCCGTCGCCAACATCAAGTCGCGCGAGGCAATCCGCCAGGTGCAGGCCAGGAAGCAAACCGCACTCCGGTCCACGATGGCGACGCAGACATCGCTCAGCAAGAGAGGGCGACCTGAGCAATAAGCGGACCAGGATCCGTCACCTTCCGACCGTACCGCGGTACGGTCGGAAGGCGGGGCCATTCTGGACTGGCACCGCGCTTTGCCCGACCTCGCTCCGCTTATCACACAGGTCGAAAAAAGGACCCGGTTCCAATGAGAACAGTCAATGAACTCCTGAAAGGCATGCTCGAGGAAAAGGGCTCGGACCTGCACCTCATGACCGGGCAAGCGCCGCGCATCCGGGTCCACGGCGAGCTTGAGCCCATCGAGGGGGAGCCGGTCAGCGAAAAAGCCATGCTCCGCATGCTCAAACAGATCTGCCCTCCGCACCGCTGGGAGGAGTACCTCCAGACCCGCGACATCGACTTTGCCTATGAGATCCCGGGTCTGGCGCGGTTCCGCTGCAACTACCTCTTCGACTACAGCGGCATGGCGGCAGTCCTGCGCCAGATCCCGTCGCGGATCCTGTCGATGGAAGACCTGAAACTGCCCGACGTCCTCCGCCGTATCTGCGAATACCAGCACGGGCTGGTGCTGGTGACCGGCCCCACGGGCAGCGGCAAGTCCACCACCATGGCCGCCATGATCGACTACATCAACCGGAACTTCCGCAAGCACATCATCACGATCGAGGACCCGATCGAGTTCGTACACCAGGACCGCAATTCCATCATCATTCATCGGGAGGTCGGCGAGCACAGCCGGTCGTTCGCCGAGGCGCTGCGCAGTGCGACGCGCGGCGACCCGGACATCATCCTGGTCGGCGAAATGCGCGAACTGGAAACCATCCGCCTGGCTCTGAACTGCGCCGCCATGGGGATGCTGGTCTTCGGCACCCTCCACACCAACAGCGCGTCGAAGACCATCGACCGCATCATCGACGTGTTCCCCGCCGACCAGCAGTCCCAGATCCGCACCCTGCTCGCCGAGAGTCTGGCCGGCGTCGTGGCACAACTGCTGTGCCGCACCGCGGACGGCAAAGGCCGCGTGGCCGCCCACGAAATCCTGGTCCGCTGCGAAGCCCTGCCCAACACCATCCGCGAGGGACACACCGCCAGTATCCGCAATATCCTCGAGGGCGGCGGCAGTGAGGGCATGTGCTCCATGGACGGAACACTCAGACGACTCCTGAACGAAGGACGCATCACGCAGCAGGAAGCCTACATGAAAGCCGCCAACAAGGAGGCATTCGCGGCGGCCTAGCGGCACCGGGAGGTGTCGCGGATCAACGCTCTGGGTAAGTCAACAGGTAACCCTCCGGCTCAGCCGGAGAGACTCCCAGAGTTCGACAATTACAGGAATCGCGGTTCTTCTCGTAATCCCGCTCGTAATCCCGCTCGTAATCGGATTTGTGTCGGCGGGGCATG
>Ga0208968_1001014_pt1 | contig 15953 bp, 15 predicted proteins | sample RifOxyA3_FD_184031 | JGI IMG/M metagenome (GOLD analysis project Ga0208968, IMG submission 184031) | Groundwater microbial communities from Rifle, Colorado - Rifle Oxygen_injection A3 (SPAdes) | ecosystem: Environmental > Aquatic > Deep subsurface > Groundwater | place: Rifle, Colorado, United...
CTGACTGATTTTTTCAAAGATTTTTTCATATTTAACTCAAATTGTTTTCAACATAACATCTAAATCCAATTTTAAATTCCATTTTGAGACTCTCATCCATTCACGCCCTTAAGTTGACAGCATTACTTTTTAAGAGAGGGATTTAGGGTGAGTTTTATAACATCCGCTGATACTTTGACACAACCTCTTGAAGTCGTGGGCTTCTAATTATTTTATTAAGAGCTTAAATGCGTGTGACCAATTGTTGTTTTTAAATCCATAATTAACCCAAAACATTGTAAGCGCTTCAAGCCAATATGAATGTGAAATGTCTCCTAAATCAATTATGCGCTGCCATCCCATTTGTTCTGCCAAAGATTTCACTTTCTTTTTAGCGTCTTCATCATTACCTGCAACGAAAAAATCGGGATCGCCCTCTTCTCTTTTAGGGCTTATCATTACATAGGCATTTACTGTATTAAATGCTTTAACTACTTTTGCTTCAGGTATGTGCTTTTGAATTTGTTCGCCAAGTGAGTTACCTAATGTTGCGGCAAATTTTGGAGGCATGCCCTGTGAAAAGTCGAGAGGATTCGTTGTGTCAATTACAACTTTTCCTTTGAAATTATTTTTTCCTGCCGAATCAATTACTCTTGTTGTAATAACTCCATGAGTCGCAAGAATAATTATTTCGCCGGATTGAGCAGAATCGGCAAAGGTACCAAGTTTGATTTTAGGATTATTAGAATGCCACTCTTTGAAAGGAGAGCCGCCCATCATATCTTTATCCATTTTTGCCATTGTTTCGGAAACATTACGTGTTCCGATCATTACTTCATTCCCAAGTTCATTTAATTTTACAGCTAATGTTTTTCCTACTATTCCCGTTCCGAGAATTCCAATTTTCATTTTTTCTTTTCCTTTCATGAATAAAAAACCGCACATGAATAGTGCGGTTCATCTTGATAAAAATTACTAATTAGCTATTTACGTGTAAAAGTCAACTCCATATTTTTTACTTCTTTCCCATCGGAAATCATAAACATTTCAAAAAGCTGGTTATTATTATCAATGAATTTCATTGTTTGACGATACTCAACATCTTTTCCTGACATCGGGTCAACCATTGCTCCTTTCATGCTGCAGACCTTAGTCTTCTCGTCATATTTTCCGCGTGCCATTGTCATCCCGGTTCCCAGATTATCAATCCAAAAGCTAAAAAATTCATTCATTGCCTTATCATATGCAAGAATGTTCATTCCCTCAAACGGCATTCCCATTGCTTCACCGTAATTCATAGATTTTAAATATCTGCCGCCAAGCAGCATTTCGTTGACTGCACGACCTTCAGAAACTGTTGGTGGTGCAGATGGGTCCATCCAATATTTAGACACATATGTCCATTCACCCACTGACTTTGCCATCATATTGTGCATTTCTCCCGGGGTCATGTAATCCATCCACTTCTTCATCGCTTCATCCTGATTCCCCTCCTGGGCAAAAATTGATGTTGCGTAAAATAACACTAGGGATAACAAAATCGTTAAATGGTTTTTTTTGTTGAGCATAATCAACTCCTTTTTAATTGATTTAAAATTTTTGTTGATTAAAAATAGGATATTCTAAACATTACAATCAACTTGAAAGATGCAAGATGTTATTTGGATTCATTTCCCAAATTCAGAAAATCTTTTCATTTGTCCGCATTATTGGGTATACCTTTTCATTCTTATCAAAATAGGGTGAGCTGCGATAGAAAAAATCTAAACGTTCCAAAGGACTGTTCCTAAAATTTTCATCAGAATCCAATTTCGCATTGAATTCCTCTCTCAATTTTGAGTCACCCCTCAACATTTGTTTAGCGATTGGTTCCATCACATACGCTTCGGCGTATTCTTTTCTTTCGAAGAAGGAATTAAAGAATCCCCAGCGCACAAAAGAATCAGGAGCCATCGGTTCAAGAAGATTTGCAATCACACGTAAAGTTCGTTGGTTGGTTCGAATGATAAAGGTTCCTTTAACCACCTTTACCTTTTCATAATACGGAGACACACTAACGGTTACTTGCTGGCGCCCTTCATAAGGATGAGCAGCAAATTGATCATTAGCAAATTTGTATTTCTCAACAAGTAATTGTTTTGATGATGTTAAAACTTCGTGCTTAATTCCATGCAGAGTCATGATATCAACTATGTGAGAAAATTCTTTTGGTATTAGATATGCCTTTGGAACGTAAACTGCAATTTTTACCCTGGTTTTGTTAAAGAGCGGAACTTCAAATACAATCGGCTTATCAGTATAACGCAAAACTTTATTTCCTGTGATTTCGCTTTCTTCTTCGTATGATTCAAATCCTTTGAAAAAATAATTTTCATATTCACCCGTATCTTCAAAATCCACTGAAAGGACTTTCCCTTTGTTGTGATGATAATTTATTGTGTGATTGTCGGCTTTTTTATTTAGCGAAACCAATTCTTTAAAGTTTTGGTTTATAAATTCAAGCGTGTGATTCAAAATTGATTTGGTTGAAAACACTCTGTTGTTAAAAGGTTTCAAGCTATGAGTTTCGACAAGAAGACAAATTCTATTTTGAATAGCACAATAACCGGTAGAGAATCTAGGCAGCATAGGATAATCAATAATTCCGTCTGTAAGTTTCACGCCCTTAAATTCGATATATTTTGTAGTGAGAAAACCATCCTTTTCAACTTTACTAGTTAAATGAGGAAGATATTTTTCCTTGATCCATTTGCTTAGATATGGTGAAATGTTTTCTTTTCTTTCCAATCCATATGTAATATGATATTGATAATCTGCGCCGTTGGTTGTGTGATTATCAATAACAAAATCGGGAAGCCATAAACTGAAAAGTTTTAGCCACGCTTTCATTTCAGGAGAATCTGCTTTCATGTAATCACGATTGATATTGAGATTGTGAGATGTGGTTCTCCAGCCCACCATCAAAGGACCATTTTGATTTGGACGGTTGAACGGACTTAATCTTTCATGTCCATCAACATTAAAAACAGGAATTATCAACAAGACTAAATTCTTGAGCAGGTGAAATTTCTCTTTTGTTACAAGCATGTCGCGAAGCAAAAGCATGCAGGCATCTTTTCCCTCAATCTCCCCCGAATGAACTCCATTCTGAATGAGTACGATTGCTTTGCCACTTTTCTTAGCTTTCTCCGGTGTGAACTCTTCATTGCCGGCAACAACCAGGTGTTTTATTTCTCTGCCTTGCGGTGAAATTCCAAAGGTGAACATCTTAACATATGGAGTTTTATCCTCAAACTTTTTGAAGTATGAAATTGTTTCTTGATAGGAAGGTGACTTTTGCTGATTTGATTTTTCAAAAAGCGTAAACCATTCCTTAGAAAATTTGTTTTGCAATCGAATAGATTTTCCCATATTAAATAAACATAGATTTTTATTACTTAAAGATAAGAATAGAAAATAATTTAACTGAACAAAATCAATAGAATCACAGTGTAGCAGAAGGCTACGGACAAACCATGTGTCACGATATGGATTGTGACACCCCAGTCAACCGGCAGTCACAGCTTGTCCCTCCGCTAGACCTGTCCGCCTCCGGCTGAATCAGTGTTATCTGTGTCTGCTGCTATGTGGTGCTATTGACATAACATACTTTAGGATTAATTATTAAAGATGAAATTGATAAGTTTGTGGTGATAATTTAGGCAATAAATAATTCTCCAAACTGAAGGAACACACATAATGAAAAGATTAATTTTTATATCGACAATTTTTACTCTTTATTTATTTACCATAACCTCTCAGGATAAAAATATGGATAATTCTTTTTTTAAAGAATGGAGCACGCCATTCCAAACCCCTCCATTTGAGGAGATAAAACTTGAACACTATTTACCTGCATTTGAAGAAGGCATCAAACTTCAAAAAGCCGAAGTTGATAAAATCATCAACAATACCGAAAAACCAACTTTCGAGAATACAATTGAAGCAATGGAAAAAAGCGGCAAACTACTGACTAAGGTAAGCAGCGTGTTCTATAATCTTAACTCAGCAAATACAAACGATGAGATGCAAAAGATTGCCAAGACGGTTGCTCCAATGTTATCAAAGCATAATGACGATATAAATCTTAATGAGAAACTATTTGCCAAGGTAAAATCAATTTACAATGAAAAAGACGGACTGAATCTGACAACCGAACAAAATAAAGTTTCAAAGGACTATTACGATGGCTTTATTCGGGGTGGAGCTAATCTCACAAATGAACAAAAAGAAAAATTCAGGAAGTTAAATGAAGAACTATCTCTTCTATCTTTAAAGTTTGGAGAGAACCTGCTTAAGGAAACCAATGCGGTTGGATTAATCATTGATGATAAGAATGATCTTTTGGGGCTTCCAGAATCAGTGATGCAGGCTGCATTTGAATTAGGCAAAGCAAAAGGCCATGAGGGTAAATGGGTTTTCACACTTCAAAAGCCAAGCTTCATTCCATTCTTGCAATATTCTGAAAAGAGAAATTTGCGAGAAAAGATTTTCAAAGCATACATTAACCGTAGTAATAACAATAATGATTTTGATAACAAGAAAATTCTTTCCTCAATTGCAGCGCTGAGAGTTGAACGAGCCAATTTACTTGGATATAAAACCCATGCCGATTATATCCTTGAAAAAAATATGGCAAAAAATTCCCAAATAGTTTATGAATTCTTAACTGATCTTTGGAAACCCGCACTAAAGAGAGCCAAAATGGAAATCGATGACATGCAAAAAATAATTTACAATGAAGGGAACAACTTTAAGCTAGAAGCATGGGATTGGTGGTATTATGCTGAGAAGGTAAAAAAAGAAAAATATGATCTTGATGAAGAAATGCTCCGTCCATATTTTAAGCTTGAAAATGTTTTGCAGGGAGTTTTTGATGTTGCATCGAAACTTTATGGAATTCAGTTCGTTGAGCGAAACGATATTCCAATGTATCATCCAGATGTAAAAGTAATTGAGGTTAAAGAAACTACAGGTAATCACATCGCAATTCTATTTACAGATTATTTCCCGCGCGACAGCAAAAGAAGCGGAGCCTGGATGAATTCATTCCGAAAACAATCTAACATTGGCAACAATTTTATCACACCGATTATCGGCAATGTCGGTAATTTTTCAAAGCCAACTTCTGATAAACCATCTTTGCTAAGTCTTGATGAAGTGGAAACACTTTTCCACGAATTTGGTCATGCGTTACACGGCATTCTTTCTAATTCAGTTTATCCCAGTGTTTCGGGAACGTCTGTCCCAAGGGATTTTGTTGAGCTGTGCTCGCAAATAATGGAAAATTGGGCATTAGCTCCTGAAGTGTTGAAAATGTATGCGAAACATTATCAAACAAACGAACCAATGCCTGACGATATGATTAAAAAGATAGAAAACTCGAAGCTATTTAATCAAGGGTTCGAAACAGTTGAATATCTTGCAGCATCTTTTCTCGATATGGATTGGCATACTCTGATCAATGCGAAAGAAAAAGACGCAATAAATTTTGAAAAGGAATCGCTAAGCAAAATCGGATTGATTCCTGAAATAGAATCGCGTTATCAAAGCACAAATTTTCAGCATATATTTTCGGGAGGGTATTCAGCAGGATATTACAGCTATATTTGGGCGGCTGTTCTCGATGCTGACGCATTTGAAGCGTTCGAGGAGAATGGTTTGTTCGATCAAGCAACAGCGTTATCGTTTAGAAAAAATATTCTGGAAAAAGGCGGAAGTGAAGATCCGATGGAATTATATAAAAGATTTAGAGGCAGAGAACCAAAAGTTGATGCATTGTTGAAGAGAAGAGGTCTAAATTGACAAACGATACAATTGAAACCCCAAATAACAAATTATAATTTCCAAATAAAATTCAATATTCAAATATAAATTATACAAAGTTTGAGATTTGAAATTTATGATTTGTAATTTATTTGTTATTTGTGAATTGGATTTTGGAATTTTGTTTTCAGACACTTTCTTTACTTGAGCAAATTAAAAATTCTATGCATAAAAAAATTGTAGTGCTTGGTGCCGGTATTTCAGGGTTAGCCGCTGCTTATCTGCTTAAGCAAAAAGGACGGGATGTTACGGTGCTTGAAAAGAAAAATGAAGTCGGCGGCTCAATTGAAACATCTTATGAAAATGGATTTCTATTTGATCACGGACCATACAGTGCATTAGAGACAACTCCATTAATTTCAAAATTTGTTGAGGAGCTAAATCTTCATGATCAGCTTGTTTATGCGAACAAAACGGCAAACAAAAGATACATTTTACGCAGCAATACCCTTTATGCTTTACCAATGAGTCCCGCGGCATTTTTAAAAACAAGACTTTTTTCTACTAAAGCCAAGCTAAGATTATTTGCAGAACCATTCGTTGGTAGATCTAAAGATGGTTACTACCAAAGCATTGCTGAATTTGTTACACGAAGACTTGGCAGAGAATTTTTAGATTATGTAATTAATCCATTTGTTGCAGAGATTTATGCGGGTAACCCAGAAAGTCTCAGCGTTAAGTCGGCTTTTCCTAAGCTTTATGCTCTTGAAGAAAAATATGGCGGACTAATTGTCGGTACAATCAAAAGTATTAATGAAAGAAAGCAGCGTGCGGAAAAATTCAATCAAAGTGCAAAAATGTTTTCGTTCAAAGATGGAATGATAGTTCTTCCCAATGTATTCGCACAATACCTCGGCAATAATTTAGTGCTCCAGACTGAAGCAAAGAAGATTGAAAAACATGATGATGGTTATGTGATAAGCTGTCTCCACAAAGATGAGAACTTCAATATTCCGGCAGACATTATCATTTCAACAGTTCCTGCTTTCAATGCAGCAGATTTGTTTGGTGATTTTGACAAAGGATTGAAGAGACATTTACTTGATATTTATTACCCGCCCGTGCTTGTTCAATATTTAGCTTATAAAAAAGAAGACATTAAACAGCCGCTGGATGGGCTTGGATTTTTAATTCCATCCAAGGAAAGAAAATCGTTTCTTTGTGCAATATGGACTTCCGTGGTTTTTCCCAGTAGATCATCCAAAGACACAGCATCATTCACTCTATTTATAGGTGGTGCAAGAGATACCGATATCTTCAGCTTAGATAAAGAGCTGCTATTTATGAAAATTAGAGCCGAGTTCGAAACATTAATGAAAATTTCAGGCGAGCCAATATTTTCATCTGATAAATTCTGGCCGAAAGCAATTCCTCAGTATAACATTGGTTATGTTGAGCATGAAAATTATTTTGATCGGTTTGAGAAAAAGTTTCCTGGAATTATTCTGAGCGGAAATTATCGGGGAGGAATTTCCGTAGTAGATTGCATTAAGAATTCAGAGCTTGTTGTGGAGAAGGCTATATCAATACAATGAAAAGTAAAAAGTCAAACGTGAAAAGTAACAAGTCGATGCAGAGTTTCTCATGTTTATAGGTCATTTGGGTGCTGGCTTTGCAGCTAAGAGTGTAGATAAAAAAATCTCGCTTGGCACATTATTTCTCGCCTCTCAATTTATTGATTTGCTATGGCCAATTCTACTTTTGCTTGGACTTGAAAGCGTTAAAATAGAATCCGGCGACACTGTAGTTACGCCTCTTAATTTTTTTCTTATCCAATCTCTCACAGCATGCTTGGCGTAATATTCTGGGGAATATTATTCGGGATAGTTTATTACTTAGGCAAAAAAAATCTGCGTGGTTCAATCCTTCTAGGTGCTTTGGTTTTCAGCCATTGGCTTTTAGATTTATTAACTCATCGTCCCGATCTTCAATTATTTCCATGGAGCGATTATAAGGTTGGTCTCGGTTTATGGAATTCATTTCTCGGAACTGTAATAGTTGAAGGATTAATTTTTGCTCTTGGTGTTTTTATATTCTATAAGGTCTGCAATCTGCAAAGCAAATCAAAAATAATATTATTTTGGAGCTTAGTAATATTTCTTGCTGCAGTCTATGTTATGAATTTATTTGGACCTCCTCCGCCCTCTGAAGAACCAATTGCAATAGTAGGTTTATCCCAATGGCTGCTCATCGCCTGGGTATACTGGATTGATCGCGCACCCAGATCACTAACGTGTTAATTTACTCAAGCTAAAATTTGACACTACTTTTTACGACTACATCTCAAAATCTAATTTTATTCTATTTGTTGTAGATTTTCTTTACGATGTTGAAATGCGCTCAAGAATTCAATTCGCCTTTACAATTGCATTTCACCATATCTATCCGCCATTAAGCATTGGTCTTGGGGTAATGTTCGTAATTAAGAACGGTTTGTATTTCAGAACTAAAAACCAGCTTTACGAAAAAATGACAAAATTTTGGGTTAAAGTTTTTCGCTTTAACTATTGCAATGGGAGTCGCGAGTGGAATAGTGATGGGGTACGACCTGGTCAACATATTCAAGACTCGTCGGAGTTGTATTTGGGAGTACGCTTGCGTGATTTAGCTGCACTGCTTCTAAAAGAGTTTAAAGGAATTGAATGATTCCCGGTTGATAAAGATTGGCAAATTGAAGCAGCACTTGTTCCTTACCATTCACCCAAGAAAATAATGGTTTCCAATATTTTAGGTGATTCGGATGAGGAGGCAGTCACAGGGAAATTAATTTTTAAGATAAAAGATAAAGAATTCAGTTTTGATCCAATTGATAGCATAGATAAGCTGTTTATAATTTTTGCTGATGAAACAAATGATGAATCAGCTTATGACACGGGATAGTTTCTTTATACCGACAAACGGAATTAAACCGGTAAAGTTATAATTGATTTCAATAAAGCATAAAATCCACCTTATGTATTCACCAAGTTCGCAGAATGTCCTTTACCACCGGAGCAAAATCGACTGGGAATAAAAACAACTGCAGACGAAAACTCATTTGGTGCGGGGCATTAAGATTTTGATTAATGTGGGCTGTTCAAAAAACTTATTTTAGTGCCACTCAGACTGACAAATTCTTAATTACCTAATTACGGGCCTTTTAATTTTTCTTTAAAAATCTTTTCAAACTTCTCAATCTTCGGAGTGATTACAAATGAACAATATCCTTGATTTGGATTTTGCTGATAATAATCTTGATGATATTTTTCTGCAGGATAAAATTTCTTCAGCGGACTAATTTCAGTGACAATTGGATCTTTCCAAATTCCCGCTTTGCTCAAATCCAATTTATAACTCTCTGCCGTTTTCTTTTGATTATCATCATTGTAAAATATTACAGAACGATATTGAGTACCGACATCTGCTCCTTGTCTATTCAAAGTTGTAGGATCATGAGTCTTCCAAAAGATTTCCAACAATTCATCATAAGAAACAACTGAGGGGTCAAACTTAATTTGAATAACCTCGGCATGACCGGTTGTTCCCGAACAAACATCTTCATAACTAGGATTATCGGTTTTCCCCCCAGCGTAACCGGAGACAACCGACGTTACACCCCTAACCCGTTTAAAAATTGCCTCTGTACACCAGAAGCAGCCCGATCCGAATGTCGCAGTTTGTAATTTGTTGTTCTCTACTTGATTCATTTTTTCCTTCTTATTTTTTTGATCCTGTGATGTCGATTCTTTGCAGCCACTAACCGTAAATAGTAAAGCTGTGAATAATAAAAGTAATTTCATTCTGTTTAACATGATATAACAAATCCTTTTTATGCTTTTTATCTTAACAAAGATTTTGTAGGAAAGATTCCTGAGAGTGAAATAATTTCACCAAATCGTAAGCATGATGCTGCTAATTAATAATCCTACCAGGATATATCCCCAATTAATAATCCAAAGCTGAAATTTTTTACCCTCAAATAAAATATGAATTAAGCTTGTTGCAGCGCCAAATCCAAGCCAGCAAAGAAATGTTACTCTTAAACCTGAGATTATACTATTAATACCAAAAAACCAAAATATTCTTGCCAAAACATAAATGGACACAAACCAAGCAATGAAAGTAATAACATAAGAATAAGGAGAAACTCCTTTTTTCAATTCTTCTTCTGATTTATCTAAAGATGCAGCCCATGGCTTAAAGAATAAAGCAGGAGAATACCATACTGCTCCAATAGCAAATGCAGCAATAGATGAGAGTAAAATTGCGAGGTAATTGAAGGAAAAATTATCCATGCTTACTCCTGAATATTTTAATAACATTTCTTAGCACAAATTATAAAGAGAGTTAACTTTAAGCAATAAGTATTTGTGATATAAATGCAAACCCAAATCTAAATCACAATTTCCTTAAAATTCTTATTTAATTAAACTTGACTGCGTTTGAATTATCCACAATACTGAATTAAGATCACTAAGAATTTTTTCATAAGCAATTCTTTGGTTTCCATAATTCCTAATTGAAACGATTCAACTATGAATATCAAATAGCAAAATTTATTGTCAAAATGGTTTTAATAATCAGTTTTCCCTTTCCCAAAAAACTCGAATGCTTTTATCTCCATCAGCATATTGAAAATTAAAGTTGCCCTGATATGAACGCGATAATGCCTCACCAATTCGTCGCGCAATATGAATTCCAGTAGTAGTAATTATTGTCTTGACCTTACTCTCGGTAATTGAAATTATTCTCTCAAGAGGTCTTTCTGTTTTTTCTAACCTTTCTATATTATTTACGAGATTCAAGATATCAACTGAATGAAGATGGAAGAAATTTCCTTTTATTTCAATATTTCCAGCCGGATAATTATCACTAATTCGACGGCATGCTGGACAAGTTGTTTTGGTTGTTACTTGTTCTGTTGTTTTCCATGTCCATCTGCCGTTAGTATATACTGCATTGCATTTACTGCATACTGCCGGGTCTTTCAAAATAATTTGATCAACATACGCATCCTTTCTGCGATCTCTGATTAACCGATCTTTTCTACGACTAGCACTTTTGAAGTTCATAGGACCTCCAATTATTTGGTTTATTGTGAAGTTGTAAAGTACCGGAAGATAAATTGTGAACAGGTTGACGAGAAAATACTATTAGAAGCAAATTGAAATCCAGTTTATAGTGAAAAAAATATTAAACCTATAAACTCATGAACAATGAGTAAAAAACTTATTGTAATGTAATAAATTTTACTTAAAAAAGTAATGAACGGAAATATGGGCTTTTACAAGCCGTAATCACTCAAAAATTTAATAAACGTTTTCAATTCTTCAATTGAACCAAGAGATAATTTAAATATTTGTTTGAATCATTCAACTTGCAAAGGAAATTAAAATTGTTATAATTTTCCGCATAAGTAGTTACCTCTAATTCAGTGGAATGAATTGAAAAAAAACACAGGTACTATTTATTATGGTGATAAAAAAATCCTAAATACAATCTATTCGCCCAAACATTATTGTGCGCGTAATGCGTTTCCTCAAAGACTTTGATCCCAAGAAGAAAAAAGTTTTACATCTTAATCCGAATTACATTCTTGCGCTGTTTAAGTCCATGTTCAAGTTAGGATTTATCGGCGAGGAAAGAATTTATTACTGTAAATTATTTTTCTGGGCGCTGTTCCGTAAACCGCAGCTGTTTTCTCTCGCGATATTATTTACGATTTACGGATTTCTTTTCAAAAAAATATCAAGCAGTTTTAATTGATAGGACATCAGGGAAAAAATAACGGGGATTTGCAGCAAATATTTCTAAAAATCTATTTAGTAGTTAAAACGCCAATCTCAATCTAGAATCAATTTTCAGAATCCTTCCTCGCTCCTCCGCTTTGCCGAAGGGGAGGATGAAGGTGGGATTTGTGATTATTGGAACCGCGATTCAATTTTTAGCTGATATATGCTATCTTTACTAAAAGCATTTCGTATATACTAAAAAACCATGATTATAATCCATCGTTTAGATGACTTCACATTTGAACTCTTTCCTAAATTAAAGGGACTGTTGAGAGACACAGAGTCATTGAAGAACGAAATAGTAGATTTTTATACCTTCGGACCGTATAGACCGCAAGTTGATATTGAAAATAGCATTGCTACAATTAATATTGATGAAGTTAAAATTGCTAATGAGAAAAAAGATTTTGATAAAGTTGTTGCTCTTTGTGAAAAAAGAAAATATGATTTGGCAAAACCAATTCTCGGTAAACTTATTAAAAACAATCCTACAATTTCAGAGTATCACAGAATTTTAGGACAGATATATTCAGATGAAGGAGATCAGAAAAAAGCGATTAATTTTTTAGTGGATGCACTGAAATGGGATCCGAGAAACACTTATGCGTTGTTAATGATGGGCAACATTTTTGCAAGATTCAAAGATGATATTAAAACTGCAATGAAATATTATGATCAAGTTTTAAGTGTTAATCCCAAAGACGGTATCGCACTTAATAACATTGGAGCAAATTTATTGCAGCTTGAAAAAATGGAAGAAGCTAAACGTTATTTCGAGTTGGCTTATGAGATAAATCCAAATTACCCCAACACAACTTATGCTTTTGGTTTGATGGCAAGCAACAAAGGTGATTATTTAAAAGCATTTGAATTTGGAATACAAAGCGTTAAAAACGCAAAGACACATGAACCGGTTTATAAGCACGCTGTAGGACTTATTAACGAAAGTGTAATCGGATATACAAAAGCGAATAATGCTAAGGCAGTTATAGAAAAATATCTGCAGAGAATAGAAAAAGAATCTCCCCAAAAAATTCAAATTACCGAAGACGATTCAATTCCCACTGCTGCAAAGATTGAACTAGCCGAGAATCATAATCGTGATAGTCATTATATTAAATACAAAGCTAATTATCCGGCGTATGAGCATCTGGTAATGCATGAGCTTGTTCATTTGGATTTTTTCCTGCAAGCACGAAATGCTGCGGAGGGGGGTAAAAACAAATTATTCATCACAAGAAATGATCACAAAGAACTTTTTATCCGCGACAATGAACAAACCTTAAAAAAACTTGAACAGCTTAGCTATCCCGACAAAGTAATTTCTGATTTTATTTCCTCGCTTTTCAGCGGATTAACTCAGCAAATATTTAACGCTCCCATTGATCTTTTCATAGAAGAGTTTCTTTTCAATGAATTCCCCGAACTTAAACCGCACCAATTCATTTCACTTACAAAACTGTTAAATGAAGGCATAACTGCCGTAACTAAAAAAGAAATTGTTGATTTAACACCGGGGCAAACACTCAACGCAAGCAAGATTATGAATCTTGTAACAGCGATGCATTTCAAAGATTTATTCGGGATAGATTATACTCAAAACTACAAAGCATCAGCTTCACAAACTAAGAAAGCACTGCAGCTGTACAAGCAATTTTTAGATGTAAAAGCAATCAGAACTCCTGCCTCTGAATATAATTTAGTTGAAGCTTGGAGCAAAGAATTAAATCTTGGTAAATACTTTGAACTTGTTGATGAAAACGAATATAGAACAAGATCGAATTTAGATGATATTATTAAAGATATTGAAGAAAACCCGTTTGGGTTGAATAAACCCATGCCTGCCGATGCACAAAAAGAACCATTAAGTTTTGAAAAAGAGCCAGCAGGACAGATGGCGGTTACAATGTATTGTCTTTCCGCTTTGCAGTTGTTTGAGAAAAAGACAAAAGAAGAAATAAAAGAGATAGGTTTTGAAATTGCACTGCTTGGAAGTCAAGGAATCGATCCTAAGAATTCCGAGAAACGTCACAATCTTGCCTCAATTCCGGGTAAGCAGTTTAGCGGACTGCAATTGCTTGCTTATATGTATGTGGCGTGGCAACAGATTGATCCAACAAAAGATTTGGAGATAAATTTTAAGAATGAGTACGAGCAAGCAAAGAAAATGTTTTATAAAAAATAAACTGAAATAAAATGGACGGAAAATCCTTAAACACACTTCAAGACCAAGTTGAAAAATTAAAGCAGATTTTTCCCGAAGCTGTAACCGAAGGGAAAATTGATTGGGAAAAACTTCAGGTAACGCTTGGAAAAGAATCCGCCATAGGCGGACTAAACGAACGCTATGTTTTGAATTGGGCTGGCAAGACAGATGCTTTTAAAGTTTTACAGCAAACTACAACCGCAACACTCAAACCCGCTCCCGAAGAATCTATCAACTTTGAAACTACCGAAAATGTTTTTATTGAAGGTGAAAATTTAGAGGTGTTGAAAGTTTTGCAGAAGGCATACTACGGATAGATAAAAATGATTTGCATTGACCCGCCGTACAACACGGGAAGCGATAGTTTTATTTACCCCGACAGTTTTAAGGAAAGCAAAGAGGATTACCAAAAAAGAATCGGCGACAAAGACGAAGAAGGTTATTTGATGAAAGAGGGATTCTTCCGTAAGAACAGTAAGGACAGCGGACACTACCACAGCAACTGGTTAAGTATGATGTATCCACGTTTGTTTCTTGCAAAAAATCTTTTACGTGATGACGGAGTTATTTTCGTTCACATTGACGATAACGAAGTTCACAACCTTCGGTTGATAATGAATGAAATTTTTGGGGAGGAGAATTTTGTAGCACAAATAGTTTGGGAAAAACGATATGGAAGAAGCAATGATGTAAAGTTTTTTTCCTCAGTTACAGATTATATTCTTCTCTATAGAAAAACTAGCAGCCTTACTATGCTTCGTGAGCCTAGAGAAGAATCAACCAATGAAATTTATTCAAACCCTGATAATGACCCAAGAGGTTCTTGGACAAGTGTATCATTTGTTAGTCAAAGGACTAAAGAAGAAAGAAAAAATCTTGCCTACAAAATTAAAAACCCATTTACAGGAAAAGAAGTTGAACATCCTGTAAATTCTTGGAAATATAGTTTTGAAAAATATGAGAAACTTCAAAAAGAAGATAGGTTCTATTGGGGTAAGGATGGCAAACAAAAATATCCAAGAATAAAAAGATTCTTATCAGAATTGCCCGAAGGTTTAGTTTCTGTTAATCTCTGGAAACATCAAGAAGTTGGAACAGGTGAAATTGGAACAAGAGAAGTAGATGCTTTATTAGGAAAGGAAGTTTTTACTTATCCAAAACCAACGACACTACTCAAAAAACTTCTAAAAATTGGTTCTGATTTGGATTCTATTATAATTGACTTTTTTGGTGGTTCAGGTTCTACGGCACAAGCTGTTTTAGAGCAAAACAAAGAAGATGGAGGAAATAGAAAATTTATTTTGGTGCAACTGCCAGAGAAATGCGATGAAAGCAGCGAAGCATTCAAAGCGGGCTACAAAACCATTGCAGACATTGGAAAAGAACGCATCCGCAGAGTAATAAAGAAAATTGAAAAAGAAATTAAAGAAAGCAAAAATCTTTTAAGTGATATTGAAGAAAATAAATCGCTTGATTTAGGTTTTAAAGTTTTCAAACTCTCCTCTTCCAATTTCAAAATCTGGAGAGGCAATGAAATCACGGAAGATAATTTAGAAACACAGTTGGACGCTTTTACAAATCCGGTAAGAGAAGGAAGCGAAAAAGAAAATATGCTTTACGAGTTAATGCTTAAAGCGGGATATTTGCTTACGGATAAAGTCCAGTATGTCATTGCGAGCGAAGCGAAGCAATCGCATCCCCCAAAACAGATTGCTTCGGGCAAAAGCCCTCGCAATTACGGGTACTATTCTGTAAATGATGGAGAACTTATTATTGCTTTGGAAGACATGAATCAAGAACTAATTGATACCATCATTTCAGCCAGGCCGAAAAAAGTAATTACGCTTGATAAACTTTTCACCGGTAACGACCAACTGAAAACAAATACAGTCCTGCAAATGCGAGATGCGGAAATTGATTTTAAAACAATATGAAGCTGACAAATCGTTTCGCGAACCATAACCTTATTAACTTAGTAACGGGAACAGTAGCAGAAAAACCAACCCTATTACCTGTTATGTAAAAAATCAAGGCCGTAAGCGATATCCTTTCCCTTAATAATTTGGAAGAAAGAGGCGATAGATCAGACAATCAGTCTCACCGTTCTCGACCTTTTTCTTCCTTGCTTCGTC
>Ga0208968_1001016_pt1 | contig 15946 bp, 19 predicted proteins | sample RifOxyA3_FD_184031 | JGI IMG/M metagenome (GOLD analysis project Ga0208968, IMG submission 184031) | Groundwater microbial communities from Rifle, Colorado - Rifle Oxygen_injection A3 (SPAdes) | ecosystem: Environmental > Aquatic > Deep subsurface > Groundwater | place: Rifle, Colorado, United...
CATCCCCTCCTCACTGCTTCCATTTATTGCATCAACCACGACTTTCTGTGCTGTGGGTAAAGCCCCGCGGTGAAAAATAGTCATGCGATATGGATCAGCATGCCACCGCTCAAGCGCATAGCGGAACACCGGCACCGAACAGGCCAGTAACTGCGCTGCCAGCAGAAACCAGACGAGCAGTATAGTTTTACCCGGATGAATTTTCATAACAGGATAATATCGTAATCTTCGCGGACAGTCTCATAGAAATCGCATAAATATTGGAGCTTGTCTCAAACCAGTTTTAAGACAGGCTCCAAAGAGGAAATAAACTCAATGATCAGAAACTGCAGACAGCAGTCAGAATAAGGTTGCGACCGGGTTCATTAACGCCTGATCCGTGGATGCGATAGTCTTCATCCAATATGTTTTCCAACGCCAGGTTCAGCTCCAACGTGCTGGTCAACCTAGCTCCAATCCGGAGATGACAGACGGCATAACCTGGCGTCCCATCCGGAGGAATACGCTGTGTATCCAATTTATCTTCAACGGACAACTTGTCAGCTTCGGCCGCGAAATCACCTTCAAGTTCACACCAGTATCTGGCGCTTTCAGTCTGCCACCTGACTCCGATCTCGGCGGTAGGCGGCATAAGGCGCGAAACATAATCGCGCTCTTTCCCCGAAGTAGATGTCGGATACGAATCTACTCTTCCATCCATCAGGGATGCAGACAACCATGAAGACCACTGTGACGTGAAGTGGTATTTCTCCAGAACTTCAATTCCTTTAACATAGCCATCGCCGGCATTTTTTTTCTCAACCTCCACATAATTATCAATGATCCGGCCTGTCGGGGTACGGATAATAGTGTCATCGATAGCCGTATAGTAGCAGCTTAGCTGCGACACGAGCTTGCTGATCCTGGATTTGAATCCTATTTCAAAGCTGACAAAATGTTCCGGGTCGAGGTCAGGCGATGTCTTCTCAATCTCGCTGCTGCGTGCTATGTCATAGCGTGTCAGATCCATCAGGCTGGGCGCCCTGAATCCCTGCGAAACATTTGCATAGAATGTATGGCTCCTGTCATCGGTAACGGGAACAAGGAAACGCAGCGAACCGGCAGCCGACTGCCAGTCTTCATTGATTGATATTCTCTGCCCGGTGACCGAATCCTTGACTTTGTTCGCATCAGCCGAAACGAAGGTATAACGGAAACCGGGGATGACATCCAGTCGTCCATCCAGACATGATATGGTGTCCTGCACAAACAGTCCTGCAATATCATAGGCCGCATCATCGGCCACGCCGCCCTGGATTTCGACTTTGTTGAGGCTGCCGTCTGCATCGTACTTGCGTCCATACGAATCAACAATGTCATGGTAATAGTCCAGGCCGTAAACCCACTGTCCCAGTTCAGTCTCCGACTCGAACTGGAGCGTGGCACCCCATGTTTCAACATCAAATCCCTGGCGTTCAATCTTGTCGTCTTTCTTGACGCGATACAGATCTTCTCCCTGTAAATGGCGGGATAACGTCAGATTCATGCCGTTAATAAAGCCATCCATATCGTTCACATGCAATTTCATATAGGTCAAGTCACGGTTCTGGTCATACGACTCAACCTTGCCGTCACCGCGCGACAAGCCTTCCCAATCTATGCTGTAAATTGTCCGATGCGTACGCCATGCGTCATCCACGCGAACCGACTGATGTCCCAGCGTTAATGTGGAATCCTTATTAATGTAATAGTTCAACTTTGCATCAAAATCCTGTTCATCATAACCGGTATGTTCCTGCAGACCAACATCCCTGCCGCCCCGGAGATCGCCGAAGCTCTTCAACGAATAACCGCCTGTAAACCCAAGTTTGTCACTGACGCGTCCACCTATCTGGATGCGGCCTGTGTTTGAATCTTCAGCCAGCGCGCCGCGATAATATAGACGTCGTTCCCACAGCGGTTCACCTGTCCATTCAGGAGGGTCAATGGTCAGTGCGTTCAACACGCCTCCGATTGCATCGCTGCCGTAAAGCACAGATCCAGGACCCATGACCAGCTCGTAGCTACCAATCGACAGCGGATCTATGGTGTTCCAATACTGGTTGGGACCGCTGCGAAACACCGAGTTGTTCAACCTTATCCCGTCAATCAGGCAGAGAGTTCTGTAACCGGTAAATCCGCGCAGGTAAGGCGAACTCTGACCATACGAGGTTTTCTGTACCATGACAGATGGAACACCTTCCAGGATATTGGGTGTCGTCCGGTTTCCCTCGCGAATGACTCCATCTGTGCCATCCAGTCGATAAACAGCACTTGGTTCAGACTGAACATCACGTTCAACCCTGGACGCCGTAACGACAACCTCACCCATGGAAACAGCCGTACCGGCAAGATTAGTTCTAACACTGACGGCCCCAGCAGACGAATCAGCAGCCTGGCCTGCAAACGGAACACTCAAAGCCAGGAATGTCAACATCAACCATGTTTCTGTTTGTTTAATATTACTAAAATACATATTTTCTCCTTTTTTACTTTAACGGCCGAGAGCATGATAAGGTTTAATCCGCGAGAATTTAGTACATGCATATTTTCACTGCCACTACAAAAAACCATTAATATATGAGGTATTGGGTAGTGACCCATTATATTGCATGAGTTTTTAGACACACATGCAATACACGCTTCTATAATAAGGAGAGCATCCCTGAAGTCGACCTTGCGATGGCATTTAGGACAAATATTGCAGTATTTGGGTATAATATCCATTCTAACCCAACCCTTACCCTCAATAATTCTTACAATCACATACTCATAAGGTCACAAGCTGCCAGGGAGTCTTAAACGTCGGGATTTTCTGCAAAGCAGGATGAATTAATACAAAAAAAAAGCCCGTGGGCCAGACAGGTTTCGAAAAGACTCAAAAGATATTTCATCTACGACTATTTGTCGTGGTCCTCTTACTTCCTGTCCAACCAAGGGCCACCTTTATAATAAGCATCAGACGTGCCATCATTGTCTTGAAACCTTACAAGCCAGAAATCCCTTTGTTTTAACGAAATCTCACGAAAGATCAGAATCTCCCTGTCTCATATATTGTCTCTTTTTGGACAGTCTGGCCATCTGGAGCCAAGACAAAAAGAAGTTAATCAAAATCCATCGCAGAACTTTATCTGGGCAGTCCCATACTTACTGGCAAAATGTCAATATCTCCTGTAAACATGCAATACAGACAAATTTGCCATACGCCATACAGCCAGTTTTGAGCTTGTCTTGAATGGCCTGAGGGTAGAATCTTGTCTGCTGGTTATATAGAAAAAGGTATCACGATACATGCTCATCATTGTTGAATCGCCAACAAAGGCAAAAAAGATACAATCCATTTTGCGCATGAAGACCCTGTCCACGGTTGGACATTTTAAGGACCTGCCCAATTCAGAAATCGGTGTCGACCTCAAGACCTATGAGCCAACCTTCGTGTTCCATGAAAAGAAAGCCCACCTACCCGATCAACTGCGCTCTGCCGCAAAGGGAGAAACCGTTATGCTGGCTGGTGACCCGGATCGGGAAGGCTATGCCATCAGCCGCCACATTTTCGAGGAAGTCAAGTCCGTGGCTAAGGAATGCCTCCGCATGGAGATTTACGAAGTTACAGAAAAAGGCTTGAAGGAATCCCTTGCAAAAGCTGTCCCCTTTGAGAAGACTAACGAGGGACTATACCATGCTTTTCTTGGACGCAGGGTCGGGGATCGCCTGGTCGGCTACATCCTTTCTCCGATTGCCAGCAAGCGCCTCCACAAAATCTTCAGCGTCGGACGGGTACAGTCCCCTGCAGTCCGACTTGTGGTAGACAGGGAACGCGAGATCCGTTCATTCAAGAATTCTCTGTACTGGATCCTTAATATCCAGCTCAACAAGGACGGGACAACCTTCCTGGCAACACATGTGAAGGGAAAGTTTGAACAAAAGCCGATCGCACAGGCAATCATTGATACCATCAAAAACGAAACCCACGCCCGGACAGAAAAGGTTGATCAGAAAGAAACCAAGCAATCACCCAAACCTCCCTTTACAACAGTAGATCTACAGGCTGCCGCGGCCGCACGCCTGAAGTTCGCGCCAGAACAGACAATGAAACTGGCTCAAGCCCTTTTTGACCATGGATTGACGACCTATCATCGAACCGATTCCGTCCGGATGGATGAGGCGTTTGTCACCAAAATCCGGGAGTTTACGGAAAAAACCTTTGGCCCCGAATATGTCCCTTCCAAACCCAACCAGTTCAAATCGAAAAATTCACAGGCAGAAGCACATGAAGGTATCAGGCCAACCCATATGCATCCGGCTGCTGAAATCGCCACCCTGATCAGCAATGAACAACTCTCCTCTGACCATGCCCGGCTCTACGAACTTATCTATCGGCGGGCCGTGGCAAGCCAGATGGCGCCAGCCCGTTACGATGCAACCATGCTGCTCTTTGATGTAGCGGGCGAAAAGTTCAAAGCCAACGGCCGGGTTCTGAAATTCGACGGGTTTCTCAAAGTATACGCCGAAGTTGACGAGGAAAAAGAGCGCAAGGGAGACAAGAGCGACGAAGAGAAAGTGCAGATTCTTCCACCAGTCGCTGTCGGGGAGCTTGTACCAAAGGACAAGGAAACCCTAGAAGAAAAGAAGACCAAGCCACCAGGCCGGTTCACGCTGGGATCACTCGTTAAAGAACTGGAACGTCTTGGCATAGGGCGACCATCCACTTACGCGTCCATCACAAAGAACATAACTGATCGTGGATATGTCGGGGTAGAGAAAGGGAAAGTCGTTCCGCTGCCACCCGGAGAAACACTGATTGATTTTCTTAAGAAGCAGCATCCATGGGTAATTGATTACGAACTGACCAGCAAGATGGAGGCAATCCTGGATCAGGTTGTCGAGAACAAGGAAACGTGGCAACGCTTCTGCAAGGCTGTTCACAACAAGATGGGCTACGCAACCCCGCCGGCCAGGAGCGTCAACGGGGAACCAAGTGAGGCCCAGCTTAAATATGCCACCTACCTAGCGTCTCGTGATCACGTCACCATCCCTGAAGAAATCCTCAAGAACGGCAAGGCCCTTTCTGCGTGGATTGCACAAATCGTTTCACAACAACCCCGTGATCCCTGAGAACATCGCCTGAGTAAATCCCTTAGAGCTTTTTAGATAATGGTTACAACATTATTTAATCCGCTCTAGTTATTAGGACTTATCGCCGACTTAGAACCTTCCACAATAAGGCTCTAAATGTCACTGATTGATAAATGAAACAAATCTTCCTTGTTGAGCTGCAACCTCTCGTCCCATTACCTTGGCCACGGTTCCTCCAAACATCTTTCCCAACAAGCCTGCATTCATAGTGCCAACATACGTTTTCCCGTCATTTTTCTGATAAACGCTTATTGTGCAGGGCATCATTACCGAAACAATTTTACCTTTATCTTCCGTCAGAATACTGAACGCATGATGAGCCTCACAAAGATTCACCAGTCGCACCGGAGGAATATAGCCTCCTCCATGTTTTTTCACGGACTCGTCCAGCTTCGTAACACTTGAAATCACCCATCCTTCAGCAACTGCATTCTGTTTGATTTTCTCAACTGTCTCATCAAGACCAAAGGGGCTTTGACGTTCCTTAAGCATTAATTTCGGCACCATCATCCATCCTGCAACGCTTATCAGCATCACCCCGATCACAAAGCCCGCAAGTCCAATCAACAGATTCTTGTTTTTCATTTTTTTATACCTGTCCATTATTTTAATTCTTCTGATTTATGTAAATATTCTGTCGATTGAACATTTAAAATTTCAGAGTAACCTTCTGATAATAACTACAATCCCCCTGTCTCAACGAATTACTCCTGAAGAAAAGTCACCCATCATCATTCCATATATCGTACTTATCCATGGATTGGATGTTATCGGGCATGTACAAGTCGAACAACCCACAAGCTTGTACCTCTTTTAGTCCATTCATTATCTGCTCTCCTTTTTTTCCTTATACCGTATTAGATCCACGAGCATTGGAAAAGTTACAACACTTACAATAATAAATACAAAACGTTCATCTTTAAGATCTTATAAAATGAAGTAGGCTCAGAATCCGAGAGATTCAAGGGCACGCAAGTGTAAACATAGAGACTTCAACCTCCTTTGCACCAGACCTGCGGCACATTCATGCTGTCGAAACAGAATCTTAAACAAAATGCATAACACATCTTTCCTCTGGCAATTAACAGCAACGGCACTACGGCCTTCAGCACAAACCAGTACCATAACTCTGCCTGAGGACCCTTGAATCCATTCTACCGGAATCTGCAATCAACGAAGGCCCACATGCAACACATGCTTGGATTTATATACTTGAGACTGTAACCCTTGAATGCTATGTCTTTGACCGTAATATTTACAGGATTCCTTATCCATAAAAGAGATAAAGATACTTATAAATGCTTTAAAAGTTAAATTGTAATGAAGAAGATTCTGATCAACAAAGGTTCCCTGCATACAGGAGCTGAAAGCATTCTGGAGAGCATATCGGATGGTGTCTTCACCGTTGACACCGAGTGGCGTATTACTTCCTTCAACCGCGCGGCAGAAATCATTACAGGCATTCGGAGGGAGGAAGCCATAGGAAAACCGTGTTCAGAGGTTTTCCGGGCCAGCATGTGCGAGGCTGATTGCGCTCTACGACATACGGTTAAAACCGGCAAACCGATCATCAATAAATCGGCGTTTATCGTTACGGCCGAGGGAGGTCGTATACCTATCAGCGTATCCACGGCAATACTGACGGATGAAACAGGACAGCTCATCGGAGGTGCTGAAACGTTTCGCGACCTCAGCCTTGTGGAAGAGTTGCGCAAGGAATTGGAGGGCCGATTCCAGGTGGGTGATCTGGTAAGCCGCAGCGCGGCTATGCAGCGTATTTTCGACGTTTTACCACAGGTTGCCGCAAGTGATGCGACAGTGCTGATTCACGGGGAGACAGGCACCGGCAAAGAACTTCTGGCACGTGCCATACACAATTTGAGTCCACGCAAAAACAACCCGTTTGTACCGATTAATTGCGGAGCATTGCCTGATACTCTCCTGGAATCAGAGCTGTTTGGTTATGTAAAGGGCGCTTTTACGGGAGCGGGAAAAGACAAGCCTGGGCGTTTTGCTTTAGCAGAAGGAGGCACGGTGTTCCTCGACGAAATCGGCGACATCAGCTCAGCGCTTCAGGTACGCCTGCTTCGCGTGTTACAGGAGAAGACTTACGAACCATTGGGTGGGACAAAACTTCTACATGCCAATGTTCGCATCATAGCGGCAACTCATCGTGATTTGTCAGCACAGATACGTAAAGGCATTTTCCGGGAAGATTTGTTCTATCGCCTGAATGTTGTAAAGCTGGAGCTGCCTCCGTTACGGAAACGCAAGGAGGATATTCCCCTGCTTGTTGAACATTTCATAGCGCGGTTCAACAGACGCCAGGACAAATCGGTTGCAGGAGTAACCGCCGACGTCATGACCATCCTGATGGCACATGATTATCCCGGCAATGTACGGGAACTGGAAAATTTTATTGAACGGGCTTTTGTACTTTGCGGCGAAGGTCGCATACAACGCATTCACCTGCCGCCGGAATTGTCCGGACGCGTATCCGTTCCAAGCATTCCGGTCGGTGATACAATGGCCGCACAGTCGCGAGCCGCCGAAGAGCAAGCTATCCGCAAGGCTTTGGAGGATCATGGATTTAACCGCCTGGCTGCTGCCCGTGCTCTCGGCCTACACAAGAGTACTTTATTTCGCAAGATCAAAGCTTTCGGGATTGATCTTCCTGAACAAGATGGGCGCTTTCGACGAAAGACAAAATAGAGGCGCAATACTGCGCCTCTATTCTCGTTTTACAGTTGCTCATCGGCTACTCTGACCTTTGCCATTCCGAGAATCCAGTTATCAGTATAACACTGCATGATAATGCTTTACACGATATTATCTGGCACAGGGCATACTTGGCACGCTTCGTGATATTCACGACAATAAGAATAATGGATACTTGTGGATGAAACATCTACGCCAAGGCAGAGGAGAAAATTAGAGAGATAAAGTAGGGAGCAAAAGCACCAGAGGGAACAAGTAGAGGTCGTATCAGAAGTATCAAGGAGGACGCGGTAATGCCAGGAGGAGACGGAACAGGACCTTTGAATCAAGGCCCAATGACAGGCAGAGGCGAAGGTTTCTGCATCCTTCAGCGCGAAGGAAATGGGCAGAATAAAATAAAGGGATTTGCCGGTCTGCAAGGTAGACCGGTGTACGAAACAGCACACAACAGTAAGGAGAAAGCTATGCCAAGAGGAGATGGATCTGGACCAATGGGAACTGGACCGAGAACAGGGCGCGGGATGGGCGGTAAAGGCAGGGGAATGGGACAGGGACGAATGGGCGGATTTGCAATGGGATCCGGCGGTAACTGTGTGTGCCCGAATTGCGGAAAAACCATTCCACATCAACAAGGCGTCCCATGTGCACAGGTTGAATGTCCAGAGTGTGGCAGAACAATGACCCGGGAACGATAATCCATTCAGCTAAAAAGTCATGCAGATTGTTACACATCCCCACCCAGTATTGCGTGTAAAAACAAAGCCTGTGGGGTTTGTCGGAGAAAATGAACGCAGATTATTAAGACGAATGCTCAAACACATGCGGCAATGGAAAGGAATCGGGTTGGCAGCTCCACAGGTTGGACTTTCAAAACAACTGATTGTAGCCGAAGTGGACGATCAGACATTGTTGTGGGCAAATCCATTGATTCTGGAGTCGGATCGAGCAGGAAAAATAATGGAAGAAGGGTGCCTGAGCCTGCCATCTACTGTTATGGATATCAGCCGTCCATCTAGCATCTGGGTACGGGCGATCAATGAGAAAAACAAGAAAATTGAACTCAAGGTTGAAGGATTATTAGCTCGTGTCATTCAACACGAAGTTGATCATTTGAACGGTGTACTTATTATTGACCACAAAGCAGAGTGTTATAAAAAAGGAGACGATGGTTATGGCAGCGAAGGTTGATCAGAAGAAATGTACCGCATGCGGGCTATGCGTGGATATCTGCCCGGTTCAGGCAATCAGTCTGGAAAATGACAAGGCAAAAATAGACGAGGAAAAATGTGTGGATTGCGGACAATGTATAGATCAGTGTCCAAACACGGCTATCAGCATTCCGTAGGCTCGGCCCCTTTTGAGCGAATGGCTGCACAATATGATTCATGGTTTGAAAGCGATAAAGGGAGCCGCATCTTTCAGGTTGAGGCGGAATGCCTTCGCCAGCTTATGATAGAAATGCCGCGCCCGTGTCTGGAGGTGGGCGTCGGAACAGGACGATTTGCGTCTGCGCTAGATATTGACGTCGGCATCGACCCAAGCCCGGCAGTTTTGAGATACGCTTCGGATCGCGGTATTTCGACTCGCACAGGCAAAGCAGAAGAGCTGCCGTTTAAAAACAAGGAATTTGGGGCAGTTCTCCTAGTGGTGACCATCTGTTTCCTCAATGAACCTCTGAGGGCCTTAAAAGAATGCAGAAGGATATTAAGAAACGATGGATACTTGATTATCGGTCTGGTTCCAAAGGACAGCGCCTGGGGAAAAATCTATGCCAAGAAAGGCGCAGAGGGACACCCCTTCTATTCATCTGCAAGGTTCTACACTGCACATCAGATTATTAAGAAAGCGGAACAATCCGGCTTCGACTTGAACCGTGCTACAAGTTGTCTGTTTGAACGCCCCAACCAAAGGGTGAGCAGATACCGCCGCCCCAGAGAAGGGCTTGTGAAAAATGCAGGTTTCGTAGGCTTAAGATTTGGGGAAAGAACGTCTTCTAGTGAAAAGGAGAAAGGAAATCAGAATGGGTAAAAGAAGAAAGACGCGAGAACGGGTTTTAGTGCAACTTGGCATAAGCATTGCAGTTGCGACAATGATTGCGATGGTAAACGGATGCTCAAACAAGCAAGAAAAGAAAGAAAATACTGTGACAACAAATAACAACAATTCAGATGTCCCAAAACAAACACACGAGTTAACACTGACAGACACTAATTTTGATGCGGAAACAAGCCAGGGCGTGACCCTGGTTGATTTCTGGGCGCCTTGGTGCGGTCCATGCCAGATACAAGGCCCCATTATCGAGAAGGTGGCCGTTGCCATGGCTGGCCAGGCAAAAGTCGGCAAATGCAATGTAGATGAGACACCCAAATCGGCCGAACAATTTGGAATCAGAAGTATCCCAACCCTTATTATTCTGAAGGATGGCAAGGAAGTTGAGCGATTCGTAGGCGTAAAGTCTGAAGCAGAGCTGATTTCAGTGCTCAAGAAGCACATCAAATGAAAATTGCCTTTGATGAGAAGTTTACTAAACCGTCGTGAAGACATTAACTAAAATAAACGAGAGCATCGATGATATCAGGGGTACTACTCTGGATGAAAGAGCCCGCCTGGTTCTCCTGACACTGGGGAAAACGCCTGGCGATGTTAGGCGGGCGTTCAGGAAACTGGCAAACCGTTATCATCCTGACAAGGCCGGCGGTAATACGGAACAATTCCAACTTATTAATGAGGCTTATGAGCTTCTTATGCAAGGCACTATTTCGAATCGGCCATTACTGGCAAATGATGATTTGGTCATCAAACTTATCGGCAAACGGGTCGAGCCTCTGCTCGACAAACAGAAGGAATGGGCAGAATACGAAAGATGGCGAAGAAATCAATTCTATGGCATTGGAGCACTATAAAATGGAAATACAGTTGCGAGTTACTTTTCAACCACAGGGCCGATCAGTATTTGTACTCCGCGGCACAATGATCCTTGAAGCCGCCGCCCATGCCGGACTGGTAGTCGAAACGCCCTGCGGCGGATCAGGCACGTGCGGCAAGTGCCGCATCCAGGTGATGTCAAATGCCGGCGCTCCGACCTCTGCGGACAAACAAAAGTTTTCTGATCAGGAACTACGAGATGGATGGCGCCTTGCATGTCAGAATCCAATCGAAACTGATATTGTTGTTTTTGTACCTCAAGCATCACTGTTTGGAGGCACTCATCAAATCCTTGCAACCGCAGAGTCATCTATCACCAAAGAAGTGTTACCGGCAATCCGCAAGGTATACGTGGAACTTTCACCGCCTACACTGGAAGATGATGCTTCCGACTTGCTGCGACTGGAGCGAAGCATAGGGCCTTTCAAAGCCGACCTGCACATGGTCCGGCATGTTTCCAAAACCCTGCGCGCACAAGGGTTTAAAGGTACTGCCGTTCTGTCAGACCATCGCCTGCTTGATTTTGAAACCGGCAATACAAATGGCCGTTGCTTCGGGGTAGCTTTTGATATCGGAACAACAACAATAGTCGGCCAGATGCTGAGTCTCAGAGACGGGAAAGAGATCGGAGTAGCATCCCGACTGAATCCCCAGGTCAGTTTTGGAGACGACGTTCTTTCAAGAATCAAGCACGCTGCAATGCGCCCGGAAAACCTTGATGAACTGCGTTTGACCATAATTCGCGAGATTGCCAGCATGATTGATGCTTTATGCGTCGAAAACGGAATAAGCCGAGAAAACATCTACGAAGCAACATTTGCCGGCAATACAACAATGGAACACATTCTATGCGGGATTAACCCGGCACAACTTGGAGAGTTGCCTTTTGTTCCGACGCATACAGGAGGTCTTCTTGTACCCGCAGTCGAACTCGGCATTCCAATTCATCATGGAGCGCTCGCATATATTTTCCCCATAATTGGAGGATTTGTAGGCGGAGATACTGTAGCCGGAATGATGGCAACAGGCATGTACGGAATTAAGGAGCCGACCCTGATGGTGGACATAGGCACCAATGGAGAAATCGTTCTCGCACATAAAGATAAATTCTACGCTGCATCAACAGCAGCCGGGCCTGCATTTGAAGGCGCACGCATAGAGTGCGGCATGAGAGGCTCCACCGGTGCTATAGAAAAGGTGATTTTTGATGGCGACGTTCGCGTGGAAGTCATCGGGAATGTGATCCCTTCCGGCATATGCGGCAGTGGACTGATTGATCTTGTGGCCGAATTGTTGAGTCATGGTATTGTAACCCCCGAAGGTCAGCTACTACCCAAAGAAGAGTTGCCGCAAGCGTTGGCACCGACTTTTACCAGGAGATTGCAATCAGACGAGAATGGCGAAACCAGTTTCGTGATCGCCGAAGCTACTCCGGGCAAAATAGTTCCGCCGGTGTTGTTAACCCAGCGCGATATCCGCGAAGTACAGCTGGGCAGTGGTGCGATCCGCGCAGGCATTGCCATCCTGCTAAGGAATGCCGGTATTAAAGTGTCGGACCTTAAGACGGTTCTGATTGCCGGCGGGTTCGGCAATTTCATTCGCCGCAGCAGCGCCCAGCGCATCGGCTTGCTGCCTGCGGGAATAGATCATCATAGAATCCGGTATATTGGGAATGCATCGCTTGCCGGAGCAAAGGCTGCGTTGCTTTCCACTGAAGTACGGAGACATGGAGAGGAACTTGCACGTCAAGTAAACCACGTGGATCTCTCCACGGCGGAAGGATTTCATGAGCAGTTCTCAGAAGCCATGATCTTCCCGAGCATGATGGACGTTCAAAGCGATAATGCTTATGGACCAACTTAATCGTATCCATAACTCTTTCCCCAAAAGCCAGATCAACACAAAGCAGCAGGGTCGCACAAATGCTCTTTATACTCCAGCACAGTAGCATTAAAGCTACTTTATCTCAGATAAATATAATCATTAGGTATATTTGTAATAGATTGAACAGCAATATGTTATATGCATTTATCAGCCTTAGCGTCACTTGGCACGATTTGTGATATAGATTAGGTAACAAGATGAGAAGTAAAAATAAATGAAAATAGCATTAGCAACGTGGAATGGAAGGATATCACCGGTATTTGATGTAACCCGGCAAATCCAAATACTGGACATTGACAACGGCAGTGTTGTTACGAGAAGAGAGGAATCTTTGCCAGGCACGGATCCACTGGTTCAAGTGGAAAGGCTGGCAGAACTGGGACCACAGGTCTTGATCTGTGGAGCCATCTCTAACCCGCTTGCGAATATGCTGACCGCCAGGAATATCAGGGTATTGGCTTTTACGGCCGGGGACATAGACCAGGTAATAGATGCATGGCTGAAGGGAACCTTGCCTAATCCAGCATTAAGCATGCCTGGATGTTGCGGACGAAGACGAGGATGTAACAATGAACGAGGCAGATGGCGAAATGGACAAGGATGCACGAAAGGCAGAGAGAATCCTCTAGTAAAGACATAACTAATGCCGGGGACTATCAGGAAAATAATAAACATGAAAATAGCAATAACAGCCACGAACAAAGATGTTTCAAGCGATGTGGATCCTCGTTTCGGACGAGCCAAGTACTTCATCACAGCCGACACTGACTCAGGCGAAACCACCGCGCACGACAACGAACAAAACCTTAATGCTGCACAGGGCGCAGGTATCCAGTCAGCAGAAACGGTAGCCAGGCTCGGCGCCGAGGCTGTAATTACCGGCAATGCCGGCCCAAAGGCATTCAGGACTCTCAACGCTGCACGGATAAAGGTCTATCTGTGTCCAGGAGGAACTGTCTCGGAGGCAATTCAAAAATTCAAGAACGGCGAATTGAAAGAGGCCACGGCGGCAAATGTTGAAGGACACTGGATGTGAGAACGAAAAGAAACCAGAAGAAATGCCACGGAACAAAAAATCATTCATGCAAGGAGCCGGAATCTAATCCATGGACAACACACGCAGCTCATTACAGGAAAATACTGCAGAAAATGCAGAAGCTGGCGACTACACACAAATTGATAATCAATCCTGATAATGAACGGGTTCAGAAAGTCCTCGGACTCATGACCGAAAACATGGTAAGCAGCGGAAAATTGTTTTGTCCCTGCAAGCAATCCCATCCCTTGAATCCAGCTAAAGACGTAATTTGTCCCTGCCCGGCCTGGAAAAAGGAAATAGCCAAGGATGGACACTGTTTTTGCCGTCTGTTTTTTGAAAGACAAAATAACTAAGATCAAGCAAAAGGAGAAACTACAATGCCAAGAAATGATGGAACTGGTCCAACCGGACGTGGTGCAGGTACAGGCCGCGGACGCGGTTCGTGCGGCGGCGGACAGCGAAAGGGCCCCTCGGCCGGAACCGGCCGAGGGAGAGGTGGCGGCAGGCGAGGAAGAGCCCTGAGACGCGGCAACAAACGTGGCCAAGTGGGTGGACGTTAAAATAAGAAGTGTAAATAAAAAGGAGGCAACAATGCCAAGAGGAGATGGAACTGGACCAATGGGTATGGGATCAATGACAGGAAGAGCTGCAGGATTTTGTGCTGGGTACGGAACGGCAGGGTATTCAAATCCAATGTCGGGACGAGGATGTGGCCGAGGGTTCTGGGGCCGCGGGGGCGGAAACGGACGAAGAAACATGTTCTACGCAACAGGGATGACAGGATGGCAGCACACAGGTATACCAAATATCGTAACTACAACGCCCGAAAAAGAGATTGATGTATTAAGAAAACAGGCTGAACGTCTTGGTAATACTCTGGAAGGCATTCACAATCGAATTAAGGACTTAGAATCAGTTCCGACGGGAAAATGAATTGTCACGACAAATGATAATTCGCCGCGTATGGCACGGATATCAATGACGGCAGTTTGGTCATCAGTGTAATCCGTGGTCAAAGAACCGGACATAAATATGATATTGAAACATTACTTTGTTTATACCGTCTTAGGACTATCAGTCGCGATTGCCGGATGTTCGAATGGAGAAGGAAAAGAGGGAAAGATGAGCGAGAATGTCATTGAATTGACTGATGCCAATTTTGAAACAGAAACAGGCAAAGGTGTAGTTTTGATCGATTTCTGGGCACCAAGATGTCCCCCGTGTCGAACACAGGGACCAATTATCGATCGGGTTGCGGCAGCGGTAACAGGCAAGGCAAAAGTCGGGAAATATAATGTGGACGAACATTCAAAAGTAGCCGATAAATTCGGTTTTAGAAGCATCCCTACTTTGATTATCCTGAGAGACCGCGAAGAAGTGGCAAGATTCTCAGGACTCACTAAAGAAGAGGATCTCACTACGACAATCGAAAATTACACAAAATGAATGCAGAACATAACATTTCAACCCGTATCCTGGCATTTTTTTGTGGAATATGTCCTTTCTGTATTTGCGCCCGAATATGGCCTGGCAGCAAGTATGCCAAGGCGCTCCGAAAGATCGAGGGCGCCTGCCCTGCATGCCGGGCTTATGCCAGGCTGCACAAAACAAAAAGATGACAGATGAACAACAGCAAGGAAGATGATTTTTTTGGCCGCATGAATGATCCTACTGCCGCTGGAACGATTCAAGGGCCGTGTGGAGATACAATGGAGTTCTATATCGTTGTTACCAACGACACGATTGATGATGTGAAATACTACACAGATGGATGTAAAAACACACGCTCCTGCGGGCGAGCTGTTGCTCGCAGCGCAAAAGGCCGGAAAGTAACTGATGCTTTATCAATAAGCGCAGGAGAGATCATCAGATCTGGAGAATGCAAACCTGAAGAAGGAAGGCACTGCGCGATTCTTGCCGTCAGTACACTCTACAGGGCAATAGCAGATTATCTTTTAAAACCATGAACATAGCCATCGCAAGCGGAAAAGGCGGAACAGGCAAAACCACTGTGGCGGTCAACCTGGCGTGGATGCTCGCCAGCATGAACCAATCGGTTCAATATCTGGATTGCGATGTCGAAGAACCGAACGGCCATACCTTTCTCAAGCCGGAAATCACATCCACTGAATCCGCTGGCATCCTGGTCCCGGTTGTGGACGAGATAAAATGTACAGGCTGCCGCAAGTGTGCAGAAGTCTGCGAGTACCACGCAATCGCCGTACT
>Ga0208968_1001019_pt1 | contig 15887 bp, 20 predicted proteins | sample RifOxyA3_FD_184031 | JGI IMG/M metagenome (GOLD analysis project Ga0208968, IMG submission 184031) | Groundwater microbial communities from Rifle, Colorado - Rifle Oxygen_injection A3 (SPAdes) | ecosystem: Environmental > Aquatic > Deep subsurface > Groundwater | place: Rifle, Colorado, United...
GCTTCTTTATTTGTCATAGTGATTATGGATTGTTCCATTGTATTGGGTCTTAATAATTAACCCAATATTTTAGCAGGTATGACATTTTAATAAAACGCTACTATGACATTACTACTTATTTATGACAATATTTTTATAATCTTTTTTTATAATCTTCAATCGCTTTTTGGTAAATCTCCACCATCTTCTCCGCGCAAACCGAGGCAGTAAATTTCATTCTGGCAATGCGCACAGAAGTTTCGCCAAATTTTTTTCGCAAATCTTTGTCATTAATCAATTTCAAAACTGCTGTTTCGAATTCTCCCTCATTTTCTTGCACTAAAAATCCATTGCCATTATTCAAAACCAAACTATTCACCCCAGTTGCATTGACCGCTACAATCGGCAATCCCATATACATCGCTTCAGTGATTATCATCCCTTGCGTTTCGGATTTCGAACCATAAATAAAAATATCTGCGCTGGCATAATAATGTTTGATTTCTTCTCTCTCTACTTCTCCGCAAAAAATAACTTTGTCTGAAATTTTTTCTTGCTGACAAAAATTTTCCAAGTTCCGTCGAAGATACCCATCCCCCACCACTAAAAATTTAACGCTTCCTTTTTTTAGAATATTTTTGATTGAGCGAAAAACAAATTCAACATTTTTTTCTGAAGTTAAGCGAGAAACTATAAGCAATACTATTTCATCGCTTTTTATATTATATTTTTCTCTAATTTTATTCTTATCAACATTGGCAAATTCTTCCTCAAGAACTCCTGTGGCAATTGGAACTATATTTTTATTTGTCACTCCCCATTTTCGAAGAATTGGAATGATTGAATCAGTCGGCACAATTACCGCATCCGCCAAGTTGGCAAACTTAACTGCTTTTTTAATGATATATCCAGCGGAAATTTTCGCCGGAACAAACGGCACGAAATTAGTATATTGATCATAAAGCGTATGCCAAGTAAAAACAAGCGGGATCTCTTTCCTCTTAGCCCACTTCATCGCGACAGTTCCAAGAAGATTTGGGTGTTGCGCATGAATCACATCCAAATCAAGATTTTTTAAAATTTTTCTCATCTTCCAAGAATATGGAATCGCCAAAGGAAAACGAAATTTTATTTTTATATCCAACGAAGGAAAACGAAAAACGCACGGATTTTTATCAGCGTATTCTTTCCAACGCGGGGCAAAAATAAAAACATCATTTTCCTGTTTTTCTAGCTCACGTCTAAATGTTTCAACCGACCGCGTCACGCCGTAGGGATTAGGCAAATAATTATTAGTAAAAATTCCTATACGCATTAAGCTTAGATTGGAGGCTCAACCTCCCTTATGGAGGTTGAGCCTCCAGAGTGATTTAATTTTTGTTGAGAAAATTCAGTATATCTTCGAAAATATGTTCATTTTTAATATCCGAGATGAAAGTGTGATAAGCGCGATCAACATATTTTTTTTCCTTAATTTTGGAACCTATTTTTTCATAAATTTTTTCCAAACTGTTTTTAGCAACCACATGATCTCTATTTGATTGCAAAATAAAACAGGGTTGTTTTACTTTTAGCAAAACCTTTCTCGAAATTTTCATCAATTTATACAACTCTAAGGCGCTTTTTATCGGATAAGATTGATAAGAAATCAAGCGAGTAATAGTAGTTGATGCTCCAAAAGTCGGCGGGTAGAATTTTTTATAATATTTTTTAAACCATTTTACGATATTCGCAATAAAAACTGAAATTTTTTCTAATTTAATTTTATATGGCATCGCCATTAAAATAATTCCGGAAATATTAGCTTTATTTTTTGCTAACATCGCAGTAAGATTGGCACCCATTGATGTTCCCGCTACAAAAATTTTTTCGTGATCCTTAGCCAATTCTTCATAAGCTCTTGTTACATCACACAACCACTCTTCCCAACGGACATTTTCCAAATCTTCTGGCTTTGTCCCATGTCCGCGAAGAAGCGGTCCGGAAACTGTGTAACCATTTTCATTTAAATATTTTCCCAATCGTCGAACTTCATACGGCACAGAAGTCCAACCATGGATAAGTAAAACCGCCTTCCCATTTGTCCCAGGAAAATAAAAAGGTTCTTTGGAGAAACATCGTTCTTCTTGATATAAGACTTTTGGATCAGTAGATAAAACTCCCCTAGTTTTTTCACATATCTTGTTAATCATAATTAGCATTCTATTATACTTGCATTATTTAGCAAATAATAAAATCTCTTAATTTTTTTATTCATTATTCTCATTTTCCTGAAACATTTTTTTTGATTGATAACTTTTATAAATATTAATTATAACAAAAGTGATAATTGCCGTTCCAAAAATTACCCAACCAATCCATTTGATATAAACTTGAATTTCTCGCCAAAGATAACCATAGAAATATCCCATTGCCACCAAAAATCCACTCCAAATTATCCCGCCCAGAAAAGAATATTTCACAAATTTTTTGAAATCCATTTTCACAATTCCCGCTGCGGTAAAAGTTGCCCAACAAAGTCCCGTCGTTGATTTCACGGCAAAAATAGTTTTTCCACCATGATGCTCAAAATATTTTTCCATTTTCAAAACCAAGCTTTCTGTGATGCCAATATATTTTCCCACTCGTTTCACAAATCCCAGCCCATATTTATAACCCAGCCAATAAAAAATCACATCCCCAGTCATATCACCAATTATAGACAATATCAAAACAATAAAAACATTGAAGGCGCCAAGACTCGCAAGCATCGACGCGATAATCGTCACCACTGGTCCTTCGATAATCATCAAAGGAAGCATTATGGCATAGCCATACTGTGAGAGAAATTCAAAAATTTGTTGACCTGTTTGATCCATAATCAAATTCTAGCAAAAATAAGAAAGAAATGCTAGACTTGGTTTATGAGTGTTTTGGCAATAAATAAGCGGGCACATTTTGATTATGCAATTTTGGAAAGCTATGAAGCGGGAATTGCGCTTTTTGGTCATGAAGTAAAATCGATAAAAACCAAGCATGTGAGCCTCAAAGAGTCTTTCGTAACAATTCATGGCCGAGAATTATATCTGACTAACGCCCATATTCCACCCTATATTCACGCGGGAAAAATCAATAATTACGATCCAACCCGCCCCAGAAAACTTCTGCTCAAGAAATCGGAAATAAAGCATTTAATTGGAAAAGCTCGCACTCAAGGCTTGACATTAGTGCCAATTAAATTATATACTAAAAAGCGTCCCGCCTCGACTCGCGGAGACGATTCGTCGACGCGAGGCGGGCTTATCAAGCTTGAATTTGGCCTCGGAAAAGGTAAAAAAGAATACGACAAACGAGACAAAATCAAGAAAAGAGAAGACTCCATAGAAGCCAGAAGAGCGCTGAAGAATTTTTAATTTTTATAATTTTTAATTTTGTAAATAAATCTTAATTTTTAAATTTTTAAACATTCTAACATTAAAAATTATTTAAAAATTAAAAATTAAAAATTCCGTACGAAGTACGGTCCCCCGATGGGGATGTTTGGTTTCGACAAGTTGTACGTTTAAAATATGCAAGCTAAGTCTGGCGCATACTTATAAATCCTGCGCCAAATCAATAAGTGCAAACTTATTTTCAAAAGCAAAAACTGCGATTGCGCAAGCTTTCTCAGCTAACTTTGCCTACGCTTTGGCTTAATTGCCGAAGCCATCGAACTATCCACTCCTAATAGATAGAGCTCGGTGTTATACATTAGGATAGCCAAAATTGCATTTTCTAGGCGACTTTGGTAAAATTACACTAGAAAAAAGGTTGGGATATTTTGTTAGTTCATAACTCCCAACCTAAACAAACTAACTAAGCTTGTAGAAGATTTTAAATGAATAGCTTTGGACATGGGTTCAATTCCCATCATCTCCACAGTTTTACGAACTACCCGCCTCGACTCGCGAAGACGCTCGTCGACGCGAGGCGGGCGAAATTAACGAAATACGAAACAATTATACTCACTTTTTTCGTACTTTCGTATTTAGTATTTATTTCGTATTTCGTAATAGTAATTATTAACACAAAAACCATTAGAAGAATATATCGTCGGCCTTTTGTAAAAAAGGCTCCAACAACAAGAATAAATGAACACATCTGGGCTAAGGAGATCAGAGTTATTGCTGATGATGGAAGTCAATTAGGTATAATGACAGTACCAGAAGCTTTGAGCATTGCCAAAGCAAAGCTACTCGATTTGGTGGAAATATCTCCCAAGGCCATTCCTCCTGTTTGCAAAATTATGGATTTTGGAAAATTTCAATACCAAAAATCCCGAGAAGAACGCCAACATAAAGCCAAACAGAAAAAATCAGAAATAAAAGGAATTCGCCTTAGTGTCAGAACAGATGAACATGATTTAGATTTTAAGAAAAATCAAACAGAAAAATTTCTTACCAAAGGAAACAAAGTAAAAATTGAAATAGTTTTGAAAGGCCGAGAAAAAGCCCATGGCGATCTAGCCAGAAAAAATCTTATCGAATTCGTAAAAAGCATTTCCGTACCTAATAAAACAGAGCAAGAGATAAAAAGATTCCCAGGAGGATTTAATATAATAATAACTAGTTAGCGAATAGTCGCGAATTTGTAATCAAATGCATTCGAATTTATTTGTTTAAATATTCGCGATTTATTAGAATTATGAAATTAAAAACCAAGAAAGCTTTGATTAAGAAAATCAAAATTACCAAAAACAAGAAAGTCACTCGTCGAAAAACCGGTCACAACCATTACAATTCTAAAGAAAATGGCAAAGTTGGCCGAGCAAAAAAAGGCGATATGCGCCTATTCAAAGCAGACGAACATAATATTTTGAAAGCCCTACCTTATAATCACTAAATGCTAATTTCTGCAAATTGTAAAACAAATAAATTCGAATTAATTTGTTTTACAATTCGCAACTATTCGTCAATTATATGACAAGAGTAAAACGCGGAGTTTCCGCCTCAAAAAGAAGAAAGAATCTGCTGGCTGACGCTAAAGGATATCGTTGGAAAAGAAATACTCATTATGCTGCCGCCAAGCAAGCCGTAATTAAGGCGGGCAGTTACGCCTTTCGTGACCGCCGAGTGAAGAAAAGAACTATGCGAGCACTTTGGATCACCCGGCTCAATATTGCCCTTCGCGAACTCGGAGAAAAATACAGCGCCTTTATCAAAACCCTCTCGGACAAAAAAATCGAGGTTGATCGAAAAGTCCTCTCCCAAATGGCCATGGAAAATCCAGAAGTATTCAAGAAATTCGTCGAAAGCGTGAAATAAATCCAAAAAATACTGCATTTAAAAACTCGCCGTTAGGCGAGTTTTTTTATGTTCGTAGATTCGCATCGCGTTTATTTTTTCAGTATCACTTCCTTAATCAATCTTTGAAGCGCATAAAAAGGCAACCAAATCCAAAGAGTATTTTTGACCCACTTGTCCCAAAATTGGTTGGCTCCGCCTTTAATCATGGCAAAATCCAGTACAAGATAAATCAGAAAAAAGAAAACAAAAACAATCGCCCCTAAAATTATATACGCTCCCATAAAATTATTTTATTAATTATTATTCGCATACTATTTATTCGCATGTGCGCATTCGCCCGCCTCGACTCGCGGAGACCGCTTGTCGACGCGAGGCTGGTAGTGCGCTATTCGCATACTAAATTTCGTAAATCACATCTTTCTTTTCCACCACAATCCGCCAACCTTTTTCCTCGGCAATTTTTTTTAAATTTAAATTTGGATTAAAAGCAATTGGGTTGTCTACGATTTCCAAAAATTTCGCGTCTGATTCAGTGTCGCCTACTCCATAGGAATCTTCCAGTGTAAGTTTATTTTCCGTTGCATATTGCTTGACCACATGACCTTTGTGCGCTGTTGGAGCAAAAGCTTCTTTGCCAGTATAAAAACCTTTTTCATCTAACTCATAAACTGTACCAAAAACCGCATCAAATTTCAAATATTTATTATACTCTTCCACAATTTCAATCGGCGAACCGGAAACTGCAATGAGATGATAACCTTTCTTTTTCAGATCCGCTATCAGATTGTTAGCAAAAATATAAGTGCGGTCTTTGAAAAAAGGCACTACAATTCGACTAGCTTCTAATATTTGCTTTTTACTACAACCCTTTATATTTTCCACATAAAGCTTAACCAGAGCTTTCCGATATTCTTCATAAGTACCATTATGATCAAGCCAACTAGTATAAAAACAAACCAACTCTTGACGCACTTCACGCTTAAAAATTTTTAGCCAAGACAATTCATTGATGAGCTCAAAAGCTAAATTTTTTCTAAATATCGTTCCATCGATATCAAATACCGCAATCTTATTCTTCATAATTCTAAAATTTTAAATATTTATCCCAGTATTCAAACAGTTCATTGGTCGTTTTCAAATCTCGCACGCAATATTTGGCTATTTCGAGATATTTTTTTTCTTTATATAAATCACCCACCATCAACCCGTCGATTCCTTCATCTTTAGAACTTTTTATCCTAAAAGTTTTGGCATAAAAATCCAGATTGAATTTTCTAATCGCCCCATAAAAAGTCAATTGCTCCAAAAGATCGCAATGCTCTTTGTGGCTAAATCGATAGCCTAAAAGATTGCGTGTAGTACGAATTTTATTTATCGCGCTTCGCATCATTAAATATGGAATATCAAAGCCTCGGCCATTGAAAGTTATCACCGAATCATACGCTTTGACTGCATTCCAAAATTTTTCCAAAATTTCTTTTTCACTCCCTGTTTCAAAAATTATTCCGTTTTCTTCAAATTTTTTTTGTTCATCTTCTCCATTTTGAAACAATAGATAGCCTTTTTTAGTTTCTGGATTCAACATTCCAATAGCTACTATTTCTCCGGTTAAAGGATAAAGCGCCAGTTTATTTTTTACTTCCTCTTTTTCTTGGTCGTTCTCGGCATACTTCAAAAGATACTCCTGACTTTTTTTATCATAAGCGTCAAAATCAAAACCGATTGTTTCGATATCCAATACCACCTTAGCCATATACTAATTTTAGTCAAATTATATCCAAATATATCCGCTTTCATTCGTTTTGACATTCGCGACTATTCGAATTTCATTTTAGCATATATTCCATAGACAGCTAAAACCAAAGCTACCAGCATCCACTGTGTTCCCGCTAGACCGAAAACATCGGTTTTATAAATTGAATCATAAGCCGAAACCGCCACAGCCAAAACAGAAAGCCCCATCAAAATATCACTGTGTTTTTTATTCATATAACACCTCCTTTCTATTTTATAAATTTAACGATTTTACAATGTTTTTTAAATATTTCGGAACATCTCGAAGGCAAGAGTTCATCGCTTCGAAAACTTTTTTCTCGTCAATTTCATCGTATTCATGAGCTAATCTATTTCGCAGTCCCGCCGAATCAGCCATAGTAATTGAAAGTTTTAACGGTAAATATTTTTTCTTGCCTAATTCGATAAATGAACTGTAATAATCAATGGGATTTTCTTTCTCCGCTTCCAATAAAATATGATAATTTATATCAATCATCCGACCAATAATTCTTTCTAGATATCTTTCTGTCATCGCTTCATATTCTGATTTGCTCAAATAAGTCTTCAAGGAAAGCTGGCTAAGTTTTTTCAAACTTTTTAAATCTTTATTTATTAGGGTTATTTTCCTAATAATGATACTTTTATCAATTGACATAGGATTTGATTATTTTTTTATTCAATTCGTTTTCTAGCTTAAAAAATGGCTGATAATCGTTATAAGCATGAAAAGCGTGCAAGCGAAATTCAAAAAACTCTTTTTTCTTTCCAAAAAGCAAAATAGGATTCTTACTGGCTTCAAAAAGCAAAAGCGGATTAGCTCTATTTAAAACTGAAAGGTCAACATTTTTTTTGAAAATTTGCGAAAATTCATTTATCAAAGCAACTTGTTTCTCAAAAGAAATTTCCTTTTCACTAAGTACGCCCAGATCTAAATCACTATCTTTTCTATTTTTTCCACTCGCAAAAGAACCAAAAATTACAACTAATTTCAGCTTTTGTTTTTTGGCAATTTCCGCCGTCTTTAATTTTTGTTCTTTAGATATTCGCATAATTTTGTCCTTTTCACCTGCTTTTATAATATCATACTAGGAGAAATTTTCAAAATAAAAGAGCCCCGAGTAGAAATACAACACGAAGCCCATTTTTTTTAGTTTCTAAGGACTAAGTTTCAAAGTTCCGAAGAGCTGAGAAACTTAGCCTAGAGTTCTAACTTGCGCGCAACGCAGCGGGGTGGCGGTCATCCCAGTCAAGGCCGAGCAAGGAGTAGTACGAGTTCCACTGATCGTTATCGAAGTACAGAGAACGAACATAGAGAAAGCCACCTGAAGGGTCGCGAAAAATTACAGCCCAGAAAAAGATAAAACGAATATTTCCGTTTTCATCCTGCTTCCAGTCTTCTGGGATAAAATGGAGATTATCCATTAGAGCATCCAGAATGTTCGGATGCAACACAAGTTTCCCTGATAACTCCTCGCGAAGTTCGTATCCCTTAATTTTGCCATTTTTTTGTCGCTCAGACAAATATAGGATGACCTTTTGGCCATCAACATACAATCCATCCGAACGTTTTTCAACTTTCACCCAACCAGTGCCAGCTTGGGATTTAATTTCTGCTCCGTCAAAAGGCAGTTTAATCGGAGCGTCAAGGTTGACGAGAATAGTATTCTCGTCAATGATGTGGATACGTTTATTTTTGAGAAAATTTTCGCCGAGCTGTTTTAAAGTCTCGGTGAAAAATTCCTTCCCCTCGCCAATCAGCCACTCAAAAATTTCAACTCCAATTGCCATCCGTTTCAGTGTATCGCGAATAATCGTAAATACACCAATTAAAACAGCGACGAACTGACCAACTTCTTTCCAACTCAATGTCTTTTTCATTTTTTACTCCTTCGCCTCCTCATTATGAAATAGAATTTCACTCCGACTTAGCTTTTGGGATTTTTTGCTTCTGGCTAATCGATATGATTTCGCCACAGCAGAAAAAAGTCTTGGAAATTTATGTCATTCCCGTGAAAACGGGAATCTAGTGTAGAAATATTGCAAAATACTTAAGTCTTTGCAATAAATAAAGCTCTGGGACTGGATCCCCGCATTCGCGAGGATGACAAATATAAACCTCTTTCTGCCATGGCAAAACGCAACTTTCGCACATTATTAAGGAACTATTTTTGACTTTTATTTATACACCCAAATAGCGATTTTGTCAATAACTCGCCATCCTTTTTTGGCTTAAATAAAAAATTTTATAAATACAAACTAAGTTTTTTACTATGCTCCCTACCCATTTATAACCTCCAACCTATTCGTACTTATAATCTTTTCCAGCTGTTCCTCAATAACTCTCATATCATAATCTGACGGCCGTCATAAGTTGATACAATATGGAACTATCTAAAAAAGTGTCTCTTAATTTTATTCCCATTATCAATTTGAATAGCTATAATAACACGCACATAAGATTCTGCTGAATAAAGAGCAACCAATTCTAAAATTTGTTTTTCAAAAGGATGAGGAGAAACAAAAACACTATGTTGTAATTTTAGAAAATTAAGAGCATAAAGATGTTCTCGCAAAATATTTCGAAAAGATCGATCTTTTTCTGGAATATCAAAAAGCACAATTCTCCATTTTCCATCCCAACGCTTTGGTTTTTTGAAATTTATAGAATTGCCCAAAAGATTCATTCGACTAGCCTGTTGTTTTCCTAATGCAGTAAGAATTAATTTGAAAGATCCATCAGAAAGTACCCTTTCCTCAATTAATTTTTCCGATGAAAGTTTTTTAAGGGAGCGATTGAAATTATTTTGATTGATTTTTTTCCATTCTTTTTGCAACTTGCGAAATGTGCAAAAATATTGTCGAGGAGAAGAAGATAATCCTAACGCTACTCCGCCTAATAAAGTTAGGAGTATTTTTCTTTGCACCGATCCAAATTTATACATAAAACTTGATTAACTTTTTATTTTAATTTATTTTATTTACCTTATCTGCTTTACCTGCAAACTAATTATATCATAATCTGACGGTCGTCATAAGTTGATGCAATTAGTTTAATAAAAGAATAATTTTTAATTTTATCAACAAATATCCAAACTTTACTGTCTTTATTAAACACATATACTAGTTTATTACACATAAATATGTATCATACTAGTACTATATTATTACATAAATATGTCCAGTCCTTACTCCACCACAATCATCGCACGCCGACCTTGTTCGATATTTTCCGGCTTTCCAGGGAAATCGTGAATGGCGTTGTATAGTACATCAATATTATATTCATAGCCCTCGCCTTTTCGCGTTCCAGGATCATTGGTAATTATTGTGTCGCCGTCATAACCGACTAAAACTAAATTATGATAGAGTGGTCCGGGCGTTTTGAAATTTGGATTATTCAGTTTTTGTCCCGCTGCCGGAATAATAATTGGATTTCCAAGCGAAAGATATTTTTTCAAATCTTCTTTTTCAAAATCATAAATTACTTTCAGTTTTTTTCCTTCGGGAAGCTCACCATAAAAATCCACAAATAAATCAAATGTTTCTTGTGTTGTCGTATCGGCATAATCTCCTTTTTTTTCTAGTTGAAATTTTACTAATTTTTGAATTTCTTTTTCGGCAATTTCTTTAGTCAAAACATTTCCTGAAAAATAATATTGGAGCATTACAATTGAGGCTTCCTCGCAAGCCTCTTCGTGAATTTCGTCCCATTTCGCAAAAGGTGCTTGCGTTGTAAAAGGAATTTTCAATAATACTTTTTCAGGAATACTCTTCGGAACTTCAACTGAAATATTTTCTTTTATTTCTAATTCGGTCGATTTATAAATTACAATATTTTCAATTTTGCTAGAAAAAATTCTTTCCGTTAAATCTTTTTTTATTTTTTCTACCTCATTTTCTAAAATCAAATTTACTGATTTTTTTTCACTGCTTTTTCCATCTTGAATCATTTTGACTTCCAGACTCAAAAGCGCCAGCGCGGAAAAAAACAACACTAGAATATTTTTTATTTTTATTTTTCGGCTGACTGAAATCCAAATTATCTCCGCACTGAAAACAATACTCACGCTATCAAAAATAACATCAATCAACTTCCCTGCTCTTCCCAACACCAATGATTGATGAAACTCGTCGCTCGCTCCAAAAAAAATTGCTAAAAATAATGCCAACCAATAGGCTTTTTTCATTTTCAGCTTATGCGCGCTAAAAAAAATACGCCAGAGTAAGAAAAACAGAACGGAAAATTCCAAAAAATGCGCCCCTTTTCGCAAAATTATTTCTTCCACAGCACTTTTAGAATATTGAAGACCAGGAATAGAAGAAAGATAAAAAATCGCCCCCATCCAGACAATTACTGGCAGATAATATTTTAGAAAAACTTTAAACATAGTTTGATCATTAATTTTCAATTAACAATTTTCATTCAATGATCAATTTTCAATATTCAATATTTGAAAATTTTTTTACTTGAAAATTCATTGAAAATTGAAGCTTGAAAATTTTTGTTTCTTGTTTCTTGTTCCTTGTCTCTTATTTAATATATAATCACCGGTGTTCCAATTTCACTAAAATTATACACTCGTTCTGCCGAACCGACGCCTAATCGCACACAGCCATGAGAAACCGGAATACCCAGATGATTGATTCCCTCCTTGTAGCCTCCCGGCCATTCTGGCAGTTCATGAATACCAAATTTTCCATCCGGCACCATCGCCATCCAAAAAGGCATAAAAAGTCCGTACGCCTTAGAAAAAGCCCGCGGAAATTTGTTGTAAATTTTAGTTTCCATTTTCGGTGTATCCATTCCTCTTTTTCCACTGGAAATCATAAAAGCATCCAGCATTTTTCCCTCCTCGAAAATACTCATAACTTGAGCGGATAAATTTATATCGATATATTTGCCCAGCTTAATTTTTGCCCGCCCATATCTTTTAGCTTGATTGATTCTGGCCGATAAATCTTTTTCCCAAACAATGTTCGCTGGGGGCAAAGTCTCAAAAGAACTTTCAAAAATTTCCCGAAAAGAATCCTCTGTTTCGCTTATATACTTGGTATATATTTTAAGTTCATATTTCATTCCATCCTCCACTCCATTTTTTGGCAAAAGCTTAAACTGCGTTCGAGCGCTGTTGCTTTGAAAATTAGATTCAATTTTTGAATTTAAAATAAATCTCACAGAAAAATCAGCGACAGGATTTTTAAAATTTATCGTTATCGGATCTTCCGCTCCAATTAGCGCATCTTGCGCGCCATTTTTTGGAAAAATACTGACGACTTGAGGATATTTTTGAGTGGAAAAATATATTATTCGACTTTTTGTTTTGGAAAACATAATATTTTTCGCTTCCGGCAAAAATATTTTATAATCTTGCTCCGGCTTCCAAAAACGCACTGGAAAAATTTTCAATCTCTTGTTAGAATTTTCCCAACGCAACTTATATTCTTCCGCTGGAATTATTTTTATTTTTCCATTATAATCATCCACAAACATCGGCATAGAAAAATCAATAGTTACAGGATCATCGGAATTTATTTCTACCGTTTTTTCAATTGTCAAATCAGCACTAAAAACTTGTGGGTAGGCTTTTATACTAAAAACTGTACCAAAAACCCCAGCAATTATAATAGCCGAGATTAAAATAAATTTTTTTGGCGTATTGATATGATGCAAACCAATATGACGCTTCATTTTTATTTTTATTAATAATACCAAAATAACTAAACCTACTATACCTCTAGGAGATTTAACCTCTCTTTTAGAAGTTAAGCTTCCCAGAGATACCGAAATAAATCAAGTCGATTTGATATAATTAGGCTTTTCGTATTTCGTTAATTTCGTATTTCGTAAAGCTCTTTGGCTGTGTCCCAGACTGCCGGATAACTTTTTTCGGTTTTCAGCCAATACCACCATTCCACTCCCCAAAGATAAATTTCCGGAAAACCAACTTGCTTAGCGTAAATAACATTTTCCACCAATTTTTTTTCATTCATTGATTTGAATTGTTCTTCCAACGGCGCATTCGTTGTCCAGCCGGCAATCCACGGTTCGGCTTGAAGCTCGGCGACAATCGCATTTTTCTGCTCGGCAAAAAGTTTGATCACGCCATATTTGAAACGAAAAAATCTCGGACCGATCGGATAAGTATAATAACCCCAGCCATCTTTATAAACATTGCGATACATCGTAGTACCAAAAATATCCGCCCGTCTGGCTGCTCGAATCCAAATGCTCAATTCTCCGCTGTCAGACACAATTATTTTTCGACTATCATCAATTTTTCGCGCCAACAAAAGTTCGCTATCCAGCAAATCAGCATCCGGCGCCGGACAAACACCAAAAATCAAAAAGGGTTCATTTTCAATCTGCCAATATTTTATTTCCGGATTATTTTTATATCGCTCCATCACCACCGAAATGAATTTTAAAAGCGATTCTTTTCTTTTTTGATCACTCGTCATTGCCCAATCCGGAATAGCACATTCCGGCCAGCGTGGAACTTTTTGCCCAATTGTCAAAATAATTTCCGCTTTTCTTTTATGCGCCTGATCAAGTTGCCAATCAACATCAGAAAAATCATATCGCCCTTCAACTGTTTCCACCAAATCCCAATACACGGGAATTCTTATTTTCTTAACATTAAGATCATCTAATATGGCAAGATAAGCTTTTTTCCAATCAAGGCCAATGTCTCCAGCATAGCGATGGGAAAAAGTTACTCCCAGTTTAGCCCGATCATTTTGATCGCTTACAGGAATATTAAAATACACAAACATCAAGAGCAGAAAAACAAAAACCGCCAAGATTATTTTTCCAAAAATTCTTAAAAATTTTCTAAACTTTTTTTTAAACATTTTATTATCTTATTTTAAAATTATTAAAACTTCCGCGTTTGTAGACACTGGATGTCTTTCGGCTGTTACGGTCGCGAGACATCCAGTGTCTAAAGTATAATTCAGCTTTTTGAAACCAACACTAATCCCAGAGTGATAATGGCGATAGCGGTAATTTTTTGTAGCACAGTTTTAATATCTTTTTTTTCTTTCATAATTTCTGGCACCCAAACGGAAAAAATAACACTTAGCATAAAAATAAAAACATACTCTATTGATACCAAAGCATTGACTATCGTGACGCTGGCAGTGGTCATTGAGGTCGCCATTTCTTTCAAAAAAGAACCACTTCCGCCCAGTGTCTTGGCAAAAATAAACGATGCGCCAGATTTTTTTCCTTCTTTCTCCGGTTTTTTGAATTTAAGTAGCGAACCTAAAATTGCTTTACGCCAAATCGGCACTAATAAAAAGCTAAGCACACCTAAAAAAGCGCCCGTACGCGTCCAAATAAAAACATTCAAAAAATTATCTTCATTATAAAGCGCCTTGATAAATATAGCCGACAGCGCTAAAAAAAATCCGGCTAAGAGTGAAGCGCGAAAACCTTGATGAAATATTCTCTTTCTATCTTTATCTAAATCAAAGGAAATTAGCAGTCCGCCGAAAATCAAAAAGATTATTCCCAAAATCCCCCGCCCACCCAATCGTTCTTCCAAGAAAAATATCGCCAAGAAAAAAGCTGTGATCGGAATGACCGCTCCCACTACGGGAAGCACTCGACTAGCCTCACCTTTTCTAATAGCAAAAAACAGCGCTAGCATACCATAGATAAAAATTATCCCAGCCAAAAAACTGAAAAATATTTTAGCATAACTAATCCAATGAAAACCGAAAGGGGAAAAAGCTATCGCAAACAATCCTAGTGTTCCGGAATAAAAAGCATAAATAGATGGATGAGAAACGCGCTTGGAGGAAAGCAAAAACTTATCCAGAATAATTTCCAGTGCCAAAAGAAAATATGCAATTATGGTAATTGCCAACCAACTCATACTATTATCTTACACTAAAATAAAAAAATAAACCACTCCTGGTGGTTTATTTTTATTCTTATCTTCTTTATGAATTGATTTTATGGTAATACAAGCTCACATCGCTTATCCATTTTTTCACCGCTGTCGGGTTATCCCAAGAACAACTTCGCCCGCATTTCCAAACTACCATTTTTTCCGGCGTATCAATTGTTTGATTTATCAAGTCTTCAATTCTTCCTCCCACAACAGAAATCGCTTGAGTTGGATTGTCAAAACAGCTATAACCAGAATCAGTGGCATTATAACTCCCTCGATAACCCCAATAATTATAACAGCTTTTTCCATTTTTTTGAGGAGAATGTTTTCCCCAATTGCTTTCTTTTTTAGCAATTGCAATTAAAAAAGCAGAGACATCTTTGTCTTTTTTAGCTATCTCGGAAGTCATTTCTTGCATTGGATAGCCGGCAAGTATATCTTCATAGAGATATTCTCGATTGCTTTTCGACTCCTCTTGACATTTAAAATTTAATTTTTTGCAAATATTTTTCGTTTCGTTTTCTTTGAAAAAATTTTCCGGATTGATATTTTTCAATGGATCAATGGAGCTAAATTTTTGTTCAATTAAAACATCTTCTTGCTTTTTAGCCAAGACATTTTCCCCAAAAAAAACAGAAAAAAACAGCCTCGCAGTTAGTGCGAGAATGATTATGGCTAAGATATTTATTTTTTTGTTTCTCCTTATCCCCTTTAACAGAATTTGTCCGCTCATTATTGTTCAGTTCTTCTGGAATGACCCCTCTTTTAGCTGACTTTGGCTAAACCTCCCTTTCACCCAGTTTTTAAAACGACCTGCCTATACTAGCACAAATCGCTTTTCTACGCAAGGGGTAGTCTCTTCCAATACAGAATGTCCCCCCAAATGAGTTTCGGTTTCTAACGCAAGATGACCCCCGAAATGAGGGTCACTCGCCTAGATGCTAGCCGATATCTACAATAGTGGTATATG
>Ga0208968_1001021_pt1 | contig 15873 bp, 6 predicted proteins | sample RifOxyA3_FD_184031 | JGI IMG/M metagenome (GOLD analysis project Ga0208968, IMG submission 184031) | Groundwater microbial communities from Rifle, Colorado - Rifle Oxygen_injection A3 (SPAdes) | ecosystem: Environmental > Aquatic > Deep subsurface > Groundwater | place: Rifle, Colorado, United...
ACCGCCGATCATGGCAACCTGGAAAAGGGGGAAACCGCTGAATGCCTCACTATAGAAATTATCACGGATTTTTATCAATTCCGTCACCTTGATCCAGAAACAGCAGAGCAGCTCTTTTGCTCTTTCTTTTGTGATACGGCCTTCTTTCATGTCCTTTTTATAAAAAGGCCATAAATATTGATCTAATCTGCCAAACAATAGACCATGGGGGTTTGTTTCCATGCTGATGATTAGATGTGTTATCCATAAGGCATGCAAGGCTTCATAGAAAGTTTTCGGCGGATGGTTCGGAACCTGGCTGCAGATTCGGGCAATGTCTGCTAATTCATTTTTCCGAATAGGGTTTTCTTCATTTTCCGCCATATCCGCTGCCTGTTTACTTAACCGGTCTGCAAAACGGACGGCTGCATCCAGAGCCACAATTGCTGCTTCATAAAACTGGGCTTTTTCACCGTCTTCAAAAGAGTTGAAGGATAAACCCTGCAATTGTTTTTCCACTTTTGATTTTATCCCTTCAAACCCCTCTTTAAGCACCATTTCATAATCAGGTGTAATATTCCCGATGGAAGTGGCGTGCCCTCCCAAGGTGGTGAGCCCGGCTTCCATGGCATTTTTCATCTCGGAAGAGAGCTTTTGATCAACGGATTCTTCAACACTTTTGCCTTCCCAGAAATGAAAAATGTCTTTTAAGGATTGCTTTTCCGCTTCACTGATTTTCAATGGGTCGGCTTTTCGGGTAGAGAAAAAATCCAGTTCCTTTTCTATCCATTTCCATCCATATTCAGGGATAACAACGGCGCCGCGTTCTTTCTCGGTCATGCTGCCAACGATCAGTTCGTAAGGATTGAAAACCAGGGACATCTGCTCCAGAACACGGGCAAAACCTGATGCCCGCTGTAAATAGATGGATTTTCCGGCTGCTGCCTTTACTCCTTCAGTATAAAGCTCGGCCCGCTCAATGGATATCTCAGGTGTACTCTCGACCAGTCTTTTATATAATTTTTTTACCCGTACGGAAGCCATTAATCCTCCTTCTATTTCTTTTATACAGGCAGTGAATCATCTTTGCCTCATCTCTTGACGGTTACATTGCATGGTCCATCCGGGAAATCACTTCATCCTGCACATCTTTGCTGAGCATGACAAAATAATCACTATAACCGGCCACCCTGATCAGAAGGGACCGGAATTCCTCAGGCGTTTTTTGGGCCTTCAGCAGGGTCTCACGATCCACCACGTTAAACTGCATATGATGCCCCCCCATGTCGAAATAGACCCGGATCAGATCTGCAAATTTATTCAGGCGATCGGCGCCTTCCAGGGTTTTAGGGGTAAATTTCATATTCAGGAGCGTTCCGGCTGTGGCGCCATGATCAATTTTTCCCATGGTTTTTACTACAGCCGTAGGCCCGGACAAATCCATCCCCTGGACCGGAGAGATGCCTTCCGACAGGGGTGCAGCAGCCAGCCGGCCGTCAGCCGAAGCAGCCGTAAGCTCGCCAAAAGGAAGATGGGCAGTGGTAGGAATCATGTTGGCGGCATAGGGATTATTCTGATCGTTCGAAAAATCCTTAAGAACTTTCACAAAAGTTTTAATCAATTTTACAGCCTGGATATCCACTTCATCATTGTCATTTCCGAATTTCGGTCCCTTTTTCAGCAACATATGTCTCAGGGTATCGTCAGTGGCATAATTTGTCTGCATGGCCTGTGTGATCCGGTTCAAGGGCATCATTTTTTTCTTAAATACAAACCAGTCAATAGCGCCCAGTGAGTCTGCCACCGTTCCGGTTCCCACACCGCACATCATCGGCAGGTTGTATCGGGCACCGCCCTCGTGAAAATCTCTGGCAGATTCGATACATCCGCTTATGGCCAGGGAAGTGCAAAGGACCGGGCAGACAGCCGCAAAAGCAGCTCTCGCTCCTTGGTCATACTGATGTTTCAGTGTTGCCTGGTGGCGGATCTGTGTTTCAAATGCCGTCCAGATTTTTTCCATTGAATCCAGGACCTCTGCCGTCCCGGTTTCTGGCCCCCACTGCCTGCCGGTGGTCATGCTTTTTCCATTGTTCAGGGTTAATTCCAGGCATTTTGCTAAATTCACATACCCTGACGATGCCATGTTATCATTTCCCTGGCCCGTGATTTCTACACAACCGTTAATGCCTCCGCATCTCGCATCTTCCAGGGATTTGCCTTTATCCATAAGGGCGAGGATGAGTTCATCCGCATTGAAAACTGCAGGCATACCGGTTCCTTTCCTGGTCAATTCACAGGATTTGACAAGAAATTCCCGGGGAGAACGGGTACTGATAAGGCAGGACAACTGGGGCTGAGGAAGACAGAGTTCTTTCTGTGCTTCAATGCACATATAGGAGATATCATTGACTCCGTCGGTTCCGTCCTTTTTAAGTCCTCCGATATTCAGATTCTGAAAGTCCGTATAGGTGTTGCTGGCTTTTGCAGTTTCCCCCTCTTTCACTACGGTTAATTCGGCAAATTTTATCCAGAGGCAGTTGATAACTTCCTGGGCTGCTTCTTGGCTGATAATTCCCTGGTCCAGGTCTTTTTGGTAATATGGGTTGATATACTGATCAAATCTGCCCGGGGAAATGGCATAGGAGTTGCTCTCCAGATTAAGAACCAGATGGAAAAACCAGAAGGATTGAATAGCTTCCCTGAAACTGGTTGCCGGATGCAGGGGAACCATGCTGCAGATCCTTGCGATTTCCAAAAGCTCCTGGCGGCGTGTTTCATTTAAGCAGGACTCAGCCTGTTTTTCAGCTTCATCTGCATACCTGCGGGCAAATCCTGAAATGGCGGAGATAATTTTAAGCAGGGATTGAAGATAAATATTTTTCGGGTTTTTCTCAAGGGCAGCTTCTACCTGGGTTTGAATCCCTGTCAATCCCTGGTTTAATATGCGGCCGTAATCCACAGTGATATGACCGATACTCCGGTTCAGATAATAATGGAAAAATAATCCCTCATCGACAGCTTCCAGCGATTCATGGGGTACATTTTCCAGTATCCGGTCATATACTGTCCGGCCTGGCCAATACGGAAGGACCTTTTCCTTTACCAGCTTTTTGTTTTCCTCATCAATAAGAAACGAGGTTTCTTTTCTTTGCGCCAGAGTATCAATCTCTTTTTCAATCCACTGACTGTTGAATTCAGGATAAAGCGGGGACCCCATAGGAGTTGGCGTCTTGGCTCCCACCACCAATTCGTTTTCCCGGATGATAACACTACAGTTCAAAAGTATTTTTTCCATGGCATGGGCTCTTCGGACACAAGGCTCACAACCTTCAGTTTCCTGATAAGCCTTTGTCACAAGCAATGCGCGTTCTGCATACACACGGGGTTGGGTATCGACTAATTTATTTTTTAAATTGGTTAAACGGGTTGATATCATGGTCACCTCCTTTTTTTGGTATGTCCTTGGTCTTACCAAGCAAGGTTGAAAAAAAAGCATAAATGCTTTACAAAAAATTCAAAACAAAATATGCTTGGTCTTACCAAGGTATTTCCAGATTTTTTTTAAATCTGAATTAAAAATTAGTATTTGTCAAGATTTTTTTTAGTTTATATTAAAGAATCAACCCTGAACCGGAGAAAATGATAGTATGGAAAATAAACGAGAGTCGATCATAAGAAAAATAAAGCAGGACATACAAAATGGTGTATATGCCCCCAACGACAGACTTCCTCCGGAACGAAAACTTGCCGAGGAATTAGGGATCAGCAGAGTGCTTTTAAGGGAAGCCATTATCGCTTTGGAAACCTTGGGTATACTGGAGGTCAGGCTGCGCCAGGGTATTTTTGTCAAAATACAGACTCTACAGGATTTCAATGAAAATTTGCGCTTCCTTCCGTCCTGGCACTCAGACTTTGTGCCCCAGCTCATGGAAATGCGGTTGATCATAGACGTCCATGCTGCAGAATTGGCAGCCGGACGCCGTACCATGGATGAACTTGAAAAATTAAAAGAATTCCTGGCTCGGCTTGAGAGAAATCAACCAAACAATACCGAAGAAATGAAACAGCACGCAAGAGACGAATTCCTGATCCACAGTATCATTGTGGAAGCCGCGCATAACGCAATTCTGTCAAGAGTTTATGAAGGAATTGTCGCCATGATGGAAAAAAACAATGAATTTCTTCACGTGTCGTTAAGCCAGGACTTGAAATGGATTGAACAGGTCATCACTCACCACCGCACCGTTATAGATGCTATTGAAAAAAAAGACTCTGAAAGGGCTGCAGAGGGCATGAGGCTTCATATAGTGGAATCGACAAAGAGATTTCAAAAGTTTAAAGCCGGCCTTTCATCAAAGTACGCATAAATATGTTTCGAATCTACCGGGCAGGATCTAAGACAGCAAGGTTCTATCCTCAGGACTCCTTACCTCCGTGAAGATATGTGACACTTTGAAGCCGGATTTTTTCTATCCGTCGCCTTTGCTCGCCAACTCATAAAATAAGCACATTTCTGCTCCTGGATAATACATTTCAGTTTCATTAAGGTGATCTAAAAGTTGTTTTATTTTTCTATTTGCGGCTGGCCTGGATGCATTATGAATCCTGATAAGCAATGTGTCATTTTTCGGATTTGGCAGAATATCAGCTTCTGTTTTATAAAGATCCTGTACCAACCGCCGAGCCTCTGCCATATCTGTTGTTTCATCTATTAACAGGTTTGCCATGGATGTTTCTGCCCGGTATGCAATCATCCGTACTGTATCCATAAAACGTTTTCGCCCTGGAAGCAGCTGAAAAAACTTGTCTTTTTCATTCAATTCTTCCCAAGCTATATGCTTTGGTGAACTTTTAATTTTTGTTTTAACACCATCCAGTCGCTGTTCATATTCTTCTATCTGTTCAAGCAACTGAGCCTTTTTTGTAATCCATTGTTCATATATCGCTGCATTGTCGTGTGTGGCTGGATGCATGGCCATTTCAGCAAACCGGGCTCTTCTATGTCTGAGCTTGTTTTGAATACCTGCCCGGGCTCGGTTTAATTCCCGCCAGGTTGGATTGATCACTTTTTCAGTGTCAGGAAGGTTGCTTGTCCCATACTCTTGAAGCAGGTCAATGGCAAAGTGTTCCATCATATATCTGAAAAAATTTTCCTGACACCATCTGCTAAACATCCGGGCTCCCAAACGCGTATGATCAAGTTGATATTCAGTGCTGATCAAGCTTGTCTGGTGGCCTGTTTCAGTCAGTTTTCGGACTTCACGCATCCACATGGCATCTTTGCCTGTTCCGACAAGGCTACCCATTTCAGCCAGCCTCATGGATATAGTCTCACCATTTGGCATATCGACTTCATGGTTTTTAAACCAATCCAAAGGCCAATCATGGCCCGGGTGTTTGTGATAGGTCATGCAGCTGATACGATGCTCTTTCCACATTTCTTGAAAAAAGGAAGGACTGTAACCCTCACGGTCAAATACTAAAATAAACCGGCATAAATACGGATCTGATTTAAGCTCGATTGCTGTGGGTTGCCCTGGAATATCGTTTAACAATCTTGGAACAATATCAAGGCGAAGTGTTTTTAAAAGACCCGGATCAACCGTCTTTTCCACAACAAAAAACGGCAGGCCCCGGATATCATTTACCCAATAGCCGGTCGTACCCCTCAAGCATAACCGCTCCCGGGAAACATATCTTCTGGGCAGTTTGGTCAATCCCCCATGATAAAGCCGGACGTGGCCATCAATATATAAGGTGCCAGCCGATTTTGAATCTGCTTCCATCCAGTATTTGCTTAATTGTGACGCCCATTTTTCTGCTGCATTACCTTTGCTTAAGGCATCCATTTTTTCCCGAAGACACCGGACCTCCGGAATTCGATCCGGACCAAGAAGCTTGCCAAATTCTCCAGCTGCTTCCCCACGGATTTTTTCAACAGTTTTTATCCGGCATAATGCCATGAACGCCAACAATAAAAGAATATGAAATGTTGTGTAATATCCTTTAACCACTCCAAGCAGGTCTTGAGCCCCTTTAAAAAGCCCATTGGCCATTAGGGCCGGTAATGCGCTCAACACGCCTCCTTTGGGCACATCTATGCAAGAATCGAAACTTACCGAGGCTCCTTGGCAAGCCCCGAAAGCTGCATATGTCCTTTCCAATACCCGGGTACATGCGGTTCCCATTCTATCGCCTTCGTTGGCATCAATAACCGTCCTTATGGATTTGCTGGTGATATATTGAGGTCTGTTTGGTTCTTGAAGTCGACCATCATTTATGGCTTTGCGCAGTGTATCATTTTTAATATTAAGTTTTTGAGCTGTTTTTTTTCTTGATACTCCCTGATTAAGGAAATCCTGAGCCTGTCCAAGAACTTCCGGCGTTAACACGGTCCCTGTTTTTTTGCCACTATGTCTGCCTTTAAAAAAGGCTTCGGACCCTTCTCGTCTATATTTATTTTGAGCCCGGATTATACTGCTTTTTGATACTTTGAATGCATTTATAATATCCACTTGTCGACAAGCGCCGGATTCGATCAATTGAGCCATTGTCAAACTAAACATTCTATGATCGCGGGCTTTGTGTGAATAGATCGGATACTCTCCTAAAAAATATGTCCATTCGCCATCTCTTTGATACACAGTGACTCGTCCGTTTACATAGGTGATTTCTGATGAGAGCAGCGGTAATAATAATTGAGGCATAATTCTGACCCCCTGGAAATGTTTTTTTACAAATTTTTAAGACATTAAGGTGCCACTATGATTTTCCCATGGCAAGAATTATTTTTCTACCTGCTTTTGAAAATTAACCCACTAATATTTAAAGAAATATTATCGAAATATTAGCAAAAAATGTAATTTCCTAAATCAAGAGTCCTGAATTTTGAATTGGTTGTCCCTGATTGTTTGAATTTCTTTAATAGTGCACGGAAAATTCAGATAAAAAAGCTGTTGACTATGTCTATCATTGTGGGGTTTCAAAATTCGATTGAAGCCTCAATATTTCATCTTCCAGTAGTCGCTTTTCATACAAATCAAAAGTAATGAATACTTTGCAACAATAGAGGATTCAATTTACAGCGAAAAACTGTTTTGATTTGTATTGGTAATCTTGAAGATTTCAAACGGTTGCTTTGTCTATGAACACAAGTCTGGAGTTTTTTTGAGAATTTCTTGATCCTTGTTTTTACCCGGCAGCAGCCTCTTGATTCCCCCTGTCAGGTCCGGCTATTTTCGGACGAGCAAATTTTTAATGAATCAAATGGATTGTAACGGTAGAAACAAACGCCCCATCGCCGTTACAACCGGGAATGGAGCTGATGGGATCATCTATAAAAGCCGATTCCGGTGCCGACCCGCAACTGGTGGAGGACGATATTTTCAGGATTATCATCCCCCTGACCGCGCAAGTGACCGAGCAAGTAAAAAAACTCCGCAAGATAACAGACTTTTGTAAAACACCCGGATCGACTGCTGAAATCATGAAATACCTGGGATTAAACCATAGGGACATCCCGATCTAAAGTTCTACATCTCTATGGAATCTATATTTGAAACTGCTCTGAAATTTAACTATTGATACTTTTTCAAATCATATTTTTTAGCCAGTTTGATCCGTTCCCCGGCCGGCAGAGAGGTGATATATTTTCTCCAACCCGGGCACCATCCTGCATGCCATCTCCATATCCGTCCTAAAAACGATGCCGGATTGTTATCATATTTAGCCCTGAAAGCGCAGTTGCTGCAATTGTGTTTTGCCATTGGTGTTCTCCCTTTGCATTTAAAAAGCTGATAAGTTCTCCGGCCTTGTTTAATGCCTTATCTTTTGCAGAAGCCATTTATAAATTTCCTTTAGCCGAAGCCCTGCGTAACTGAGCCGTAAGGCCGAATCGCTCAGCAGGGGGATAGCATTCGCTGTTCTGTTGATGGTTCTCATTTTATATCTCCCCGCGTTCCCTCTGACTTGCTTCTGAATGGGGCAGGCTCAATGGAATATCCGGAAATCCTGCAAGCATTATCATATCAGCTTGATAATTCACAAAACCTTCAAAAATATATTCATTCCAAAAATGTTTATTTTTTCCATATTTCATAAAGGATTCTTTTTTAATCCCTGCGCAAAGATCAAAGAATCCCCAATATGTAAAATAAGACTGTGTATGTGGGCTTTTTGGAGGATATGACGGCAGATAAATATCATCGGCCTTGGAAAGACTATCTGTCAGTTTTGATAGGTTATCCTTTGAAACGACTGTTTTATCAAGGTCCTGTGCATATGCGTTTGCTGCTTTAATTTCTGAAAAATTTATTATTTTTCGATTCTTTGCCTTTTGTAACCCATCTATTACTTTTTTTGATATCGGTCCCATTATCAATCCCCGTTGTTTACCTGATAAGTCCCATCCAATCGCTTCCACATTTCTTCAAGTTTTTGATCCAAATACAATCCTATGCACTTAATACCGGATCCCCTTGATGACAAAATAGATGCCCACCCCCACACCATGATGACGGAACCGGCTTTATACAGGAGCTGCCTTTTTTGAACCACCCGGCCCGGGCCGATGCAATCAGAACCGTGTACACCGGGCCGCAGGGCAAGAGGCCCAGGATCAGGCCCATAAAAATGATGAGAATACCGGAAAAGATAAGAACCCATTTTTGGATCTGAGCGATGCCGGAGGTCACCATGGCAACGGTTTCCAGACAATGGCATTTCTCATGAGAGCCGGGGCCGGGGCCTTAGAAAAATTGAAGATGACGCCCTGGGCCAGGGGCAGGTCATCTCCGAATCATTCTTAAAAAGATACCTTATCCCCGGCTTTTGGGATAAAGACATCATAGCCTTTTTCTTGAAGGTGCCCGGCAAAGGCTGCACTCTGGGAAGGCTCTCCGTGAACGATACTGATTTTTTTTATTCTCAGGTTGGATTTTGTAATAATGCTTTCAAGTTCATGTTTGTCGGCATGAGCACTGAATCCGCCTATTTTTTCCACCTTTGCCCGCAAAGGATAGGACTTTCCCAGTATTTTCAGTTCCGGCGGGTCTTGTTTTTCATTTTTTGCGATGACCTCGCCAAACTCCTCAATCCGTCTGCCCAGGGTATTTTCAGCCATATATCCCACCAGAAGGATGGTGTTTTTAGGGTTATGAATCTTATACCTGAGATGGTGCAGAATTCTTCCCGCCTCACACATTCCGGATGCGGAAATCACCACATGGGAAGACTCGTCCTGGTTCAGCCGCATGGATTCCTCAACAGTTTCCACAAACTTGATCTTATTGAAATAAAAAGGATTTTCTCCTTTTTTTAAAAAGGTTTCATGGGTATCCTGATCATAGGCTTCCGGATGTTCGCCAAATACCTTTGTCAGATTGGATGCAAGGGGACTGTCCACAAAAACAGGGCGCCTTGGCACTTCTTTTTTATCATAAAGCTCATGGATCAGATAAATCAATTCCTGGGTCCTGCCAAAGGCAAAAGCCGGAATAATAACTGACCCCCCTCTTTCAAAAGTATCGTTCAGAATCGTTTTCAATCTTGTCTCAAGATCATCGACCGGTTCATGCTCCCGGTTGCCATAGGTGCTTTCCATGATAAGAAGATCAATATCCCGGTCTTCTTCGTCAAAGACCAGGGTCGGGTCCTGTAAAATCGGCTTCCCAAACCGGCCCACATCACCGGTATAAAGCACCCTGTAGATTTTATTATCCCTTTTTATGGTCAAAAGTGAAAAGGCAGACCCCAGGATATGGCCTGCCACATAGAATTTCACTGTAGTATCCGTTCCTATGGTAACCGGGAATTTATAGGGATACCCATCGATAAACCCAAGAGACTGACGCGCTTCTTCCATGGTATAAAGCGGCTTGATGATTTCCAGTCCGTTTTTTTTCTGAAGATGGCTGATGGATTCATTGTCGAGGTCATAGGCGTTTTTTTTCAGGAGTTTTTTAATATTGCTTTTCCAGTTTTCAGAAACCTGCTTTTTTGAAATGTTCTGTTCCTGCTGGTATAAAAAGGATCTGAGCGATTTATAGTTCAAATACTGGGCATCCGATTCCTGGATATGACCGCTGTCCAGAAGCATATACTGCAATGCATCAGCCGTGGGTCTTGTGGTTACGATCCGCCCTGAAAAATCCTTACCGGTCAGAACGGGAATCCGGCCGGAATGATCAATATGGGCATGGGACAGGACCATATTGGTGATGCTTTTTCTGTCCACCTGGAAATCTTTATTTTTTTTTGTGCTTTCCTTACGCCTGCCCTGATACATGCCGCAATCAAACAAAATCCGGTCTGCACCCGTATCCAGAAGATGCATGGAACCGGTTACTTCACCTGCTGCACCCAAAAATGTCACATCCATAATTACCTCAATCGTCCTCTCAGGTTTAATCCGTTATGTCCTGCAGTTATTTGTTAAACACTTTTTTCAAAAAGAAATTGCCTGCCCGGCGGTAAAAGGAAATCCTGTTTATAATACAGACAGGGCAGCGCTGTAATCCGGTTCGTTCTTTATATCCTCCGCCAGCTCGGCATGAATTACTGTGTTGTTTTCATCCAGAACAATGACGGCCCTGGCGGTAAGACCCTTTAAAGGCCCGTCTTCTATCAGAAGACCATGGGTTTTGGCAAATTCAGGGCTGCGAAACAATGACCCGGTTACGACATCCTTAATGCCTTCGGCCCCGCAGAACCGTTTATGGGCAAAGGGAAGATCAAAGGAAAGACAGATCACTACCGTATTTTTAAGTTCAGATGCTTTTTTATTAAAGGTCCGGACCGAGGTGGCACAGATATCCGTGTCAATGCTGGGGAAGATATTTAAAATTTTCCGTTTGCCTTTAAAATCATCAAGTGAAATGACGGACAAATCCTGTTTTACAGCAGCCAGTTCTTTAATACTGGTTTTTTTCCCTGGAAATTCGCCTGTGAGTTTGACCGGGTTTCCGGCAAGTTTTGTTACGGCCATGGGATATCTCCTTTTTTTAAGGGTTCAATGATTTAAAATCAACGCTCTTCTTTTATCCTTACTTTTTATTATAGTAATGGCTTAGTCTGCTTTTTCAAGGCAAGTTACGTCAGAAAAAACTGCAGGTCTCACCTCCACCCAGTGTTCCTTATGGTCGTCAAAAAGCGGAATGGCATGATCCTGTTGTGCCTTACCATCTACACAGACACTCATGGCCCCATTTCCGCCGGGCGTTTGCAGAACCGAGATGTGATAAACCGTCTCCCGAAAGCGGTAGTGCAGTTTAAACCCCTCCCAGTCCGGGGGTATGCACGGCGTCAACCGCAATTTATCCTTCTCAAGGGTTAACCCCAGAAGCGATTCGATAATGAGCCGATACATCCATGCAGCCGAGCCCGTGTACCATGTCCAGCCTCCCCGGCCCATATGCGGGGGTGCAGCATAGACATCGGCCGCAACCACATAGGGTTCCACTTTGTAGACATGAACCTCTGCTGCGGATCGGGCATGATTTATCGGGTTGATCAGGGTGAAAAGTTCCCAGGCACGCCGCCTGTCTCCCAGGCGCGCAAAGGCCATGGACGCCCATATGGCGGCATGGGTGTACTGCCCGCCGTTCTCCCTGACACCCGGAACATATCCTTTGATATATCCGGGATTCAGCGTCGACTTATCAAAGGGCGGGTCTAAAAGCCGGACCAGCCCGTGTTCACGGCTGACAAGATGTTCATCCAAGGCTTCCATGGCCTGATGCGAGCGTTCCCGGGAACCGGCGCCGGACAGCACGGACCAGCTCTGGGAAATGGAATCAATCCGGCATTCAGGATTGATGGATGACCCGAGAGGGGTTCCATCATCAAAATACGCCCGCCGATACCACCCGCCGTCCCAGCCATGGGATTCGATATTGATCCGGAGGGTAGCAGCCTCATTGCGGCAGCGCTCCACAAAGGCTGTGTCCCCTCGTTTATCAGCCACCTCGGCAAAACGCAGAAGCACTTCATAAAGAAAGAACCCCAGCCACACACTTTGGCCCCTGCCCTTTTCTCCAACCAGGTTCATGCCGTCATTCCAGTCGCAGGACCCCATGAGCGGCAGGCCGTGTTCACCAAAGGCAAGGCTTTTGAGAATGGCCCGGACACAATGGTCATAAAGGCAGGCCTTTTTATCGGACTGACCGGGAAGATCATAATAGGAGTCTTCATCCGCATTGACAGGACGGCCCGAAAGAAAATGGATGGGTTCGTCCAGCACGCCGCTGTCCCCGGTGGCAAGCACATACCGGCAGGTTGAAAGCGGCAGCCAGAGATAGTCATCGGAGCAGTGGGTGCGAACCCCCCGTCCTAAAGGCGGATGCCACCAGTGCTGCACATCGCCTTCCTCGAATTGGCGGGATGCCGACAACAAAAGATGTTCGCGTACCAGATGCGGCCGGGCATAGATCAGAGCCATCACATCCTGCAACTGATCACGAAAACCAAAGGCGCCTCCTGACTGGTAGGTTGCACTTCGTGCCCATAGCCGGCAGGCCAGGGTCTGGTAGAGAAGCCAGCCGTTGGCCAGTATATTGAGGGCCGGGTCGGGCGTTTCCACATGAACGGCACCAAGGGTGTGGGCCCAGTGCTGCCAGACCTCATCAAGAGCTTTTCTTGCAGCGGTTGATCCTTGGAAACGACGGATCAGTTTGCCGGCATCGCCCTGGTCTTTGCCTGACCCAAGCCTGAAAATGATCTCACGCTCCTGCCCGGCGGCCAGATCAAAGCCGACCTGGATGGCGGCACAAGGATCTAAGGCAGCACCAACCCTGCCCGAAAGGCGGGTCCGCATCATGGCGGCAGGCGAAGCAAGCGTATGGTTGCGTCCCAGAAATTCGGTCCGGTCGCAGGTTATACTGCAATTGATGTTATCCACATCAAAAAATGCGGTGCGGCTGGGAAATTCAGTATTATAGGAATTATTTGCAAAAAGCGCACCGCTCATGGGGTCAATGGCAGTGATCACATGCAGGATGGATTTTTGTCTGAGATCTCCCAGCACCCATTCCACATAGCCGGTAGCCGAGAGCTTCCGGGACCGTTCCGATGTATTGCGTACCTTCAGGACCGAAAATTTGACGGATGCATCAAGGGCTACATAAACCCAGAGTTCGGACCGGATGCCGCGTTCCGTGTGTTCAAACACGCTATAGCCGAATCCATGCCGGGTGACGTAGGGCGTAGCACCGGGACAGGGCGAGGGTGTGGGCGACCAGAAATGGCCACGCTCTTCATCCCGAAGAAAAAAGGCTTCGGAACCTGCATTGCTCACCGGATCATTTTCCCAGGGGGTAAGCCTGAACTCATGGGCATTTTCGCTCCAGGTACAGGCAGGACCGCTTTCAGTAATGACAGTTCCGAAAAACGGGTTGGCCAACACATTGACCCAGGGCGCAGGTGTTTTTTGTCCCTGTGCCGTTGTAATCACATATTCTCGTCCATCCGGGGTAAATCCCCCCAGTCCGTTGTAAAACATCAGATCGTGGCGCGGCAGGGGTGCCGTTGCCGGAGGGTCGGGCCGATAGAGCCTGCCCGGGTTGAGCCGGGGCATACCGACACTTGAAAAGCTGCAACCGTTGATCTGGTCGGACAGGGTCCCCCGGTGATCGGTAATGATGGCCCTTGCAACTGTCTGGAACAGGATGCGATCACTCTCGGCAATCTGGTCTGCGGATCTGACAAAGATGCCGCCGGGCCGATCAATGATATTGGCTTCAATGCCTGCTGCAATGAGACGGATGATCTGATCATGGAGAACCTGCCGGTAACCGGAATGGTCTTCATTCCAAATCACCAGATCAACGGCCAGCCCTTTCAGCCGCCAGTAAACATGGGCCTGTATCAGTTGACGGACGAGATCGATATTGGCCGGGTCTTCAATCTGCAAAAGGACAATGGGCAGGTCTCCGGAAATGGCATATCCCCAGAGGCTGGATTGGCCGCCGACATTCTTTTTCAAGAGACCGGCATCGGCCCGCAAAGCGGCATTGGCATAGATCACGGCACCGGCAAGGCGGCCATAAAGCTGGGCATCGGTTTCAGTGGCATTGATCTGTCTTAAGAAAACCTGGCCATGGGTCCAGGCCAGTTCAAAGACCCGGTCGGCAAGATGCCGGTCCTGGTATTTTTCCACCAGTCTTATGGCAGCCTCCCTTGTTTCACCGATACCGGTCACCATGTTGATGATGACGGATTCACCCGGATCAAGAATCAGCCGGTAGCGGATGGCGACAATGGGATCGAGAACCGATCCCTGGCTGCCGGAAAGTTCGCTGTAAAGGCCTGCCGTATCGGTCATGACCTGCGGATCGGCAAGACTGTTGCCGCGGCCGATAAATTGCATGCGGTCGGTCTCAAAGGAAATTTTTTGGACTTCTGCCCCATGCACTGCCATGAGGTGCAGCATCCAGGGCGGCTTTTCTCCTTCTGAACGGGGCCTGCGGGTGCAGAGAACGGCCCCTTGCTCCGGGATGATCTCAGTCTCAACAAAGAGATTGCTGAAGGCCGGATGCAGTGCATCCGCCATAGGTGGTGCCAGAACCACTTCAGCATAGCCGGTCACCTCCATGGATCGTTGTTTACGGGTGCGGTTGGTGAGAGTGAGGCGGCGCAGCTCAATATCATCCTCGGGTGACACAACCACTTCGGTATAGGTGTCGATACCCTCGTGCTCGCAGCGAAACTCGGCCCGGCCTTCTGAAAACACCACATTGAATTTTTTTGACGGCAAAAGGGTTGGCTGATGGGTGGTTGACCAGAATTTACCGCTCGCCACATCCCGGATATAACAGAAAATACCCCGGTTATCACAGGTACTGTCTTCGCGCCACCGGGTGACGGCCAGGTCCTGCCATCGGCTGTAACCGCCGCCTGCAGCAGTAATCATCACATGGTATCGGCCGTTTGACAGCAGTTGGACTTCAGGGGCAGGTGTATCCGGGTTGCTGAATACCCGTATGGGTTTTTCAATCATGCATGAAGCCTTCTGGTACTCGAAAAGCTCTGTCGTATGGGCATAAAACCCGGTTGTCCGGGGAACCCGTTCCTGAAGCAAGAGCAGGGTGGCCTGGAACATGGGCTCGGATTCAAATCGTTTTTGCATGGGTCGATCCAGGAGCAGACAGGCAAGAGAAAGAAAACTCATGCCCTGATGATGGGCCATGAAAGAACGGACCACCACCCTGGACTGGCCGGACGGCAGGCGCGAAGGGGTGTAGTCGACAGCTTCATAAAACCCGTATTTTCCGGCAAAGCCTTCCCTGGCCATCCGTTCAAGATTTTGGCAGGCCTTATTGGGCGCCGCCAGCAGCGCCAGAACCGAGGCATAGGGCGCAATGACCAGATCTTCGGCAAGCCCGTGCTTCAGTCCAAGACCGGGAACTCCAAACGCCCGGTATTGATAATTGTGATGCACATCAATGGCATTATAGCCGCATTCTGAAATGCCCCAGGGCACACCCTGCTTTTTACCATACGCTATCTGGCTTGCAACAGCCGTCTTGCAGGTCTGGTGAAGCAAGGTGTTTTCATAGGTCGGCATAACCAGAAGCGGCATCAGGTATTCGAACATGGACCCGCTCCAGGACAACAGGATCGGCCCCTCACCCGTGGTGGTGAGCAGACGGCCCAGGGCAAACCAGCTCTCCTGGGGCAATTGCCCCTGGGCTATGGCCACAAAACAGGCAAACCTTGCTTCCGAAGCCAAAAGATCGTAATGGCCTAAGTCCCGCCGATGCTCGCCGACATTGTAGCCAATGGACAAAAGGCGGCGTGAGATATCAAACAAAAACCCGTATTCCATTTGAGCAAATTCATTGATCTGCCGGCAAAGGCTTTCGATGGCCACAACCCGTTTTTCAGCCTCTCGGCCGGCAG
>Ga0208968_1001024_pt1 | contig 15829 bp, 11 predicted proteins | sample RifOxyA3_FD_184031 | JGI IMG/M metagenome (GOLD analysis project Ga0208968, IMG submission 184031) | Groundwater microbial communities from Rifle, Colorado - Rifle Oxygen_injection A3 (SPAdes) | ecosystem: Environmental > Aquatic > Deep subsurface > Groundwater | place: Rifle, Colorado, United...
TACATTTGGATTTCCGGTCAGTTCCATGGCTTTTTTATTCACCTGATAGGGTAGGAGCAGTTTAATCCTTTCGGCCCATGCTGATTCAGGTTCGCCCATTGAAACCCAGATGTCGGTGTACAAAAAGTCACAATCCTTTACTGCTAAAGCCAAATCATCGGTAATGAGCAACCGGGCACCGGTTTCGGAAGCAATTTCGCGGCAGGTTTGCTGTAACTGCGCGGTTGGCTGGCAACTCAACGGCGCTGCCGCCCTGAAATCCATTCCGAGTTTTGCGGCACCTACCATCAGCGAATTACCCATGTTGTTGCGTGCATCGCCCAAATAGCAAAATTTTATTTCCGAGAGTGGTTTGTCTGAATGTTCTTTCATTGTAAGGAAGTCGGCCAGAATCTGTGTCGGGTGAAATTCGTCGGTCAGCCCGTTCCACACCGGAACTCCTGCATATTTGCCCAATTCTTCCACAATACTTTGGCCATATCCGCGGTATTCAATGCCATCGTACATCCGGCCCAAAACCCTTGCTGTATCTTTGATCGATTCCTTGTGACCGATCTGTGATCCTGTTGGTCCCAAATAAGTGGCATGTGCGCCCTGATCGAAAGCGGCTACTTCGAATGCGCAACGCGTTCGTGTCGAGGTTTTTTCGAAGATCAGTGCAACGTTTTTTCCGCACAGCTTTTGTTCTTCGAGTCCCGATGCTTTTGATTTTTTTAATTTTGTTGCAAGGTGCAACAGGTAATAAATCTCATCTGCATTAAAGTCGAGCAATTTTAAGAAGTTTCTGTTTTTAAGGTTCATTTTCATTGAATTATTTAGTATTCCATTGTAATCTTCGATCCATACGATTTGTCTTCCAGCTTTTTTGCTTCCGTAATCACACTTTTATCGCCGCCATTTTTAATGAAATACAGGCAGGCTTTTATCTTTGGCGACATTGTTCCTTCGGAGAAAGTTCCTGCTTCTACATATTTAACGGTATCAGCATAATTCAGGAATTCAAGTTTTTCTTGCGTTGGCAGTCCAAAATCTTTATAAATGAATGACACATCGGTAAGGATATAAAACTCGTTTGCCTTTATTTTCGCCGCCAGTAATGCCGAAGCCAGATCTTTGTCTATCACTGCATCCAGCGTGCGAAGGTCGTTGTTCTCATCGTAATAAACCGGAATGCCTCCACCGCCAACTGCAATCACAATATTCCCGGCCCTGACCAGTTGTTCAATGATTTCCTGATTGACGATGTCAATTGGCTGAGGGGAAGATACCATTCTCCGCCATCCTCCGTGGGCTTTTGCTGAAGGTTTAAAAATCCAGCCCTTTTCTTCCTGAAGTTTTTTTGCTTCCGGCTCCGAATAAATTTTCCCGATTCCTTTGGTCGGATTCGTGAATGCCGGATCGTTGGGATCAACTGTTGCCATGGTAACCAAAGTGATGACATTTTTCTGAATGCCATGTTTCTTCAACACATTTCGTATCATTCGTTCAATCATGTACCCAATTCCTCCTTGCGAATCGGCCACACAAACGTCCAGTGGCATTGGAGCAATGTTATACAACTGATGTCCTGCCTCATTCCGCATCAGGATATTTCCAACCTGCGGCCCGTTCCCGTGGGTTATCACCAATTCGAAACCTTCTTTCAGCAGAAAGATCAGATTTTCAAGCGTTTCGGTTGTATTTGATTCCTGTTGTTCAATGGTGCCGGTTTCATTTTCTCTCAGCAAGGCATTTCCGCCAAGCGCCACAACTGCAATTTTTTCCATTCATTAAATTGTTACGTCTTTGTATTGTCAGGTTTTACAGTCATTATGGCCATAAACTGTTGCTGACAAACTTATAAAAAGGAACCAATTATAATCATGATTAACGATTGTTGTACAGCCTGAAAAGGATGCTATTAAACAGATGATAAAATATTCAGGAATAAATAAAAGTGTGGATTGGATGCAAAGATAAAATATATGATAGGCAAAAATCGTTAACTTTGCGCACGAATTTTATAACCCGAATGGCAAAGCAAATCAAGAAACCGGCAAAGGCTCCCGCGCCTAAAAAAACAGGGGGAATTGTACTTTTTTTCAAGAGCAACCAATTCAGATATACATTAGGGCTTTTTCTGATGATCATCAGCGGATACATGGCTGTATCTTTTGTTTCCTATGTTATTTCAGGAGGAGTCGATCAAAGTAAGCTGGATTTACCGTGGCGGGATTTCCTTTTTGATCCTTCGGTAAAGGTTCAGAATATTGCCGGAAAAGGCGGCGCTTTTTTGAGCGAACGCTTTATTAATCTGGGTTTTGGATTTCCATCCTTCTTTTTTGTGCTGATATTTTTTGTAGCTGCACTCAATTTGTTTGGCTATAGAAAGATCAAATTTTTCAAAACACTTGCTTTTTCTTTTATCTGGATGCTTTGGGCTTCCATCGCACTTGGGCTTTTAACGAATACCGCTGATAATCAGTTTTTAAATATCGGAGGTATGTACGGATTTATTCTTTCAAGTTTGCTTTCCTCGATTTTGGGAACATTGGGAGCTACTTTAATCCTGATATTTACACTGTTTATATTGCTGATTGTAACTTTCCAACAGTTTATTCCCTGGTTAACCCGTGTTTTTACAAAAAAGGAAAAGGAGCCAGTAGTTACGGATCAATTAGCAAATGAACTTTCTCCGGAATTGGTGCTGGAAACAACACCGTTGAAGGAAACTGAAGTTGTGTCGATTTCGAAAGTGATCAATGAAGACGACAAAATTGAAGCAATTTTTAATCCGGATTCGCCCAATGAGGACGATATAGAAGCAGATGTTGACGATGATGATTTTGAGATTGAAAATACATTGTCGCAAAAGGACGTTGAAATGAGTATCGAGGACATGATATTCAGTAATACTCCCAGACCTGAGAAATCAAAAATCAAGGATCCGGAACTGCAGGTAACCAAAATTGTTGAGGCTGAGGTAGATGATCATGGACTTCCTGTTATGGAAGATTACGACCCGACTTTGGATTTGTCATCTTATAAATATCCAACTCCTGATTTACTTGACGATCATGCATCGGGCAACGCAGAAGTAAGCAATGAGGAATTGATTTCAAATAAGAACAAGATCGTAGAAACGCTTCGTCATTACAAAATTGAGATTACTAAAATCAGGGCTACCATTGGCCCTACAATTACTTTATACGAGATAGTTCCCGCGCCTGGCATCAGGATTGCAAAAATTAAAAACCTGGAAGACGATATCGCGCTGAGTTTGTCTGCATTGGGCATTCGTATTATTGCGCCGATCCCGGGAAGGGGAACCATAGGTATTGAGGTTCCGAACCAAAAACCTGAAATTGTTTCGATGCGTTCAATTATAGGCTCCAAGAAATTTCAGGAATCGAACTTTGAACTTCCAATCGCTTTGGGAAAAACCATCTCGAATGAAACATTCATGGTCGATCTGACCAAAATGCCGCATATTCTGGTGGCAGGCGCTACTGGTCAGGGAAAATCGGTTGGTTTGAACGCGATCATTACTTCGCTTTTGTATAAGAAACATCCTTCGCAATTGAAATTTGTTTTGATCGATCCTAAAAAGGTGGAGCTCAATCTTTATTCTTCGCTGGAAAAGCATTTTCTGGCAAAAATGCCCGATGAAGAAGATGCAATTATTACTGATATTCAGAAAGTTAAAAACACATTGAATTCAGTAAATATTGAGATGGACGGACGATATGATTTGCTGAAAAAAGCGCATGTGCGAAATATCATTGAATACAATACCAAATTTATTGGCCGGCGACTGAATCCGGAGAAAGGTCACAGGTTCTTACCTTATATTGTAGTCATCATTGATGAGTTTGCCGATCTGATCATGACCGCCGGTAAAGAAGTTGAATTGCCGATTGCACGTATTGCCCAGCTAGCGCGTGCTGTGGGTATTCACATGGTAATTGCAACCCAGCGTCCTTCTATTAATATTATTACCGGTGTTATCAAGGCGAACTTCCCGACCCGTATTGCCTTTAAGGTAGCTTCTATGATCGACTCAAGAACAATTCTGGACACTCCCGGCGCTAATCAGCTGATTGGTAAAGGTGATATGCTTGTTTCGAGCGGAAGTACAATGACCCGTGTTCAGTGTGCATTTGTAGATACTCCTGAAGTTGAACGCATTTGCGAGTTTATTGCCGACCAGAGAGGTTACACCACTGCTTTCCTTCTTCCTGATTATGTGGGAGATACTGAGGGTGGAAATGGCGCGGCCGACTTGACCAACCGCGATGAAATGTTTGACGATGCGGCAAGATTGGTGGTTGCCAATCAGCAGGGATCAACTTCGATGATACAGCGGAAATTCTCCATCGGATACAACCGGGCCGGCAGAATCATGGATCAGTTAGAAGCTGCTGGTATTGTAGGTCAGAGTGAAGGAAGTAAAGCCAGACAGGTATTACTTCAGGACGAATACAGTTTGGAACAATTATTGAAAGGCATGAAATAGAATCCTATTTTTAATATATCAAAATGAGAAAATTATTTTTAATAACGATTCTTTCCTTATTTGTAATTGCCGGATATAGCCAGCAAGATGCAAAAGCGAAAGAAATACTTGAAAAAGTTACAAAGACAACACAATCGTTGTCATCCATCGAAGCTAAATTCACTTTCGAAATGAATAACAAAGCTGAGAACATTCAGGAAAAAAGCAGCGGCACAATTATTCTGAAAGGCAAAAAATACAAGTTGAATATCCCAATGATGGGATTGCAGGTAACTTGTGATGGTAAAACAATCTGGACTTATATGATCAATTCTAACGAAGTCAGCATTTCAAGTCTGGATGAATCAACCGATGATTTAATGGATCCTACCCGTATTTTTACCATTTACGAAAGAGGTTTCAATTATAAATTTGGGGGCGAATCGACTGATGCAGGAGTTCCGGTTTACAACATCAACCTGACCCCACAAAAGGCAACCGGCGATGTTAGCAGTATAAAGCTAATGATTGATAAACCAAAGATGTTGATTCGTGGGGCAGATATTGCAGGAAAAGATGGAAATAGTTACAAGGTTTCCATCAGCCAGTTCAAAACTGACGGAGTTTTCAAAGATTCGGACTTTGTTTTTGATGCATCGAAATACAAGGACGTTGAAATTGTTGATATGAGATAAAAAAAGGGAGCCAATCGGCTCTCTTTTTTTATGGTAATTTTTATTGAATTAGTTCTTCATTTTTGAATGTGCCATTTGTTCAACTGAGGCAATTTCTATAAATGAAGTACCACCGCCAACACCGAAGTTTCCGCCAACATAAACCACTGTGTCTTTTTCAGTAATCAGTTTTCTTTCAACTAAATCCAATAAAGAAGTTTCAATCAGTTTATGCTTATTTTTCTTCGATTTAATTTCGCTTGGAAAAACACCGTATGAAAGGGCAAGTTCGCGTTTTACCCGTCCGTTATGACATTTGGCAAATACCGGTAATGTCCCTCTGAAAGCTGCAATATACCTGGCAATTTTTCCGGTAAGTGTGTCTGTTACAATGGCACTGACTTTTAATTCTTTTGAGGCCAGCACTGCAGCTTCAGCAAGAAAGGCAGAAGTTTCATTGTCAAGGCGCGGAACTGGCAAGTCATTGCGTCTGTCTTTGCTTGCCTCAACTTCAAGCGCAATTTTTGTCATAACATTTACGGCCTCAATCGGATAACTTCCGTATGCTGTTTCTCCTGAAAGCATAATTGCATCAGTCCGATCGTATATTGCTGTAGCAACATCGCCCACTTCCGCACGCGTCGGCCTCGGATTGTCGATCATGGAATGCAGCATCTGAGTTGCAATAATTACAGGTTTTTTTTGCTGGACCGCTTTCTTAATTAGTTTTCGTTGAATACTTGGAATCTTTTCAGCGGGTATTTCGATTCCAAGGTCACCGCGGGCAACCATAATGCCATAAGCATATTGGAGAATTTCATCTATATTATTTACTCCGTCCAGATTCTCGATTTTTGCAATAATTTTTATTTTGCTGTCGAACTTGTCTAAAATTTCCTGAACAGCTAAAACATCTTGTTTATTCCGTACAAATGAATGGGCTATGAAATCGATATTGTTTTTTGCTGAAAATTCAATGAAATCAACATCTTTTTCACTTATTGATGGCAGGTCAACACTTACACCCGGGGTATTGATGCTCTTTTTGTTTTTAATTTGTCCGCTGTTTCCAACCCTGCAGGTTAAATATTCATCCGATTGCTCAATCACATCGAGCGAGAGATCACCATCATCGATCAGTATTTGATAACCAACAGGAACTTCCAGTTGAATTTTTTCATAGCTGACAAAAAACATTTCATTGTCCGATTGTCCCTGACCACCTTTTACTTTGATAATATCGCCCTCTTTAACATTAATTGGTTCCGAAATCCCGATAGTTCTGATTTCAGGACCCTTAGTATCAACAAGAATTCCGATATCTTCAGATACGCTCCTTACATTTTTTATCATTTCAATAGCACTCTCAGGCGAAATATGTGCAGTATTCAGTCTGACAACGTTCATCCCAGCTTCATATAACTGCCGGATAAATTCAGGGTCGCAGCGCTTATCAGAGATGGTGGCTACTATTTTAGTATGTTTCATATTTCATATTTTTGGTGAGGGCGACAAAAGTATTCAAATTTTTAAATTCAGATCTATTGATCCACCAGAGAGGATAAAAATGTCATTAAGATTTAATATATTCAGTAATTGCTTCAATTCCAAGTCTGTATGAATCAAGTCCAAAACCCATGATACTTCCGATACAAACCGGGCCAATCAATGATTCGTGCCTGAAACTTTCTCTGGTCAAAATATTCGATATATGAACTTCGACCACAGGGGCTTTTATTCCTGAAATAGCATCGCGGATGGCTACAGAAGTATGCGTATAAGCGCCTGCATTGATAACTAACCCATCGTAAATAAATCCTGTTTCATGGATTTTATTAATCAGTTCGCCTTCGATATTTGATTGATAATACTCAAGACTTATAGCATTGTATTTTTCCTGAAGAGTCTTGAAATAGCTTTCAAATGTGGAATTTCCGTAGATACTTTTCTCACGAATGCCCAATAAATTCAAATTTGGACCATTTATTAACAAAATTTTCATATTTTGATTTTTTATTTTAATAATAATAGTAACTTAACCGAATGTAAATTCGTATTTAAAAATTATGTAATCTGGGTGGATGTCCATATTTTTAATAATCATCAGGATTTACAAACCAAAATTATCAATAAATGTTATAGAATTAAAAATTTAAAGCTTTTAATTATGAAATGGGAAGATAGCAAAAAAGGATTTGAGTCTTTCTTACGCTTGGAAAAGGGTTTATCTGCAAACTCAATTGCTGCTTATATCAATGATATAAACAAGCTGATGACCTTTTCTGACGAAGAAGTTAAGAAACTGGCTCCAGAAAAAGTGAAACTGAATCATTTGAAGAAATTCGTAGAATGGATCAATGACAAGGGCGTTTCACCGAGAACACAAGCCCGTACAATTTCTGGTATCAAATCGTTCTATAAGTACATGCTTATGGAAGGTAAAATAACCAGTGATCCGACGACTTTGTTGGAATCTCCTAAAATTGGCCGGAAACTGCCTGATGTTCTAACTATTGAAGAGATCGATCTGATGATCGATACCGTTGAGTTAGCCAAGCCGGAAGGCCAGAGAAACAAAGCAATGCTCGAAACTTTATACAGTTGCGGATTGCGTGTTTCTGAGTTGGTAAACCTTAAAATATCCAATCTGTCATTCGATCAGGGATATATTAAAGTTGAAGGTAAGTCAAATAAGGAAAGACTTGTTCCGGTAAGCGAAAAGGCGATTGAAGAAATCAATAAATACCTTGACGTTTACAGAAAGTCCCTGAAAGTTTCAAAAGAAAGTGAAAACATTCTTTTCCTGAATCGCAGGGGCAAAAAGCTAAGTCGCGTTATGATCTTTACCATTATTAAAAACCTGGCTATTAAAGCTGGTTTCGAAAAGAAGATCAGTCCTCACACTTTCAGGCACTCATTTGCAACCCATTTGATTAACGGTGGGGCCGATTTACGTGCAGTACAGGAAATGCTTGGACATGAATCAATTTTAACTACAGAGATCTACACGCATCTTGACAGGGATTATTTAAAGTCAACTTTAAATCAATTTCATCCGAGATCATAATTTTATCTCCTAACTTGCTTAATAAAAGAATGTTTTGAAATTAATAATTTCTTAACATTCTTTTTTTTGTGCTATTATTTATTATATATTGATGTTCAGGCTGTTGCGGGAAATATTTGACACCTGACGCGGGGTAGGCATGAATTGATCTTAATTTAATATTTGCCATTCTGACAAGGGGGCAAAAAAAGGTATTTTTGTTTCCGAGAAAATTTTGAATTGTTGAAACTTGTTAAATTTTAATTACTTATCATGAAAAACACAGATCTGTTAAAGTATGGTATTGATACCAACGTAGAAATTATTCACAATCCAACTTATGAGGAACTTTTTCAGGCTGAAATCGATCCAGCCAACGAAGGTTATGAAAAAGGCATATTAACTGATACAGGAGCTATTTCTGTTGATACAGGTAAATTTACCGGACGTTCACCTAAAGATAAATTCTTTGTAAAAGATGCAGTAACTGATGAGCACCTTTGGTGGGATGGAACCATTAACCGCCCAACAACATCTGAAGTTTTTACACACTGCAAAAACCTTGTAACAAAACAACTCTCTTCAGCAAAGAAACTTTTTGTAGTCGATACATTCTGCGGAACAAACGAAGATACCCGTTTGAAAGTACGTTTTATCATGGAAGTTGCATGGCAGGCTCACTTTGTGACCAACATGTTTATCCGTCCTTCTCACTACGAATTGGCTAACTACGGTGAACCTGATTTCGTATGTTTGAATGGTTCTAAAACTACCAACCCTAACTGGAAAGAGCAAGGATTAAACTCTGAAGTATTTACTTTATTCAACCTTACTGAAAAAATGCAGGTAATTGGCGGAACCTGGTATGGTGGCGAAATGAAAAAAGGTATTTTTGCTTTGCAAAACTATTACCTGCCATTACGTGGAATCGCTTCGATGCACTGTTCGGCCAACGTAGGAACTGAAGGTGATGTTGCCATTTTCTTCGGTTTATCAGGAACAGGAAAAACCACTCTCTCTGCTGACCCTAAACGTTACCTGATTGGCGATGACGAACATGGTTGGGATGATCAGGGTGTGTTCAACTACGAAGGTGGTTGCTACGCAAAAGTTATTGACCTTGAAAAAGACAAGGAGCCAGATATCTGGAGAGCTATCCGCAGAGACGCCTTATTAGAAAACGTTACTGTAGGTGCCGATGGTACTCCTGATTATACAGCTGCTGCTTCTAAAACTGAAAATACCCGTGTTTCTTATCCTATCTATCATATCAACAAAATTGTTGCTCCTTCCCGTGCAGGACACGCTAACAAAATTATTTACCTGTCGGCTGATGCATTTGGTGTATTGCCTCCGGTATCAATTTTGGACGAAAACTCAGCTCAGTATCACTTTCTTTCAGGCTTTACTTCAAAATTAGCCGGAACTGAGCGTGGTATCACTGAACCGGTTCCTTCTTTCTCTCCTGCATTTGGTGAGGCATTCCTGACTTTGCACCCAACTATGTATGCAAAAACATTGATTGGCAAAGCTAAAGAACACAATGCCAAAGTTTATTTGGTAAACACCGGTTGGAACGGAACAGGAAAACGTATTTCGCTGAAAAACACCCGTGCTATCATCGACGCTATCATCGATGGTTCAATCGAAAATGCTCCAACAGTTCATATTCCAATTTTGAACTTGGTTGCTCCAACAGCTTTGAACAATGTTGATACTGAAATTCTTGACCCACGTAACACTTATGCCGATGTGGCTGAATGGGAAACCAAAGCAAAATCACTTGCTGCTAAATACCTCAAGAACTTCGAACAATACTGTGACAACGATGATGCTAAAGCATTGGTTGCTTCAGGACCTCAACTGTAGTCAAATCATTTTAGATTATATAAAAAGAGGCTAACTCATTCGAGTTTAGCCTCTTTTCTCTTTATGTCACAACCAATTTTCTACGATGCAAATTTTGGATTACTGAAAGATCAAGCAAAATCGAAGCGATCAAGGTTCATTACTTTGTTCCATGCTGCCACAAAATCCATCACAAATTTTTCTTTGGCATCTTCACTTCCGTAAACTTCGGCAAGGGCTCTCAGCTCTGAGTTTGAACCAAACACTAGATCTGCCCGGGTTGCTGTCCATTTTACTGCGCCCGTTTTGCGGTCACGTCCATCAAATGTCTCTTTGTCATCAGATGCTGGCATCCAGGCTGTACTCATATCGAGCAGGTTTACAAAGAAGTCGTTGGTAAGAACTTCCGGACGTTTCGTGAAAACACCATGTTTCGAATTGTCAAAGTTTGTATTTAATACCCGCATACCGCCTACAAGAACTGTCATTTCAGGAGCGGTTAATGTGAGCAGTTGAGCTTTGTCAACCAACAACTCTTCTGTTGAAATGGTGTATTTTGTTTTTGAATAATTGCGGAATCCATCGGCTGCCGGCTCAAGTACTGCGAAAGATTCCACATCGGTTTGTTCTTGATAAGCATCCTCACGACCTGGAGTGAAAGGAACTGTTACTTCAAAACCAGCATCTTTTGCAGCTTTTTCAACTCCTGCACAACCGGCCAGTACAATAAGGTCGGCAAGTGATACTTTTTTACTGCCAGATTGGTTGCTGTTGAATTCTGTTTGGATGCCTTCCAGCGTTAACAATACTTTCGTTAGCTGAGCAGGATTGTTAACAGCCCAGTTTTTTTGTGGAGCAAGACGAATGCGGGCACCGTTAGCGCCACCACGCTTATCTGATCCACGAAAAGTTGAGGCCGAAGCCCATGCGGTGGATACCAATTGAGATACCGATAATCCGGAATCTAATACCTTGGTTTTTAATGCAGCAATATCTTTCTCATCAACCAGCGCATGATCAACGGCAGGTATCGGGTCTTGCCAGATCAGTTCTTCTGCGGGAACTTCAGCACCCAGATAGCGAGCCCGTGGCCCCATATCGCGGTGAGTCAGCTTAAACCATGCCCTGGCAAAAGCATCGGCAAATTCAAGCGGATGTTCATGAAAACGTTTTGAAATTTTTTCATAAGCGGGATCGAAACGCAAAGAAAGATCCGTAGTAAGCATTGTTGGTGCATGCTTTTTAGAAGCATCGTGGGCATCAGGAACAACATCACCGACATTTTTTGCGACCCATTGATGCGCACCTGCAGGGCTTTTTGTCAATTCCCATTCGCATTTAAGCAGATTTTCGAAGAAGTAAAAACTCCATTTGGCGGGAGTCTGTGTCCATGTGACTTCCAATCCGCTGGAGATGGTGTCGCCTCCTTTTCCTGAACCAAACGAACTTTTCCAACCCAGGCCCTGCTCCTCAATGTCGGCAGCTTCGGGCTCTGGTCCAACAAGTGCCACATCTCCGGCTCCGTGGGTTTTACCGAAAGTATGCCCTCCGGCAATCAGCGCCACGGTTTCTTCATCATCCATGGCCATACGGGCAAACGTTTCGCGAATATCTTTAGCCGCTGCAACCGGATCAGGAACTCCGTTTGGTCCTTCAGGATTTACATAAATTAAGCCCATTTGTACGGCTGCAAGAGGATTGTCGAGGTCGTGTTCGCCGGAGTACCGTTTGTCACCTTCCAGCCACTTGGTTTCGGAACCCCAGAAAACATCCTCTTCCGGCTCCCAAACGTCTTCACGCCCACCGCCGAATCCAAAGGTTTTGAATCCCATTGATTCCAAAGCTACATTACCGGTAAGGATCATCAGGTCTGCCCATGATATTTTTCGGCCATACTTTTGCTTGATTGGCCATAGCAGTCTGCGCGCCTTGTCGAGGTTGACATTGTCTGGCCAACTGTTTAGCGGGGCAAAGCGTTGCTGTCCGCCACCTGCTCCACCGCGACCGTCGCCTGTGCGGTAGGTACCTGCACTGTGCCAGGCCATACGAACGAACAATGGACCGTAGTGACCGAAATCGGCAGGCCACCAATCCTGAGAGTCGGTCATTAGCTTGTGAAGGTCATTTTTTATAGCCTTCAAATCCAGACTCATGAATTCTTCAGCATAGTTAAAATCTCCGCCCATTGGGTTAGATTTAGAAGAATGCTGACGAAGAGTGTTCAATTTTAACTGATTGGGCCACCAGTCGCGGTTTTTTGTACCGCCCGCTCCAACACTTTGTTTGCCAGTAGCTCCGGTTACGGGGCATTTGCTGACATTGTTTGAGTTGTCTTCCATTTTTAATATGTATTTTTATATATGATTCGTTTATTATTAAGTTTCATTTAAGAATTTGCCAATGATTTGAAGTTTGATATCGCCGATTACAAAATCCGGGATACCATTTTTTCTGAAATATTCAGAAAGTAGCTCGTTTATTTCGTTGTTGTAATAATCTGCGATCCGGTCTGATTCGGCGCAGTATAAATGATGATGATTTTCCAGGATGGCGTCGTACCGCATCACATCTTTTTCAGTCTTCACCTTTTTTATCAATCCGTTTTCAACCAGCGAATCCAAAACTTTATAAACTGTACCGGTAGCAACATTTGGATAGTCGCGCTTAATAAATGCCGCAATATCATCCGCTGTTGGATGGTTATAGAGTTTCAGTATTGCCTCAAAAATAGCAAGACGCTGCGGGGTGATCCGCAATCCCTTTTCAATCAATTTATTTCTTGCTTCAGAAGTGTTCATCGTTGATTATTTATTATATGAGAATTATTCTCTTTAAAGAGTTTGTAAATTTATGACATTTGATTATTAAAAGCAAGGGACCGCTAAATTATTTATAATGAAGAACCAGTCGTAACATTTATCTACGGGAATATCCGATTTCTTCCACCATTTCAGCGGAGACGATTCGATACAATAGACATAAATAATTTACAGGGACTTTACTGCCGGGACGGGATATCCGACAAACTCATCTTTCGCGTTGTCCTCCAAAATCATAACGTTCAACTTTTCCCGATGTGACTCCGGAGCCATGCCCATATCGCCGCCCCTTCTGTGGCGCGGGCATGACAGCCCTGTTGACCCAGAGGTTCACTTCCGTGCCGAGGTAGTTGGAGCCGAAAAAGTCCGGATCGCCGTCGTTGTCGCAATCGAATATCCGGCACGAATGGGAACCCCCTTCCCAAATAATATTTTTTGTCCACTTTTTGCCTTTCTTTTTGTTCTCATAGACAACCACTTCATCAGGGTTGTCACCGTGGTGCATCTCTGCCATAACAATGTCGGTTTTCCCGTCGAGGTTGAAATCGGCACAGCCAACAAAATGATAGTCGCTCTGCACGCTGTCTTCCAGTACATGTTCAATCCATCCGCCATACAGGTCACGGGGTTGCTCGAACCATGAAATACGGCAACTCTCATGGACCCTTTCCGATGGTACCAGCACAAGGTCAACGAGGCCGTCACCGGATAAATCGCCTTCTCCTATAAAAACATTTCCTTCTTCCCACGATGATGAAATTGTATACTCTTTCCATTCAGCGGCGTTCATTTTTCCCGGATTTTTGTACCACCTGTTCCCGGTAACCGCATCTTTTTTGCCATCGCCATCCATGTCAACTGCAAGCAGGCCTTCGCCGTGAAGGCATCCGCGGGTTGAACGTGCCCATTTGTCCGGGGTTATTTGTTCGTAGAAATTCAGGATATTTCCATCGTTCCCCCATTCGCTCTGGTTCCGGCCGATAATATCCATGTCGCCGTCACCGTCAAAATCACCCACTTCAATGTCGTGCAATTCAGTTTCGGAAATAAGGGTTTCTTTCCATCCCCCATCTTCCGGGGTACCATCATTTTCCAACCATACAAACGACCCTTTTTGTATAACCACCAAATCAGGTTTCCCATCATTATCTATATCAGCTATTTCGTGTTCCGTACCGAAACCTGCTCCCTCTTTGATGGTGTATTTTCTCCATGATGGCACCGGGTTTTTAGGGTTTTTGTACCATACCAGGCCACCGGAAGTCAGTCCCCCTTCAACCAGATCGGCATATCCATCGCCATCAATGTCGCCCGCAGTTTTGCCAAAAGGGTCTTTGGGGCCATTGGCATCTACAATCACCCGGTCAAACGAAATTTGACCAAACGAAATTTTTGCGCAAACACCTGCCATCATCAGTAATGCCACTGATAACAGCCTCAATTTTCTCCTGAAATCCATTCTTTTTACTTTTTATTGATGGTCAGGTTTTCAATAAAATCGGCATGGGAAATGCCGCGATTGGCGCTTCTTTTCCAAGGGTTCCACACTTTGCTTACCAGGTCAAGGTCGCCGTCGCCGTCCACATCGCCCGTAATAATGTCGTGGCCACCAAGCCCAATATCAAACAAAACCTGTTCCTCCCAACCGTTGCCGGTATTCGAGAAAACGTACCAACGCGGCGAATGGAGTGTCGTGTCATTAACCATCATATCCTCCTGGTCAACGGTAATAATGTCAAGGTAACCGTCATTGTTAAAGTCGGCAACGCGGAGTGAATGAAGCGAACACCTTTTTCCGTCGGCTTTTTGATGCAGGAAGTTGAGTTTCCATTCGCTGGCATCGCCTTTCAGGTTTTCGAAAATGCCAACCTTGGCATAAATATCATCGCATTCGCTGAAAACAATGTCGTTGTCGCCGTCATTGTCGGTGTCAAGAATTACGCTCCGGGTCGATTTCCCGTAAGGCAGTTTCCCGGTAAAAAGCTCCGGATAATCCATCGGGCGCCTGACCCAGGCTTTGCCGTTGTCCTGGTTCTCGAACCACGCAACGGCAAGAAAAATGTCCTTGTCGCCATCGCCGTCCAAATCGCCAATGCCGCCTGGAGAAAAACCGCCATGTACCCGTGGGTTCCAGTTGGTGTGTTCAGGATAAATCACGGTCCGTTCCCAAATTTGTCCGGGGATTTTAGAAGTCTGGTACCAGAAAAAGCCTGCCTTCTCACCGGCCGCAAATATATCAAGGTTACCGTCGTTGTCAATGTCTTCGGCAATCACGTCGTGGATTTCCTGTTGTTTTGTCAAAGTGGAATCGTACATGTGCATCGAGAAAGAATCGCCCCCCTCGTTGCGGTACCAAACCCCGCCGCTGACCAGGTCGGTCAGGCCATCGCCGTCGATATCGACCGGAGCGGCCCCCAGACTGGTGATTGGCACGTCTCCGATTTTGACGGTTTCCCATTCCTGCCCGTTGTTCCTGAAAAGAAAAAGCCCGCGATGGATTGAGCCAACCGTCATATCCATGTCGCCGTCGTTGTCATAATCGGCTAGGCTCTGCACCCCGTTTGCCCACCCGGTGGGAAGGCTATCGTTGATAAAATGGTGCCGGAACGAAAACACTGGCTGGGAAGGTTTTTGCTGGCAGGATAAACAAGCGGTTATCAGCAAAAGGGCTGTAATAATGGGTAGGGTCTTCTTGCTCATTTTATATCTTGTTAATGATTTATGCGAATTAAGGGTCAGAGAACTTAAATTAATAGTTATGTATCTATATATCAGTGGTGTATATAAATACGACTTGATGTATTCCTGTCAGAGGTTCAGTAGCAATTCAAAACCTGAATTTACTGACGATGAAGTTATGACAATTTATCTTTATTCTATGCACATTGAACAACGTTTTAAAGTTAAACAAACTGATGGTGAAATGTATTGTGGTAGCCGAACGCCTTGGCGTAAAAAAAAAGATAGT
>Ga0208968_1001063_pt1 | contig 15520 bp, 10 predicted proteins | sample RifOxyA3_FD_184031 | JGI IMG/M metagenome (GOLD analysis project Ga0208968, IMG submission 184031) | Groundwater microbial communities from Rifle, Colorado - Rifle Oxygen_injection A3 (SPAdes) | ecosystem: Environmental > Aquatic > Deep subsurface > Groundwater | place: Rifle, Colorado, United...
CCGCATCCATGGCAGTTGCCGAGCGGTAGACCACGAAAGAGTCTGTGGTGGTTGCGCCGCGCGGAAAGACCACAAAGGTTTGGCCGTAATGGTGTTTAAGTCTGATGGCGCCATGGGTCTGGGCAATAAGCGCAATCAGAATAACAAGTGCTGCAAAATATCTGGACATGCTAGCCCCCTTTAATAATTTTCAAATGTATTGACCTATCGTATCAATACTATCCTATGCGTATAAAACGTATTTCCATATTTTAGTCTTACCATATAGGTACCGCTGGCCGCGTCCGCACCCCTCATGTTCCGTCCATCCCAGGACACAGACATATTCCCGCTGGAAACAAGCCCTTGTGTAAGGACCTTGACTAATGCGCCCTTTGTGTCATATACCGCGAGCGTCATGTTTTCAAGTTTCTTTTGTTTTATGGAAAAACTGATCACTGTTAATGGATTAAAGGGATTGGGAATGTTTGTCATGACGCATACACCATCATTTTTATCATTCCCCAACTCTTTGATTTGGGATACAAGGGGGTTCTGCTCCAGGTCTGTAAGTAATACACCGCCCGCGACCTCCATAACAATACAGTGACTTGGGTCTTTGACAAAAGCCGTTGGATAGGTTACTTCATAGTCGATGATGCCGTTAGATGACGCGATTTCCTCCGCCGACACATATGATATCACACTGTCAATCGTTGTCTCGTTCGAATTATAGATATGTTTTATAATAAGATCGTTCAGGTAATCCTGGTCAAGGTGGTTTATATAATAGTGCATATACAGCTCGCATTCACGGAACTGGGTAAGCTGAATTTCCTGTCCTTTGCACTGAATATACCCCTTGTTTCCCGGAGTGGAAATCGGGTCGCGCTCAAAATTTATCGCTTGCGCCCAGTGGCCAAAACCATATTCCGTGAGCGTGCTCTGCATTGTGGCAAGCGCTGTATGCATGGGCGAAGGTGCGGTTGTAGTTACCGCCAGATTATGCATGCTATTCCCGGTAAGAATATCAAGCGTATTTGTGGCATAAGGTATAAAGTTCTCCTGGCGTCTTAGGCGGTTGATGGTAAAATAGCCGCTGGCGGACACAACAGACCCTGTTGCCGGGCCAGTCAGTTCCATGGTAATATAATCACCGCTGTCGCTGCTGTTTGTTTTACCGCCATTCCGCATATTATCGGTTCCCAGCCAGGTAAATCCCGATACGTCAACCACATGTTTGTTAAACCCCGCACTGGTACGCCAATCAGGAAGCAACGTAAGGGTCTCATCATTGTCGTACAGGTACAGCCTACAGTTATTTGTTCCTTGTCTGAGTGTTGGCAGCGCCCCGGGGTTGAGTTGTCCAATGGTGACCACTTTAAGCGCGGTTATCTTCCCGGTCCCCGAAACCTTTAGCAGATAATCATACCTCTGCTGCGCATGGAGCGAATCAGTATAGTCCGCCCAGGTGACACCCAGATCATACGACACCTGGGTTGTTAAAGAACCAGTGCTGGTCATTGAGACATTTGAGCTATAGATTACATAGGGCGACCGTATGGCCCAGGTAACAGAGCCGTTGTCCAGGGTAACGCCATCCGCTACCAGGGTTGCGTTTGATTGTTCATAAATACCGTCAAGGAAATCGGCGTATACGTCGCCAAGGGTGGGCTCATAGGTGATCCGGGAATTGCCGCATGCTTTCGGGGTCCTGGTCATGTCCATATCCGTATTTGGATGAAAATAGGTATTGTCCAGCGGGTTGTAGAATCGCTCTATCTTTTCGCCTATGCGCAAAGCAAAGCTCATGTCCGCTCCGCCGCCCCGCATGGACCCGAAAAACAGATATTCGGGCCGTGCCAGCGCGCCTTGGATAAAGGTACCCCATCCTACTGAATCAATATACACGGAGCGCTGGGGCGCGGCCATATAGGCGGTGGTATTGGTGGTGGCAAAGTCGAGTCCATAGGTATTGCCCGAGGCATTGGCGGTCCACCAGCCCTCGTCCCAGTCAAACCAGTGCCATCCATCATTATAATATACATCGCATACCCGGTGCGCGTTCCATTTTAATGACCACTGCCGTGCCTCATATCCTAGCATGGTATAATAATTACAGGAAACCTCGCCAATAAACATGCAGTATCCATATCCGAAACAGTTGAAAAATTTCATGGGATCATATATGTGAGCATATTGCAGCCCTTCCGGAAATGGCGCCTCTTTATAGTTTTTGCCGTCGTGGGCAAAGTATTCGTTTTTTCTTGCATATAGACAATCGCCGCCCCAATCGCTTAAAAACCCGTCATATTTATTGCATCTTGCCTCTCCTACGCAGATGGAATCATGCCAGGTCTTTAAGAATTGATCCGGATTTTGCCGGTCAAAAGCGGGAAAATCCGGGAAGTGGTCGTGGGTCTGCGTTGATTTTGTAATGCTCCAGAAATTCAGGTCATGATCAACAACGATCCAGGGATTACGCAACCGCCCAGGTGTCTGACTGACAAGCAAGAGAGCGGCAAGCAAAACAAGTAGTCGCATAGTACCTCCGGATGTCATGGATAAAAAACAATCATTATTTAAGCAGTGTAACTTGTTTGGTTATGGCCTGTTTCCCTTTGACTGCCCTGACAATGTAGGTCCCCGATGACATCTTCCCGGCATCCCATACGCACGAATGCACGGAGGATCCGGCATGGCTGAAGGAAGACGTCAAGTCTTTGACCATCTCTCCTTTAATGTTATAAATCTTGAGTGACATGGCAACAGCCCCGCCATTGTTCACGGTAATAGTAGTTACCGGGTTGAATGGGTTAGGACCTGCTGCAAGCGCAAACATCTGGTGTTCATTGGCGCTATTCTCTTCGATGCTGGTTTGAGGGGCGGGCAACTCGAACGGCATGGGCGTGGTTACGCCAAAATAGTCCTGTTCGATCGCACTGAGCTCTTCCCACAGCAGCGTGGTCTCCATGTTTGAAAAATACCCTGCTGCCTGGTGCTGGGGAGGCAATGCCGCGGGAATGGAGCTTGAATCGTACAGGTGCACTGTGACTTTACCGCCCACGGGAACCACGGCGTTGAAAAGCGTGTCACTGCCCCGCACCACTTTTACCGGCTGGCTGATATTGGAGACAAGGGAATCGTTCAGCAAGAAATCAAATCCGGATATATGGTCGTCAGCATGCTCTATTTCAATGGTGTTCACGGCCTTGTGCGCGGTGATCTTGAATGAAACACCGAGCATGTAGAGGTCCTTGCCGAATGTAGAATAGTTTCTGTTTAGGAGCCCATTTACCCAGAAGGCGCGCGTATATTTAATGTTGTCGATAAGGTGGGTCACTGTCTGGGGATAGGGGTAGAGACGGTAGTTGTCGAAAAAATCGGTCATGATCTGGTATTTTTCCTCTTCAACCAGGACGCTCTGTTCATGATATCCGACCCATGAACGCCATTCAACAATGCCGCCTGCGGTTGATAATTCCTGATACACAGCCTGGTTGTTCGCTATAAAGGGGTCTGTTGTTCCGCACATGAGAAGAATAGGGATGTTCTGCAGATACCGGATGTATTGCCAGGTATCGTATCTGATGGGCTCCCTGATGCCGGAAGAGAGGGGTACATAGGCGGCGAAGTTGTGGGGGGCCCGGGCGGCGTTTTGTATGCCACCGAGAGCGCCGTCTGAATGTGAAACAATGTATGTGCCAAATGGGTCCACATGCAGGTCCTTGGCAATGTCCATGAAGATCTCTTTCGGGTCTTGAGTCGCATCCCACACAAAAATATATGACGAACGGTCCACTGCCGCTGGGTCTGGTTCACATTGCAGGCCGCCCATGACCGGAAAGGCTTGTGATGGCGTATAGGAACCGGGTACGGCGAACTGGTAATGGATCACATAATTACCTGTTGGTGAAATAAACGCAGTGCCGATGTAGGACCCGGGAAGGGAGAGCGCCGGATCAACACCTTTTTCCAGGGCACTCACAAATAATTCCAAATACGATGAAAGATTGTTTGCCGCCCGGAAATGGTGTAGAAACGAACTCATTCTATCAACATTGTTGAAGGATTGGTAGATAAGCAGGACCTTTTCCTGCAGTCGAGGAAGGTATTTTTGCACAAAAAAATCGTTGCTGTCGAGCAAGTTTATTCTGGGCGTATATTCGTACGCCAATTCCTTCCAGAGGGTGTCTGAAAGGTTTTGGGGAATCGCGGTGTCCATCTTGGTTATGAGCGTTTGGGGAATGGTCAGGTTTTCAGCCTGCACCGGAACCAGCGATATTCCAACAACAAAAAGAACAACGAACAAGCTGACGATGACAGGAGTTTTCATTGTATTCATGGTAGACCTCATGGTTATTTGATTACGATGCATTTTTTCATTGCCTTGAAATCACCGGCAACAAGCCGGTAGTAGTAGACGCCTGAACCCAGGCCTCGGGCATCCCAAGTCACTGAATGGGATCCAGCCTGTTGCTGGGTATTGACCAGCGAGGTCACCAGCCCGCCTTTGATATCGTAGACCTGCAGCGTCACGTGGCTGGGCGATGTGAGGGAGAAATTGATGCTTGTGGATGGGTTGAATGGGTTTGGCGTGTTCTGCGAAAGCGAATTGACCAGTACTTTTACACATGACGCGTCTGCCACGCTGGTGTTGCTGCAATCCTGGGTTGCAGCGTAGTTCGGTGATTTTCCATTCAGCAAAGTATTGATGGCCCCAGTGGCGCCGCAAATCCTGTTGTACTGGATCTCGAATCCGGAGGTAATTGATAATAAATTGGACGGTAACCCTGCGAGTGTCAAGTGATTGAAATTGAGATAAAACCTGGTGCTGGGCCGCCAGGCAATCAGGGAATCAGGGAGCCAGCTGATCTGGTTTGAGTCAGCGAATATGGTCAGGTACGTGTTCGACAGTTTTCCAAGCGAGGCGGGGATCGTGGAGAGACTATTTCCGCGCACGTCGACAAACCGTAAGCCGGTCATTTTGTATCCGATGCTGTCGGGCAGGACGGTCAAGTTGTTGTGGTGAAAATCCATGGTTACTACTTTGACAAGATTCAGAAATGGAGCGGGAAGACTAGTTATGTTGTTCGCCGCGCAATGGATTCCCGACAAATTGACGGCAAGGGAGATTGAATCGGGGAGCGCGGTCAGTTCGTTGAAGGAAACATCGAGAGAGTTCAGGATGGACCGCATGATGGACCCGGGAAGACTGGTCAGTTTGTTGTTGCGCACGGAGATCCGGTTTGCATTGATATCAGGCGGCAGGGAGGTCAGTAAGTTGTTGTTGAGCTGGAGGTCGAAGGTGCGCGAGCCGATTCTTGATGACAGAGAGGTGAGAAGATTGTCGGAAAGATACACCCGCGACATGTTTCCGAGGCGGGCGCATGAGGCGGGAATGTCGGTCAGTTTGTTGTTGGTCGCTTCGAGAATGGTAAGGCCCGAGAGTCTGCCGAACGAGTCGGGAAGTGCGGTCAGCTGGTTGTTATCGATGTAGAGTTCGGCAAGTGCGGCCAGGTTGCATAATTCAGCCGGCAGACTGGCAAGATTGTTGTGCATTAACTGGAGGTTCATGATTTTTACAAGGCCGCCGATCCCGGGGGGAAGGCTGGCAAGATCGTTCCACTCAAGAAAGAGGGTGTCGAGCATAACCAAACCGCCAATGGTTGATGGCAGGCTGGCAATGCTGTTTACTTCAGCGTCGAACCGCGTTAGGCTTGCGCAATTGCCAATGGTTGCTGGCAGCGCGGTAATCATGTTGTGGTCTATGTTGAGCCGTTTGAGCAAGGTGAAATTGCCTATTGCCTGGGGCAGTGAGGCAAGCTCGTTTACCGAAACGTCGAGAAGGTCTGACAATGCCGTAAGGCTGCCCATGGATTCCGGAAGGCTTGTGATTTCATTGTTACTCAGATTGAGTGATTTCAGCATGGTCAATGCGCTGATTCCAGATGGCACAGATGTAATGTAATTGTTTGCCAGGTTCAGAAGTTCCAGGTTTATCAGGTTGAGCACCTGAGGGGGGAATTGTGACAGGCCAATCCCGGCTGCCCAGAATCTTATCATACCCGTACGATTGCCTATATATGAGGGTATGGAGTCAAGGGGATTGTTGCTTATGTCCAATTCAATCAAATTGGCAAGGTTTGCAAAAGTGGCGGGGAGCGCGGGTAGCCTTGATCCAATCCGGTATTTGGAAAAGTCGTTTATTCTGCCGTTTGCCGCGTAGGTATTCAGCAGGCTGTCGCTCCAAAAAGAAACGGTTTTATGGCGCAAGCTGTCGCCGTAATAGATATCACCGGCGCCGTTGATATGGGCCTGTTTAGTATTGTCCCAGTAGTGTTTCGGATCGAGGTAGAGATATTTCAAATTGGCCAGGTTACCCATTGTGGAAGGAAGGCTGGTCAGCTGGTGGCCGCCAAGATCGAGTTTTTCAAGGGCTGTCAGGTTGCCGATTTCCGCAGGCAGCCAGGTAATGGAACGATACATGAACCAGCCGGTCCAAACCGAGTAGGTGGGTATTGAATAGTAGATGGTCTCTCCTCTGAGTTTGAGCTCGACGATTCTATTGCCGCTCACGTTACTCACTTCCTCAACAGTGAAGCTGTTCCACCCGTTTGAATCGAGTATTGCCTGCACAATAAGCGAGTCGCTGGAATAGTTTTGCGCAAAGACCAGCGATGCAAGCGCCAGAAAAACAAGTACGCAGTTCTTCATACTATAGGCCCTCCTTTAAGTAAGATTATATTTCTGTTTATAATATAACGCCTTCTTCCAAGATATGGCTGCCCCGGATCTGCATTAATTTTATCTTTTCCCCAAGCAGTTCAAGTTCTTTCTGTTTTTGTATATATATTTTTTCATCATTGGCCTGGTTTGCCTGCTCATAAAGGGTTTTATATTCGTTTATCAAATCTTTCAGAAAATTCATACAATACTCCCTTGAGAAAACAGTTTTGTTTACTGCTATTGATATGCAAAAACCATACCATAGTTAAGCGCTTTGAATTTAAATAAGAAACGTTTTTATTATTATTCTTTAATGGTGTAATGCATGCTTATATATTATATAAACATGTGCATTAGTTTTTTTGTTGATATACTATACTTAGATTGGTTCTGGTGAAGAAAGCTCCACAATGCCAACAACATCTCCCAGACTGTCGAACACTGGGGTAAGGACCGTGATTGTCCGTGTTGGATGTCCTGGTGGCGCAACAATTATCCTGCCAGATGCCAAACATTCAGCCATTTCTCCCTCGGGATTACGGCGTTCTTCACCATGTTGCCAGTATCGGTTCAGGTTACCATTCTGGACAGCCATGGTAATGAGGTTGTCGGCCCCCCTGACCCGTACCCAAAGTGACGCGCAACAGGGGAAGTCCACCAACCGTTGCAGGCGCAGGAGCGTTTTTTTCATTTGAACAAAAGCGCCAAATTCTACGTCGTAGTAATCAGCGGAAAGGTGGATATATTCGAGATCTGGATTAGCCATATGGTTGCATGCCTGATCAGTGATAATACTGTTGGCGAGTTCGCCGTCCACTATGACACTGGCTATCCGCGCCAGTTCCTGGAGGGCTTTTGTCATTCTGCGGGTTTTGGCATTGGATTTGGCAGGCATCAGCGCACCTCCTCAGGAATGGCCCGTTGGCGGATCTCCATCCACCACGACGGGTCTGCTGTTTTTTGTTCGATTGCATTAGGCTCGTGCTCAGCGCCAAGCTTGCGACTGTCCCATTCCTCTGGAGGCAATTCCAGCGCAGCGCGCGGCGGCTTGGACCAGAGTTGCAGCGGGATGGCGCGGGCCAGTTCTTCACGAACAGCATCTATGCGACCAGAGGCGCGCACTGCCTGGTCTAGAAGATCAATATCCTGTATGCCATTACGCATGATTTTCATTCTAGTCGAGGGGATGGGACCTGCCAGGCCAAAACGCTCGCCGGGATAGACCATCCCAGTACCGGCCCCATTACAGGCAAACCAGGGATCCTTTCCTGGGTCAGTGGCCAGCCAGTGGTTATAGCCATGCAGGCCGCAGGCCCAGGTGGTGTAGAGACTTTCGAGCACTTGGTTGCTTATCCATTGGATCTGTGGGGTGCCGCCATACCACCAGACAGTGTCGCCACGGGCAATAATTTGGCGGATTTCCTGAGGATACCAGCGCCAAAATCCTCCCAGTACCCAGAAGGTCACCACGTTGGCAAGCCGTTCAAACTGGAATTTCTGCTGCCAGCTGGAGTCTGCGCGAAAGACCCACTTAACAGGAGAATTCGCCGTGGCCTTTTTTAGGAGCTGGCCCATCTCCAAGAAGCGGTCGTCGTCCTTGGCGAACTTGGTTTCATCGCCATCCCACTCAAAGCCGCGGAAGCGCTTTTTGTGAAAGAAGAACATTTCCATCTGAGTCCGGGTCCATCCCTTTGCGCGCAGGTGCGCGTCGAGTTCCGCCACGCAATTGGTGAATTCCACTTCGTAGCCAGGTTGGCCCCACCAGAGATAGGAGGCGGGCCAGTTCGGGCCAATGGGCGCGTACATTCCTTGCACCGGGAGTGCGGGCCGTCTGGGCCGTGGAGCGCCTGGCGCTGCCTTCAGAAAAACGCTTCCGTCGAAAAGCGGGCCAAAGTGCTGGTCGAACATCTCCCAATCTTCAAGGTGTTTTTGGCGGCCGTTGCCAACCACGCGCGGGCTGTAGATGATATCAAACGACCCGGAGTGGGAACCTCCGCGGCTGCGGAATATGGCGCGGTGCTCGTGGATAAGGCGGTGGTAGTTATGGAAAAGACCTATGACATTTTTCCACATGCGGGCGCCTTTGCCGGTGCGTGCGAAGGTACTGGGGTATTGTTCCCGCAGTTTTTCCCACCCGTATGATTTGAGATAAACCGTGACGCAGGGGTTTTCGGGTATATCCATGGCCAGCACTTCCACGGCCACTGGCAGTTTTATCGTCTGACCGCCGGTAATGAGCTCTATTTTACCCGTAATGGTTCCGGGTTTGGCGTCAGGGGGCACAAAGAGGTCTACCCAATACTCCTGGACAGACTGCCCGTTAATTTTGTTATCAGGGTCGGGAATTGCGCCGTTGGCTTCAGTGCCATGAACCGGGATAAGCGCATCGGGCCAGTAATCCGGCTGCTTCTCTTTTTGATCTGCCATACGGTGATACCAGGCCTTGAAAAGGTCTGTCTCCAGATTCTTGCCTATCGAAGCGTTGAGCCTGTATTCGCCAGTACCCTGGATCAGTATCCGGAAAGAGACATACCCATTGCGCGCAGCACGCAGGCGCACTGTCCCAGAATTATCGGTCACTGAAAGGAGTGCCGCAGAAACGTCTGCAGGCTTAAGTTTGCCAAAAGGATCATGGGCACACCACTCGTGAACAGCAGTCAGCTGAAAGCTAGATGCGGACATTTGGCCCTCCTGTAAGTTGCTTTTAAATCTTTCATAAAAAGTTTCACAATAAAACTTATGGTACTATAATCTATAACATTATAGGTTTAATATGCAAAAACTATACCGAGAACAACTACTTTGAATTTAAATAAGTAATGCTGTTGTTATTATTATCAGATAGCTGAATGTATTGGTACGTATCGTATAAATATGTACACTATATCTATTATTATTTATATTGTTTGTTCGATCAAAACTTTGGTCAAGAGGTGCAACTATGACCATCAAGGAATTTACAGAAAATCAGTTCACATCTCTTCTTAATGGTTCTTTCAATGCCCTGTGTGCGGTTGACAATGATTCTAGAATAATCTGGATATCGGACAATTTCACCCGGACTTTGGGATATGTCCTTGGCGACCTGCAAGGGAAACCGTTCAAATCGATCATTGATGTCATTAATGAAACCGCGACAGGCATCAGGTGCCGTATGGTTCCCAAGCCGGGTTTTATCGCTTTTCCCGTGGATTCCTCGCAGAAGGAGGGTATCCACGCATTGATCAAGCGAGGGCAAAAGCACGATGATTTTTCAGTATTTTCCATTGAATTGCTTCCTTTTTCCGTGGAAAGCATCCACCAATTTTACGAAAAAGACCTGTTTGCGATCCTGGATGAACGCTTGAATTTGGAGGATTTCGGGAGAAGGTTTCACCGCAAGCTCATGTCCATCTTCGGAGAAAAGCGTTTTCGCGGGACGAATTTGAGCGAATGCCTGGTCCAAGAGGATTTTAAGGAATGGGGAAGGGTGAGAAGGGAATTCCTGGCGCATGTTTCTGATCTGGAGGCGAAAAATAATGCGCCATGGGGACTGAAGGTCGATTCTCAAAAAGACGGTTTTGAGCAGTTTTTCCATACGCAAGACCCGTCATGGGAGATTCAGAAAAATAGCGTCCGTTTGGTACGTCAGGGAAAAACAGGAGACACGAATTACCTTGTCTGCCCGGATTCTTTTGATTTTTTTCAGACCGACTATAAAATAGAATACAGCTTCTCCGAAGGATTTGGGGGCGTTTTTTTATGCGGCATCGATAACCCGGTCCTTTCGCCCGATGAAAATGGATACTTGATAAACTTCAATAACAACAGGGCGATCCTGAAACGGAACGCCAACATACTCTATGGCAAGGAGCTGGAGGAAAGACCCCGTGAGGTCGCTATTGTCAAGACCGGTCCGATCATCACCATTGCCGTGAACGGCAGGGATGTCCTGCGCCATATAGATGACATTCCATTTTACAGCGACCATGCGCCCCTCAACAGGTTCGGTCTGTGCGCTCCCGGAAAAGTGACCTATCTGTCATTCACGATGCGCACCCGGTCGAGTGTGTTTAATTATGACGCGTTGAAGGGATTCCGGAAGCTGGTGCGGTTCAGGAACGACGAGGGCAACCAGTATGAATTGCAGATTGTTCCCGGGCTGTATATCAACGTGATGAAAAAATTTCTGCTCATGCGCGAGCTGGGCGAGGTTGCCAGGGCTGAGGAACGCATGGCCGTGTATAAAAAGGACCGGGACCGGGCGCTGATACGGCTCGCGAACACGGAACGGGGCTTTCATGGTCTCATCGGCAACTCCCCGGCAATCGAGAACATCATCAGCACCATCAAGACCGTGGCATCGTCGGGCGCCTCGGTCCTGATCACCGGCGAGACAGGCACGGGCAAGGACCTTGTCGCCAAGGCGATCCATCTGGAAAGCGGCCGCAAGGGGCCCTTTGTGAAAATCGATTGCGCGTCGTTGCCGCCAACGCTCATCGAAAGCGAGCTGTTCGGGTACGAAAAAGGCGCTTTTACCGGCGCGGACCGCAGGCAGATTGGCAAGTTCGAACTTGCCCACCGCGGCACCGTGTTCCTCGATGAGATAGGCAACCTGACCGTTGATATCCAGACCAAACTGCTCCGCTTCCTGCAGGACCGCCAGCTCGAGCGGATCGGCGGCAAGACAACGCTGAAAGTCGACGTGCGCATTGTTTCAGCAACGAATACCGACCTTGAGGAGGCGGTCGCGCAGGGCACATTCAGGGCCGACCTGTATTACCGGATCAAGGTCGTGCATATTCCGGTGCTGCCGCTACGGGAACGGCTGATGGACATATATCCTATTGTGAATCATCTCATCGTCTCCCTGGCCAAACAGAACGATACCCTCATTCCCACGATAAACAACAACGTGTTTCCAGCGCTCATGAACTATGCCTGGCCCGGTAATGTGCGCGAGCTCAAGAACGCGATCGAGAACGCCCTTATCATCAACCGCCAGGGCATATTAACGGCTGAACACTTTCCCTCGTTCTTGGCAAAAACAGCGGGTATGGCAATAGGCGGGACGCCTGTGGTCCGTACACGGGCCATGACTGCCGGAGGAGCGGGGGCTGGCGCTGTGCGTGCGGTCGCGGGGTCGTACCGGGACAGCGAAACGTTCCGGAGGGTGTATGATGAATTGTACGGCAAACCGCATAAAATAGCGCTCCACTTCGGCTGCTCGTACAATACTGTCAAACGCTACATATCGTCTTTCGGCTTGCAGGACTCCCTGCAAAGCAGAGTGGAAAAAGCGCTCAAACAGCTTCAACGGACAGAGTTCACCATAAACGATTTCATGAGGCGCATGAAGATCTCAAAGGCCACTGGCTGGAAATATCTTGATGTATTATTAAACCAGGGAAAAATACTGAAACAGGCAAAAGGACGGGCCGTGTTTTTTCAGGTGCTTGAAAAAACAAACCAATGATCTCTATATGTGCGACATGGCGCGGTACTGCGTTGGCGAAAAGCCGGTCAGACGATAGAATTGCCGGCAGAAATGCGCCGGGTCGCACCAGCCTGATGCATAGGCGATTTCCTTGATCTTCAATGGCGTGCGCATAAGAAGGTCCTTTGCCCTGTTCAGTTTTGCCTCAAGCAGGAACTGTTTGGGCGTTATCCCCATTGATTCGGTAAACGTACGCGAAAAATGCGACCGCGTAATGCCGGCCCTTTTGGCCATGGCGTCCACGTTCTTCAGCGAGTCGATATTGGCATTCACCCAATCAGCGATTTTTCCGTACCTAGCTGCGGGATTTCCTCTATACCGCTGATCGACCCTTGCTGAGATCTCGTACAGGATGCGGAGCGCGATGTGCGCGCGGTCCATTGCGCCGGAGACGCCCGGATACGCTGACATGGTTGCCAGTCTCTTGAAAAGCAGAAGAGGCGGAGCGCCGATCCTGCGCACAAGGACCCTGTTCAAATGCAAACCCCTCATAAAATCGGCCGCTGTTGCCCCGTCAATTGTCAACCACCATTTTTCCCAGCTTTTTACCTGTTTAACAGTGCCATACGAATGCGGAACACCTGGAGGCAGTATAAACACATACTCTTTTTTCAGGATGTAGCGTGTTGCGCCAGCCTTCAATTCCCCCCTGCCGGCAGTGGTCCACATGATTATAAAAAAATCAGCGCCTGATGGCCGTTCCGCGGAAAAGGGAAAAAGGTCGTTTTTAACGCCTACGCTCCTGACATCAAGCGGCCACGCAGGGCCCCCTGCGCGCTGCCAGAACCTGTTGATCGATGATTCCTTCATATTTCAGTAATAACAGCACAAAAACACAATAAATACTACATCCAGCCTCTTGTAATAATAAAAATAATAGAGTATAATATTAATATCAAGGAAAACAGGTACATTCAATATACAGGGAACAAATAATCAATAAAAAGAAAGGTCAACCATGAATGCGCGTGAACGGTTCAACGAAACCCTCCTTTTTGGCAAACCGGATAAAATACCCTTTCAGCCCGGTCATCCGCGCGAATCAACGCTCAAGACATGGCATGCGCAGGGGCTTCCGGAAAATGCCGATTATTATGAACAGGTCTGTACAGAGACCGGCATTGATCCGGAACTTCCAAAAATTCCGTATGCAGATCCCGGGGTTTCTTTTAAAATGATGCCGGAATACGAGGAAAAGGTTTTGGAGCACAAGCACGGCCATTATATTGTCCGCGACTGGATGGGCGCCATTGTCGAGATCAGCGACCAGTTCGATGCCACGTATCTGCGCACGGCAAGGGACTTTGTCACTCGCAGGTGGATCAAATGTCCGGTGGAGACGCGCGGCGACTGGGAGGAGATGAAAAAACGGTACGATCCCGCGACTTCAGGGAGATTCCCCGCTGATTTTGAAGATCGGTGCAGGCTGTTGCGGAACAGGGACTATGTCGTAGACCTTCCTATAAACGGTCCATTCTGGCAATTGCGCGAATGGCTCGGGTTTGAAGGCCTGTGTATGCTTTTAATCGACGATCCTGAGTGGATACGGGAAATGATCAGCTTCTGGTCAGATTTCATTTCATTGACACTGAAGCCTCTGATCACCATGGTGGAACTGGATTCAGTGCATATTAGCGAAGACATGGCGTATAAAAGCCATCCCATGATCGGGCCCGACATGACCCGGGAGTTCCTGCTGCCCGTATACCAGAGATGGACACGAGAAATAAAAGCGTCGGGCTGTCAGATAGTATCAATGGATTCAGATGGGTATATTGAGGATCTCATACCTGTCTGGATAGAGGGCGGAATCAACGCGTGCGATCCTCTTGAGGTGGCAGCCGGTTGCGATATACGGGCGTTCAGGAAAAAGTTCGGGAAGAACATGGCGTATCGCGGCGGTGTGGATAAGCGGTGCATGGCAAAGGCCGGGGATGAGATCCGATGGGAGATTGAACGGATCAAACCGGTAATTCTGGATGGCGGGTATATTCCCGGGTGCGACCACGGGGTGCCGCCTGATGTGTCGTGGCCGGATTTTGTGGATTATTCGGCGCTTCTTGCAGAGGCATGCGGGTGGCGGTAGATAATTTTCTGAATTGACGCGGAAAATGAAAATACATATATTATTTGCATAATGATCAGGCAGCTGTTCAACAGAGGTTGGGCAGTGTAGCCGGGCCGGATATGCCGGCAGCGGATGGTACAAGGCGCCCCGTGGGACATACGGTTCCACGGGGCTTTATTATTTGGGTCTTATGGATACAAATCAACTAAAATTCCGGGTTGCGCTTATTTCAGTGGCGTCAAACACTCTATTGGTTGGCGTTAAACTTATGATAGGCCTTTCCATCGGCTCGGTTGCGGTCATTTCCGAGGCGGCCCACTCGGCCATGGACCTTGTGGCGGCGTTCATTGCTTTTCTGGCCGTGCGCGCATCGGGAAAACCAGCGGACAGCGACCATCCCTTTGGCCATGGCAAATTCGAGAACATTTCGGGCGCCATAGAAGCATTGCTCATTTTTGGCGCGGCGATATGGATTATCTGGGAGGCTATTGGCAAGCTCCTCCATCCTTCAGCCCTTGAGGCGCCAGCGCTCGGTGCGGCGGTCATGGCGCTTTCAGCCGTGGTTAATATCGCGGTCTCGTCCCTGCTTTTCCGTGTGGGCAAGGCCACGGATTCCATAGCCCTGAAGGCCGATGCCTGGCACCTGCGCACTGATGTGTACACCTCGCTGGGCGTTATGGCCGGCATGGCGGTTCTCTGGTGTCACGATCGCTGGTTTCCTGGCATAGATCTCCACTGGGTCGATCCTGTGGCCGCCATGCTGGTGGCTTTGCTTATCCTCAGGGCCGCCTGGGAACTTACACTGCAATCGGTCCGCGACCTCCTCGATGTGCGGCTGCCCCCGGACGAGGAAGAACGCATAAAGGAGGTTTTGCGCCAGCGCCATCCCGAACTCATGGGATATCACAAATTTAAAACGCGCAAGTCGGGAGCAACGCGCTTTGTCGAGTTTCACGCGCTGGTAGCGCCCGATATGCCGGTCAATGAGTCGCACCGGATCAATCATGATATCGCGGAGGAGATACGCGCCCTTTTTCCTGGCACGCATGTCATGGTCCATATCGAGCCATGCGAGAAAAACTGCGATCCCACCTGCCTCGAAACCTGTTTGAGGAAACCGGCGGATTGAATTTTTTATATTCTAAGCCGGCATAGCCGGAACCAAGATTAATGAATTTATGAAAGAATAGCGTTCACTTTCCGATAAAGGGGTTATCACAGACCCAAAACGGAGGTGAACGCTATGAATGATTTCTTGAAGAAACACG
>Ga0208968_1001072_pt1 | contig 15347 bp, 13 predicted proteins | sample RifOxyA3_FD_184031 | JGI IMG/M metagenome (GOLD analysis project Ga0208968, IMG submission 184031) | Groundwater microbial communities from Rifle, Colorado - Rifle Oxygen_injection A3 (SPAdes) | ecosystem: Environmental > Aquatic > Deep subsurface > Groundwater | place: Rifle, Colorado, United...
CCGGAGAAAAACCTGTATTTGCAATCGGGCAACCTGAAACGTTTTCCGGCGAGGTATCCGGTTGCTGCTTCCCTGCCGTTTTTTGGCGAATGGGAAGTTAGCCAGGGACACAATGGCGAACACACGCACAAAGGTGCATGGCGAAATGCCTGGGACTTTATCATCACCGACAAAAATGGCAAACAATTTAAGGGAAGCGGTGATTTTCCTGAAGATTATTTCTGCTTTGGAAAGGCAATTACCGCTCCGTTTGACGGAACAGTTGTGGAAGTGGTCAATTCGATTCCGGATAATATTATCGGCGATGTGGACACCAAAAATAACTGGGGAAACACAGTGATTCTGAAACACACTGATGAAATTTACTCGAAACTTAGCCATTTGAAATACCATTCGGTTGAAGTAAAAGAAGGCGACAACATAAAACAAGGGCAGTTGCTGGGAAAATGCGGAAATTCGGGTCGTTCGCCCTATCCGCACCTGCATTTTCAGTTTCAGCCAACACCCTACATCGGCTCGCCAACGCTCGATTATCCGCTTGGGCATTATCTTTTAAAGGGCGATAAATATACATTCGAAACGTTTACCTTTCCACAAAAAGGGCAGGTAGTAGCCAATCCGGTAAAAAACGAGTTGCTGGCCAAAGTCCTGCATTTTATTCCGGGACAGCGAATTTCCGGCGAATTTCTGGTCGAATCCATAAAATCCGGAAGTCAGATTCAAAAAAGCAATTTTAACTGGAAAGTAAATACCGATGTTTTCAACTCAACCTATCTCGAAAGTGAGGAAGACGGATCATTGGCTTACCTGTACAACAATGGTAACCTGCACTATTTCACCAATTTTACCGGCAAAAAAGAAACGCCGCTTTATTGGTTTTTCCTGACTTTCTTCAAAGTGCCACTGGGTTTTTTGCCCAACAGTAATATCCGCGACCATGTTCCGGTAAATATGATGTTTGGCGGAATGTTAATGATTCTTCAGGATCTAATCGCGCCAATGTATTTATTTCTGAAAGTGGATTATTCGCTCGAAATTAAAAAAGCAGGCGACATACTTTCGTCGGGCGATGTAAAAATGATTTCACAAATCACAAAAAAAATTGCAGGGCGGGAAACCGGAAAATATGATTTCACCATCACGATAAAAGAAAACGGAGTTTTTGAAATTGAAATCCGTTTTAACGATTTAAAAATTCAGATGATATGTCGAAACGAATAATAATAGTAAGTCTTTTAATGGTTTTTCTAACTGTGGCAAAGGCTCAGGAAAAATTGAATTATGCTGAAGTTGACAAGCAATCGTACCAGCTTTTTCTGGATGGAAAGTGGCACGAACTGATACAATTCTCCGGAGAAGCCCGAAAACAGGGAATCGATTTTTTTTACCTTCAGGCTCGCACCGGAATTGCCTGGTACAATCTGGGAAAATACAGGAATGCAGTACCCTGGTTTTTAAAAGCTTATGCAAACGACAAGTCGTTCGAATGGCTTCAGGAATATGTGTATTATAGTCTGGTTTTTAGTGGCCGAAAATTAGAGGCTGTTAAATATGCCCCGTTTTTTTCGGATGCAATGAAAAAGAAAATCGGTTTTGAAGAAACTGGCTTAACACAAATAGCTTATGAAACTGGCTTCAGTTTTAACCAGGATTTTGAAACCCTTAAAACACGGGCATTTAGTACTGAAGCTAATTTGGGCGAGGATTATGGTGAAGGTTATTTCCTGAAAAATTACAGTTTCCACTCGGTTGACCTCAGCCACCGGGTAGCGCCTAATTTTACACTGAACCACAATCTCACCTATATCGGTGCGAACCGCGAAGCCATTGTCGATTGGGGCGGTCAAACCAATTCTCCGATCAGGATCAATCAATTCAATTATTATATCAACCCGGTTTGGGTAATCAGTAAAAAGCTAAACATTTCGCCCTCCCTGAATTTAATCTTCGGGAGTGGCGATGTTTATGCAGGTCGGTTAACCAACAATTCGTCAAAGGCATACAGCATTAAAAAGACCAGTTACAGCGATGCTGTTTTTTCGACGGCTGTGTGGTCCGATTTTGGTAATTTTTCTCCCGGAATGGAAGTCAATGCCGGAAGTATAAATGATTCGAAGTTTACCCAGGTGTCGTCGTGGTTAACGTATTACCCGCTATCGAATGCAAACCTGTATATTACCCCAAAGGTTTATTTCAAATCAGGAACTGATGGGTTTGGATGGAATGCAATGGGAATTTCGGGTGGAGCCACACTTTGGAAGGCTCATGTTAGCGCACAGTATCTTTTTGGCGATATGGAAAACTTTGTTGAGTCGGCAGGATATGTGATTTCCAATTTCCCCGGAAAATCGGATCGGAAAATTATGGGAAGTGTTTATTTTCCTCTGGGGAAAAAATACCAGTTTGTTTTGAGATACATCAATCAGAATGTAACTGAAAAATACCAGGTTTATACCGGAGGGTATAAAAGTAATGCATTGGAATATAATTATTTAAAACACACAATAACAGGCGGAATATCATGGAATTTTTAAGAAAAAGTATAGGCACTTTTATTTTTTTGCTGGCTGTAAATGCTGCATTTGCACAAACAAATCAGGCAGCTTTGGAAGCGGCATTTTCAAAAAGTTACGTTTTTGAAAAGAACAGCGATTTTAGCGCATCAATGGATGCCCTGAAAAAAGTTTATGACGAGTCTTCTTATGAATTGAACCTGCGGCTGGGTTGGTTAAACTACAATGCCGGCCTGTTCGACGAATCGGTTATTTTTTACAGCAGGGCGCAAAAGCTCAAACCCTATTCCGAAGAAGCCCGTTTTGGATTGATTCTGCCCCTTGCCGCTCACGGAAAATGGAACGAAGTGATTAAAACCTATGATGAGATTCTGGCAGTCAGCCCAAACAACACTGTGGCATTATACCGACTCGGACTTGTGTATTACGGACGCAAAGATTACAACAAGGCCAACACGCTATTCAAAAAAGTTGTCGATTTGTACCCTTTTGGCTACGATGGATTACTGATGCTGGGATGGACATCGTATTTTCTGGGTAACAGCAATCAGGCAAAAGTGCTGTTTAATAAAGTGAACTTGTACAATCCGGGCGATAAGTCGGCCAAAGAAGGTTTGGGATTGATTAAATAGTTCTTAAAACCTCTTTACTCACCCCGAGTGCGCTTCGCTTACTCTTCCCCTCTCTTTTTAAAAGAGAGGGGGGAAGCCCGGCTTGTCGGGCTTGGGGTGAGTTAAAATAAAAAAGTAAAACCTTAAAAAACACCCGATTATGAAACAAATTCTCTCAACTTTAGTCCTAATGTTCTCAATCGCAGCCCTTTACGGCCAAATTACCTTGCAAAAAACCTACAATTATTCCGCAACAGTTGTAAAACTCGAAACGCTAGGCTACAAGTATTACCTGATGGATGTTCCCGCGAGCCAGGTCAGGATTTACAACATGGATCATTCACTTTTTAAGACTATAAACTGTTCCGTTCCCAACGGGTACTTTCTGGCCGATATTAAATTTGTTTCCGAAAATCTGTTTAACGCTGACTCACAAATCGAATTGGCATACACTTACTACAAGTACGTTTCTACTTCCACGTCCTATTATTACATTTATGGAGCAAAGGTTATAACTGAGAATGGGACTGTTCTTCAGCCAATTGATGGCGCTCAATATCTCTACTTGAATAAAACCGGAGATGCTGAATATAAACTATTTGCCTACTGTTTTGACTATTCTGTTTTTCCGGAAAAAGTGTGGACCAATATTTACAATATTTCGGGCAGTCCAGTTTTTTCGGCAAGCATTTCCGATAAGCAACAGGATGTCCTCCTTAATGCATGGCCAAATCCTGCAAGTGAGGTAATCCGCTTGGAATACGAATTACCGCTTAACGTTAAAAGTGCCAGTTTGAATGTTTATGACACCAGCGGTCGAAAAATCAAGGACTTCGTAATCGACAGCCATTCCGACCACATTGCCATGAATGTCAACGATCTGGCTGCGGGAACTTATCTTTTCAACATTGAATATGATAACATTCGCACATCTGCAAAAAAGATTGTCATCAATTAATTATGGTTTGCTGAAAAACATCTTAAGTATTGATAAGAAATAGCATAGCAGGCAATTTACAAGAATGAAGTGCAGGCATTTTAAAAGGAATACTGAAAAAAACTTGCACTTGATTTTTTTTAATTAGCTCAAAAAATATCCCAGAGGGATAAAATGTTTATAGAAAATGGATAACACGAGTGAATATTCAACCCCAGCCGGGGTTGCACAACTTTCTAATCATCATTTTCTATAAATATATGACCTCTTTGAGGTCGTTTTTATCTTCTCTGAATTTTTCAGCAGACACCACTACATAGAAATTTAGTTGGTAGCCTACTAATCAGCCAATTGTGTATAATAGTAAATGGTAAATAATAAAATCGTAAATGAATAAAAATCGATCTCCCCTACCCGATTTACTGAAGGGATTTGCTGTATTTCTGATTGTTCCGGTTCACATTCTGGAAACTTTCATTGATTATCCGGGAAGGGAAAGTCTGTTCGGGAAAATACTTTTGTTGCTCGGCGGACCTTTTGGTGTCCCCATTTTCATGATGGTAATGGGTTATTTTGTTGCGTTAAGTAAAAAGAGTACGGCACAGAATATTCTAAGAGGAGTATTGATTTTTGTACTTGGTATTTTCCTGAATATCGGCTTAAATTTTCATTTACTCCTGAAGATTTGGTTTGAAGACTGGCAATTCGACCCGCTTCAATATATTTTCGGTGTTGACATATTTTATCTGGCAGGCCTGAGTATCATTTTCCTTTCTGTATTAAAAACCATCAAGTACGGACAACAATGGATCGTTTTAGCACTGATTCTGTTCGTCAGCGTCTCAACCGCGTATATCAATGAAATATTGATGGTAACCGAACGGAATTACATTCTGCCTTTTATCGGCGGTGAATATTCCTGGTCGTATTTTCCGCTTTTCCCCTGGCTAACTTATCCGCTGATTGGTTTTTTGTTTCAGAAGACCGAGCCACTGATCAGGGAATTTATTCAAAAACAGAAAGTCGTTTCGATAGCGTTTCTTACCCTCGTTTTTATTCTTGTCATATTGTTTTCCCGGTTTGGCATCGAAACCACCATCAACCTGCCAAATTATTACCACCATACTTTTCCGTTTTTCCTTTGGACCTTGGGAATTGACGTTTTGTGGGTATTGCTACTCTGGTTTGTAGTTCAGAAATTCAGCGAATTCCCTGTAATCGTTTTTCTAAGGTGGCTGGGTAAAAATATCACGGTATTTTATATCATCCAATGGCTGATTATTGGGAACATTGCCACGGCTATTTATCAGACGCAAGAACTTTCGAAATATGTTTACTGGTTTGTGCCAATTTTTCTGGCGACTGTCGGATTAACGTTTCTGTATGAAAAGATAGCAACGAAGAGGTTGCCAAAATAGTTTTCAACAGACGCTATTGAAACACTTCCGACTGGATATAATCCGGATTAATCTTTTTAATATCTGCCAGTTGTGTGCTGTCAGCTATTGTCCAAACCTGAATACGAAGCCCTTTTTGATGAACCAAATTTATATGGTCAGAAGTTATTGAGTTGGCAAAGTCATTTTTATACGAAATACCATCGTATTTTTTCTGAAGGGCAGTAACCATACCTTTATCAAAATCATCGAATATGGATAAATACTCGTGATAATTCTGATTCGTTTCAACAAACAGGTCAAGGAATTGAGTTATTTCTGATTCAATAAGCGTTTGATCCACCAAATCATATTTTTGGAGCATAGCGGTAATTTGGAGAAATTCAGCATGATAATATTTGTACATGGCATTGATATCAAATAACGATGGACTGCAACCATCAAAGAATTTGACATCAAGCGAAATGCGTTTTTCTGGGTAATTCTTTTGCATATAATACAGGACTTCATCAAGTCGGGTATATTTGCGTGTCAATCCCGAGCATGAATCAATTCTTGTAATTTCGTCATCCGAAACAGTATTGAAGCAACCACCAGCATACGAATCGCAAGCCTCGATATAGGCATCATGCGAAATCCAAATCGTATTGTTCGAACTCATTTGTATATCGACTTCAACGCCATCATAGTTTTCGAAACCATAGACTACAGCTTCAAGAGTGTTTGGTGTGCCATCAAAAGTACCCCCTCCCCGATGTGCCAGCACACGGGTATTTTCAATAACTATCGGAACATCGGGAAATGTATCGCCGTTCTTACAAGCGGTAATTGCTATTGTGATAAAGAAAATGAATATCCAGCGCATTAAAATTGTTTAAAGATGCCTACTCCATAATTCACGTTAAACAACTTGGGCCACCCTATTTTCTCAAATGTTTTCCGTTCATAATTCAATACAAAGGACGCACTTGGTGCTACCTCGTAGTATATTCCTGCTTTTTTAAATACAAATATTTTACCTCCAATGCCTATTCCTGACGTTAAAACTTTCCAATTGTAATAATCATTGTCTTTTTCCCAAAATGTAAATCGGTTTACTAAATAAACGGGCCACTTTGGGCCACTAAACTTACCTGTTTTGTCCCAAAATACAGCCAGTGAAAAGGTATAATTGCTGGCGACTAGTTTGAAGGGAGGTTTAAGTCCAAATCCAATCTGATAACTATTCCAGCCCCATTTTTGAGTAAAAGCTACGTTGAAATTTTCGTAACCTCCTACACCCAGCGAAATAGTTTGTTGAGCTTTAAGTTGGTTTACTGAAAATGCAAGTAACAGAATGACAAGGATTTTATTCATCTTATTGTATTTCGTATCCTCAAATTCCAGGCAAAAGTAACTCATTTTCCTGATACCATGGGGCTTTCATAGATTTATACTTAAGCATTTTACTAAATCTGTCTGGATATATAAATTATTTTTAAACTTTCTCTTGGAGATGAGAAATATTTTGTGTTATCTTTGTGAGCGAATATTCACTTACTTATTATTAATAACATTTAAACTTCAAAAAATGAAAATTACAAAATATCAGTAGCAGAAAGTAAAAGATACCCCTCACAAAATTGATGTTCGGGAAATGTATAACAAAGCAACGGCTCAGGCAATGCTGATGGCATTAAAACCAGGAGAAAGTCTGAAACCACACAAAACACCGGTTGATGTATTTTTCTTTGTTGTTGAAGGCCGGCCAACCATTCATATTGGCGTTGAAAGTGAAGTGTGCGAAGCAGATACGCTTATTGAAAGTCCTGCGGAGATTGTGCATTACATCAGTAACGATACAAATAATTTGGCCCGGATTCTTGTTGTTAAAGCACCACGACCAATTAGTTTAACCAAAGTTCTTTAGGTCAAAAAAATTACACGTTTAAAAATTGAATTATCATGGATATTACTCCCCGTCAGTTGGAGATTATTGAAGCCGCAGGAAAAATACTTACATCATCAGGTGTCAGTGGATTGACCATCAAAAATCTGGCGAAAGAAATGCAGTTTTCGGAAAGTGCCATCTACCGACACTTTTCCAGCAAAGAGGAAATTATAGTTGCAATGCTTAATTATTTGGCTGACAGTATAGACGAGCGATTAACAAGTGTTGCCGGATCATCTGATCCGGAAGAAAATTTTAAAGCATTGTTTCAGGAACAATTCAGGTTTTTTAAAATCAATCCGCATTTTGTTGTTGCCGTTTTTTCGGATGGCCTAATGGAAGAAAGCCAGCTGATCAATGAAACTATCCTTAAACTAATGAATGTAAAAATGAAACATTTGATGCCCATCATGATGGAAGGACAACAAAAGGGAATATTTACAAATGCCATTACTACCGAAGAACTTATACATATAGTAATGGGAACATTCAAGTTACAAATGTTTAAATGGCGAATAGCCAATTTTCAGTTCGATATAAGTCGGATCGGAGAGAATATGGTACATTCAATTCTTACACTAATTAAAAACAAGTAATATGAAAAAGGCCCTTCCTTATTTATTGGCATCAATATTAGCCGCTTTTGGTTTGCTTACCTTATTCCTAAGTACCTCCGTGATATTTGACTTATTTGGTGTAAGAGCCAAAGAAGGCAATTATGTTTTGTTTGTTGTTTGGGCAAATTTCATCAGTAGTCTGCTCTATCTTTTCGCTGCGTATGGATTTATCGAAAGCAAAAAATGGACTGCTCCTTTGTTAGGCATTTCAGTAATAGTGCTTCTTCTCGCATTTGTTGGGTTATTTATTCACATCAACGCAGGTGGTATTTACGAAACAAAGACAATTGGTGCGATGGCATTCAGAACTACTGTAACGCTTGTCTTTTCAGCGCTTGCTTATTTCACGATAACAAAAAATAAGAAACAGTAATCTAAAAAAATTTACTTAATTATGTTAGTGAATATTAACTTACATCCGTAGATTATGGAACTGACAAAGAACTATTTAGTTAAAGCAGCAGGGGAGATGATCAACGAGGCAGGAATAAATGCCTTGACGATTGACAAATTAGCTATGAAAATGGGAATAAATCCTACAGAACTTTCGTCCTTTTTTAAGCAGGACAATGATGTTTTGATAATGATGTTACTCAGTTTTGATAATGAAATAAAACAGTTGATTAACGATGTTGTGACCAGAAAACAGTCGCCGGAAGAGGAACTTCAAAACCTATTTAAACACCTGTATGATTTGTTTAATCAAAAACCCTATTACCTGTCTATTATATTCGCTGCGGAGTTGATGGAAAAGGATTCGGACATGCATGACATTTTATTAAGAATCAAAACAGCGGCAGAAATTTATCTGTTCGAGGTTATAAATCAGGGAAAGCAGAAAAAGCTATTTAATAATCCAACAACAACCAAGTCAATAGTCAATAAAATCCTGGTGAGTTTTCGGATGCTTATGAACGAACAACAGATAAGCATTAAGTTGGTCAGAGATTTAGAGATACAAAGGGGAATAAATGAATAAGATTATGAAGAAAATAAAGCTAAAAACAATCGGACAAATGTTAACACGCAGTTTGCAGCGAACTGAGATAAGTTTGCTAAAAGTCGTTTTAATTGGGATTATTCTGATAACAAATGTTGTCGTACAAGCTCAAACATTTACGCTGGAGCAATGCATCGATACCGCATTACAATATAACCGGACCATCAAACTATCGCAACAGGATGTTTTTCAGGCCAATGAGAAAAACAAGGAACCCAAAGGCAATCTATTTCCAAAACTGAATGGGATGACTGACTATCGTTATTATACCGATTTGCCTTATCAGTTGATGCCTGCAGCAGCTTTTGGCGGACCGGAAGACTTATAAGGAAGTACAATTTGGCGTGCCGCAAATGCTGAAATTGGGGTTGGTATAGCCAACATTTTTAAAGTTTTACGCGTTGAATATGTCCGTTGTATAAAAAAACATACAATTTTAGAATGATTAGAGAATTGTAATTCATAAATACGATGAAAGAAAGAAAACAGAAAAAGATGCAAAAAACATTATCTATTAATGAGTTATTCAGTATTGAAATTTCGAAAAGTGAACGTTTACGTGCATTGCTCTTAATCGGTCTTTTAGCGCTCGAGGCCTTTCTTTTGATTGTTATTTATCTTTTTTACAGCGAACAATACTATGCATTGTTCAACACCCGGATTGCGTTTTATGCCATACTGATTTTTACTGTTATTATTATTATTTACGAGTCGCTTGTTCATTATTTTTTAGGAAAAAGGATTTTACTATTTACAAAGCACCGTTATGGTTTTGCCTATCTCAATGTTTTTTCGGAAATCAGCCTGCTCTCAGTTTTATTCATTTTTATTTTGGAATATACCCATCAAACGGTAATACTGCAGTCTCCGGCAACCCTCACTTATTTTATTTTTATTGTTCTGTCCACCTTGCGGCTCGATGCGAAATTATCGGTGTTTACCGGGATTTTGGCTGCTTTCGAATTTATTGCCGTTTCAGTTTACTATTCAAGCCAATTTAGTGTTGTACCGGTTGACCATTTTCGCTCCGATTTAACAGGAATGCAATATCTGGGGCAGGGTGTAATCTTAATAATTTCGGGGATTGCAGCCGGTTTTGTAGCCAATTTAATTAAAAAGAAAATGATAATTTCCTGGGAAAACGTAAAGGAAAAAAATGAAATTATCGACCTGTTTGGACAGCAAATTTCACCACAGATTGCAACGAGTATCCTCGCGAAAAAGGATGAACTATCCGGCACCCGGAAAATGGTTTGCGTTATGTTTCTCGATATCCGCGATTTTACTCCTTTTGTTGAAAACCATACACCGGAAGAAGTTGTAACCTACCTGAACAAACTTTTTCATTTTATGATTGACATTGTACAAATGCACAACGGAGTAATCAACCAGTTTCTGGGCGATGGTTTTATGGCTACTTTTGGCGCTCCTGTGGCCAGCGGCAACATTTCGCAAAACGCGGTGATAGCTGCCCGGCAAATAATTGAAAAAGTAAAAAGCGAAAATGAAACAGGAAATATTCCAAAAACAAGGATAGGAATTGGTTTGCATTACGGACAGGCGGTAATTGGTAACATCGGCTCTTCATTACGTAAACAATATTCAATTACAGGTAGTGTTGTTATTATCGCGTCAAGAATCGAACAACTCAACAAAACTTACAACGCTCAGTTAACTATTTCGAAAGAGGTATTTGACCAGCTTGAGCCTGAAAAACAGGTAGTTTTTATACCTCAACAACCGGTAATGGTTAAAGGGTATAACCAAACACTTTCAATTTATATTTTGGACGAAGAGAGCATGAAAAATTTTAATTAAAACTAAGATGAAAACAAATGAAACAATTCTTAATGATGCAGGAGTATTTGTTACCAAACTTTTACAGGAGGAAACACCTAAGAAATATTCCTATCATACGCTGGAACATACAAAAGATGTTGTTGAAAAAGCCGTTTTAATTGGTGCCAGCGAAGGACTTACTGCTGAAGAAATGGATGTTTTACGCATTGCTGCCTGGTTTCACGATACGGGGTATGTAAAGACTTATCAGGGGCACGAAGCGGAAAGCGCCATAATAGCCGACAATTTTCTAACTCATCAAAATGTTGATCCTGAATTCAGGACAAAAGTTAGTGCGTGTATTTTAGCCACCACTTATCCTCAAAATGCAGTTTATCTAACCGATAAAGTTTTATGCGATGCAGACCTCATGCATTTGGGAGAGGAAAATTATTTCGAACTGGCCGCGAAATTATTTCAGGAACAAAAAAATGCAGGAATCCGCAAGGCTGAATTCGAAAAAGAGTCGGTAAAGTTATTCGAAGAACATTCCTTTTACACCGATTATTGCAAAAACACACTTGATGAAACAAAAGCCAAAAATTTGGAGCAATTAAAAGAAAGGATTAAAAAGCGGGAAGAAAAGGCGATTTACTCCAAAAAATATTCACGCGGCGTTGATTCCATGTTTAAACTCACCGCCCGGAACCAAATCAACCTGAGTCAGATTGCTGATAACAAATCGAATATTCTGATTTCGCTCAACGGGATAATAATTTCGATTGCTCTGGTTACACTGGTGAGTAAGTTTAAACAAGAGTCAACGATTATCATTCCCACCGTAATTTTCATTTTGTTTAGTTTGTCTACAATTGTGCTGGCCATACTTTCAACACGTCCATATATTTCAAAAAGAAAATTCACAAAAGACGATATTCAGCAGCAGAAAGTGAACTTGCTGTTTTTTGGAAATTTTTATCAAATGTCGCCTGAAGATTACGAAATGGCGATAAGTGAAATGATTGACAACAATCCGTATTTGTATTCCACACTCACAAAAGACCAGTATTCGCTCGGGAAAGTTTTGGCCAGAAAATACAAACTGCTTCACTGGGCTTACAACGTTTTTATGGTTGGTCTGATAATCACCGTTGCCGCATTTTTGTTTGTGTTTATTTAAATTGAACGAATTCATCTGATTAATTCCTTGGGTTAAATATTTTAGGAATGGGAAAAACAAGGTTAAAATATACTTTCATCTATTCCCTGTTAATTGGAATATTATTCTTTAGCAGCAATATTTATGCGCAACAGACTGATTGTTTCAGCATCCTTATTACCGGAAACACAAACGATGAACTTAACGACAGTTCGTTGCGGGCCGAATGGCAAAAACAATTGAACGAGTCAAACAACATTGCCTGTTTATTTACCGGAAATACCATCAATAGCAAAGGAAACCCACAATTGCCTGTTGATGGTACTGATTCGGAAATTCCAATTTTAATTGCTCCTGGAAAGGCTGAATGGTTGAATGGGACGGGTAACGGGAAAGAATTCCTCATTCAGTTAGAAACTGAATTATCAGAGAAATTCGAAATGCCGGTATATATTCCTGAAGCTGCCTGTCCGGGACCAAAAGAAATTATTTTGGATGAACATGTAGTAGTAATTTTACTCGATACATATTGGTGGGTACATAAATTCGACAGGCGTTTTAACAAATGCGGCATCGAATCTCAATCCGATGTTTTGTTGCAGATTGAAGATGCCATTCGCCGGAATTATTCGTCAAAACATGTTGTTTTAGCAGGTTCTCATTCATTAAAAAGTTTTGGGAATACAAGTGGTTATTTTTCACTAAAACAATGGTTGCTTGAAACTCCTAAAACTTTCTTCAGAAAATTGCCTGGTACAAATATCGACAACCAACATCCTGATTTCAGGGGATTTCGAAATGGTGTCCTTTCCATTCTTGAAAAATATCCTGATGTTTTATATGTTTCGGGCGGTGAAGCCAATTTGCAGTATTTTCAATATAAAAAGTCGCATTTTGTTATTTCCGGTGCGTGGGGAAAGCCGGAATATGTGAGAAAAAATCTTGCTGAATTTGGCGCCAGTCAAACCGGTTTTGCCCGGCTTGATTTTAACACCAACGGCGAATGTTCATTAACTTTTTCCAGTGGCACGGAGGTTCTTTTCAATAAAATAATTTACAATAAAACTTTGTCGGCTGAAAAACAAAGCACAGCCAAACACCTTTTGTTGCCCGACAGTGTAAGCAAAATTGCCAGCAGCCGGTACAAAATTTCGCAATCAAAGTACAAATGGCTGGGTGAGAATTACCGCGATGTGTGGGAAACACCGGTGAAATTTCCGGTTTTCGACATTGGGAGTAAAAATGGCGGGCTGAGAATTATAAAACGTGGTGGCGGGCAACAAACCTATTCGTTGCGGCTTGAAGATGCCAATGGTGCACAATATGTGCTTCGATCTGTCGATAAAAATGTGGATGGAGCCTTGCCAAAAGAGCTGCGAAATACTTTTGCGGTTGATATCGTACAAGACCAGATTTCAGCTTCAAACCCTTATGCAGCGCCTGTTGTGGCAAGGCTTGCCAATCAGTCCAGGGTTTTACACACAAACCCCGAAATATTTTATGTGCCAGATGACCCGCGTTTTGGTATTTACAGAAACGATGTAGCAAACCAACTTTTTCTTTTTGAAGAACGACCTGATAACGATTACCAGATGGATGAAAGTGCCGGAATTTCTGCAAAAATTATTTCAACCGAAGACCTTGTGGAGAAAATTACCAAAAACCATAATTATACCTTTGATAAAAATTCCGTGGTTCGTGCCCGTCTTTTCGATGTTCTCATCAATGACTGGGACCGCCACGATGACCAGTGGAGATGGGCTGGAATTGAGCAAAACGATAAAACAATTTATAAACCGATTCCCCGTGACCGCGATCAGGCTTTTTTCTTAAACGAAGGAATTTTGCCCTGGATAAGCGCACGAAAATGGTTGCTTCCAAAAATTCAGGGTTTCGACGAAATGACAGAAAACATGGACGGACAATCTTTTAACGCACGTTATTTCGACCGTACTTTTTTAACCAATTGCAGTTGGAGTGACTGGCTTTCCCAAATCGATACCTTAAAAATTCTGCTTGGCAATGGTAAAATTGATTCGGCAATGCTGGGCTTCCCACCTGAAGTTTATTCCATTTGCGGCCAGGAAACCGGACAGATTTTAATAAGCCGTCTGGATAACCTGGAAACTATGGCCCGTAAATTATACTTGTCGCTTACCAAAGAAGTAAACATTTTCGGAACCAATAAAAATGACTTTCTTGAAATTATTTACGGCAATGAAAATCTGCAAATTAGAGGGTATAAATTATTGAACAACGGAGAAAAAGGAGATTGTTTTTTTGACCGGAAATTTATTAATGACGAAACAAAAATAATCAACCTTTATGGATTGCAGGGAAACGACCGGTTTGAAAGGCACGGATTCAGTTCAGGCAACATCAAATTAAAAATTATTGGGGGCGAAGATAATGATGAAGTGGTCGGCTTTAATTTAAGTGTACAGGAAGGTGTTTCTCTTTATGACAAAAAAAGCACAACAGTTAGCAAAGGAACCCAGAGAAGAATAAAGAATAAATTTGATAAAGAACTATTAGAATACGACCGGGAAAATTTTGAATACGATATTGTGTATCCGGGAATTTATTCCGGTTTTAATCCTGATGATGGAATATATATTGGCGGAGGCCCCATTTTTACCAAATATTCGCGCTACCAAAAACGCAGGTACGAAATCCTGGGAAATTATGCACTGGCAACTCATTCTTATAACCTCCGGTTTAACGCTCGTAACAGTTACGTTCTTCGGCATTTCGACATTAATTTCAACGCGGGGTACAACTCAGGCGCTTATGCCGGAAATTATTTTGGAATGGGTAATGAGACCTCATGGAATTCAGATACAAACAACATCGATTTTTACCGTTTGCGGATGAGACGGAGTTTTGTCCAGTTGGATTTTTTAAAATGGATTGACAACAATCAAGTTCATAAAGCAGGCCCGGGAATCCGGTATTTGTTTGCTGATGCAGAGGCAACTCCCGACAGGTTTATATCTCTTCCCTCTAATAACCTTAGCGATAACGATTTGTTGGCACATTCCTATGCCGGTATTTATTTTAAATACACATTAAATACCGGTGTCGGGCAAAAAGAGAAAGCAGAAACTGAATTCGCCGGAAGTACCGCGTTTCCAACCCGTGGAACGCAGATAAAAACGCAGGCTGGTTATTTTGCCGGGCTTAATCAGCAAACCGATGATTTTTTTAAACTTTCGGGCGATTGGATTACCTACCTGAGTTTTTCGCAGAGGCCGAGGGTTGTTTATGCACTTCGGGCGGGTGGTGAAAAGCTTTTTGGCAATTATGCTTTTCACGAGGCAGCAAAACTTGGAAACAAAGAGAATTTAAGAGCTTACCGCGAAACCCGTTTCTATGGAGATGCAAGCCTTTATTTAAACGCTGAA
>Ga0208968_1001073_pt1 | contig 15343 bp, 27 predicted proteins | sample RifOxyA3_FD_184031 | JGI IMG/M metagenome (GOLD analysis project Ga0208968, IMG submission 184031) | Groundwater microbial communities from Rifle, Colorado - Rifle Oxygen_injection A3 (SPAdes) | ecosystem: Environmental > Aquatic > Deep subsurface > Groundwater | place: Rifle, Colorado, United...
CTGATTGCAGCGGGGACGAGAATGACCTGTCCCCCACGGGGTTGAGGTTGCTCAAGGACGTCGGGCGAAAAAGAGCTACTTGGCTTCTTCTTGGACGGGGGCGGGCGCCGGGGTTCCGAGTTTCGCGTCAACCAATTCAATATACGAAAGGGGTGCGTTGTCTCCGGCACGTCGGCCGATTTTCAACACGCGAGTGTAGCCACCCTCACGGGTGCGGTAGCGCTCCGCCAAACCATCGAAGAGCTTCCGAAGAACCTCATGGTCCTGAATCTCTCGGGCCACCAGACGTCGCGCGTGCAAATCGCCTCGCTTACCCAAAGTGATCAACCGCTCGGCAAAGGGCCTAAGGGCCTTGGCTTTGCCGCTGGTGGTCTCGATCCGTTCATGACGAAACAGCGCCGTCGCAAGATTGCGCATAAGCGCCTCCCGATGAGAGCTGTTTCGACCAAGTCTGTGATGTGCTTTTTGATGCCGCATGGGGACATTCCCCCTCTTGTTGTATCGCACCCTCTCGACCTTGCCGAGAGGCCTACGTTCTACGTTGATTGCCTACTTCTTGAGTTCCTTGGGCGGCCAGCTGTCCAGCTTCATACCCAATGTCAGACCCATCTCCGCGAGAAGCTCTTTGATTTCCTTGAGCGACTTGCGCCCGAAGTTCTTCGTCTTGAGCATCTCGGCCTCGGTCTTCTGCACCAAGTCGCCAATGTATTTAATATTCGCCGCCTGCAGACAGTTCTCGGCACGAACACTCAAATCGAGTTCGTCCACCGACCTAAGCAAATTCTCGTTGATATTGTCCTCTGCCGGCGTCTCCTCCGGAACTTCGAACTCTTCCTCTTCCTCAAAGTTGATGAAGACGGTGAGTTGTTCCTTGAGAATCTTGGCAGCAAGAGCCACTGCGTCGTCAGGAACCACGGAGCCATCGGTCCAGACCTCGATGGTCAGCTTGTCATAGTCAGTCACCTGGCCCACACGGGCGTTGGTAACGTTGTAGCTCACTTTCCGAATCGGCGAGAACAACGAGTCGATGGGAATCCACCCCACCGCCATGTTCGGTGCCTTGTTCTTGTCTGCTGGCACGTACCCACGACCACGACGCACCATAACTTCCATGGCCAAACGGCCGCCAGGAGCCAAGGTGCACACTTTGTGGTCTGGATTGAGAACCTCTACCGCTTCATCACCGATGAGGTCCTTGCCTGTAACGGCGAGCTCTTCATGTTCGGGGGCTTCAACGTCAATCTTGAGCACTCGCGGCTCGTTGGCGTGGGTCCTCACCAACACATCCTTGAGCGCAAGAATGATGTCGGTAACGTCCTCTGTCACGTCAGGAATCGCGGTGAACTCGTGCAGTGCGCCATCAATGCGCACGGCACAAATTGCTGCCCCTTGAAGGGAGTTCAACAGAACTCGCCGCAAGCTGTTGCCAAGGGTGATGCCGAATCCACGTTCGAGCGGTTCTGCAAAGAACTTCCCGTACATTGGAGTGAGGCTCTCACGGTCCACGAGTAGGTGTTTCGGGCGAATGAGATCACGCCAATTCCGATGCATGCTCTATCTCCTCGACAAACGCGTTCAATCCGCGCGTCCGGCTGTCACTTCGAGTAAAGCTCGACGATCAGCTGCTCTTGGACCGGGATGGTAATGTCTTCTCGGGTCGGTTGTGCTTTGACCGTGCCCGAGAACTTGTCACTGCCAAGCTCGAGCCAACCAGGCACACCACGCTTCTCAACGTTTTGACCGGCTTCCATCACGCGGCCGACTGTGCGTGTTTTTTCACTCACACCGACCGTCATGCCGGGCTTGACCAAAAACGAGGGGATGTCCACGCGATGGCCGTTGACCACGACATGGCCATGGCGCACCAACAGACGGCCTTCGTTCCGAGATGCCGCAAGACCCAACCGGTACACGACGTTGTCGAGACGGCACTCCAGGATATTCAAGAGTTCCTCGCCGGTAATGCCTTTGCGACGTGCCGCCTCTTTGTAGTAGTGGCGGAACTGCTTTTCCAAGACGCCATAGATGCGGCGTACTTTTTGTTTCTCGCGCAGCTGGATTCCGAACTCGGAAAACTTGTGACGACCCTGACCTGCCTGACCTGGCGGATAGGGTCGGCGCTCCATTGCGCATTTTTCGGTGTAGCACCGCTCTCCCTTGAGGAAGAGCTTCATGTTCTCGCGTCGGCACTGACGGCACCGCGCTTCTGTTGAACGTGCCATTGCTCGATGCTCCTCAGACCCGCCGCTTCTTCGGCGGACGGCACCCATTGTGAGGAATGGGGGTAATGTCGCGAATCATGGTGATGCGGAAGCCTGCAGCTTGCAGCGCGCGAACCGCTGCTTCTCGGCCACCGCCCGGCCCCTTTACGAGCACGCCAACGGAACGCATGCCGTGATCCATGGCTTTGTGTGCGGCATCCTGCGCAGCCACTTGCGCCGCGAACGGCGTAGACTTGCGGGAGCCACGAAAGCCTCTGGATCCGGATGAGCTCCATGAAACAACGTTGCCCTGTGGATCGGTGATCGTCACCAAAGTGTTGTTGAACGTCGCCTGAACATAGGCGAGCCCACTGGGAATATTCTTCTTGACTTTTTTTGTTTTCGTAGTCGCCATGTGCTCACCTAGCAGCCGACGGGCGTTTGATCAACCGGCGCGGTCCCTTGCGGGTCCGAGCATTGGTATGAGTGCGTTGCCCGCGTACCGGCAAGCCCTTGCGATGTCGCAGGCCACGGTAGCAACCGAGGTCCATGAGACGATTGATGTTCATCGAAACCTCGCGCCGCAAGTCACCTTCGACTTTGTAGCCACGCTCGATAATATCGCGCAGTTTTGCGACGTCGCCCTCAGTGAGGTTGTCGGTTCGCGTCGACTCATCAATACCTGCTTTTTCGACGATCTCTTCTGCAAGAGAATCGCCAATACCGAAGATATAGGTCAACGCAACGCGGACTCGCTTGTTGCGGGGCAGGTCTACACCACTAATACGTGCCATTGACTTACCTCATCCCTGCCGTTGCTTGTGGCGCGGATTTACACAAATCACGCGCACTTGACCGCGACGGCGAATGATCTTGCACTTGATGCAAATCTTGCGAACTGATGCTCTAACCTTCATCGCTAGCTCGCTCCCGAGTTACTGTCCGTCCAACCTTCTTCACGTCATCGACAAAAGGGGCTCAACCTTACAAACGCGTTCTCACGCGCTCTTGCCAACTGACATTCCGCAAAGTCTTTCGATACCTAACTCCGTCAAAAACAAATAAACCGTTCCCCCATGCCGCGGGTAAATCCCGGGAAAACGGAAAGCGCCTATTAGCACAGGGCAAAAACCCTTGGCAAGGTAAAAAATGCATTTGTTGTGACTAGTTTTGGCCTGCCCCAGGTGGCCCCGCAAGCCCGGCCCCGTGTGGACTTGCCGCGTCAGTTGCCTCGGGAATCAGCACCACTCGCTCTTGATTTTGTCTGCCGTCCCTTAGGAATCCGCTTTGTCCGTTCCATTCTTGTCAGTACGTGCCGACCGACACGTGTTTGGAACTGCTCAGGTAGGTACGCCTAGTCGCGGCAAGATGAAATATTGCAACGCGATCCAACCTCCAACCACTGCAATGATCGTCAAGAAATCTTGCATCAGCAGCAGCCCCCTCCCACTTGATTGACGCGGGTTACCTGAAACCACGCCCCCCAATCCTGCTTGAGATGATCGATCCTCACCCCATCCCCAGCGAGCACGTAGGACGCGTCTTTCTGGGCGACCAGCCATGTGATGCCGCCGACCTCGATCTCTTCATCACCGTCTTTTGGCTCATCCAGAGCCATGCCCAATTTGGGCCCGCCTCACCCAAAGCCGTCAATGAAGAGCCTCACACCACTTGCTTTCTGATTCGCCAATATTTTTTTGAGCGGCTCCACCGCCCGCTCGGTGATTTCGATCTTGGTCACGCCAGCCATTGTGATTGCCTCCTGATTGACACCAGCGGTCTAGTGGTATCGAGACACCAGAGAATCATTAGGATGCGCATTTTTATTGTTCCCGTCGAGCCTTTTGTGCCGAATTTCGTCGCTTTGCCAAAGTCCGATTGGGGCACGATGGGCCATTTCGCCCCAGCGGTTCCATCCTAGCCATGTCGTCCAACTCGGACCACGTCGCCCCACGGACCAGCAGAAGGTGGCGGCAACCCGCTGTTGCTGTCTCCGCTGCCATCGTGATACCGGACAACCAGACTCGATCAATGTTACTCACCACACCCTGATTGGTTCTGGGGAATGAACAGTTTGGGTTTGGGGTTATCCGGAGACACGATGACACACGGGTTGGACATGCAATGATTTGGCGCGCCGTTTTCATTAGCGCCGTCGGATTGTGCGCGGGGGCAGCCAGCCATGCGCTGCGCTTCGGCACGCTGTTTGTCCCGATGGAGCGCGCACAGACATGCGAAGTCGGCACAACTCCCCTCGAAATTATCCCAGACCTCGCCGCAGCCCTTTGCGCGCAGCCGGATGCGTTGATACTCGATGTCCGCTCCGCTGCTGAGTTCGCCGCTGGTCATGTGACCGCTGCCGTTCATCTACCCTGCAGCGCCGGCACCATCGAAAGAGATCTTTCAGATCGTTTGAGCTCGGCGTCTGTGGTTCTCGTCTATGGCGACGGTGACGCTGACGCCCGCAGGGTTGCAGAGTCATTGACGCAACAACAGCACTTCAACGTCCGTGTCATCGCCGGCGGTTACTCCGCCTGGGACGCAGCTGGCCAAGCTTGTTCATCCGGCCCATGCGAGCTCTGCGGAGAACATCAGCCATGAACGCCGTAACGTGGATACTCAAACTGCTGCTCGCCGGCACACTCGGATGGGCAGGCATCACCAAAATCGCCGCTCCATCCGAGTTCGCAACCGAAATCACCAACTACCAGTTCTTCCCGAGCGCAGCTCCCATTGCCGCATCCACCCTTCCGGGCCTCGAGATCGTCCTCGCCATCGCCCTCATTGTCTTTCGTCCCCGCAGTCCGTGGCTTGCCGGCACCGCTTTGGCGACCATCGGCGTGATGGCGCTGTTCACCATCGCCATCGCCCAAGTTCTCGCCCGCGACATCAACATCGACTGCGGCTGCTTCGGCGGTGGTTCCAGCCCCATCAACTGGATCACCCTCGCCCGTGACATCGGTCTGCTCGCAGCGTCTGTCGTGCTACTATTATTTAATAATACACACAGCGCCCCGCAGAGCGGCAGGCTCACGCTGCCGCGGTGATTCGTGGGGCTTCTTGCCGAACGCAACGCGAGCCTTAACTCGTCCCACACCCATGCCGCCCCTGGTCTTTGCTGCATGGGACAAAGCTCGTTTGGCCCGTCGCTCTCCCTATCAGGAGTTTTCTGGTTCACGAGGGGATGCGATGACCTGCTGACAACCAGGCCGGGTTTGGGAGGCCGTCACAGTCGACTGAGCACATATGGCTCACCCTCGGTGACGGCAACCGAATGTTCGAAGTGTGCCGAGAGCTTGCGATCTCGCGTGACTGCAGTCCAACCGTCGTCGAGGACCTCCACGGCGAAGGTGCCCTCGTTGATCATCGGCTCAATGGCGATGACAAGACCTGGCCGCATACGCGGCCGTGGACCATCGTAGTAGTTAGGGACCTGCGGTTCTTGGTGCATCTCAGTGCCAATCCCATGGCCGACAAACTCACGCACGACACTGAAGCCTGCGGCCTCAGCGGTCCGCTGAACGGCCTTTCCGATGTCACTGAGACGATGGTCAGGGGTACACACGTTGATGGCCGCTTCGAGGCACTGCTCTGTGACTTGCATCAATCGACTGGCGTTCTCAGAGACCGTGCCACACGCAACGGTGCGGGCGGAGTCGCCTACGTAGCCCTTATGGATGACGCCAAAGTCGAGGCCGATGATGTCACCCTCTTTGAGGATACCCTCTTTGTTGGGTATGCCATGAACGATCTCTTCGTTGATTGACGCACAAACCGTGGCCGGAAACCCGCGATAGCCCAAAAAAGCTGAAGTGACTCCGCGTTTCTTGATTTGCTCACGGGCGATTTGATCGAGATCCCAGGTGGAGACACCTGGCTTCACCGCCTCTGCCATCAACTCCAGAATCTCCGCTACGTGGATATTTGCCTCACGCATGATCTCGATCTCACGCCGAGATTTGAGAACGATGCCTTTGCCTTTGCTCACGGGGACGACCCAATTTGTTCAGCCGTTAATCGACGACGCCAAATTAGTCAGCTTGGCCAGCCAGGTCAACGCGCCGAGTATCAGCGGCGACCGCGAATCCGCGGTCCCTTGGAGCCTGCAAAGCCGTCATAGTGTCGAGTGATCAGATGGGACTCGATCTGGCGTACAGTGTCGAGGGCGACCCCCACAACGATGAGGATCGAAGTGCCCCCAAAGAAGTATGCCAAAGATTGCGGTGCATCAAACTTGTTGATGAGAATCGTCGGCATCACACACACCGCCGACAAATACAACGCCCCGCCAAACACAATGCGAGACAAGACGTGGTCAATGTATTCCGCAGTCTTCTTCCCCGGTCGGATCCCAGGAATATAACCGCCATACTTTTTCATGTTGTCAGCCACATCAACTGGATTGAACGTGACTGATGTGTAGAAGTAGCAGAAGAAGATGATGAGCAAGACGTAGGTGGTGTTGTAAAACCACGCGTCCATGCTGAAAAACTCGGTCAGCTTCTCAATGAAGTCCACCGGGGCAAATTGCCCGATGGTTGCCGGCAACATCAACAATGACGATGCGAAGATCGGCGGAATGACGCCTGATGGGTTGATCTTGAGTGGCAAGTGAGTCGACTGACCTGCGTAGGTTCGCTTGCCGACCAGACGTTTGGCATATTGAACGGGTATGCGCCTCTGGGCTTGCTCAAAAAAGATAATAACAGAGACAACAAAGAGCAGCATGGCAATCAAGACCAGAGCGTTCAGAGGCTCGATCATCTGGTTCTTGACGTAAGTGTACGTCTCCTTCACCGACTCGGGGAAGCGGGCCACAATACCCGCGAAGATCAACAGGGAGATGCCATTGCCAATACCACGCTCGGTGATCTGCTCACCCAACCACATGATGAACGTGGTACCGGCTACCAGAGTCAGGATCGTCGTGAAATAGAACATCGGACCGGAATTCGCGGGATCGACGACCTGAGTTCCAAACGGACCCGACTTGAGGAAGTTGGTGACACCAAATCCCTGAACCACCGACAACACGATGGTCCCATAGCGGGTATATTGGTTGATCTTGTTACGCCCCGACTCCCCTTCTTTCTGCAGCCGCTCCAAAGTGGGGATGACCACTGTGAGGAGCTGCATGATGATGGAGGAGGAAATGTAGGGCATGATCCCGAGCGCAAAGATACTGGCTTGTTCGAAAGCGCCGCCCGAGAACATGTTGAAAATACCGAACAGTGTTCCTGCAGCGCCGGCGAATGCCTTGCCCAGCGCTACGCGGTCGATGCCCGGCGTCGAAATGAAGATCCCCATGCGATACACGGCCAACAGCGCAGCCGTGAACAGAATTCGATTTCTGAGCTCTGGGATCTTACCAATGTTCCAGAATCCTGAAGCCACTTTATGGCCTCCCGCGAAATGACTGGTGGGGGACGCTACAGCTTCATCGATCCCGATGAAAGCCCAAAATTTGGATAGAACCTCTTCTCAGAAGCCCCAATCCACCTCACGCGTCAGGGTTTACTCGTTCGCCTCAGAGATCGACGCAGTTATAGGTTTCGGCCCAAGAGCCTTGCCCCCCACTGCCTCGATCTTCTTACGCGCGCCAGCAGTAAAATGGTCCGCCGTGATGATGAGCGCATGCTCGATCTCACCTCGACCGAGGATGCGGACACCGTCACATTTGTTGCCCGCAAGACCCACCTTGCGCAATGCTGTCAGGTCCACCTCGGAACCCGCAGCGAAACGCTGGGCAAGTGCGTCGAGATTCACCACGGCCCATTCTTTGGCGAAGATATTCACAAACCCACGTTTCGGCATCCGCCGAAACATTGGCATCTGACCACCTTCAAAACCACGCGATGGTTTACCCTTGCCAGAACGTTGTCCCTGACCACCCCGCCCACGGCCGGCGGTCTTGCCCCAACCTGAGCTCTCACCGCGCCCTACGCGGTGGTGATCACGATTGGCGCCCTGTGGGGCTTTGAGATCGTGAAGTCGCATTATCGTGCCCTCTTTGCTGCTGTTAGCTCTTTGCCTGCGCGCGCTCGCGCTGTCGACGTGATGGCGGCGGAGTCCCGTCATGCGGGGTGACGTCCACGAGATGCACCACTTTGTAGAGCATCCCCCTAATCTCGGGCGTGTCCTGCAAATATACGGTCCTGCCAAACTTCGACAACCCGAGACCCACCAAGGTTCTGCGTTGAGTCGCCATGCGGCCAACGCCACTACGCTTGAGCGTAACTTCAAAATGTTGAGTCATTGTTTCACCCTCGCAATTGGTCGACGTCGAGTCCGCGCATGCGCGCTGTGTCCTCGATCGCCCTCAATCGGGTCAAGCCATCAATGGTAGCCTTCACCACGTTGTGGGGGTTCGTGCTGCCGATACACTTGGTCAGGATGTTGTGGATGCCAGCGGACTCGACCACGGCACGCACCGCACCACCGGCGATAACCCCAGTACCTTCAGAAGCCGGCTTCAACAGAACCTCGCCGGAACCATAACGCCCCACAATCTCGTGGGGGATGGTGCCATTGATCAGCGGCACGCTGAGCATGTTCTTCTTGGCCTGCTCGAATCCCTTGCGAATGGCCTCGGGAACCTCGTTGGCCTTCCCAAGTCCCGCACCAACGCGACCATTGCCGTCCCCCGCAACGACCAGCGCGCTGAAGGAAAAACGACGACCGCCTTTGACGACCTTCGCCGTCCGATTCAAATTAACCAGGCGATCAATGACGTCCCCTTCACCTGGCTCATTGTGATTGTGGTTCATGGGCATGCTCGGCTCCTACACCTTGAGGCCTGCCTCGCGGGCAGCCTCAGCCACAGCCTTGACACGGCCATGGTACTTATATCCGTTACGATCAAACACCACGGTTTCAATACCAAGAGCCTTGCAGCGCTCGGCAATCGCAGCCCCCACGAGACTCGCGCGCTCAGTCTTTTTGCCACTGAGCCCTTCGCGTACCCCTTTGGCGACCGTCGACGCCGATGCCAGAGTCTTGCCACTGTCATCGTCGATAACTTGAGCATAAATGTGTTTCGCACTGCGAAAAACATTTAGCCTAGGACGAACGGCTGTACCGTTGACCTTCTTGCGAATTCTAACCTTACGGCGCGCACGACCCGAGGCGCCCTTTTTCACTAGGATTGGCATATCCTGCTCCTCTTACTTGGCACCGGCTTTGCCCACCTTGCGGCGGATTTGCTCTCCAAGGTACCGTACGCCCTTGCCTTTGTAGGGCTCGGGACCGCGGAAACCTCTGATTTGCGCTGCAACCTGACCTACAGCCTGCTTGTCGATCCCTTTGATGGTCACCAGCGTGTTCTTCTCGATCTCCGCTTTGACACCTTTGGGCAGCTTGAAATTGATCTGATGCGAATAGCCCAAGGAAAGAAGCACGCCGTCGCCTTTGGCTTCTGCCTTGTAGCCGACACCGTGAATCTCGAGCTTGCGCTCATAACCCTTGGTGACGCCCACGACCATGTTCGCCAAAAGAGCCCGTACCAAACCCTGGTAGCCACGGTTCTGTCGGTTCTTTGTGGGTGCACCAACGTTCGCGACCTTGTCGCTGACGTTCACAGTGACGCCCTCTGGCATATTCTCTTGGAGGTTGCCTAAAGGTCCAGTCACCTTGAGCAACTGGTCCACCACCTCGATTTTTACCTTGTTGGGTATTTCAACAGGTTTTCGTCCAATGCGAGACATCGTCGTTCTCCTACCAAACGGCGCAGAGCGCCTCACCGCCGACATGCGCCTTGCGGGCATCCCGATCCGTCATCAATCCCTTTGACGTGGTCATGATCAACACGCCCTGCCCATTACGGATCATGGGGATTTCTTCACTCCCATGATAACGACGCCGGCCAGGCCGGCTCAACCGCTGGATCCCAGTAATCACGGAATCGCGGCCATGGTCATAACGAAGCTTGACCTCGAGGACCCCCTGACTCTTGTCGCTAATCACACGGTAGTCGGTGATATAGCCCTCGCTCTTGAGAATGTCCGCAATTTCCTTCTTCAACTTCGAATGGGGAATGTCGACACGCTCCAGCCGCGCGCGGCAACCATTGCGAATTCGAGTTAACATGTCAGCAACAGGATCGCTGTACATCGTATTCTCCTGGGGACCGATACCCGTCGTCGGGTCATTGCCCCGTTGGGTCTTTCGACCTCATTCACTACAGACGAGATATCCTCGTCCGAGCCCTTACTACCAGCTACTCTTAACCACTCCGGGAATCTCCCCGTTGAGTGCGCGTTTCCTAAAACAAATGCGGCACATGCGGAATTTGCGAAGGAACGCCCGCGGCCGTCCACACAAGGGACAGCGGTTGTATCCACGCACCCCGAACTTGGGTTTGCGAGTTGCTTGGACCATCTTCGAAGTCTTTGCCATCTTCGTAATCCTCGTCTAGTTCCTGAACGGCATCCCCAAGTGTTTGAGGAGCGCCTTGCCCTCCTCGTCAGTCTTGGCCGTAGTCGTAAAGGTGACATTCAAACCCTTCACCTTGTCGACCTTGTCATAGTCAATCTCGGGGAAGATGATCTGCTCACGCAAACCCAATGAATAGTTGCCACGCCCATCAAACGCTTTACCGCTGATGCCCTTGAAGTCGCGGACCCTAGGCATCGCGACATTCACGAGCCTGTCGAGAAACTCCCACATCCACTCGCGGCGCAGCGTCACCCGACATCCAATCGCCACTCCAGCACGAAGCTTGAAGTTCGCAATCGATTTCTTCGCTCGCGTCACGACTGCTCTCTGTCCGGCGATCTGAGTGAGCTCGTCGGCAGCAGTCTTGATGATGTTAGGGTTAGTGACCGCTTCGCCAAGACCCATATTCAGAGTGATCTTGGTTATCCTGGGCACCTGCATTGGGCTCGAAAACGAGAAGTCCTTCTGCATCGCCGGCACGATCTCATCCCGGTATTTCTTCAATAGACGCGGCTGCTCGGTCGGCCTTGCTGGTCTACCGTCGGGCACCTTGAGCTTCTTCTCTTGCTTGCCCTTGCCCTTGTCTTTCTCTTGTGCTTTTTCCTTGGCCATCGCCAACTCCGTTATTCTGCGAGGGTCTCGCCGCTGCGCTTGGCAATCCGAACCTTACGACCGTCTTCCAGAGTCTTGAAACCAACCCGTGTCGGCTTGTTCGTCGAAGGATCGATGGGCAACACATTGGACATGTGAATGGTGCCAAACTTCTCGATGATTCCACCTTGTGGAACCTTTTGATCACGGCCCGGCTTGAGATGCCGTTTCACCGTCGCCACGCCCTCAATGCGAACACGGTTCTTGGCGACAAGCACCTCGAGAACCTTGCCAGTCGCACCCTTGTGGGCCCCTGAAATCACGGCGACCGCGTCGCCTTTGCGTATACGCCGCATCACAACACCTCCGGCGCCAATGAGACAATCTTCATGAAACGCTTACTACGCAACTCGCGAGCAACCGGTCCAAAAATACGGGTCCCGACCGGCTCATTCTGCGCAGACACCAACACCGCAGAGTTGTTGTCGAAGCGAATATAGCTTCCATCGGAACGCCTAATCTCTTTGGCGGTCCGCACAATGACGGCTCGCGCAACATCGCCCTTTTTGACTTTGGCGTTGGGAATGGCTTCACGGATCGAGACGATCACCACGTCGCCGACCGTGGCATAGCGCCGTCGCGACCCGCCGAGTACCTTGACACACATGATCTTCTTGGCGCCCGAATTATCCGCCACATCCAGAATTGACTGCATCTGAATCATCGATAGCTCCTCACGAACTGCCAGCCGGCCGGAAAAAGCCTACTGACAAACGCGTTGTCACACTACTGCGCGCCCGGAAATCTCTTTGACACGCCACCGTTTGTCTTTCGACATTGGACGGGTCTCTTCTAACACCACCTTGTCACCCACGTTGCACTCGTTTGCAGCATCGTGAGCCTTGTAGCGTTTCCGACGACGCACATATTTCATGTACTTCGGATGTTGAACCCGACGGCTGACTTCCACGACGACCGTCTTGTCCATCTTGTTCGAAACTACGACGCCGTGCCGCACACGCGCCGTCTTGTTTTCTGCTGTAGCGCTCATGCTTGCGTCTCCTTGGCTGCCACTTTGGACGTATCGCGCAAAACCGTCTCGAGACGAGCGATGTCACGCTTGAGAAGCTTGAGGGTGTGGGTCTCTCGAAGTTGCCCGAGCGCGTGCCTGAACCTCGCCTTTTGCAGCTCTTCCACCTTCGACCCGAGGAGTGACTTGAGCTCTGCCTCAGAACGCTCGCGCAACTCCTTCGTAACCACTGAATTCTCGTGTTCAGCCATCTCAGTCCTCGCGTTTGACGGGCCGGGTAGCCATCGGCAGTTTGTGAGCAGCTAGCCGAAATGCCTCTTTGGCAATCTCGTCCGAGACACCTTGCATCTCATAGAGCATGCGACCGGCTTTGATTGAACAAACCCAACCCTCCGGGGCACCTTTGCCTTTGCCCATGCGGGTTTCAGCAGGTTTGCTGGTGATGGGCTTATCAGGAAAAATGCGAATCCACACACGTCCACCACGTTTGATGTGCCGAGTCATCGCGATACGAGCAGCTTCCAGCTGCCGCTGCGTGATCCAACCCGGCTCAAGGGCCTGTAGTCCCCAATCGCCAAACGCCACAGTGCCGCCCCGAAGTGCTTGACCTCGAATGCGACCCTTCTGTGTTTTTCGCCACTTTACTTTTGCAGGCGCTAACATAGCTTGAACCTCTGCTCGGCTGCCTCAGGCTTCAGTGCCCGGCAATACCTCGCCCTTGAAGATCCAACATTTGACACCGATGAGGCCGTAAGTAGTACGTCCCTCGGCGAAACCATAGTCGATGTCCGCACGCAACGTATGTAGCGGCACACGACCATCGCGGTACGTCTCGTGGCGAGCCATCTCAGCACCACCGAGCCGACCACTGCAAGCAATACGAATGCCCTTGGCACCAAACTTAAGCGCCGTCTGCACCGCTTTTTTCATGGCCCGCCGGAAAGCCACGCGCCGCTCAAGTTGCATTGCGACGTTCTCGGCCACCAGTTGCGCGTCGGTCTCTGCCTTGCGAACTTCGTGAATATTCACAAAGATTTCGCTCTTGGATACCGTCTGCAGCTCTTTCTTCAACGTTTCGATACCGACGCCTTTTTTGCCGATGACGATACCTGGGCGCGGCGTATGAATGCTGAGCTTCACCTTGTTCGCGGCACGTTCGATCTCAACGCGACTCACACCTGCCGATTGCAGCTTCTTGCGCACAAAGTCTCGCAAGCGAATATCTTCGTGCAACCATGCCGCGTAGTTCTTTTCCTCGTACCACTTCGAGTCCCACGTACGAATGACGCCGAGCCTGAAGCCGATCGGGTGTGTTTTTTGTCCCATTAGCTCTTCTCTCCGAGGATGAAGGTCACGTGACTGGTTCGCTTGCGAATGCGCGTGGCGCGTCCCATGGCGCGCGGCAACCACCGCCGCCAGGTTGGGCCCTCATCCACATTCGCAGCCTTGACGTAGAGTTTGTCGAGATCCCCAACGCCAGCGTTGTCAGCATTGGCCACCGCAGAGCGCAGGAGCTTCACCAACGGCTTTGCAGCTCGTTTCTCGCTGAAGGTCAGCATATTCAACGCTTCTTCGACGGCATGACCGCGAATCATGTCCACAATCAAGCGCACCTTGCGGGGCGCCATTCGCAGAAAGCGCAAGGTCGCCTGCGGACCAACCGCACGGCGTTCTTCTCGTCTGCGCTCTGCTTTTTCTCGTTGCCTGGTCGACATCGTTATCTCCTCACAACAACCCCGTTACTTTTCTTTGGCCTTCTTCACGCCCGGATGGTTGTGAAATGTTCGCGTCGACGAAAACTCACCGAGTTTGTAGTCGACCATGTTCTCCGTAACGAACACCGGGATGAATTTCTTGCCATTGTGCACGGCAAAGGTATGACCCACCATGTCCGGCAGGATAGTCGAGCGCCGAGACCACGTCTTGATCGCTCGCTTCTGTCCCGTCTTGTTCATCTCCTCGACCTTCTTGAGGAGGTGCTTGTCAACAAAGGGTCCCTTTTTAATACTGCGTGGCATCGCCTATCCCTTCTTCTTCGACCGACGGGCCACGATATACTGGTTCGTCGACTTGTTCTTACGTGTCTTGGCACCGCGGGTCGGTTTGCCCCAGGGCGTCACCGGATTGCGGCCACCGCTCGTCCGGCCCTCACCGCCACCGTGGGGGTGGTCGACAGGGTTCATGACGACACCGCGATTGTGTGGCATGCGACCGAGCCACCGAGAACGACCGGCCTTGCCAATCTTCATGTTCTCCGACTCAATATTGCCAACTTGGCCAACGGTCGCCCTGCACGTTTCGAGGACCTTACGCAGCTCACCCGATGGCAGCCGCAAGAGGACATAACCTCCCTCACGGGCCATGAGCTGTGCACCGGTGCCTGCAGAACGCACCATTTGCGCGCCCTTCATCGGCTTGAGCTCGACGGCATGAACCTGGGTGCCCATGGGGATGAGGGAGAGCGGCAGACAGTTGCCGGGGCGAATGTCCGCATCATCAGACGAAACAACCACATCACCCTTCTTCAGGCCCAGCGGCGCAATGATGTACCGCTTCTCGCCGTCGCGATAGTGCAACAAGGCGATTCGCGATGTGCGGTTGGGATCGTATTCGATCGCCGCCACCTTGGCCGGCACTCCAAACTTGTCGCGTTTGAAGTCAACGATGCGATAGCGCCGCTTGTGACCGCCGCCTTTGAACCGCACTGCGATGCGACCGTAGTTATTCCGGCCGCCCTTATCCTTCAAGGGCGCAGTGAGACTCCGCTCTGGTTGCTTGCGTTTATCGCTGATGTCTGCAAAATCCGACACCGTCATCTTGCGACGAGTCGGGCTGGTTGGTTTGAATCCTCGGACGCCCATGGCTCACTCCGTAGCGAAGAAGTCGATCACATCGCCGTCGACCAGTTTGACGATCGCCTTCTTCCAGTTGGGACGTTTACCAACGCTCGAACCACGTCGCTTGAGCTTCCCGGGAATCGTCATCGTGTGCACTGACACGACCTTGACCCCGTAGACTGTCTCAACCGCATCGCGGATCTGATGTTTGTTGGCTGCGCACGCGACCTCAAAGATCACTTGATTGTGCC
>Ga0208968_1001074_pt1 | contig 15332 bp, 9 predicted proteins | sample RifOxyA3_FD_184031 | JGI IMG/M metagenome (GOLD analysis project Ga0208968, IMG submission 184031) | Groundwater microbial communities from Rifle, Colorado - Rifle Oxygen_injection A3 (SPAdes) | ecosystem: Environmental > Aquatic > Deep subsurface > Groundwater | place: Rifle, Colorado, United...
AGAAAAGAAAACGGACTGGCAACGTGCTACTTTCCCGCATTCAAGTATGCAGTATCATCGCCGCAGAGGCTCTTAACCGTCGTGTTCGGGATGGGAACGGGTGTTACTTCCTCGCCATGGTCACCAGTCCGAAAGGAATGGGCACAGGAACGTGTTGCAGTGAAGGTTAGTCCATGCCGTAGTGGCCGGGTTGATTGGATTAGTTGGTTTTTGCCGGGCCGTGTTTAGTCTCTTTTGGGAGATTGTTTCACGGTCCGGGAAAAAGGTGGTCAAGCCTCACGGCTGATTAGTACCGGTTAGCTGAAATCGTTACCGATCTTACACTTCCGGCCTATCTACCCGGTAGTCTTCCGGGAGCCTTAAGACGTCTTGCGACGTGGGAGACCTAGTCTTCAGGTAGGCTTGGCGCTTAGATGCTTTCAGCGCTTATCCTGTCGCGGCACAGCTACCCGGCACTGCCCCAAGGCGGGACAACCGGAACACCGGCGGCCGCTCATTCCTGGTCCTCTCGTACTAGGGAATGCTCCTGTCAAGTCTCCTGCGCCCACAGTGGATAAGGACCGAACTGTCTCACGACGTTCTGAACCCAGCTCGCGTACCGCTTTAATCGGCGAACAGCCGAACCCTTGGGACCTTCTTCAGCCCCAGGATGCGATGAGCCGACATCGAGGTGCCAAACCGCGCCGTCGCTATGGACGCTTGGGCGCGATCAGCCTGTTATCCCCGGAGTACCTTTTGTCCGATGAGCAACGGCGATTCCACATTCCACCGCTGGATCACTAGGTCCTGCTTTCGCAACTGCTCGACCCGTCGGTCTTGCAGTAAGGCTGGCTTATACCCTTGCGCTCTACGCACGATTGCCAACCGTGCTGAGCCAACCTTCGAACTCCTCCGTTACGCTTTGGGAGGAAACCGCCCCAGTCAAACTGACCCTCTGACACTGTTCCGGCGCCGGATATACGGCAACGGGTTAGACATCCAATCACCCAAGGGTGGTATTTCATATTGTGTCTCCACCCCGCCTAGCGGCGGGGCTTCGCCGACTCCCACCTATGCTACACAGAGGAGACCGGATGCCAATATCAGATTACAGTAAAGGTTCACAGGGTCTTTCCGTCCTACTGCGGGTATCCGGCGTTTTCACCGGAATCACAACTTCGCCGAGAACCACGTTGAGACAGCGCCCAGATCGTTACACGATTCGTGCAGGTCGGAACTTACCCGACAAGGAATTTCGCTACCTTAGGACCGTTATAGTTACGGCCGACATTCACCGGGGCTTCGCTTCACCGCTTCTACCGCTTGCGCAGCATGACGGCTCCGCTTGACCTTTCGGCATTGGTCACGTGTCACACCCTATACATCCTCTTCACGAGTTAGCAGAGTGCTGTGTTTTTGCTAAACAGTCGCCTGGGCCCCTACACTGCGACCTCCTGCCGCTCACACCGCGAGGGTGATCACCGCTGGAGGCACCCCTTCTTCCGAAGTTACGGGGCTAGTTTGCCGAGTTCCTTAACGTGGTTACTCTCGCGCACCTTAGGCTTCTCGCCTCATCCGCCTGTGTCGGTTTGCGGTACGGATCCCCTGTCGTCAACGCATAGAAGATTTTCTTGGCAGTGTGGCATCGGCCGATCCGCTTCGTCCAAAGGACTCCGCGTCCCGTCACGCCTCAGGCTTGTGTGGCCGGCGGATTTGCCTTTCCGGCCGCCCTACACGCTTGGACTGCCACAACCAATCGACAGCCAGCCTAGCCTCCTGCGTCTCTCCATAGCTCAGACAGGGAAGTACAGGAATATTAACCTGTTATCCATCAGCTACGCCTTTCGGCCTCGCCTTAGGGTCCGACTAACCCTGGGGGGACGAACCTGGCCCAGGAAACCTCGGATTTTCGGTGGAGAGGATTCTCACCTCTCTTTTCGCTACTCATGCCTGCATGATCACTTGTATGCTGTCGATCCTGCCTTCCGGCAGAACTTCGCCCTGCATACAACGCTCTCCTACCCCTTCCGCTTGCGCGGAAAGCCGCGGCATCGGTTTCGGACTTGAGTCCCGATTATTTTCGGCGCGGAATCACTCGGCCAGTGAGCTGTTACGCATTCTTTAAATGATGGCTGCCTCTAAGCCAACATCCTGGCTGTCTATGCGACTCCACATCCTTTAATCCACTTAGCCCGAATTAGGGACCTTAGCCGACGGTCTGGGCTGTTTCCCTTTCGACTGCGAAGCTTATCCCCCGCAGTCTGACTCCCGCGACAAAACCGAACGGTATTCGGAGTTTGACTGTTGTTGGTATCCCGGTAAGGACCCGCGAACAATCAGTGCTCTACCCCCGCCGGTCGTTTAACGCGAGGCTAGCCCTAAAGCTATTTCGGAGAGAACCAGCTATCACCCGGTTTGATTGGCCTTTCACCCCTATCCACAGGTCATCCAAGAATTTTTCAACATTCACTGGTTCGGACCTCCGCTCCGTGTTACCGGAGGTTCATCCTGCCCATGGATAGATCACCGGGCTTCGGGTCTGCTCCCTGCAACTAAACGCGCTATTCACACTCGCTTTCGCTTCGGCTCCGCTCCTTAACGAGCTTAACCTTGCTGCAGAGCGCAACTCGCAGGCTCATTATGCAAAAGGCATGCGGTATGACCCACAGTTTGAAAGCACATGATTTCAGGTTCTATTTCACTCCTCTAGCAGAGGTTCTTTTCGCCTTTCCCTCACGGTACTGGTTCACTATCGGTCACCGACGAGTATTTAGCCTTGGAGGGTGGTCCCCCCGGATTCAGACGGAGTTTCACGTGTTCCGCCTTACTTGGGATACCCGCGGACAGCCGGTTGGTTTTCGCGTACGGGACTTTCACCCTGTATCGTGCAGCATTCCTGAAGCTTCCGCTAACCACCAGCGCATCCGTGTGCGGGTCCCGCAACCCCCCGGCCTCTTGCGAAGCCGAGGTTTGGGCTTTTCCGCCTTCGCTCGCCACTACTGACGGAATCTCGTTTGATTTCTCTTCCACCAGGTACTGAGATGTTTCACTTCCCTGGGTGTCGCTCCGTGCACCTATGAATTCAGTGCACAGTACCCGCCTTGTGACGGGTGGGTTGCCCCATTCGGAGATCCCCGGATCAAAGCTCGCGTGCAGCTCCCCGAGGCTTATCGCAGCTTGCCACGTCCTTCATCGCCTGTCGGTGCCAAGGCATCCATCATGTGCTCTATGTAGCTTGACCACCAGAAATCCATACCTGTCCACAAACGGCACAGACTTCCCATCAACACATCGCCGGACAAGCCGCGCACACCCAGCCGATATACGACTAAGCATGCCGCTCGCCCGGCACCACGTTCCTGTGCAGTTGTCAAAGAGCTGAGGACATTTCCAGAGTGCAGGATGCTCTCTGAATTCTGAATCGTGCCGTGTGCCGCGTCGTAAGTGTCGGGCGTGAGCCTTTCACTTCTGATCTTGCCCTGTTTTGAGGCAGGACATGACTCCTTAGAAAGGAGGTGATCCAGCCGCAGGTTCCCCTACGGCTACCTTGTTACGACTTCATCCCAGTCACTGGGCACACCTTAGGCACCTCCGTCCCTTGCGGGTTCGGTCAATGACTTCGGGTGCAGCCAGCTTCCATGATGTGACGGGCGGTGTGTACAAGGCCCGGGAACGTATTCAAGGCGCCGTTGCTGATACGCCTTTACTAGCGATTCCGGCTTCATGAAGTCGAGTTGCAGACTTCAATCTGAACTGGGGGCGGTTTTGGGGATTTGCTCCACCTCGCGGTATTGCGTCCCTCTGGACCGCCCATTGTAGCACGTGTGCAGCCCTGGGCGTAAGGGCCATACTGACTTGACGTCATCCGCGCCTTCCTCCCGCTTGACACGGGCAGTTTCGCCAGAGTCCTCAGCATTACCTGTTAGCAACTGACGACACGGGTTGCGCTCGTTGCCGGACTTAACCGAACATCTCACGACACGAGCTGACGACAGCCATGCAGCACCTGTATACCCGTCCCGAAGGAAGGACCATCTTTCAACAGTCCGTCAGGTATATGTCAAGCCCAGGTAAGGTTCTTCGCGTTGCCTCGAATTGAGCCACATGCTCCACCGCTTGTGCGGGCCCCCGTCAATTCCTTTGAGTTTTAACCTTGCGGTCGTAGTCCCCAGGCGGCGCACTTAACGCGTTAGCTTGGACACGGGCGGGATCAGAATCCGCCCACATCGAGTGCGCACCGTTTACAGCGTGGACTACCAGGGTATCTAATCCTGTTTGCTCCCCACGCTTTCGTCCCTGAGGGTCAGTTGCACGCCAGTGAGCCGCCTTCGCCATCGGTGTTCTTCCTGATATCTACGCATTCCACCGCTACACCAGGAATTCCGCTCACCCCTCGTGCACTCTAGTTCACCAGTATCCAATGCCGTTCCACAGTTGAGCTGTGGTATTTCACATCAGACTTGGCAAACCCCCTGCGGACCCTTTACGCCCAGTAAATCCGAATAACGCTCGCACCCTACGTATTACCGCGGCTGCTGGCACGTAGTTAGCCGGTGCTTCCTCTCCCGGTACCGTCACATTCTTCGTCCCGGGTGACAGAGGTTTACGACCCGAAGGCCTTCATCCCTCACGCGGCATCGCTCGGTCAGGCTTTCGCCCATTGCCGAAGATTCTCGACTGCAGCCTCCCGTAGGAGTCTGGGCAGTGTCTCAGTCCCAGTGTGGCTGACCATCCTCTCAGACCAGCTACCGGTCACAGCCTTGGTAGGCCGTTACCCTACCAACTAGCTAATCGGACGCGAGCCCATCCCCGGGCGACTTTCGCCTTTAGTCCGCCCGCCATGCAGCGGGCAACCACATTCGGTATTAATCCCAGTTTCCCGGGCCTATTCCGAACTCGGGGGCAAGTTGCTCACGTGTTCCTCACCCTTTCGCCACTGATCCGCGGAGCAAGCTCCACTTCACCGTTCGACTTGCATGCCTAATCCATGCCGCCAGCGTTCATTCTGAGCCAGGATCAAACTCTCCAAAGCAAAAGCATCTTTCCGACACCCGAAGGCGCCGGACGTCATGCCCCTTACTTGTGGAGACTACTTAAACTTGGGTACCACGGACACCACCGGTTTTATCCGGCAGCACCCACAGTACCTTCGACCGCAGGCACACAGCACGATTCAGTTTTCAAAGAGCCTTACATCTCTGCCCGCCGGCACCGTACCCGAGAGCACGGTTACCTCGGCAGATCTATACTTTACATCCAACTCGCGTCCTGTGCAAGGGGTAAAAAGCCCCCTCCGGGATTTTTTTCCAGAGATCCGGCATCCCGGACAATCATTACACAGGACAATTACTGACAAGAGCAACTAACGGATACTTTAGCCGTTCCATACGACACCGTCAAGCGAGTCACCCGTGTATATTGTGTTCACCCGCTACGTTGACGGGGTGCCAGCTCCTGCCGAAGAGCAAGAGGGCGGCAACCACGCAATTGGCGGAAGCAGGAGAAATGCCATGGCTTTCTGTGACGTGCACTGGTTCAGCGCAACGCTCCGTAAGCAGGTGGCGACGTACGTGATCCTGCCCGACGAAGGGTCACCGCCCTTCCCGTGCTTTTACCTTCTGCACGGTCTCTCCGACGACCATACCATCTGGCATCGGCGGACCCGCATCGAATGGTACGTTCGCGGGTTGCCCCTGATGGTTGTCATGCCGGACGGCTTCCGGAGCTTCTACACCAATCACGATCAGGGGCCAGCCTATGGCGACTACATCTCACTGGACCTCCCGGCGTTCGTAGAACGGAATTTTCCGGCCATCCCGGGACGGGAGGGACGGTGCATTGGCGGTCTCTCAATGGGCGGGTACGGCGCGCTCCGTACCGCCCTGGCGCATCCCGACCGGTACGTCTCCGCCACCAGCCATTCGGGGGCGGTTCTGTTTGGGCACAAGACCTATCGGCGAGACACGTTTGACGTGAGAGAAATGCAGACGATCTTCGGCGACCAGCCACGGGGCAGCGCTCACGATGTGGTGGCCTTGGGGCGGCGCGCCAAAGCGTCGGGACAGATACCGGCGCTGCGGTTCGACTGCGGCACCGAAGATTTTCTCATTGAGGACAATCGAGCGCTGCACAGAAAACTGACCCGGGCAGGGGTTCCGCACGAATACGAAGAATTCCCGGGGCAGCACTCCTGGGATTTCTGGGACCTGCATGTGCAGCAAGCGCTCCGCTTCCACGGCCGAGCACTGGGAATAAAAGCCGGCGGCTGAGACTGGGCCCTTCCTACTCGGGCGCGATGCGTGTCACACCTGCTTGGCGGGCTTACGGTGGTCGAGAACCACCACCAGGCACGCCGTCCCTTCCGGCTGGCTCCCAGACGGATCATCGGCCTCGAAGCCTGAACTGAAGGCGTGCGCATGCAGGCGAACCGGGGTCGTCACTCCGCTCGGCCCTGCGAGGGGAAGTTCCGTCTCCCAATGCCCGCCCGTCTGGGCAAGTGTCCGCAACTTCCCGATCACCTGCCCATCCGAGAGTTGGGAGAAAGGCTTCAATGTCTCGAGGGGACGGGCAACGACCTCTGCCGTTCCGCCGCCCTGAAGCTCGGCGAAGTGCGAACTGGCCCTCAGCACGTTGAGCCCTGCGTCCAGAACGACCACGGGGCAGGGAATGACGCCGAAGGCGACTTCGAGGAGGCGGTGAAAGGCCGTCGTTTCGCGCTCCAACTGCCGGCAACGACTGACGTCGTGCAACGAAGCCAGATAGGCCTCCGTACCCTTCCACTCAATTGGAACGACCCGGAGTTCGGCAACCAAGGCCGTGCCGTCCTCATGCATCACGTCGACTTCCGTCGCCTCACTCTCCACGATCGGCACACCGAGCGACCGCCCGAGCATCTGGTCCGCCGGGCAACCCAGCAGTTTGGCCGCCGCAGGGTTGGCGAACTGCACCATTCCCTCCTTGTCCACCACAAGAACAGCGTCAGCATTCCTCTCAATGAGAGTCCGGAACTGGGCCTCGCTCGCACCCAGGAGGAAGAGCGACTCCTCCAGCTGGGCTGCGGTGCGGTGTCGTTCGATGGCATAGCGGACGGCTTGCCGCATGAGCGACTGGAGTTGGGGGCTGCCGCCACGCTGCCATTTCACCAGGTAGTCCTGGGCCCCTTCCTTGACAGCACGGACGGCTAGATCCTCATCCTCTGCGCCTGCCAAGACGATGACCGGAACACCGGGCGCACGGATGCGGATCTGCTTCAGAGCCTCCAATCCCGGGCAGTCGGGCAGCTCAAGATCCAGCAGAACCACCGAGAACGTCTGCTTTGCCAGGCATTCCAACGCCTGCGAAAGCTTGCCGACCTGCTCCACGTGGCAGACGAACCCCGGGCGACACTTGAGGGCCTGGTCCATGAGCCCTGCGTATCCCTTGGCATGCAGGACCAGCAGTACCGCGGCGGGCTCGCCATCAGTCTGGTTCGGGTTCATTGCTCGTTCCCCCGGCCTCGCCTTCCCATCTGTCGCGGATGACTCCATTGCATCGCAACCCCGGACGCTACGGCCTCATCCCCAGGCCGGCCAAGACTCTCTCCGGGTCACGGAAGTTGCCCACAACCTTGCGGACCGGCGGCGGGTTCGACTTCACGAGTGTGGGAGTCGCGAACACGTCATATTCCCTGGCCTGTTCCGGTTCCTTCAGCACGTCCACAATGACCAGCGAATACCGTCCAGCCATCGTCGCCTCAAGCAAAGCGGAAAGATCTCGCATGGCGTCCCTGGACCTCTGCGTCTGGCCCGCCACATAGAGCCTGAGCTGAAACACCGTCCCTTGGGTTGCCGGTGGTTGGCGGGTGCCGTCTGCCGCAGCGGCAGGCTGCTCCTGCGGCCGGAGACGACCATCGGCCCCAGCACCGGAACCGGCCAGGATATTGCCCGCCAGAAGCCGGATCTGGCTGCTCTCCACCGGTTTCTGCAGCAATTCAAAGACGATCCCCGCTTGCTCCGCGGCCTCCAACCCGTCCAGAAACGCTTGATGGAACGCGGTGACGATATAGACCGGCACGGCCGGAGACAGAGCACGGATGGCCCGCAGCGTCGCAAGCCCATCCAGCCCCGGCATCCTCAAGTCCAGAAAGACCAGATCGTAAGGTCGGGCCCGAAACATTTCGATGCCCTTCTCCCCGGACTCCGCAACGTCCACGGGGCACCCGGTCTTCTGCAAGGCGAGCACGAACGACTTGCGCACCGCCTCCTCGTCATCAATCACCAGAATGCGTCCGTTGACCGTACCCATGTGGACGTTCCTCCGGCGTGCGTCTCCAGTGTCTGGCCCTACCCTCCTCACCCATGAGGGCCCCGGACTCGGCTGTACAAAACCTACCTGGCGCGACTGCTTTCCACGGGAAGCTGAACGACTAGGGTCGTTCCCTCGCCGGGCGTGCTGTGGACCGTGAGCGTGCCGCCGTGCGCCTCGACGATCGTGCGGCTGGTGCTCAAGCCCATCCCCTTGCCGGCAGATGCCGTCGGCGTGGCGGCGAAAAACGGGTCCAGGATCCTTGCCAAGACCTCCGGGGCCATACCCGGGCCGTTGTCCTCAATGCTCACACACAACGTGCCTCCCTGGCGCAGCATTCGCACGGTAATCTCGCGCACCGTCGCAGTCCCCTCCTGCACCGAATCCAGTGCCTGGTTCAGAAGGTGGAAGAAGACCCACTGCATCTGGTGGGGCCGGAGCGGAATTCTCGGCAACCCAATGGCCACCTCGCGGATAACCTCGACCCGCAGCTTGGAGATACGGTAGGCCAGAAGCTTCAAGACCCGATCCACAAGGTCGTCGCAACCGACCTCCTGAAAAGATTCTGTGGCCTGCACGTCCATGCGCGCGAAAGTCAGCAGATTGGCGACCGTCTCAATGCAGCGCCGGGTCGCCTTCTCAATGTCTTCCAGGACAGCGTAACGGCCGTCGTCCTCCTCGGTACAATCCAGGCAGTGCTGGGTGAAGTTCAGGATGCCCATCAGCGGATTGTTGAGTTCGTGAGCCACGCCCGCAGTCATGGTTCCCACCGCCGTCATTCGCTCGGCCTCGATGAGCTGCGATTGCGATTTCCGTTGCTCCTCCAGCAGACGGGCCAAGGCACGCTCTGCGTGCTTGCGTTCCGTAATGTCGTGAATGCTGACGAGAACCGCTGGTTCACCTTCCCACTGCGTGGCAACCGCGCTCAGTTCCCCCACCCCGCAGCGGCCATCACCTCGGGCAATCTCCACTTCCAGCGGCTGGGCGGCGTCCGCCACAGAGCGCAGCAGTTCGTCGCGTTCGGCAGTTCCGCGGTTCACCAGCAGGACACGCGCGGCAGCGTTGAGGAACTTCACCTCACCCTTGGAGTCGAGCACCACAGTCCCGTCCATGCTGCGCTCCACGATGTTGTGGAACCCGACCCGGCTCAGGTCCAGTGCGTTCTCCGCACGTCTTCGTTCCGCGACCTCGGCCTCCAGGGCCGCGTTGGCCGCTTGAAGCCGTCTGAGGAGGCTGCGGTTGCTGAGCTCGGCGTGCAGAGTGTTCCAAGCGCGCCGGACCGTGCGCACCAGCTCCTCGGGGCCAAACGGTTTCTCGAGAAAATCGTAGGCGCCGGACTTCAGGGCTTCGACAGCCGTGTCCTTGCTGCCGTATCCTGTCATGATGAGGCCGACAATCCAGGGCTGAATGTTCTTCGCCGCCTGGATCAGCCGCGTCCCATGCATCTCCGGCATCATCTGGTCTGTGAGCAAGACATGGAACGTCTGCTGCTCAAGGATGCGAAGGGCCTCGCTGGCGGACTGGACAGCTCGGAGCGGAAACACCGGCTTCAGGATCGTCGAGACCAGCGCGACGACCGCCTCATCGTCGTCGACGATCAGGACGCAAGGCTTGTCCGGCACATCCGCAGGCCAGGAAGGTTGCGGGGTACCGGATGCAGGTTTGGCGTCTTCCCGCTCCATGGCCTTGGCTCTCTCTTTCTTCCGCCGAGACAGAGTGATCATTCCCGCCGACGCGATCCTGCGGCGGGCAGTTCAGCCAACGAGAAACCGGCAAAAGTCCGACGGCTTGATAAAGGCATTGCAGCAGGACTCCACACTACGCCGCAATCCCTGATCCGACGTCACGAGCCAAATCGCGTCGACCGACGGCTGCATCGCGGTGATTCTTCCTAGAATGTAGACGTCCGCGTTCTGAGATTCCTGTTTTTGCGCGGCAAAAACTTCGGTGACGCCATCCAATGTCTCGCGGACACTCAGCGGCCCGGCACCGTCAAACACGACCTCCACACCACGAAACATGACCGCCCGGCGCCGACAGAGCCGGACCATCTCTTCCCGAGCTTTCGCCAACCCGTGCTGCTCCGCCATGGCCGCCAGCCGCGGCTCGCCAAGGATCGTGTTGTACCCGTCGACGACGAGCCACACGCTCGCCGGCACCTGGCGCCGCTCCAGAGCCCCGGCAACGTCCCAAATCTCCCGCCCTTGCGGTTCCCCGCGGGACGCTCCCCCGCCTTGCCCCCGTCCCAACTCAGGGGCGCACGGCCTGGCCCGGGCCAGGACCTTGTGCCGCTCGGAGGCGGCCCGCTGCAGTCGCTCAAGCCCTGCAGCCCCCAGCAACTCCCCGACCAAAGGCACCTCCAGCAAGGCCACGACGCGGTCCAATTCAGCACCCCAATCAGCCTGGAAATGGGCCCCTTTAACTCGCGCCAGCAGCGCATTGCCCAAGTCCCCCTCCGACGCCGCCTCCCGAACCGCGTCCGGAAGAAGTGCCTGCAGGCTGTCCCGGCGCTGACGCAAGTCGGCTAGCAGCCGGTGCAGTTCGGGCAGGACAACCACCGACTCTTCGACGCACTGCAGAAGGCGTTTCTCCCCATTCTGCAGTGTCGCGAGCTCCGCACGCAGGGCGCTCAGCGCCCCGTATTTCTCGTTCAGCCGCCGATGCTGCTCCAGCATCGGTTCGACCCGGTCCTGCACACGGTCAACCTGCGCTGCAGCCAGCGCTTCCCGAATGTGCACGACCTCCTCGGATAGCCCGAGAACCCGGCACTGAAAACCCTCGGCGCCGGCCCGCACCCGTTCATCCGTCTGGGCCAATTGCCGTTCCAGTTCCCGGTGCACCGCGTGGAGCTGGGAGCGCAAGTCACGGTTCTCGGCTTGAAGCTTCTTCCGCTCCTCTGTCCAGCGGGCTGCGGCTTCCTGCGCACTCGTCCGCTCCCGGGCGAGGCGCTCGCGAGCGGCCGCAAGTTGGTCATCCAGAACACGAACCCGGCGCTCGGTCGCCACAACCCCGCCAGCGCGCTCCGGCGTGTCTGTGGGAACCACTCTCGGCGTAGCCAGCAACTCGGCGAGGAACTGAAGCCCCCCACCTATCCGCGAGGCCGGGCTGGCCGCCGGAGGCCGATCCCAAAATCGCGTCAGTCTCAGAAACCGCCGTCCCCGTGCCGCCACCGCCGGACGCGCATCCACAACCAGGGCGACGACAACGTCCTGCCGACGGCTGACGCGAACCAGGTCGCGCCAATGACTGAGGAGCCATTTCTCCTCAAACATCGCGAGCGTCTTGCACCAGGCCCGCCACGGCCCAGGGCACTCGAGCAACCCACTCAGCAGTTCCGGACTGCGCAGCAATTCGCTGCGCACGCGATTCCGAACCGCCGGTTTCCCCGCATTCCGAACGTTAACCTGGAAACCCTTGAAAAACAGCCCTTGCCCTACCTCCCGCGACACGAGGAAATCGAAAAGAGTCTGGTCGTCCAGCGCTGCAGCCAGCCAAGACGCCGCTTCCCTGCTCAGGACCACTCCCTCCGCCATGAAGCCGTCTCCCTTGCGGACACGTTCCTACGGCAGAACGTTGCATGCTAATTTTGGCGAGACTTTGATTGTTTTGTCGTGCGTTGTCGTGTTGCTTTTGGCCGTCTTCAACCACCGTTGAGCCCGCTTCACTTCCGGGACCTTGAAGAGGGCAAGGGGCGTAGCCATATGGCCCCCGCACCCGCCGTGTCACAGCTTCAAGCCGCTCAGGAGGTCGCCGAGGCTGCCCAACCCCTGCCCAGACGAATCTTTGAGGTCCTGCACTTCCAAGGTCTCGGCCTCCTTGGCCAAGGTCTCGGGTAGCGTCAAAGAAACTCGTCTGCCCTGAATCTCCTTGACCACAACGTCGATGCTGCTCCCGGGCTTGAACATGTCAAACAGGGCCCGACGTGGATTCGAGGATCCTTTCAACTCGACCTGACTGACGTGCAGCAGGCCGCTGTCCCCATTCGGCAGGCGGACAAAGACCCCGAAATCCCGCACCCCGTCCACCACCCCGGTCAGGGTCTTGCCTTCCACCACGGCTTCAACCTGTGGCTGGGCAGGGCTCCCGACCGTTCCGGACGTCGTCTCCACCTCGGCCGGCTCGGAAGTACCCTCCATCGAAAGGGAGATCCGCCGCCGCTCCGCATCCACGGACTCGATCGCCACGTCGACACGGTCGCCGATCTTCACGACGTCCTGCGGGTGATTGATCCGTCGCCCCGCCCCCAAACGCGAAATGTGGACCAGTCCCTCAACTCCAGGTTCTAACTGCACAAAAGCCCCAAACGGCGCCAGTTGCGTCACGGTGCCCGTATGCCGCGCCCCGACCGCGTAAACGTCCCCCGATGTGACCTTGGACCACGGGTCGGACTGGGCCTGCTTCAGGCTGAGGGTGATCTTGTTCTCGTCCCAGTTCAGGCCCCGCACCATCACCGTCACAGCCTCGCCCTCGGACACGATTTCTTCTGGCTTCACTCCCCGGGCCCACGACAGCTCGCTCAGCGGGATCAGTCCTTCGATACCCCCGATGTCGACGAACGCCCCGAACGGCATCAGCTTGACCACGGTTCCCGGGAGAACCTGCCCAACTTGAAGTTCCGCCTTCAGCTTCTCACGCAACTGAATCCTTTCGCGCTCCAGAAGTTTGCGACGGCTCACCACCAGGTTGCGTCCGTCATCGTCATACTCGGTAATGACAAACGAGTACCTCTGTCCAATGTGTACGGCCGCGTCCTTCCGGTACAGGTCGATCTGGGAGTACGGACAGAAGGCCGTCTGATTGCCAATCTTTACCTCGAACCCGCCCTTCCGCTCCACTTCGACACGCCCCTCCACCGGCATCGACGACTCGAGGGCGTCCTGGAACGAGGCACCCTCGGCGTGGCCGGTCATCTTGGTGGTCAGTCGCACCTCATCGTCTCGTGTCCCGACGCAGAACGCCTCGACCGTGTCCCCCACCTTCACCTTGAGTTCCCCGTCGCCGTCCAGCAACTCGTTCCGGTCAATGACGCCGTCACCACGTCCCCCGTAGTCAACAAAGACAGACTGACGCCCGAGGGCGGAAACCACACCACGGACTTTGTCTCCCGCACGGACTTCGGTCTTCAGACGGCCAAAACTGGCCTTCAGGAGGGCACCGAAATCACCATCACCGCTCTGTGTCACCGGCATGGGAAATCCTTTCTGCAACGCTCTGATCTGCACCCAAGGGCCGCCGTCTGACCCCACTCACGTCCAGCGCCTGAGGTTTGAGGCCCTGAAGGTGCACGACTCGTTCAGCACTCAGCAAATGTATCCGCGGACCCGGCGTTGGACAACAGCACCCGCAAACCCGGCCTCGCGTATTCAGACTGCCGCGGCGCCGCCCCCTGCGTCCGCCACGTTCAAGCGGGCCCCATCGCGGGCGAAAACACCGCAAAGGCCAGACCGACGCCGGGCCCGGCGCCACAGCCTTCAACCTGCCGGCATGGCTCTGACAACCTCTGTCGCGTCTGCCTCGGCCGTGACCTCCAAGCTTCCGCAGGCCGCGGGCCAAAGCCAGGCCGTCCCCCGCTGGGCACGGGACTCCACCCCGGACGCATTCCGCAGGCGCACGGCACCACTCAGCACCAACAACAAGGAGACGGTGTCACGTCCGGAGTACCGCCACGCCGCGCCCGCCTCCTGCCGCCAGATCTCGACCCTGAACTCGGGCGTCGGCACCTCATAGATACGTTCACCATGTGCCCCGACACGACCGCGACGGACGAGAGGGGGGACGTCGTCATACGTGAGCATCTCCAACAAGACCTCGCGGTCAATGAACTTCGGCGTCAGACCCGCGCGGACCACGTTGTCGGAGTTCGCCATGCACTCAACGATCGTACCGCACAGGTAGGCGTGGGGTTCACCGGCGCCAAGGAAAACGGCCTCGCCCGGGGCGATGTTCAGCAGATTCAGAAAGTAGGCCGCGATGCAGCCACGGTCGCCTGGGAAGCGGTGCACCAAGTGCAGGCAAAGCTGGTCCGCTGGAAAGCCTGAGCCTTCCGCCGCAGGAGTCTGGGTGAGTTTCTGCAGCACCCCCGCCACCTCCGCGTCCGGCGCCGTGAGCAACCGACTCCAAAGCCGGCGCAACCGTGCCGCTGGGACATGCCCTGCAGCCATCCCCAAGTCGGTGCCGAAGAACTCCCGCAAGGCTGCACGCCGGACCACATCCGCACGGATCTGCTCCCACGGCCGGAATCCGCACAGGGCCCGGAACGGCGTCAAGGCAATGGCGATCTCAGGCTTGTGGTTCGCGTCCGGGTAGTTCTTCGGGTCGCGCCGGTGCAGCCGTTCGGCCAGTGCCTGGTCCGGATGGGCCTGGATGGACAGGGGCTCATGGCAATCCAGGACCTTCAGCAGAAACGGCAGCGTCGAGAGACCGCGCCGGAAAAGCCGACGCCCCAGAATCTCCTCCGGAAAGGCCGCGATCTCGTCGCTGAGGGGCCGAACCCCGGTCCCATGCACCACCTGCGCTGACAAACTGGGATGTGCACCGACCCACAGTTCCGCATACGGCCGGTGCCCGGGCTCACGCTCACCCAGCAAGTCAGCGATGAACGGGGGTTGTCCGTCGTGGCCTCGCCCGCCCCACGCGTAATGCTGAACCCCGCACCGCAGTTCGATCGGTCGATCCCAACTCATCCGCCCACAGACTCCCCAACATAGTCAACACTCAGGCAAAACCTCATTAAGATAGGGAAGACACCGGGCAAAAGCAATCCCCGCCGGACGCAAAGAGTCACAGCGGCTGCCGGGCGGTGCTTGCCGGATGACCGCCGAGGTGTTGCTCCTCCATGCTGCGTCAGTCGCGGGTGGGAAACGCACTGCAACGGGCATCCGCGTCATCCCGCCCGTCGGGCGGGATGAGGGAGCGGTCTCTGGGAGGCCGCTTGTTCACACGCGCGGCTCGGACAAAAGCGGCACCCGCCACTGACGCACCACGCGCCTCCCCCAGGGCTGTTTCAAGATTCGTGACCGTCGCGGGCCGCGAGTACCCCCGGCGTGTCCCCACGCCGGGGGGGGCGGCCT
>Ga0208968_1001075_pt1 | contig 15330 bp, 21 predicted proteins | sample RifOxyA3_FD_184031 | JGI IMG/M metagenome (GOLD analysis project Ga0208968, IMG submission 184031) | Groundwater microbial communities from Rifle, Colorado - Rifle Oxygen_injection A3 (SPAdes) | ecosystem: Environmental > Aquatic > Deep subsurface > Groundwater | place: Rifle, Colorado, United...
ACTCTACTTCGCTAATATTATTTTTTCTGGCCATAGCACACCTCCGTGGCCAGAATATATCATAGTGTCAACTTGAATGCAAATTGGAATAAGTTCTACAATCTGGATGCCGTCATTTCAGTGGGGTACAGGGTAAATTCAAAAAAAGGAACCCGGTTCCGGATGTGGGCGACCCAACGGCTGAAAGAGTACCTCGTCAAGGGATACAGCATAAATCAACACCGCTTTGAACAGAATGCCGGCGAACTTCAGCAGGCCATCGCCCTGATTCAAAAAGCGGCACTCTCTCCCTCCATGGCATCAGATATGGGGCGGGGGCTGGTGGATATTCTCAGCCGCTATACCCGGACCTTTCTCTGGTTGCAGCAGTATGACGAGGGCTTGCTTGAAGAACCGGAAGGGCAATCCGGCGGCAGATTGGCGACACCAGAATGGTTGCCTGTTTTCTGAAAACGGGATACCGGTAATCAATGATACGGGTCTGGCGGCATTGACACTCCTGGTCGCTGAATCAGACCCGAAACAAAAAGACACGCTGATCAAATTGATAATGAATTTGTTACGAGGAGGCCGATAAAATGTACAAAAAAATATTCCTGCTCATTGTCCTGGGGCTTATCCTGGGTCATTCTACAGCCATGGCCGACGGCTCTGATAAGGTGAGAACCGCTGTTGCTTCGGCTGAAAAATGGGCCGCACTTCTGGATGAAGGGAGATATATCGAAAGCTGGAAGGAATCGTCTGAATATTTTAAGCAGGCTGTCACACAGGACCAGTGGGAACAAGCAGTTCAGGCCGTCCGGAAACCTCTCGGCAAACTGGCTTCAAGAAAGCTGAAAAGTGCCTCATACACAACATCTCTGCCGGGCGCACCCGATGGGGAATATGTTGTAGTTGAATTCAGCACCACCTTTGAGAATAAGGCATCAGGGATCGAGACGGTTACACCGAAGATGGACAAAGACGGCATTTGGCGAGTGTCCGGATACTATATAAAATAAGGTCCCGCCGGCCAATACGCCGGGCGGATGTCACTAGGCCTTTGGGACAACAATAATGACTTAGGAGGACGCATGAAAACCATTCACATTTTTATCATCGTATCGCTCATGATCTCTGGTGCTGTTTCTTTGATTTCTGCCGCCGGCCCGTCGGATGAGATGGCCAGAAACGCCTATAAACAGATTCTGTCGGAGGCCGACAAGAACAAGGACGGCAAACTCTCTCTGGAGGAGTGCAAAGCAATGTTCAAGGACGCCACCAAGGGGGAGAAGGACTGCGGCTTCTGGGATGCCGACCATGACGGCATGATTACGGAAGATGAGTATGCAGCCCAGGCCATGAGCTTTCAAAAAAAGAAATAAGGACCTCACAGATCCCCCTGGAAGCTGAATTTATCAAATCATCATTTGGCTACCCAAGGGTCCGCATGGCCGCATAGCACCAGTTGATTTTATTTACGGGGTGGAAAAGACTGCCAGGGTGCCCTTATTGTCATCCTGACTGGAGGAAAGACTCAGGCCCAGCTTATCCTTCTGCGCGCTGATCATCCCGGCCTTGCCCATGTCCAGGAGCTGAGTCTGCCATCCTTTCTCCTTCAGTTCGGCATCATATTCCTTCAGGGCATCCCCCCGGATATCGGCAAAGAAGATATTGAATGACTGCGTATCCCCTTCCCGGGTTTTGGTCACATGCTCTATCCTGCCCGCAGTGAACTGCGGCACATCTTTACCCATGACCCCTTTGAGCACATTCTCCGTGATTTTCTCTGCTTTGCGCTCCTCGGGTTTCTGATCGCAACCGCCCAGCATCATCGTAAGCCTGATTTATGAGGAAACAGAGGTTTTTAGAGCCTTTCGACCTGGATCTTAAAAAACCAGGGTCAAAGATCGGCAAAAACACCCGGGCAATTGCATTTGGCAACAAAAGAGAAAAGGCCGATGCAAAATTGAGTGTTTTTTATCATGATCTATAAAATAAAGGGTTATCGATCATGACATCAAAAAAATGCTATTGGCAGCAGGACGATTGGCCCGATTTTTCCTATGACCGGATAAATATAGACCCCCTGGAAACTGAATTTATCAAAGTATCGGGCATTTCTATCGGTGTTATGCGGCACCTTTCCAAAGAGGACCTGGATGAATTCAGAATTGAAATGATCTGCAGCGAAGCACTGAAAACTTCTGAAATAGAAGGTGCGTTTTTAGACAGAGCCTCCAATCCTCCATCTGTAAGGAATTCGGCCTGAGGGAAAATACCGCACAGGCAAAGAGGATATGCGGGTAGTGTCCGGACGGATTGACAAACCCAAAATTCATTTCATTGCTCCGCCTGCCTCTGAAATTCCAAGGGAAATGGATCTGTTTATCCGTTGGTTCAATAAAACAGCTCCGGGCGGCAAGGCACCGTTGCCGCCACTGACCAGGGCGGGCGCGGCACATTTATATTTTGTCACCATTCACCCTTTTGAAGACGGAAACGGCCGTATCGCAAGGGCCTTAGCCGAAAAGGCCCTTGCCCAGGACCTGGGGCGGGTTGATTTCCTGATTGCCAAGGCAAAATTTTTTAATGCCCATGGGACCCTTCTGAATTCAAGACAGAAAAAAGCGGTATTACGGCTTTTCAGAGAAGGGGGCTTTTCCGGTGGGTTCAGTGCTAAAAATTACATGTCCATTGCCAAAACGCCGTCGGCAACGGCAACAAGGGGTTTAAAAGATCTGGTGGATAAAGGAATTCTGACAAAAACCGGTAACCTCAAAAGCACCCGTTATGACCTTAATCTTGCACCTTTTTATCCAGCGGTATCCATTGGAGAAGAGGAGAGAAACTAAACAAACAAAATGCTGGCGGACAAGCCGCAGGTTTTGAGCCATTGTGCCCATTCGTAAACCCAAATTTCTTGACATTTGTAGCCTTATGGATACAATATTGCCATGGCAAAAGGTGGTCATCTTGTTAGCCGGTGGCGATAAACAAACCCAGGCCAAGGATATTAAAACCGCTTTGCGTCTGTTACGAAATTTATAGGAGTCCGTCATGGCAAACACTAAAACGTCCAGGTACGATGTTTCCGAACATCTCCGCACCCCGGAAGAAATGGCAGCCTATCTTGAGGCCTGCCTTGAAGAGGCGAATGGTGACGCCGCGTTTATAGCCAAGGCGTTGGGGGATATTGCGCGGGCAAAGGGCATGTCACAAGTGGCGCGTGAAGCCGGGCTGTCACGTGAAAGTCTTTACAAAGCACTCTCGGGTGAAAGGGCTCCGGGTTTTGACACAATACTGAAAGTAATCGGTGCTCTCGGGCTGAAATTACACGCAGAAGCTCGATGATCCGGTTGTATTTTGAAAATTTGAAACAGGCTTGACATAAGCACCGGCGCTTTATAAGCTGTGTTCCCGTTGGTTGAACCGCTAAACATAAGGACATCCATCTGCCTGTATTATCAGAGGATTTCATAAGAGATGAGGTTGCCGATTCCAGGCTCATTTTTCAAAGAGGAAATACGATTACAGGCCCTGAACGACAGGGAGAAAAGGGCTGGGGACCTGCAAGCATATCCGGTTTCCTGTCTCGGCCCTGAAAAAAGAACCGGGATTTGAAAAAAAATGCGCCCGGGAAAAAGATTGATCTCTCAGACGGTCAGGACAGGATGGTGAAGATTGACCGGAAAACCAGCGAAGTTACCATGAAATTCAAGCTGCCGAAATTTATTTGACAAATTCCTTGATTTGCCTTATTCATGGTTCATATAAAGATCATAAAATTATCTTATGATCCATATAAGAGCCAAAGGAAGAATAATGCCAAAGACCATCACACGCACCTACTCCCGCTATAGCCGGGATGCGGTGGCCCTGCTCGGCGCACTGATCCGGGAAGCCCGCAATGAGCGCAAGCTGACGGCCCAGGAATTGGCTGACCGGGCCGGAATTTCCAGGGGATTGCTGCAACGCATTGAAAAAGGCAATCTCAAATGTGAAATCGGGGCTGTGTTCGAAACGGCTGCCATTGCCGGTATCAAGCTGTTTGAAGCCGATGAGGGCGCTTTGGCAAAACACCTGCGTCAAGCCAGGGAAAAACTGGCGCTCCTGCCGAAATCCGTTCGCAGGACGTCAAAAGCGGTGAACGATGATTTTTAGAGGAGAGAAAGAAGCCTTTGTCTGGATATGGCTGCCGGGCGAAACCGAGCCTGTTGTTGCCGGCCGGCTTGAAGCGGATAGGGGCAATATCCTGTTCAACTATGGTAAAAGCTACCTGGACCGCACCAAAGACAGCAACCCCGCAATTGCCCTTTACGACCCCGAATTGCCGCTGCGTGCCGGAAGGCTGCCCTTGCCGGAGGGCTTGACCATGCCCGGCTGTATTAGGGATGCCTCGCCCGATGCCTGGGGGCGGCGGGTCATCATGAACAGGAAATCAGGGCTCAAAGGCCCTGGCCTTGATACTGCCGAACTGGATGAATTGACCTATCTGCTGGAATCCGGCTCGGACCGGATCGGGGCCCTCGATTTTCAGCGGTCTCCCACAGAATATGTGCCGCGCACCGCCAATCATGCCGGCATGGAAGAGCTGATGGAATCTGCCGAGCGAGTCGAAAAAGGGGTCCCCCTCAGCCCGGAGCTGGATCAGGCCTTGTTTCACGGCACCTCCATCGGCGGGGCACGTCCTAAGGCCTTGATCCGGGACAGCCATAAAAAATACGTGGCTAAATTTTCATCCGGAACCGATCTGTACAATATCGTTAAAGCCGAATTCATTGCCATGCGGCTGGCTGAACGGGCCGGATTGAATGTTGCCCCGGTCAAACTGAAAAAAGCCGCCAACAAAGACATCCTCTTGATCGAACGCTTTGACCGTGAGCCAAAGGGCGAGGGGTGGACGCGGAAGGCCATGGTCTCGGCTCTGACCCTTCTGGGCTTGGATGACATGATGGCGCGGTATGCCTCCTATGAAACCCTGTCCGAAATCATCCGCCACCGGTTTACCGATCCGAAGCAGACGCTGAAAGAGCTTTTCTCCAGACTCGTCTTTAATATTCTCTGCGGCAATACCGACGATCATGCCCGGAACCATGCAGCGTTTTGGGACGGAAAAACCCTGACCCTGACGCCTGCCTATGACATTTGTCCGCAAGGCCGCACAGGCAATGTGGCTTCTCAGGCCATGCTCATATCCGGCAATAATAATTTAAGCCGGCTCGGAACCTGCCTTGAGACGGCGCACAATTTCCTTCTTTCCGGAGAGGAGGCCAGGGAAATATTCGGCGCCCTGACTGCCACCATTGAACGGCATTGGAACCCTGTATGTGAAGAAGCCGGGCTGACGGAGGTGGATAAGAACCTGCTCTGGCGGCGGCAGTTTCTAAACCCCTATTCGCTTGAACAATAAATATAAAGGAAATCATATGAACACGATCACCATAGTCCAGGGCGATATCACCCAGGCCCCGGTGGATGCCATCGTCAATGCGGCCAATAGCCGGATGCTGGGCGGCGGCGGGGTGGATGGGGCCATTCACCGGGCCGCCGGTCCGGCCTTGCTGGAGGCCTGTAAAAAAGTCCCTGAAAAAAACGGGGTGAGGTGCCCTGCCGGGGAAGCCAGGATCACCGGGGCCGGAAACCTGAGGGCAAAATACGTGATCCATACGGTGGGACCCAAATACGGCATTGACAAAGACCCTGAAATCCTCCTGGCCTCAGCCTTTCGCAGCAGTTTGGACCTTGCCCTCGCCCACGGCTGTCAATCCGTTGCCTTTCCTGCAATTTCCTGCGGGGTCTATCATTACCCGCCCGAGGAAGCAGCCGGGATTTCCGTTTCAGTCTGCCAGGGGCCGGAATATGCCGCCCTGGACATTTATTTCTACCTGTTCAGCGACAGGATGGCGGCCATCTGGACGGCGGCCCTGGAAAAGGCGGAGCCACTGCTCTGAGCGTTTTGCCAGGGCCAGGCCCGGCATATCCTTAACTGCCGGCAGGATCTTTCGCCGTTTAACACGCATCAGAGCACCTGTCTTTGATGTAATGCATATTTTGCCCTGCTGCCTCACCGAAAGCCCCTCACCGGCCCCCAATATGCGATCCCCGCTTCCGGGCCAGGTGGCCCACAGGCTTCCCCGGATACAACTGATCTCATAGTCCCCCCGTCCAAGGGAAACCATTCCGCTTTCCCCAACGCGGATGCTCATCTCCTCAACTCCCTTCCCGAACATAAATCCTCCTTTGCTTTGTATCACCCGGTCCATGGACCGTGAATGTTATGGAGAATAGACCCCACCGGCTATGTTTTAAAGCGGCAGTTCCAGGCTTTATACGGATGGCAGAGGGGTCTGGACGGTTTACTGTGTCCTTTATTTTTGCGGAAACTGGGTCTTTCTTTTTTTCCCGGTGGGGGGTATAAGTCCTTTATAAAAGGGATGGACCATGAAAATCACAAGATATGAACAGGTAGCTGAAAAAATTCTCGGCCTGATTGAGAACGGTGTGCTGAAGGAGGGGGACAGGATACCCTCCATGCGGCAGCTTGCCGCCGACCTGGGTGTCAGCGTCAATACCGTGAAAGAGGCCTACTGGACCCTGGAAAAAAACAACCACATCGAGGCGGTGCCCCAGTCCGGCTTCTATGTAAAAAAAAGAGCAAGGGAACACGAGTCCGCACCCCTTGACCCCTCCCAGATGGACCCGCAGCAGGTGGGGCTCTGCAAGATCTACGGGGCCTTTCAGTATTCCGGCAAATACTCTCCCGAACTGAACCTTGGGGTGTCCAATCTCCACCCCGATTTCTGGCCCCTTGAAAAGCTGGGAAAATACATGCAGGAGGCGCTCCGCTACCACGACCTGGATTCCTTCAGCTATATCATGTCCCCGGGGTATCCGGAACTGCGCAACCAAATCGCCCGGCTGGGGCTTTCCGGCGGCATGGACCTGAACCCAGAGGAGATCATCATCACCAACGGCTGCCACGAGGCCATCTTCCTGACCCTTATGACCGTGTGCAAACCCGGGGACACGGTTGTTTACGAGAGCCCCATCTATTTCAGCTCACTGCTGCTGCTCCAGCGCCTGAATCTGAAACTCATCGAGATACCGTCCTCGGTAAAGGAAGGCATGAGCCTGGATACGCTTAAATTTGTCCTGGACAATCACCCGGTCAAGGCTGTGTTTACCATCCCGAATTTCAACAACCCCCTGGGATTTGTCATGCCCGATGAGAAGAAAAGGGAAATGGTAAACCTTCTTGAAACATACAAGGTCACCTTGATCGAGGATGACATATACGGCGACCTGTATTACGAGACAAGGCCGGCGACATGCAAGAGCTATGATACTTCGGGTAACGTCATTCTCTGTTCATCCATCACAAAAACAGTGGCTCCCGGACTCCGCATCGGCTGGGTGGTGCCGGGGGGTGCGTATTATGACGAGATTACAAAACTCAAGACGCTGCTGAACATATCAACGGCGGGAATCAACCAGATTGCGGCGGCCCGGTTCCTGAAAGAAGGAGGGTATGACCGGCACATGAGAAACCTCCGTCTGTCCCTGAAATCACAGGTCATTGAGGTGAGAAACTGCATACTGGAAAACTTCCCGGAAGGCACCTCCGTAAACGAACCTGCCGGGGGCTCCCTCCTCTGGGTGACGCTCCCGGAAGGGGTTGACGCCCTCACGATCTATCACGAGGCCCTGAAAAAGAACATCCTCATCGCACCGGGATGCCTCTTCTCGGTCAAGCAGAGATATGCCAACTGCATGAGGATCAACGCGGGGCACTGGAACGAGAAGATAAGAAAAGCCATCGTATATCTTGGCAAACTTTGCTGGGAAGACAGGCCCGGAATCAATGCACCCCCGGCGGACGACCCATACACCAAGGCCGCCGCCGCAGGATAGGAACTTCCCTATTTTTTCAAGAACGGGTCCGGGGGACATGAGCCTCCGGAACAGGAGCAGCCGCTGCTGCAATCACAGGATTTTTTGCCCTTCCAGATCTCCACGAACCGTTTCACCATAAAACCAACGGCAAGGGCCACAATGATGCCGACAATGATGGTATCCATGATACACCTCCTTATTTCTTCAGGCCGGCACAAGACTGCCCACCTGGTAAAAAACCGTGGACACGAGCAAGGCAAGGCCGGTATTAAAAACGACGGAAAAAGCAGCCCATTTCCATGACCCGGTCTCCTTGGCAATACAGACCACGGTCACAAAACAGGGCGCATAAAAAATGGTGAACAGAATCAGGCTGAAGGCGGTTAAGGGCCCCCAGCCATCGGCGCTTTGCAGCCTTTCGGACAGGGAACCGGTTTCCTCGGGGCCCACTTCCCCAAGGGAATAGGCCGTCCCCAGGGTGGACACCACCACTTCTTTGGCGGCAAACCCGCCCACAAGGGCGATATTGGTCCGCCAGTCAAAGCCTGCAAACCGGGTAATGCTTTCAAGAGCCGTCCCCATGCGGCCGGCGACCGAATTTTGTAAGGCTTCCCCGGCCTGGTCGGCATCCACCTGTAACAGCTTCTCCTTTACCGCGGTCATGGCATCTGTCAGCTTTTCATCCTCCAGGGTCATGATCTCATCCACGGCCTCCCGGGGCAGGCCCGATACAATGAGGCTTCTTTGATCGCCAAATGCCTTGGTTTGGTTCTCATCCAGGCCGGGAAAGGTCATCATGGCCCAGAGGATTATAGAAATTAAAAGAATGACCGTGCCCGCCTTTTTGACGTATTGGATGATCCGTTCAAAGGTATGGATCAAAAGCCCTTTCAGGGTGGGCAGCCGGTAAGGCGGCAGCTCCATGACAAAGGGGGTGGATTCCCCCCGGATCAGGGTGGATCTCAGGAGCCATGCCACCAGAAGTGCTCCCGTCCATGAAATCAGGGTGATCAGGAGCATGACCTGGGCCTGGCTTTCGGCAAAAAAAGCCGCCGTCAGCAGGGCGAATACCGGCAGTTTTGCCCCGCAGTTCATAAAGGGAACCGTTAAAAGCGTTGCCAGGCGTTCCTTGGGGGATTTCAGGGTCCGGGCCGCCATGACGCCGGGAACCGCACACCCCCCGGCGATGCCGCCGGACACGACAAAGGCCATGACGGAAGAGCCGTGAAGGCCGAACATCCTGAATATCCGGTCCAGCATAAAGGACATGCGGGCCAGATACCCGGTGTCTTCCAGAAAGGCAATTCCGAAAAACATGAACATGATCAGGGGCACAAAACCCAGGACCCCGCCCACGCCGTCAATGATCCCGGATACCACTAGGGATTTCACCATTCCATCGGGCAGGGCCTGGTCGGCCATGGCCGATACCCAGCCGAAAAATCCTTCCAGCCAGGCCACCGGGGCCTCGCTCAGGGTAAAGGTAAACTGGTAAAGGCCCATGAGCATGGCCACCATGATGACGGGGCCCAGGAACCGGTTGGTGACGATCCTGTCGATCTTATCGGAAACCTGGATCCGGTTTTCATCCTGAAAAAACCGGATCACGCCCTGTTTTAATACGGAATGGACATATCCGTAGCGGTGATCGGCAATAATGCCCTCGGGATGGGTATCCAGAGTATGGGCGATATGGATCTTCACCCGTTGAACAATAGTGTCGAGTTTCATGGCCGTGGTCTTGTCCTGTTTATAACCCCTATCAATAATCTGCTGATCATTTTCCAGGTATTTGAGAGCTGTCCACCGCGGATCATACTGAGGCGTTAAAAATTCCGCCGGCCGGATCAGGGCTTCCAACTCATCAAGGGCTGCATTCAGATCCCGGCCGTAGGAAATTCTCAGGGGCTCCGGCCGTTGGCCCACGTTTTCGGCGACGGCCGCCATAAGGGCTTTTTTTCCCTTTCCATCCCTGGCCACAATGGGGACCACAGGCAGTTTCAACAGGGAGGAAAGTTTTGGGATATCAATCTCAATCCCCCTTTTCTTGGCCACATCCATCATGTTCAGGGCAATACAGACCGGCAACCCCATTTCCATGAACTGGACCGACAGATAGAGATTTCTTTCCAGGTTGGAGGCATCCACGATATTGATGATCATGGAAGGCTTTTCATCCACCAGAAAATCCCTGGCCACCACCTCTTCCAGGGAATAGGCCGTAAGGGAATAGGTTCCCGGCAGATCCACGATTTCAAACCGGCCCGTATCGCTTTTACAGGTTCCCTGCTTTTTTTCGACGGTGACGCCGGGATAATTGCCCACATGCTGCCTTCCCCCGGTCAGCTCGTTAAAAAGAGTGGTCTTCCCGGAATTGGGATTTCCTGCCAATACAACGGTTGCATTCATTTATGACACCTCCACGTCGATATGGTCTGCTTCATTGTTCCGAAGCGTTAATGTAAATCCCATGATCCTCAGCGACACCGGATCATAAAGCGGCGCCCTGCCCTGGACCGTGATTTCCTTACCCGGGATCAGGCCCATGTCCCTGATTCTCCTGCCCAGTTCGCTGTCGGCATTAACCCTTTGGATAATGCCCTTTTGCCCTATTTTCATCTGTCTTAAATTAATCCTCTCCACTCTTTCTATCTCCACTTTATTTTCTATAAAACATTAAGTGTTGTTAAAATCATAATGTTTTATATAGCTAACTTTTATTCATGTCAATTAAAAACTAATGGGTTTGTATAAAATAAATTATTTGACTTACTTAGTATTCAATTATAGATTAAGGCTTGTATTATAATGAAGGAGGAAACCCCATGACGGAAAACGATCACCTCTCGGAAAGCCTGGAAGATTATCTTGAAACCATTCTTGAGCTTCAGACCACAAAGACCGTGGCCAGGTCCAAGGACATTGCCGATAAAATGGACATCAAACGCGGGTCTGTCACGGGAATGTTAAAAAAACTGGCCGATAGCCGGCTCATCAATTATGAACCCTACGGATATGTGACCCTGACTCCTGAAGGCAAAAAAATCGCCCAGGATGTCGAGCAGCGGCATATTTTTTTAAAGGATTTTTTCCACCGGATCCTCGGGGTAGATGAAGAAACCGCAGAAAGAACCGGCTGCCAGATGGAACATGCCATGAATAAAGAGACCTTTAAAAAATTCAGGGAATTTGTCGCCAAGGTGGACTCCTGTCCCCACCGGTGCCAATGACAGGCGCACCGGGTTATTGAGGACGGTCCTCTTCAACAGGCCTTCCGATACAGGCCTACAAGACGGGGTCCAAGGTCCAGACCGCTGTGGCCGTCAGGCCCGTGTGGGTCCGCTGGATACGGCCGTTTTCAGCAATGGATTCAAGATAGGGCCGGATGACGGCTTCAAGGTCGGCTTCCGGTCGGTTGCCGACTTTTCTGAAAAAAGCCGTCTGGCTTTTCAGTTCTTCTTCCACACTCACATTCTGCTCCCATTCCACCCGATCAAAGGTGAGGTCTGGAAAAAGCCCCATGGAAAATAAAAGATTGATCTTGAACAGGATGCTCTGGGGCGCGTCCTCCAGAACGGTTCCCATGATTTTTTCCCAGAGGACGGCCAGAACCGGGTGGTTTCGTTTGGCTGCCCAGCCCCGGACGGCACAGCCTTTTTTAGACGTCTCCATCATTTTAAAAAAGGATGCGGAACCGGCCACGCCCGGCGACATAAAGGCAATGACCAGGTCAAATTTTTTCTTCCACCCTTTTTGGCCGATATCCAAGGCGTGCCAGTCTTCACACAGGAGGGTGAGGTTTTCCTTAATATCAGGAGTGATGGACTGCCGGAACTGTTCCAGCATTTGGCCGGAAAAATCAAGGGCCGTCACCCTTGCGCCCTGACGGGCCAGGGCCAGGGCCAGGGTCCCGGTGCCGCAACCGATGTCAAGAACCTCCATACCCCTGAACAAAAGATCCTTCCTTTTAAACAGATCAAGGGTTTTGGCCAGCCTTCGGTTCTTGATTTCTTCCTTATTCCGGTCATAGGAAGAGGCGGCCCGGTTCCAGTATTCGGGGGTGGAAAACCCCTTGTGAACCGTATAGGTATCGGTCTCCTTGTCCTGCTCCCAGGCCTTAAGCCAGAAGTCTGTATTGAATATGGGGTTCATTTGCCGGATCATCCTTTGCAGTGAATTCAAATTTTCAATGGTCCCTGCATATATTTTTACTCTTTTTTATTCTTTCCTGTCAAAAACTATATGATATGATAGTCTAAACAAAAATCTATCCATACTGGTTTCCCCGGATTCGGTAAGCGTTTTCCGGCAACCGGAAACAAAGCGAATCCCCTGAAAGGAGAGTAAGCCATGCTGGGTAACGAACCGCGTTTTTTAAAGAACATGCCCTGGGCGCTCGCCCACCCGGTTTACCGGTCTGCCGCCTCGGCGCTGATCTATATAGCCGTATGCACGGCCTATATTTTATGTTCCGGCTGGATTGCCGCGGGGCTTGCAAAGACAACGGAACAGCTTCAGATCATCGAAACCGTCAAAGGTAGCGCTTTTGTGATCGTTAGCGGAATCGCCTTTTTCTTTATTTCGCTGGGATGGTGGCGGAAAACGCGGCGCCAGGGAGAGCTGCTGCTTCAAAGCGAACGAAGAGCCGTGGCGGCAATGTACAGTGCGGCGGTGGTTCATGATCTGAACAACCTTTTGATGTCGCTTTCGATGCTGCTGGAGGAGATCAGAAGACGGGAAAAAGACGATGGGGCACCTTCAAAGCGGTATACGCATGTTGAACACGGGATCAGGAATCTTTCCCAGCTTTCGAAACGCATCACCTCATCGGCCAGACAGTTACAGACAACGGAACAGGAAGCCACAGACCTTCCGTCCCTTCTTTCCCGCACCTTGGCCCTGGTGCAGAAACACCCCGATGTCAGGATGTGTTCCCTTACCATTCCCGATATCCCGCCTGTCCTGCTGTTCGTCCATACGGAACTGTTTGAACAGGCGGTTATGAATCTTATTATCAATGCGGCACAAGCTGCGGGAAAAGGCGGAAAGATCGGACTGGCCTTTGAAAAAACCAAAAAAACCATATCCGTGGAAATACACGACAACGGGCCGGGGGTTTCACCGGATCAGGCGGAAGCCATTTTTGATCCGGGCTTTACGACCAAGACCGGAGGGACCGGCCTCGGGCTTCTCTCGGTTCAGGCCTTTGTCTCGTCCTGCCATGGAAAAATCTCAATGGACCGCTCCCCTCTGGGTGGTGCGGTTTTCCGGCTCATTATGCCGGTCCGGGAGGAGGCCTCCGCCACGTTATAAAAGCAAAATTCCCGGCAAGGGCATGGCGGAGTCGAGGGGAACTCTACCCTGCCGCCTCATTCAGTTCTTTTTTGACCTTGGCTTTTTTAGGCGCTGCCTCTTTGGGCTCCGGGGCTTTGATCTCTTTTTTCTTGGGGGTGACGCCCCTCAGGATCAACATCAGTTTTTCCCTGTTTTCCGCCAGCAATAAGGAGATGGTTTCAAGCTGGGTTTCATCCAGCTTGACCTTTGAATTTTCCAGGAATTCAAATACATTATCGGCAATGTCAAGCATCTTGTCATATTCGTCTGCTTCTTTTTTTGTCGCAAATGTCATTTTTTCCTCTCCATTCCTGACAACGATAAATTTTACAATGACGGCCATTTTATCTCCTTCAGATCAAATCATTAAATTTCCCTTATGGATGTCTCGTCTTAATACAAAAAAAAAGGATACAGGTAAAGGAGTTTTCCTTCAACCTGTATCCTGTCATGTCGAACACCGAAAACGGTTAAACCTGGGGTCTGGGATAAAGCCCGGCCCTCTGGACGATTTCCGGAACCTTTTCCTCCCATTCAATGGCCATGATATGAAAGCCGGAAACCCCTTTGACTTCTTTCAGTTCCTGGATATGCTCCACACAGATGGTGACGCCCTCTTCGGCCTGTTTGTCCTTGGGAACTCCGGCCAGGCGGGCGATGATCTCATCGGGCACATCCATGCCCGGCACCTTGTTTTTCATGTATTTGGCCATACCCACGGATTTCATGGGGGTCATGCCGGCCATGATAAAGGTTTTTTCCGTCAGGCCCCGGTCTGTGGCCCGTCTGATCCATTCCTTGAATTTGTCGATATTGTAGATGCACTGGGTCTGGATGAATTCGGCCCCGCAGGCGATCTTTTTGGCCAGGCGCGGCACCCGGATTTCAAAGGGGTCGGCAAAGGGATTGGCGGCGGCCCCTACAAAGATTTTGGGCGGCCGTTTGATGGCGTCTCCGCCCAGGAATTTGCCCTCGTCCCGCATATACCGGACGGTCTGGACCAGTTGCATAGAGTCCAGGTCATGGACGTTCTGGCCGGATTTGCAGTCTCCGAAACTCTGGTGGTCCCCGGACAGGCAGAGCATGTTGGGGATGTCAAAGGAGGCCGCACCCAGGATGTCGCTCTGGAGGGCGATTCTATTCCGGTCTCTTGTGACCATCTGGAGAACCGGTTCGATGCCCAGGAGTTTGAGATGGATACAGGCGGCCAAAGAGGACATGCGGGTCATGGCGGTCTGGTTGTCTGTGACGTTGACGGCATCCACATAGTCTTTGATGAGCAGGCCCTTCTTTTTGACTTCTTCGGCGTCGCTTCCCCGGGGGGGTCCGCATTCCGAGGTTACACCCAGGTGTCCTGCCTTTAATATCTTTTCCAGTCTGCTGTGGGTATTTAATGCGCTCATATCTTCACATCCTCCCGTGTCACCTTTCTTGGGCCGCCGGCCCGGTCCGTGGACCAGTCCTTGATGGGGGCGACTTTTTCATAATCTTCCATTTTATTCAATGCCTTGAGCCGGTCCACAATGAGCTGCCAGGCGCAATCCACATCCTTGCTGATCTCGCATTTGCCGTTGGTGGAGCCGCCGCAGGGGCCGTTCATGACCCGTTTGGCGCACCGGGATACGGGGCAGATGCCGCCGGTCCGGGCCAGGATGCAGGACCCGCAGGCCTGGCATCGTTCCGTCCAGAGGCCCCGGTCTTCGTTGGCGCCCAGGCATACGGTGTTAACGCCCGGAAGCAGGGGCATGGTTAGATATTTTTCTGCGGCAAACTGGACCCCGACGCCGCAGGCCAGGGAGACAATGGCATCATATTTGTCGATGTCGCCCCGAATTTCTTCCAGGTATTCGTGGTCGCACTGGCGTTCTAATGTTCTCTCATCAATGGTCTTTTCCCTGCCCTGGGCCATGAAATTCATTCTCAGGGCCGAGGCCAGGATCTCCACTTCCTTTTTGCCTCCGGCCTCGCACACGGTGACGCATTCGTTGCACCCCAGTATCAGGATACGGTCAAAATTCTCCACTTCCCCGATAATCTCTTCAATGGGTTTCTTTTTTGCTATGATCATCAGCAAACCTCATATTATACTGTTAATTATGGTTAATGCGTCATGCCGCATTT
>Ga0208968_1001077_pt1 | contig 15303 bp, 13 predicted proteins | sample RifOxyA3_FD_184031 | JGI IMG/M metagenome (GOLD analysis project Ga0208968, IMG submission 184031) | Groundwater microbial communities from Rifle, Colorado - Rifle Oxygen_injection A3 (SPAdes) | ecosystem: Environmental > Aquatic > Deep subsurface > Groundwater | place: Rifle, Colorado, United...
GAACCGGCAACAGCATTGCCCCAGCCTGCCAAACTTTGTCGTACAATCCCCATTCTTTCAATCCGTTGATAAAAATGGCATCAACTTCCTGAAGAATCGCAACTTTTTCGGGAGTCACATCACTCAAAATGCGGATTCCCAATCCCGGTCCCGGAAAAGGATGACGGCCAAGCAATTCCGGATAAATGCCCAAAGCCTTCCCTACCCTGCGAACTTCGTCCTTGAAAAGCAAATTCAGTGGCTCAACCACTTTCAGGTGCATTTTTTCGGGCAGTCCGCCTACATTGTGGTGCGATTTAATGGTTGCTGAAGGTCCGTTTACAGAAACCGATTCAATCACATCAGGATAAATTGTACCCTGCGCCAACCATTTTACATCTTTTATTTTGTGCGCTTCCACATCAAACACTTCGATGAAGTCGCGGCCAATTGTTTTTCGTTTTGTTTCAGGATCGGTAATTCCGGCCAAATCGTCCCAGAATTTCTGCCGGGCATCGACTCCAATTACATTCAATCCCATGTGCTGGTATGAATCGAGCACTTGCTGAAATTCATCCTTGCGCAGCAGGCCGTTGTCAACGAAAATGCAGGTCAGATTTTTACCGATCGCACGGTGCAAAAGCACTCCGGCAACCGACGAATCAACTCCGCCCGAAAGACCCAGTACTACTTTGTCGTCGCCAAGTTTGTCCTGAAGTTCCTTAATTGTTGTTTCAATGAACGAATCCGGTGTCCAGTCTTGTTTGCAGCCACAAATATCAACCACAAAATTATGAAGCAACTGCGTTCCTTCCGTGGTATGGTAAACTTCGGGATGAAACTGGATTCCAAAAGTCTGTTCGCCTTCTATCTGAAAAGCTGCTTTGTCAACGTCGGCAGTACTTGCAATTACTTTGTAGTTTTCGGGGATGCGTTCGATGGTATCGCCATGCGACATCCAAACCTGGGTATGATCGCTTATATTTTTAAAAAGCACATTTGTAGAATCGACGAAGCCAAGCTTGGCGCGTCCGTATTCACGCGAATCGGAAGGCATTACTTCGCCGCCAAAATAATGAGCCAGGTATTGTGCGCCATAGCAAACGCCCAACAAAGGCAATTTCCCTTTTATATGCGACAATTCAGGCTTTGGTGCATTGGCATCCCTCACCGAAAAAGGGCTTCCGGATAAAATGACTCCTTTGACTGTTTCGTCAATCGCGGGAAAATGGTTAAAAGGATAGATTTCGCAATAAACGTTTAACTCCCTAACGCGCCGGCCAATCAACTGAGTGTATTGTGAACCAAAATCGAGGATAAGAATTTTTTCCTGCATGAGACATGTTTTTGTGAATTGCCGCAAAGATAGATAAAAAACTTTCCCACAAATCGGCTCGCCCTTCAGGAGAAAAAGAAGTAAGGAAATGGTAAGGTTGACACAAGTCTATGGCCTTTTCACAATTTTCTCAGTTAATAATACGCGATTATTTTGGTTGATTCTTAAAACATACAGTCCCTGGCTCAAAGAATTATTTCCTGAAAAATCAAGCTGGATTTGTCCGTTTTGAATGACAATGTTGCTTTTTCGTAGCAAAACTCCACCCAAACTAACAATTTCGGCAATTCCTTCTCCATTAAAAGTTTGGGCAAGCTGAACCGTTAGCCGGTCGGTAAACGGATTTGGAAAAATGGAAATTGATTGGGAAACGAATTCGTTTTCGATGCCGGTAAAGTCATAAGGCCATTGCTGATCCAGAAAAGCCAATCGTTTGGTGATCCAGTCTTTCATCCAACTGACTTCAGATGCATAGTTATTTCCGACGTAATAATTGGGCCATACTTTTACTCCCAGAATTGGCCACCGTTGATAATTGCGAACCTGTGATTCCGCCAAAAGATTGACAAGACTATCGGTTACAAAATTGATCCGCTGATCGGAAAGTTCGTGTTTACGAATCCAGGTCCAACGTTTCTTTAGCTTTGTGACATACGACTGATCTCTCAATAATTTACTCCACCAAAATGGATTCTGAGAATTATCAGTGAATAAATTTGCCTGATATTGAAAGCCTGAAGTTGACCAGCCATTGTAATAATCTGCATTTCCGTAAGTGAGGTTAAAATCCCAGATAGGGCCGCAATTTATTCGGTCATTTTTCCCCTTATACAAATATGAACTCAACCTGTAACCGTCCACATTCTTGGCCAACTCGTTAATAATCATGAAATCTATAAAAGAGGAATCGTTCAGGTATTCATGATAATTACCCGGAACATTAAAAACTTCCTGGTATAGCGCATTTTCCATCAGCCGAATATAAGTTTGAATATAACTTTTCTGGACTGTTGTAATCTCCTTCGACTTTGGATAATCGTACTGATAAAAAGTCCGTCCAACAATATTGCTATAATTAGAACTCCATCCATCGCCACCACCGCCGGTTGTTTTATCAATTTTAACAATGTACCCTCCGGTCAATGCTTCACCTGAATTGTCGGCAATGGTAAGTTTGGCAATGTCAACCCGGTTTTTGTTGCGCTTGATTTTTTCCATCAGCACATAAACTCCATCGTAATTGCCATTCAGGAAAAGTTCGACATAACGGCAACGTGGCGACCAATGCCCCAGCGAAGCGTCCAGAGTATAAGTAAGCACATCGCGGATCATCGTTTTGTCGGTGTATGGCGCATACAAAATCCAATCGTTTTCTTCGGGCAAGTCCAACAGCGAAACGTCCATGTCCAGCATATCGCTTGTTTTGGTTTCGAAGCCGTAGCTTTTCTTCGGAAAACCTTGTGAAGAAGATCCACGCCATTCGATGGCAACTTTGCCGTTGTAATTATTTTTCGGATCGCTCAATGCATTTCTCTTTCCAGGGCCATTCCAGATAATTCCCATATCGACAGTAACTTTCGGATCATCTTTTATCGTCTGTCCATTGGTGTTGATAATAACCAAAGGAAGATTGGAGGAAGTAAAAATTTGGGCAATGGTATTGAATGAAAGGAAGGATAACAGAAAAAAAACGGAAAACAATTTTGGGCTTGACGACATTGGATGTGGTTAGGGTTAGCTAAAAAAAGCAAAGCTTCCTGTTTAAAGAAAGCTTTGCGGTTAAATTATTACAATTCGCGAATCCAGATATTGCGATAACTCACCGGATTGCCATGATCCTGCAAACTGATTGGACCTGCACCGTGAGGTTTTACGAAATACTCCGGAATACCGATGTATGGAGTTGGACCGCGTAATGCAACATGATTTTGCACCAAAACACCATTGTGTAAAACGGTTACAGTTGGCGGTGTAAAATAAGTCCCGTTTGAATTAAACCGGGGAGCGGTGTAAATAATATCATACACCTGCCACACACCAGGGGCTTTACATGCATTAACCAGTGGTGGATGTTGTTTGTACAAACTTCCGGCCTGTCCATTGCGGTAAGTTCTGTTATTGTAGTTATCCAATACCTGAACTTCGTATATTCCCTGAAGAAAAACACCGCTGTTTCCGCGCCCCTGACTTTCACCAACCACTTCAGAAGGCGACCGCCATTCGATGTGAAGCTGAAAATCATTGAACACACGTTTTGTTTTAATAATTCCGGCACCTTTTACAACAGTTGCAGCACCATCAGCAACTTTCCAGCCGGGCTCAGTTCCTGCTTCATTGGTCCATTCATTACTCAGATTTTTACCATCAAAAAGTACAATGGCATCCGATGGGGCATCAACAACTGTTGCTCCGGGAGTAATCACGGTGATTTCAGGATCCCAGATTTCAGTCATTTCAGGTTTCATCGGAAAATCGGTTCTTCCCTGGGCGAAAATTGCAGTAAAAGCCAGAACTCCTGCTGCTGAAAATAATACACGTTTCATTTGAGTTGGTTTTTGGTTTATAAATCTAGTTCATTCATAATATTATCGATTTTTTCATCCGCCAGTTTCTCAACGGCATCAAAATCAGAGCGGTTCTTCAATTCACTTGTAACTTCAAAATAGAATTTAATTTTTGGCTCTGTTCCTGAAGGACGTACTGAAATTTTGGTTCCGTCTTCGGTAAAAAACTGCAAAACGTTCATGGTTATTTTCTGATCGATTTTCTTTTCCTCACCAGTCAGAAGATTTTTTTCGATCAGTGTGTCGTAATCCTTTACAAATTTCAGGTTCGATCCTCCCAAAATGCGTGGAGGATTATTCCGGAAGGTAACCATCATTTGTTCAATTTCGTCGGCGCCCGATTTTCCTTCGCGAACCACATATTTCATTTTTTCCCTTGAATAACCATATTCCAAATAAATATCCAACAGCAACTCATACAACGATTTACCCTGATCTTTTGCCCATGCGGTAATCTCGGCCATCAATGCGCAGGATGAAACGGCATCTTTGTCGCGAACAAAATCGGCTGGCATAAAACCAAAACTTTCTTCGCCACCACCAATGTATTTTTTCTTTCCTTCGAGTTCGCGGATAATTTCGGCTATGAATTTGAAGCCTGTGTAAACATCAAAATATTCGATTCCATTTCTTCGGGCGATCTCTGCTATTTTTTCGGTAGTCACAATGGTTTTAACAATGAACTCATTGCCTTTCAGCAAATTATTCTTTTTCATGTTGGTGACAATGTAGTAGATAAACAGCAAGGCAGTCTGGTTGCCGTTTATTATCACGTATTCACCTTTCAGATTTTTTACGGCAACTCCAATGCGGTCGGCATCGGGATCAGAAGCCAGCACAACATCGGCATTCACTTCCATCGCCTTTTGAATAGCCATCTTCATGGCAGCCGGTTCTTCAGGATTTGGAGAAATTACGGTTGGAAAATCGCCGCTTATAACATCCTGTTCAGGAACATTGAAAATATTGGTGAACCCAAAGGCCCTGAGCGCCATCGGAATCAGCTTTACTCCGGTCCCGTGTATCGGCGTATAAACTATTTTCAGGTCGGCATACTTTTTTACAAGGTCTGGAGCAATCGATACAGTTTTAACTTTTTCAATAAATTTCAGGTCAACTTCTTCTCCAATAATGGTGATCAGAAGATCGTTGCCTGTAAATTTAATGTCTTCGGCTTTCACTTTCTGAACCTCAATAATTACATTTTCATCGTGCGGAGCCACCAACTGTGATCCGTCATCCCAATAGGCTTTGTATCCATTGTACTTTTTCGGGTTGTGCGATGCGGTCAGAATAATTCCACTCTGGCAACCGTATTCGCGGATTACATATGACATTTCTGGCGTTGGGCGCAATTCGTCAAAAAGCAAAACTTCAATTCCGTTGGCGGCAAAAATATGCGCACTGGTTTCTGAATACAAACGGCTATTATTACGGCAGTCGTAAGCAATAGCTACTTTAATTGAAGGCAATGTGGCAAATTCCTTTTTCAAATAATTGCTGAGTCCCTGAGTAGCAGCACCAACCGTATAAATATTCATCCGGTTTGTTCCGACTCCCATTACACCGCGCAAACCACCTGTTCCAAATTCCAGATCTTTGTAGAAAGAGTCGATCAATTCGCTGCTATCTTCATTGCCTAAAAGCCGTTTTACTTCGGCACGGGTTTCGGCATCATAAACTTCGCTTAACCATTCTGCCGCCCTGGTTTTTACCGAGTTTAAAAGATCGTTATTTGCTGTCATAATTATATTTTTTTAATTTCAATGATACATTTTTCCAGACTTTTACGCCAATATGGAATCTGGATTCCAAAAATACTTTTAATTTTTGATTTATTTAAAACGCTGTAATGTGGTCGTGCTACTGCAGAAGGATAATCCTTTGACTCGATGGCGCTGATTTCACAATTAATGCCATAAATCTGATGGATGGCGATTGTAAAATCATACCAGCTGCACACACCTTCATTTGAATAATGGTAGATTCCGGCTACAAAATCACTTTCTCCTGATTCAGTTTTCCGTATGATTTCCAATATTGCCATGGCCAGGTCTCCGGCATAAGTTGGCGTTCCAATCTGATCGAAAATAACATTTAGCTGAGCGCGTTCTTTGCCAAATCTGATCATGCTTTTCACAAAGTTGTTCCCAAATGAAGAGTACAGCCACGAAGTACGGATAACCAGCGTTTCCGGATTGTTCGTCAAACTGATCAACTCGCCTTCCAGTTTTGTATTTCCGTAAACCGAAGTCGGGCAGACCTCATCTTCTTCCACATAAGGCCGGTAGTTCTTACCATCGAATACATAATCGGTAGAAATCTGCACAAAACGGCAACCCACTGCTTTCGATTTTTCGGCCAGAATTGCGGGTGAAACGGCATTTATAAGCCAGGCTGTTTCGGCTTCAGTTTCGGCTTTGTCAACGGCTGTATAAGCCGCGCAATTGATCAGCCACTTAGGTTTTTCTTCTGCCAGCATTGCTTCAACAGCCGATGGACTGGTAATATCCAGTTCATTCAAATCGGTAAAAACAAAACTGAAACCGGGAAATGATTCACTTGATTTCCTGATTTCGGAGCCAAGTTGACCATTGGCGCCGGTGATCAATATTTTAGTCATATTACAGGAATTTAAAATTCATTTCGGCATCGGCAAAATCAGGATGCAATTTATCTTTTCCCGAGATTACGGCCTTTTCCATGGGCCATTTCCAATCAATATTCAATGTTGGATCATCCAGACGGATTCCACGTTCAGCTGCCGGATTGTAATAATCATCGCATTTGTAGGAAAAAATAGCAGTTTCGCTCAATACGGAAAACCCGTGGGCAAAACCTTTGGGGATATAAAACTGATTTTTTTTCGAGGCGCTTACTTCCAAACCGTACCATTGACCAAAAGTTGGTGAACCTTCACGCAAATCAACGGCGACATCGTAAACAGTTCCGCGAACCACGCGTATCAGTTTTGTTTGAGCATAAGGAGCAAGCTGGTAATGTAACCCGCGAATTACACCCTGATGTGATTTCGATTCATTGTCCTGAACAAACTTGGAAACCAGCCCATTATCGGCAAACTTCGTTTCGCTGAAACTTTCAAAAAAGTATCCTCTCTCATCAGCAAAAACCTTGGGTTCTATAATTAAGAGTCCCGGAATCGGAGTTTCAATTATCTTCATTATAAATTATTTCGGTTAAAACGATACAACTTTCCGGTTGGCCAGTTTGATTAAATATTCGCCATATTGATTTTTCTTAAGTGGTTCAGCCAGCTTAAGCAACTGGTCTTTATTAATATAACCACACAAGAAGGCAATTTCCTCGATACACGACACTTTTAATCCCTGCCGTTCTTCAATGGTATGGATAAAATTTGATGCCTGCATCAGGCTTTCATGCGTGCCGGTATCCAGCCAGGCAAAACCACGTCCGAGTAACTTCATGTTTAAACGGCCCTCATCCAGATAGATTTTATTTAAATCTGTGATTTCGAGTTCGCCCCTTTTCGAAGGTTTCAAACTTAACGCTTTCTTAACTACATCATTACCATAGAAATACAATCCGGTAACTGCGTAGTTTGATTTCGGATGTTCCGGTTTTTCTTCAATCGACAAAACTTTGCCGGTATCATCAAACTCGGCCACACCGTACCTGTCGGGGTCGTTCACATAGTAACCGAATACAATTGCACCATCTTTCAGGGCAGCTGCTTCTTCCAGAATTGATCTGAAATTATATCCGTAGAAAATATTGTCGCCTAAAACCAGGCAAACAGAATCGTTGCCAATAAACTCTTCACCGATAATAAAAGCCTGAGCCAATCCATCGGGTGATGGCTGAATTGCATATTCCAGTTTTATACCGAGCTGGCTTCCGTCTTCCAGCAAATCCTGATACAGGTGAATGTCCTTCGGAGTTGAGATGATCAAAATCTCACGGATCCCGGCCAACATCAGAACCGACAAAGGATAATAAATCATCGGCTTATCATAAATCGGAATAATTTGTTTCGAGATACTTTTAGTAATCGGATACAGGCGTGTACCGGATCCACCGGCAAGAATAATTCCCTTCATATTTTACAAGATAAAAATTTACAATTCGATGAAATCAAAAATAAGGATTATTAATAAGCAGAATTTTTAAAAGCACAAAAATCAGAATTATATATTGAAAGTTATCCAAAACATTCAGTAAAAAATCTGAAAATATAAAATAACCCTTCGTAAGAGCCGAATAACAAGAAAAATCATTGAAAATCTTTTTTTTATAGCGGAATAGTCTTAATTTTGCCGCGCATTTATTTAATATATAGTCTAACTCATTAATTAATTGATTATTAAATGGTAGAAAATAACACAGAGAACCTTGATCCTAAGGTAGAACTCGAACAACAGGAAACTGTTGAAACACCAACCGCAGTAGTTGAAGAAACTGTTGCACCTGAAGAAACAGTAATTGAAGAAATTGCCGAAACACCAGTTGAAGTGGTTGAAGAAGTTATTGCTCCTGTAGAAGTTACAACTGAAGAAGTTGTTGCTCAGGCAGAAGAAAAAGCAGCAGAATTTGCTGAACCTGCAGTTATTCCGGTTGTAAAAAAAGCAAAAGCACCTAAAACTGTTGTAGCCGAAACTGCTGATTTTGACTGGGATGCTTTGGTAGAAGCAGACAAAGGTTTCAGCGGAAGAAGTAAAAATGATCTTGAAACTCTTTATGAGAAAACATTGACGACAGTTCAGGAAAAAGAAGTCGTTGAAGGTAAGGTTATTTCAATGAACAAACGCGAAGTTGTTATCGACATCGGGTACAAATCAGATGGTATTGTCAGCTTGAACGAATTCCGTTACAATCCTGAATTAAAACCAAAAGATTTGGTTGAAGTTTACATTGAAAGCCTTGAAGATTTAAAAGGACAGATGATCCTTTCTCACAAAAAAGCAAGGGCATTGCGTTCATGGGATCGTGTAAACGAAGCTCTTGACAAAGATGAAGTAATCAAAGGATACATCAAATGCCGTACGAAAGGCGGTATGATCGTTGACGTATTCGGAATTGAGGCATTCTTGCCAGGTTCGCAGATTGATGTGAAACCTATCCGCGATTACGACATTTATGTTGGCAAAACAATGGAATTCAAAGTGGTTAAAATCAATCACGAATTCCGTAACGTGGTAGTTTCTCACAAAGCATTGATCGAAGCAGAACTCGAATTGCAGAAAAAAGAAATTATCTCTAAACTCGAAAAAGGACAGGTACTTGAAGGTACTGTTAAGAATGTTACTTCTTACGGAGTATTCATTGACCTTGGTGGTGTTGACGGACTTATTCACATTACCGACCTTTCATGGGGACGTATTTCTCACCCGAACGAAATTGTTGAACTTGATCAGAAACTGAATGTCGTAATCCTCGACTTTGATGATGACAAAAAACGCATCGCTTTGGGTCTGAAACAATTGACTCCTCACCCATGGGATAGCCTCGGCGGTGAGCTGAAAGTTGGCGACTCTGTAAAAGGAAAAGTGGTTGTGATGGCCGATTATGGTGCATTTGTTGAAATTGCTGCCGGCGTTGAAGGTTTGATCCACGTTTCAGAAATGTCATGGTCACAGCATCTTCGCAGCGCTCAGGACTTCCTGAAAGTTGGCGACGAAGTTGAAGCTCAGATTTTGACACTTGACCGTGAAGAACGCAAAATGTCACTGGGTATCAAACAGCTTAAAACCGATCCTTGGCAAGATATCGATACTGTGTTTGGTGTTGGAACAAAACACAAAGCTACCGTTCGTAACTTCACCAACTTCGGCGTATTCGTTGAAATTCAGGAAGGCGTTGACGGCCTGATCCACATTTCGGATCTTAGCTGGACCAAGAAAATCAAACATCCTTCAGAATTTACTGCAATCGGATCTGAAATTGAAGTTACAGTTCTTGACATCGACAAGGAAAACCGTCGTTTAAGCCTCGGACACAAACAATTGGAAGAAAATCCATGGGATGTGTTTGAGACTATCTTCTCGGTTGACTCAGTTCATGAAGGAACCCTGGTTGAATTGTTCGACAAAGGTGCAACTGTTGCCCTTCCATACGGTGTTGAAGGTTTTGCAACCCCACGCCACCTGGTAAAAGAAGACGGAACGCAGGCACAGCTGGAAGAAAAACTCGAATTCAAAGTTATTGAGTTCTCTAAAGCTGCCAAAAGGATCATCTTATCTCATTCAAGAGTATTCGAAGATGAGAAGAAAGCTGAAGAAACAGCAAAAAGAAAAACTCAGGTGAAAGCTACGAGCAAAGCCGTAAAACAAGTGAAAGAAACAAATAGTGCTGAAAAGACTACACTTGGAGATATTTCTGAACTTGCTGCTTTAAGAACCCAAATGGAAGCCGACGAACAGAAAGAAAATTAGTTTAAGGTTATTACAAATCCATCAGGATTTCTTAAATTGCGTCTATGGATTTCGATATAATTAAATTAGAAGGCTATACACTTGTTAAAGTTCTGACAGACAGACTGGACACCAACAATGCCCCGGATCTAAAATCAGAACTTGTAGTGATAAATGCGAACGGTGAAAAGAACATCATTCTGGACGTCAGTGATTGTGAATACTGCGACTCTTCAGGTTTAAGTGCCATTTTGGTTGCTAACCGCCTTTGCGAAGATTCTACAGGCACATTTGTATTGACCGGACTCCAGCCCGATGTTGAGCAGATCATCAGGATTTCGATGCTTCATACGGTGTTAATGATTACTAAAACAGTAACCGAAGCTGAGAATATCCAGAAAGAAAAGAGAATTAATATAATCTGACTCTGTCAGACCAAACAATGTCTTTTCAACTGACCATACTCGGAACAAGTTCAGCATTGCCTACATCAAACAGATATCCAACCGCCCAGGTACTCAATGTACTTGGGCGGTTTTTTTTGATCGATTGCGGAGAAGGAACTCAAACGCAAATGAGAAAGTTCAAAATCGGATTTTCAAAAATTGATCATATCTTCATTACCCATCTTCATGGCGACCATATCTTTGGGCTGATAGGGCTCATTTCGACCATGATACTACTTGGACGCGAAAAAGACCTTCACATTTATTCGCATTCCGAACTTCAAAAATACATTACGGCTCAAATAAATTTTCTTTATGCTGACGAAATTCCGATGAAGATTGTTTTTCATCCCTTGAATTTCAAGCGGGAACAGTTGATATACGAAGATGCGAAAGTTTCAGTCTTTTCATTTCCATTGTCGCACCGGATACCAACCTGTGGTTTCAGGTTCGATGAAAGACCTGCCTTGCCAAATTTACTGGCGAAAAAAATTGAAGAATACCGGATTCCAATTTGCGAAAGACAAAGGATAAAAGAAGGAGGTGACTTTTTAACGAGCGACGGACAATTAATTCCACATGCACAACTGACTGTGAAAAAATTTAAAGCACGTTCGTTTGCTTTTTGCAGCGACACCAGATTTGAGGAATCGTACATCGAATCAATCAGAAATGTTGATTTGCTTTACCATGAAGCAACTTTTGCTGAAGATAACCAGAAATTGGCACACACAACTTTCCATTCAACCGGAAAAGAAGCTGCCGAAGTTGCCTTAAAAGCTCAGGCACGACAATTGCTAATCGGACATTTTTCGGCGAGGTACAAAGACCACTCTCCCATTCTGGCGGAAGCTCAGGCGATTTTCCCAAATACAAAATCTATTTCGGAAGGAGATGTGATTAATGTTCAAAAAACTGTTTGTTGAAATTAACCAGATACAACCTTTCTGTTGGGCGGGTAAAAGCAGTATAAAGCCATCTCAGAAATTCCTTGTTAAGCATTTCTTCGGTTAAATAACCCTGATCGACAAAAACCGCTCTCCATTGACCGCCTTGCGCCTTGTGACAGGTAACTGCATATGCAAACTTTACCTGAAGTGCATTAAAATATGGATTCTCACGAATCTTTTCCCACCGTTTCTTTTTACTTCGGATATCCTGATAATCTTCCGCTACGGCATCAAACAATTTTCGGTTTTGCTCATTGTTTAATGATGCCGATTCAATGCTTAAAGTATCTAGTATAATCTTGCAATCAAATTCAATATCCGGATAATCAAGCAAGCGCAGACTGACATTTGCAAACCTGAAACCATACATTTCTTCATGTTTGTAGATGGCTATTATTTCAGCAATATCGCCATTGGCAATGAAGTCGATTTTTTCGTTTGCTTCGAGCCAGAAATAATTGTTCTTTACAATCATTATCAGGTCGCCAACCGAGATGTCTGCCTCCTTGTACAGAATGGTGCTTCTGATGCCTTCATTGAACTTATTGGCACGTTTGTTCGACCGCGTAACAACAATCGTTTCAATAAGCCCGAACCGATCGTAACAGGTCGAAATCTCCTCAATCAGGTCTGCTCCTGAGATCCGCCGGATATCGTCGAATTGATTACATTCCAGATGAAAGTAACCGGAGTTGTAACTTCCTTCAGTGATCAGGTTACGGATAAAAGTAGCATTGAATAATATTCCTGAATGCTTATCCTGCCTTACAACCTCTGTTAATTCATATTCATAAACATACCGATCGTAAAAATCGAGGTCTTGTTTTGATAAGGCAGGACTGACATCCAAACCAACCGGTGGAAGCTGGGCCGTATCGCCCACCAGAAAAAGGCGGCAATTTGTTCCTGAATAAACATATTCAATCAAATCTTCAAGCAAACGGCCCGAACCGAAAATCGAAGTTTCTGCATTTGAATTGGAAATCATGGATGCTTCATCAACAATAAAAAATGTGTCTTTGAATAGGTTTTTATTCAGTACAAATCTGCCTGATCCATCACTGGAAGATTGTTGCCGGTATATGTTTTTATGGATAGTATATGCGTTCTGGCCGGTATAACTTGACAAAACTTTTGCTGCACGACCGGTTGGAGCCAGTAAAACCGATCTGAATTTGAATTTAGTAAACGTTTTGACCAGCGAACTCAACATTGTAGTTTTGCCGGTACCTGCATATCCTTTCAGTAAAAATATTGCATCAAGCTCCGATTCTGCAATGAAATCAGCTAGTTTAAGCGAAAGTTCCTCCTGACCGGGAGTAGGTAATTTGCCCAGATTATTAATTATTTCAGATTGAATGTGTTTTTTTATCATACACGGCTAAAATAAAACAAAACCAAAGATTCTAAATTATTTTTTTTTATAAATTTGCAACCAATCAAAAACTAATCTTAAAACTCGTAAGATGAAAACAGTAATACAAATCGTTCTGGTTGCAGTTGCAATAATTCTCGCTTATTTATTGTACACAAGTGTCGAAAGACCTCTGGACTTTGAAAAAGCAAAGAAAGAAAGATATGATGCAACCATTGAACGTCTGAAAGATATTCGTAAAGCAGAACTTGCATACAAAGATATACACGGTAAATTTACCGGAAGTTGGGATACTTTGATCAATTTTGTTAAAACAGGTGAATTACCCCTGGTTCGTAAAATTGGGATGTTAACCGACAGTATGCTTGAAGCCGGTTGGAATGAAAAACGGGCTTTAAAAGAAGGTAAGATCATCCGCGACACTATCTATGTTAATGTTTTAGATACCATCTTCGGTAAAAGCTATAAAATTGATGACATTAAATTTATTCCGGTTCAGGACACTGTTGCAATGTTCCAATTGGGAGCAGGCATTATTACTACAGGTTCAGGAATTAAAGTACCTGTTTTCGAAGCAAAAGCACACAACAACACAATCCTTAAAGGACTTGACAGACAGTTGGTAATAAATCTTAATGAATCCAGAAGAACAAACGACAAATATCCGGGATTAAAAGTTGGATCATTGGAAGAAACAATTAACAATGCCGGAAACTGGGAATAAATTTTCCTTATGCATGAATTAAATTTTGTTGACGACACATTCGATTTAAAACTAGCATCAGAATATAATCTATCCATCCAGGTTGGCCTGGATGGATTTTCTTTTTCTATCCTTGACATTGTTCGAAAGAAATACATCGTTTTGAGGCATATTCCTTTAATCGTTGGTAAAGTACAATTCCTCGCGAAAAAAATTGAAGCAATATTTGATCAGGAAGATAAATTAAATGCTTCTTACCAATCAGTTTCAATCATTTATTCAACCAACAAAGCAACGCTGCTTCCAAAAATATATTCAGATTCTGAACTTGTAGAAAAAGTCGCCGGGCTTACCAACGACATCAATAAAAATGAAGATATTTCGGTGAACAATTTGCCAGGTTTTAACCAGCAACTTATTTTCAGCTATCCCAAAGAATTAATGACCTTGCTGAACCGAAAGTTTACTGAATTCAATTTCAAACACAAATCAGTACCACTTTTGGCTTCTGCCGTAAATCAGCGAAACGAAAAGAAAAATTCGCTCCTGATCAATTTTGAAAAGAAATATATCAGGATGATCGCGATTAAAGATATGCAGATAGCTCTGTTCAACAGCTTTTATTTCAAAAACGAATCCGACTTTCTTTATTACACCTTGAATATCTGCCATACCTTGCAAATCGACCCCGAACGCGACGAACTATTAATTGGAGGTTATGTAGCTGATGATTCGAGTTATATCAGACAATTGAAAAAGTATGTCAGCAATGTTTATTTTATGAAACAGCCGGCAGATTATTACTACAGCGCCGGTTTTGACAAAGTTCAGAAACATCAGTTTATAAGCCTTTTAAATACATATCAATGCGAATAGTCGGAGGAAAATACAAAGGCAGGGTTTTCAGTCCCGGCAAATCGTTTAAAGCCCGGCCAACCACCGATATGGCTAAGGAAAGTCTGTTTAATGTTCTTCAGAATACAATTGATTTTGAGGGCATCAGGGCACTTGATCTGTTCTCGGGAACAGGCAGCATCAGTTACGAGTTGGTATCACGCGGATGTACCGATGTGACAGCGGTTGAAATTAATGTGGCACACATACAATTCATCAAAGAAGTGATCGAAAAACTTGGAGAAAAACACATCCGGGTAGTAAAATCGAATGTTTTTGTTTTCGCCGCCAGAATCAAAGAGCAGTTTGATCTGATTTTTGCGGATCCGCCTTACGATCACCCAAAATTTTCGGAGGTTGCCGATCTCATTTTCAAGAACAATTTAATAAAACCCGGAGGACTTTTTATCCTTGAACATTCCGGTCAGTTTGATTACTCAGCACATCCGAATTTTCAGGATTTACGAAGGTACGGAAGTGTCCATTTCAGCATTTTTGCCGTAGAAGAATAAGTTCATTGTCCTAAAATCTGCTTCCTGACAAAGAAAATATTTGAGATTGTGTAATATTTTGCAGATCATCATAACCTATTCCTAAGTTTTCAAATATTTAACCATGGATATATTTCAGGCAAACAATATTGTAAAAGAATATGCCGGACATGTGG
>Ga0208968_1001080_pt1 | contig 15298 bp, 14 predicted proteins | sample RifOxyA3_FD_184031 | JGI IMG/M metagenome (GOLD analysis project Ga0208968, IMG submission 184031) | Groundwater microbial communities from Rifle, Colorado - Rifle Oxygen_injection A3 (SPAdes) | ecosystem: Environmental > Aquatic > Deep subsurface > Groundwater | place: Rifle, Colorado, United...
TGTGTGTGGATTAGGTGATTATTGTGAAATCAAATCTTGAAAAAGCATCGGCGGAAACAGGCATGAATGTACAGACAATCCATGCTCGTAGCAACAACACCAATGGTAAATTTAACGATTATATACGTATATAAAGGAAGCTATATGGATCGCGCGCTTGCTTTATTAGTGGATTCTGCGTCACCCAAAATAAATAAGCTGCTAGGTGATGGTTTAGCTGTAGCGCATCTCAAACATGTTGAAGAGTATGTTGATTCTGTCTTCAGAGTGGCAGCAAGAGGGTTTCCTGACGGTCTTGTCTATATGGGCTGTCGTCGCTGTACACCTCAGGAAGAGTTCGCTGTAGTAACAAAGAAAAAAGGTACAAGAAGAACTTATGACGTAGCGCGCAGCGATATCATCATGATGCAGTATTTCTTCAAGTACAAAGGTGAGGATCTTGAACCAAGGTATATGTATTTACCATTTGTCAGTGATGCTGGTTGCATTATGCTTGGCGGTAGTAGATTCAATATTTCACCAATCCTTTCTGATCGTGTAATATCAGTAGGTGTTTCCAATATCTTCGTTAGACTTTTGAGGGATCGATTAACCTTTGAAAGATCACCACATCACTTCATGATAGACGATAAACGCGAAACAACACAAGTAGCGTGGTCTCTTATTTATCATAGAAATTCTAAAACAAAGAAGTTAAAATCCACAGTTAAAGCAAACTGTTCACTGATGCATTATTTGTTCTGCAAATATGGCTTTACAGATACCTTTTTGAAGTTCGGTAACTGTCGACCAATTATTGGTGAAACAGAAATTAATAAAAATGTATATCCTGAAGATGAATGGGTAATTTGCAGTAGTACACAGATTAAACCTAAAGGTACTCTCCGTGGGTTTTATGAACCTACTAATATTCGCATAGCTGTGCGAAAAGAAGAGATGACTCCAATGGTAAAGAACATGATTGGTGGCTTTTTCTATATTGCCGATCATTTCCCAGCACGTATCAGACCATCTCTGGAATATGTTGACTCAAAACAGTTATGGATGGTTCTGCTTGGACACATCATCTTCTCAGGTACAATCAATGAAGGTCGGTTGTATGATGACATTAACGATCACATGACGTCTCTGGATGAATATCTGGATAGCTTAGTTATTATTAAGTTAAAAGACATCGGTGTTGAGGTTGATGACATTTATCAGCTATTTGCAATAATCATTGCAAGCTTTAATGACCAATTACTGAGTGCATCAGATAAAGTTGCAAGCATGTATGATAAAGAATTGAGTATACTGTATTACGTACTCTATGAAATCAGTAGTGCAATCTTTAAACTGTATTTCAAGTTAAAGGCAGCTTCAAAGAAAGAACTTACTGCTAAAGAAATTACCACCACAATGAATATGACTTTGCGTCCTGGGCTTATTTTCTCCATGACAAGAAATCATGGTGAGGTATCAAGCATTAGTAGTTCTGGTGACAATAAAGCATTTAAGATTACTTCCTTGCTGATTCCGCAATCTAGTTCCAGTAAGTTAGGTAGTCGTAAGGATCACGCTGTTTTAAATGATCCAGCAAAACGCATGCATGTGTCTGTTGCAGAGGTTGGTGGTTATAGCGCATTACCAAAGTCAAGTCCAGACGGACGAGCAAGAATTAATCCATGTATTCAGATTGATTCTAAGGGAGTTGTTCTGAGAAATCCAAAATTTGTGGAATTACTCGACGGCATCCAGAAAATTATTTCGCGATAGTGTAGATTAAAATAAACATATATCATAAAACTGGTATACAACTTAACATTCTTAAGGAAATAAAAATGGGACCATAATTAATGTAGTAAAGTTGCAAACGGATTACTGACTTGATAAGAGTTCCTATGCGCATGGACTTTTATAGATGTCAAAATAAGTTAAAAAAAGATGGGAGAAAATAGAAATGCAAAATCAAATTCCGTTTAATCCGGAACAACCACAAGTACAGTTCCTAAACTTGAGTTTGAATAACCCGCCGTATGTTCCACAATGGCAAGGTGACCAACAACTTCAAGGATTAGTTCCAGTAGTAGCGGCAGCAACTGCTATCGAGATCCAAAATCAAGCACAAAAGAATCCATTGCGGATGTTTATGTTTAACCAATATGGGCAAAACGCTTTCTGTAATCCTGATTTCGATGCACTTGTAACAGCTACCATGGATTACATGTTACTTGGCCTGATGAACCGCACTTATATGAATCCTGAACAAGCAGCACAGGATTCGGTAGGTAAGATGGTTGAAATGCTTTGTGCTGTTAACGTGAGATTATTTCCAGGACTTGAGCGTTATGTTGATCCTAACATAATGCAGGGTATTCGTGCCACAGTCGCTAATTTTGATAATGTTGCTACATCAATAAACAGCATGAAACAACAACAATCGCGTAACTATAGCGGCGGTGGGGGAGGTTATCCTAATTCAGGAGGTGGTTATCCTAATGCGAATTGGGGACAACCAGATCAACGTAGTTTTGGCGGTGGCGGATATGGTAATTCATCCATGAATATGGGTGGTGGTAATAATAACTGGAATCGTTCTGGTCCAGTCACCGGTGGTGGAAATGTATTTAGTGGTGGTGGAAATCGAGCATTCAGTTCCATGCAACAGGAACGCCCAAACATGAGTGGTACTAAATGGGGCAATGATGGCAACGCTCGTGACTTCCCAAAGAGTACAAGTCAATTCACTGAAGTAAAGCAACCATTCGAAGCACGGAAACCAGTTTCTCAAAGGGAGGAAATAAAAGTGAGCGAACAAGTAAGTAGTGAAGGCAAAGAAGTACTGGCAACTGAGTCCATTGTTCAATGGGCACCAAGTATTACGCAACCATATATTCCTGCGTATAATCCGATCATACAAGAATTATATTATCGTCTGGGCAGCCAAGGAGAGGTAACTCATGCGATTATTAAAGAAAGAGCAATGCCTGTGATGGAATATGAGCGTCATAAACTTGCGACTGTATTTGGTCAGCCTCCTGCGTCGATGGATTTCTCCAACAATGTCGAGGTATCCGTTAATTTGTTGTCAGGCGTCAAGAATGTAAACACAGCCACCAAAGCAATCGATGATGAAAAGGTAAATGGGGATTCTCCAGAAGTAACACCATTTATCCGTCACTCAATCATCTGTGAAGCCAGTTTGGAAGCAGCTTGGTTCAGTGGTGAGATTGATCGTATGGAAGCAGTCGATGGTCAGCTTCCATACGCATATCGTGCTTATGCGCGTGTGGCTACTCCTACAATCTCGACTACCGATGAAACAGAATTTGTTTTGGGCTTTGGAGCTACCAAGACATTCATCGAACTTCGTGATAAACTCAATGGTTGTGTGACAGACGTCAGTAGTGAACTTTGGAACAACGCAAATAGAAAGATGACTGCAGTAGTCAATCGTGTATTAATGCAGAACATGTCTATTCCTGAGTTGTCTATTGATTCTTTCGTTCATGATATTCAGGATTTGATTGAATATCTGAATACCAAGTTTGGTCAACGTATTCAGAATGCATTCCTGAAAAACCAGAAGCAATATATCAGTTCTGTGTTCCAAATCATGCACGATTCTATTGCTGACGGCATGACCAAAGGATATCTTGATGGGATTACATTCAAGGGTGGTGTTGAACCAAAGATCACATATATGTCTAGCGACTATTGCCTGACATTCCTGAATTGTAATTCATTTGAGTTGGAACTGGAACTTTCCAAGAATACTTCCGCTGCAATTTACAAATATGTTTCTCCGGCAATGTATGAATTGCTGGAAGGTATGTTCAAGCAAAGCGAATGCCCTGTAACAGAATGCCCTCGTTATCTGATCCGTACTAATGATGGTCGCGTTATGGAAGCAACAGTTGGTGCAATTGCTGCGCAAAATGAAGGCAAGTTCTATCTGCTAACATTGATTGAATAATAATCAGACTATAGACTAGAGTGGGTTCGCTCACTCTAGTTTTATGCCATTTAAAGGAGTTCTTAATGAACAAAGAGAAAATACAAATAGGTATTGAAGGTACGTCGAAATCTACAAAGTTTATTATTGCCAACGTTATCAAAAAAGCATTGACCGATGCTGGTTTTGCTGATGTTGATTTTGTAAGTGAAAGTTTTGAAGGTGTATCTATTGCGAATACTTCTAAATTTATTAGTGGTATGCGTGATAATGTTTCATCAGTATTTCAGGGGGAATCCACTGAGGGCTCAATTGTGTTTCAAGCAAGTATCGCAATACATGATAAGTATCCTGAGTTGGTTTTAAGAAATAGGAACTACAACAGGATGCATTATGTACTACGCGACGAACAACACGACCTTCTCGACAAGTAATAAATGTATTAACGGCATAAAGCCGATTGGGTGTAAACCCAATCGGCGATATGTTTACTTCTATTTTTTTTGCTTAAATATTACTCAGCAGGTACAGATGGTTCATCTTTCTTTTCTTCACTGTCCTTCTTAGGTTCTTCAGAACTTGCTTCATCCTTCTTAGGTTCTTCAGGTTCAGAAGGTGGTTCTTCATCCTTAGCAGGTTCAGCAGGAACTGCATCGGCAGAAGGTTCACCGAGACCATCATCAACATTAGGGATACTGAATTCATCTCCATCACCAGCAGCACTAGTAGAGTCATCAGTAGGTGTGTCGCCACCACTACCTCCTCCACCAGATGTATCAGTAAGTTCAGTTAGCACTGTATTTCCAGCTTCCTTAACCTTACTAATACCTACCATGAAGCGTGTTAATGACTTAATCAAGCCTTCTATATGTGCTTCTTGTTGCTCATACAGATCAACACTAGCATCCCCGTCATGGTTAGATGTTGTAAGCGCACTGAGCTCAGTCATTACACCATTCTCAGCCATCCACTTACGTAGATAATACGCCTTCAATACTTCCTTAATAGTACCGACTTGACCAGCAACATCACCACCAGTATCGCTAGTGAAGAACTTGTCACTAATCCATGCATCGAGAGTAACATCAAGAGCTTCACTGTACGCTTTGAATGCCTCCATCTGATTCTCAAGAGTTACAGAATTAGGAGCAGGTAAAGATACTTCAAAGTTCATAATGAATTCATTTAAGAAACCATTAACGATATTTTTCTTTTCGTCATCAGTACTAGCCTTCGCAACACTATCCAGATTTCCTTCTTTAAGCTCATTGGCTACTTTTTTCCCATCCTCAGACATTTCCAATTGAAGTTTATCAAAATTATCTTCAAGAACTTTACGTAAATCATTAATGACTTGTTCAGAGTTCATTATGCACTTACGCATATGGTTACCGAGTTGTGGTGTGAACTGTTCTTGTGTCTGTACAACGCGTTTAGACAATAGAACATTATTGCTAACAATACTAGTTGCAAACTCTGCTTGAAAACTAGCATCGACAGTCTCAGGACTAAGACCAGCACCCATAATTGCTCGTTTACGTAAGTTCTCTTCTAACTCGGTGTCAGGCTTAACATATTGAGAATTCTTTTCACCGAAATCAATACTTACATCTGGCAGACCAGGATGACCCTCAAATGTAAATTCATAACCAGACTTCTGCAACCAGTCAGTTAAATCGAGAGGACTATTCATACCTAATGGAAAGTACTGTTGACGCGTGCGCATCATTTCATGTTTCAATATCTCAATAGTCTTTTGAGGATTTGGATCATTCTCATCCAATTTAAGCTTTACCTCAGTACGACCAATAGAGTTCTTAAGAGATGCCATCACATTTGCAAACATTAACATTGAACGTAAGCTATTTAGAATTTTCATGTCTTCCAATAGCGATTGCCCAATACCTTCTGGTGTATGTTTAAATGCAAAGTATGTCATCAGTTCCACAGGAATAAATAGAAGCTGAGTATGCTGCTTCGCTAATGCTCTTGAGAACATCAAACGATAAATATCAGTATTCTTAGCAAGAGCTACGCCATTCCCATATACACCATTCCGCAAACGTGACAGCAGATCTTGTTCAACCATCTCACCGTATATTCTGGCACTATAGTTCAGATCATCACGGTTATTCGGATTAAAGCCACTCATTTGTCCTTTGACATGGGTGAGCATTGCTGATGGAAAACTACCATTAGAATTAATCCGAGAAGCTAACTGTTGATAATAGTCAGCATCATCTGCTTTAGATACAGGATTACCATCGCCGTCGATAAGAATAAAGAACCCAACCTGTTCTTCAACACAGCCAGGAACATAAACAGGAATGACTGCTTCGCTTGGTAAGTGTAAAACAAGTGGATTGCCAACAGAACGACGATTTAGTTGCTCTTGTGTTTTAAGAGAACTAATTGGTTTATAGTTGAATTGTTTCTCTTTATAAACCAAACCAGTAATTTCGCGGTCATTCAATTTTTTATTAGTATTTACTGCACCAATAGATTCCATCGCTTTACTACCGACAATACTCTTAATTCTTTGTTCACGAATCTTTTGATTGATTTGTGGAATCTTCAATAGATTATGATTATCAGTAACTGTTAAGAAAGTCTCAACAGGACTTTTAAATATCGATTCTAATGTTACTCGACCATCTGTCGTTGTATCAGGATTGAAGTCATTCAGTGCTTCCATAGAAAGTCCGCCTGAGTTTCTTACAGGTGTCGGCGTCTTCATAATCACTGGACCAAGCAAGCCAAGAGGTTTAACAGAACCATCTTTATTGATAGAGTCTGAAATACTCTCCATTGTTAAACGTTTTGCTCCATTGATTGCTTCATCAATAGAATTCTCAGGAATAACTGCAATTGGATAGCTACCAGTTTCGAACAGCATATGTCGTAACATTTTTGGCAATAGCGGCTTTATTTTATAGTCCGACTCAAAGTACATTTTCACAATAGTGATCATTGCTGCTGCGACTTCAGGAGTTATAATCCCTTCAGGAAGCGAGTATGTTAATTCCGTAGTCACCATATCTTTTGGTGCTAAAATAGAACTAACTAGAATCTGTGCAGTTAATTCCATATCTGGAAGAAGTTGCATTACAGTTCTGGCATCCATTGTATTCTGAGCAATCTTTTCAGATTGATTTCTGAATACTTGGTTATTTGGACCTAAGGTGTCACGATTGCCATCTTGATTGTATTGCGGGCCTGCAACTGAAGGTATTAGCTTACTTATTGTAGCAGCTAATACCGGATCATCCCGAACTAGTGATAATGCTGGAAAGCGTTTGCCATTATTAGCAGCCTCAATCACTTTCTTTATTGAATCATTTGCCATTTTCTTAATTCTCCAGATATTAACAATGTTAAAATTTAAAAAATCTGTAGATTACATGATCCACTATTTAATATAGGTAACAGATATATTAAATTTTTTAATCTTTTAAGTAGGTGAGCCATGACTAACAATTACTACCAGATTTATAAGAATAAGGTATTAATGCTTGTAGAAACAATTGTTATTAAATCGGTTGATACTGTCAACGGTTTAAATCAATTAGTAACTGACACAGCATTAATGACCGGCAGTACCCCAGTAGATTTTTTGAATCCACGTAGTTGGAAATACTACCTCAATATATCTGGTCAATATCATCCGACAGACACACCGATGCATATTATCTCTCTTGATACTCTGGAACAAATAGAGTTTAATAAAGAGAATCTTAAGCTACATCTAGCCACAGCTAAAGGTTATCGGTTTGGTACTCGTGAATATAAGATTTTAGTAAATCAGTACCCCCAACAAGAGATGCTTATTAAAGGCATTCTGAATCCTGTTGATATTGATAAAGCCATTATCGCTTCAGATGGTGCTATTCTTGGATATCCTACAGATTTGGTTGAAGTAAATGAATATAGTCTTATTTCCAATTTACAAAAATGGATCGACGGTTATAGAATTCGCTGGGTTAATCAACAGTTCAGTGTAAGTGATTCTTTATACCCAGCAACGTCACTCGGTATCATGTATTTGAATCTCGCACTAGTAATTATGAACCTTCGTTTAGAAGCATGTAAGACTAATGAAGCACATAGTTATCACGTCCATCAATATTTGGAAAGCCATGGATTGCTTGATATATCTGTAGTCAATATGACAACAGCACAATCTTTGTTCTTTTATAGAAACATTGCTTATATTGAGAGAAATTCTGGTAAGCGAGAAATTTTTGACTGGTTAGTACAGAACGTAATGACTGTGCGTGGTTTGCCTATTGCAGAGTACGTAATGAAACATAGTACTGAGAATCAATTACAAAGTCTAAAGCCTGATTTACTTTTCCAGAAGAGACCTCTGAATAGTCTTTACGGTAAGGATAAAGCTACGATATTTTCACTCGATCAAATCGTCAGTAAGGAAGATACAATAGCTCCTGGTAATGCAAAATACAGAGTAGATGAGATAGATAATATCCATGAAGTCATGGAGAATTCTGTTTCTAATGTTGTACTCACTAAGTTACTGGAATCCTCAGTCATTGATGACTCTAATAGTGCTTCTTATAACTTAAATGATATCTTACTTAACCATTGGATATACTTGAGCTCTGTTGGTATTTACAAAGCATTCGTAACTATTAAGAATCCTAAGACTGGTGAAGCATTATCATTGTCGGCAGCTGAAGCATTTGTTCTTGCTTGGTATGCTTTCTGTAATTCTATCAACATTAATCCGCCAACTATACCTAAGATATTTGCTAAGAAAGTTCAGCGTGTTATTTCACCTGCGGCATTGAATCACAAAGGTATTGTTTCTAATGTTGCTGACATCGATGACATTATGTCTATTGCTGATAGCAAGTTAGTTCCAAGGTCCATTGCTGAACAAGCATTGTCAATGCAGCCAGAAATAGATCAAGTTATTTCAACACAAGCTTTTTATGAACTATGTGTCGAAATTTTTAATGCTGGACAAATGCAGTGGGGTCTTATTTGTAGCCAACAACACAATGTAGGCAGAGCAATGACGCACGCAATGGTATCTCGCATCTACAGTGATAATGTTTGTACATTTACAGATGGTGAAGTTACTTACTCTGATTGGTTCGCTGCTCGTAATATAGATATTGCAGGCGTTACTCAAGCTGAGTTAGGTGCCTTATATATCAATTTAGTTAATCAGGCTACTGGTCTAGCTTTAAATACCAGCACCTCATTAAAAACGATGCAGTCTGCAATGATAAGCATAATGAAACAACTGTGTAGTTATTCTGTACAGTTTATTACAGACATCAATACTAGTTCTATCAAAAAAATAGAATGGACAGCACAGCGTGTTGGTGATGTTGCTACTACTGCAAGTCAACATTCATTTATATCTGATATGGCTTCTGGTATTAATTCAGCAAATAGTATCTTACATGAAAGTTTCCAAGATATATTGGATATGGGCATAAAGTTCAATCATCTTGGTAATAGTGAGAAAAATGCTATTAGTTTAGACATCGGTAAGTTCTTCGATAATGGTGCATTAACAAATGTCTTTAAAGCAAGCGTTAATATATCAAGAGTCGGTGCTCGACCTATTATGCCAAATATAGTAATCCCAAAAGGCATAACTCCACTGTTAGGTATTGATGGTTATTTGAGTCTTACTCTTGCTCAACAGCAAGGACTTAAAGACATATATGGTAATAAAACTGTAGTTCAGTAATCTTGTGATGTCAGTCAATTATAAATAACTTAAAGGAATAAATATGAACTCGGTTTCACGCACTATTTACAGCAGTTATTTACAAACATGCAGTCTGATGAAACTTGCTTTTCAGATGCAACTTAATACTACACTTAACGAACTCTTTAATGTTGAAAGTGGTATTGCTCCTAGTGAGATACCATCTCTTGGATATTTTGCTATCGGTAATGGTGGTCACCGGATGACCGTTGGTGCTAACAATATTCCGAAGGTAGAACCAGTTCAACATAGTGGCATTGATGCCGCTTTGTATAGTCACCTCCCATTTGTATTGCGTGAGATAGCAAACGATATTGGTCCAGTGGAACGAGCTAAGTATGCAATGCGTCGTCAAGAGACACATAACAGTGCTCAGTATATTGCTTACTACTTGAAGCGTTTACCTTTGCAAAATGTTATTGCTGATATGGAATATATTCAAGTAGCTAATGGCGTTAAGACTGCAACTTTGTTCCAGCCAAATAGTTCTAATTTGAACCCACAACCTCCTGCTCTTAATAGCACTGGTGTAAACATTGTTAGTGGCGATTATGCAGCAGCTTCTGCTAAGCTCAAAGTTATTCTAACAGCAGATGAAGTTGCTGAGATTCTGAATGCAGCTACCGTTATCTATGGTGATCCTAGCTATGCTATTATCTCTGAGATAGCACTGTGTTCTGGAGTAGATAAAGCAGTTCAGTCTCCAGCTTTTGGCAATCAAGTAATTACTTTCAATGATGCTATTTGTGTTCAAGTGCTATCATTCATTAGTTCTTTCTTTGCTTTACAATTCAATAACACAGGCTCAGAATTAGATTTGGATCTTGGTTCTAGCGAGCCAGTCCTAAGCCTTGTTTAAATTAATTTAGTTATTACTCATTAGGGAGCGTCATGCTACAAATACCGCAAGACTCTTCCACATTAGTAAATATCATAGGGATTGATCCAGGCAGTACAACTTTAGGTGTCGGAGTGTTGACAGTTAACATGATAACGCTTAAAATTGTTTCTAGTACTGCTTGGACATTCAATGGTGCTAAGCTTAATGGAAACGATAGCTGGGTGTCAGAAATACATGGCGATAGAACTGGTAGGATATTGTCTTTAGAGAATTCTCTTTTACGAACATTCGTACATTATCAGCCAATGTGTATTATTTGTGAATCACCATTCATAAAGGCTAGATTCCCACAAGCTGGTATTGCATTGACTGAAGTCGTTGCTGCTATCAGACGAGCTGTGATGCATTATGATATCTGGACGTCTCTAGACTTTGTTGATCCACCCACTGTCAAGAAGGCAGTGGGTGCTCATGGTAAATCTCAAAAATACGATGTACGAAAAAAAGTACTAGCTCTTAAAGAGTTGTGTTATAATGGCGAGATACCAATTGAGTTATTGGACGAACACAGTATCGATGCATTAGCTGTTGCTTATCATAGACTCATTATTCTGAGAGCTCGCTGCATTTAGCGAAAGGAACTGTAAATGGTTACCAAGAAAGTTTTAATTGGAATTGATGACACAACTTTAATTAAGCAATATCTTTTATCTGAAACTCCGATAAATAGATTAGTGCAACGATATAACTTGATAGCCGCTAATGATTGTAGGTTAAAAGCTATTCATGAAGATCATACTGGATTACAACTTAAAGACACAATCTCGCAGTTGAGTCCAGATCATTTAATTGAGTTGTTACATGAGTATATTCATGCAACAAAAATAACTGAATGTAAGTTTGATCCTGCAACTAGTTGTTTTGCTGATAAAGTTAAACACTGTACTCAAGCAGCTATTGGTACATGTACTAGAATTAGCAAGATGAATATTCAACACTTACTTCATCCCAATAATAACAATGATCATAAATGGCATGGTTCCAATGATCGTAGAAATCCAAATAAACGTAATACCGATTCTACCAAAGAAATTATCGATGCATGCACTATAAATAAACGTGCTGAAATTTTTTATGCAAAATCAATATTCCTTATCTTAATTATGTTATTTGGTTGTGCTATGATAATAATTGTCATTTTATGGGCTACTAATCTTTTACCTATTGACAGTATCCCATCTGATGTAGGCGCTACTATCATTGATGTTATTAGATTTATCTTTTTATCCACTGTAGAGAAATAAATGAGCCTACTAAGAAGAGTTCTTTCCATGGAAGCTGAAATAGCTGATGGTAAGACGTACAAAGAAATTGAACATACTTTATATGCTAAGATTGTTAATATGGTTGATTTAGAAAAAGCATTCTCTAAAGAACACCACGAACAATGGCAGATAAGGGTAGCGAAGACTCCAATGAATTCAGGAGAGGGAACTATACGTGTTCGCAAAACAATTCCCAACATTATTGATGTAGCTAATACCGTATATGTACAGACAACTAAAACTCCTTCACCGGAAGATGGTGGTCGAGATGAAGTTCCTATTCCTACTACTCTGGATAACTTTGTGCAGTTTCAAAGATTTGGAGAAAGTGGGTTGATAAAAGATCGTTATTGTTTCCCAGCAATTGGAACAGATTATATTTGGGAAGTAGATGTCTTTTATATTGATGGAGCTGAAATAGGTTCTGGTAAATATTCTGAATGGGTAAAGATTGACTTAGAAGTAAGTGTGCATGATAAGTCATCGCCTTTACCTCTATTGCCATTTGAGGTAACAGATTTGATAGTTAGTCAAAAAGGTTATCGTACTCCTGAGGAAGACGCAATCATTGACAAACTCTATGATGAAGTATTTAGAACAAAGAATAAGTTCCTTGTTTAAATGCATTTAAACACATTACAGCATATAACCCTACCAACCACCTCAATTGATATTGGAGATGGAAGGTAGGGGGTTTATGCTGTGTTTAAACACTATTGCAGAGTAGTTTATTACGAAGCTGGTGCTTCTAACTCAACTACTGGAACAGGAGTAGATGAAGCTAGTTTACCAATAGCTTGCTTTGTGGAATCAGCCAAACCTTTAGCACTATTACTACTACCAATAGAACCACCAAAGATAAAGTTAATTACTGTTTGAGCATTGGCTGCTACATAGCCAACTACTGATCCAACTAGACCAGCAATGGCAACTGCCAAGTTTGGATTGACAGCTACTGTTTTCTCTAATAAGAAATAACAACCAACTAAAACAGAGATCATTACTATTGCAAAGATACCCATCACAAACCAAGCAAAATACCACATCTCTTTTGAGTTCGCATTATGTTCACGGGCATTCTTTACATCGTCGACTACAAGACCAGCTTCTTGCATTTCAAAAGCTTTCATTGCTTGAATATGATCATTGTTAATCTTTGTTAAGTCAATGCCTTGTTGAGAAATAATTTCAGCATGACGCTGATCTTCTTTCTTAATAGCCATAATCTGATCTGGAGTTAAATTACCAGACTGGATTACTTTACCAATAGCATCAACGTCTTTGTCTTGATTACCAGACGGAGTAAGACCAAGTACCTCAACTAATGATCCTACTGCGCCTCCAGCTAATGGACCAAGTAACATCTTTGCTAGTATGGGCGCATAAGAACCAATTGCTGTTTTTATATCAAATTTTGATGCCATTTTTTAAGCCTCCGTCGTGTAAGATGGTTCACCTTTAATGAATGTAGCCGTAAGTACTTCACCCCGCATAGCTGGAGCAAAACTAATATGCACCCATGTACCTTCACAAATCAATTGATCGTATCTGATACCACTAGCCCTAATCTTAGCAACAACTTCAGCTGGTGTACCAAATAAACGACAAGTGAAATCAATACAGTAACCTTTAGGATGACCTTTTCTGGTAAAGTACATGAACCACGATGCATCGTCCACAGAGAGCGTATGGCGTTTACACCAACCAATATAGTCTTTATGGGCTGCTATCTTTTCTAATTCTTCTACACGTAACCAAGAATTAATTTTACAAGGATGTCCCAAGAGCATACGTACTTGTTCCATACCTAAGGCAGCAACTTTAATATTTGCTAATATGTGCTCATCAGTAGTTTGATTATCGATACCATAGCGCACCGCGTATTCTGATTCAGTTACTTCTTCCATACTGAAATGTGGTGTTAATTGCATGTGAACTCCTTATATTAAATATTGTTTACATTACTTTACCGTAAACCGTAACACCACCATCGGTGGACCACAGATAGAAGAAGTCAGTACCGGCGGCTTGTAAACCTGTCCTGCCAATAGCTGTTAAGTAAGCAGAGAAAGAAGCAGCTGGAGCACCAGTATCTGGTAATATCCATTTGATGTTAGGTAGAGTTAAAGCTGCAGATCCACCATTAACTAACTCAATCAATAATTCACCAAACACACCTGCTATTGGCCATCCAGTAAGAGCTATAGATAATCCACCACCGACAGTAAGCTTCTGAACATTACCACCACTAACAGCAAAGGAAACACTACCTGACGCTATAGTGCCTTTATTTACCTCAGTAATGGATTGTTGTCCAGTAAAAGTATTTGCAGTTAAATCAGCCTTAGCTAGTAAAGCCGATGTATTTGCTTTACCATTAACAGTTGATAAAATTGCAGCAGTTATGGTCTCATCGGCAGACAACTGCGCAGCAATCTCGACAAGAGTATTCAGTGCTGCTGGGGCAGCTCCTACTACAGTTTGAATAGCTGCACTAACATCAGTTGCAGTTTGATAACCAGAGTTATTTGTAAGTTGGCTAACTGCTGTAGGTATAGCATTACTTACTGTGTCAATGTCTACAGCAAGTGTAGTTTCAGCAGTAGTTGCTCTTATAATTTCAGAGTCTAGTGCTAAACTTGGTAGAGATGGTCCGTAATTCTCTTTAGTAACAGATATTGACATTTGCAGTATCCTTTATGTTTTTACAAAACCATGTACCCGAGCAGTAACAAAACCTAAATCAGCATAGGCAACAATGGTTTCGCCTGGACTAAGAACAATACCTGTATCTTCCATAATGCCTGTAGGTACACCATTGGCACCTAATATCAAGTCTACTGCACTAATCCAGTTAATTGCACTTGGAGCATCTACTCCATCAACAAATGCACCTGATACAATAGCTAATCGCGTTTTGATGTTTTTAGTAAGATCTTGACTTACTAAACGTAGATTAACAGTAGCAGAAATACAGTTAGCAGGGGCGCTATATATGGATGTATATTTTGCTGCTGCTAATGAAGCTTTACCATTTACAGGAGCTATATTCATTTTCTTTCTTTCTATGAATTAATAATTTCATAAGTTACACCATTAATAACTACAATGTTTGACATTGTAGGCGGTGGTATTGGTTGACCATCATCGATCCACGTTAAGACATTACCAGAAGGATAAGTAATGGTTAATTTATTAGGAGTCAATGCAATACTGATGTTCTCACCAGTAATAGAACTAATGGCATTTGCAGTGCGATAACCAAGATGTCCAGTGACCTTATACATTTTAAAAAGAACTTCTGCTTCATTGAGTTCTTTTATTTTATTTAAATATTCTTGCCATGTTATTTGTATATTAGCCATAGTAGTTATCTAAATGTAAATGTATAAGATTTATTAGGTACTAATCCTGGTTCGCTAGTCCACGGATCAATACCCATATGTGTTCCA
>Ga0208968_1001081_pt1 | contig 15295 bp, 9 predicted proteins | sample RifOxyA3_FD_184031 | JGI IMG/M metagenome (GOLD analysis project Ga0208968, IMG submission 184031) | Groundwater microbial communities from Rifle, Colorado - Rifle Oxygen_injection A3 (SPAdes) | ecosystem: Environmental > Aquatic > Deep subsurface > Groundwater | place: Rifle, Colorado, United...
CGGCTCGCTCCCGCGGGTGTCGGAGCGAGCCGCTCCGACCACTTTAGGCGTCAGCCCAGATCAAACGTCGACCTTATCTCCACCCGCAACTGACGCATTACCCGAGCTCCAGGCACCATGCGCCTTCCCCTCGCGATGCTATTGAAAACCGAGGATGGCGTGCTATTATCGCAATAGACACGGATAAGGTAGAAGGGTCCGCCGACACACGCAGGGAAGTACGGGGTATATTCGGCAACAGAATCTTGGCGACAGTCAACCCACAGGGCCATGCCGTGTCCTTTGGCGATGACCTCGTCGCACATCCTCGGTCAACCGATGCAGGAAACCCAGACCGAAAGACTCGACTATATCATCGAGAAGTCCATCGCTCGCGGAGCCGAGAGTGTCCTCTACAGGGCCCGCAACAGCGACTGTACAGGCGTCTACTGTGTCAAGGCGATCCGCAACGGCCTGGGCAAGATGCTGGGGCCGAAGGACGACAAACTCGAGCACCGCGAGAAACTGGACGACGTCGCGTACAAGTCGAAAGTCCGGCATCTCAAGAACGAGTACGCGGTCGGACGTCTGATGGAGCACTCGGGCCGCATTCCCTTGGTGCGCATGTTTGGCCTCCAGAGAGTCCGCCAGCTCGGCCTCGAAGTCGGTTACGACCTGATCATGGAGCTGGTTGACGGGGATGACATGGGCAACAAGAAGCTCCGCGAGGAGGCCGACGTCCCGACCAAGCTGAACTACTTCTACCAGACGGCACAGGCCCTGCATTTCATGCACCGCAAGGGCTATGTGCATCTGGACATGAAGCCTTCCAACATCATGCTCACAAACGGATACGTGAAGCTCATCGACTTCGGCGTGAGCACGCCCGTCGGCCACAAGCCCCACGGGTTGACCGGCACCAACGGCTACTTCTCCCCCGAACAGATCATATCGGAGCCGGTCGACGAAGGCACGGACGCCTTTGCCCTTGGCGTGACCTTCGCCGTGGTCTTCGGCGGCAAGCACCTGCCGCAGTTCCGGGCCCAGCTCGTGGAGAAGGCGGCGCGGACGGAGGCCAAGTTTCACATCGCCAAGACCGAACTCCCCATGGTCAAGGAAGTCCCGGAGGCGGAGTTCATTCCTGAGCTCCGCGATCTGATCATGCGCCTCACGATCCCGAAACGCGACGTCCGACTCCGCGACATGAAGGTGCTGATTAACGGCATCCGCGGCATCGCCAAGCAGTTCGACATGCCTCTGACCGAGCCCTACGAATTTGTCTGAGCCCTCACGCCCGACGAAGGTTCTTTCCCATCGCTTCCCCTGCGCCCTCTGCCCGGTAAGCGGGGGCAATACCAGCCCTGCGTCGGACACGGGTATCCAACCGCCTTTGGCGGGAAGTATCCGGCCGCAAGCCGTGGAGGTCCGGTCGTCTGCGACCGGCGCGCGCAACCGCCACAGACCGCCTCCCCGCCGGGTCACGCACGCCAGGCCCGTTCAGCCCCGGTCCGGCACGCGACACTCGGCCTGGATCAGCAACGCCGTCAGCCACGTGCGCAGTTGTGTCCAGTTCTCGTCCGTCAGCGGTGGTGGGGCCGCCTCGCCCATGGCCATGGAGAGCAACTGCCGCGTCTGGGCGGCCGACCGAGGACTGTCCAGGTACTCCGGGAGTGTACCGTTCTCCTCCACGAACACGAGGCCAGCGCCGACGATCGCGGCGCAACGAACCGCTTCCGGAGTGACCGAAGAGACCGTCCCCTCCGGTGCACTCAAGCGTTCGAGAGCCACCAGCATGGCACGGAAGAAACGCGGGTGCGCAATGCCATCCATCACGTTGTCCAAAGCGAACCGCGCCAGCCATGCGGCCGTCTCGAAGTGGCCCATGTCCCGGGCCACTCCGCCGTAGCTCTGGACCAGGTCGGCGCTCTGCCAGCGGTGCAGGTCGGTCTTGCCTTCTCGAAATTCTACACGAAAGAGCCGGAAGACGTCAACGCTGGGCACGTGCCGCCGGCTGATCCGCCGCGCCCCGGACGCCAGGAAGTGCAGTTGCCCGAGCTCCGGGGAAATCCCGGCCACGACCAGGCTCGTCTCGGAATACGGCGTCTTGCGGAGGATGAGATACTCCGTGCTGAGTTGTCGCGGAGCCGCCATTGCCGCCCTCCCTCGCGCCATCGTCCTCGCAAACGCTTCTCGATGTCCTGGAACGCGGCGAAAACGGGGTCGATGATCGATTGCGACGTCGATTGCGATAGCGATTACTCGTCCGTCATCCTGCTTCCATAGTCGAAGCTGACACGACTCAGGCCTCGTGGCCCGTGGCGAGCAACCCTCCGGACACCCCTCGCGCAGACACTGCCGCCACGGCCCGGATCGTCTCCTGAACGTCGTCGAGCACGGCGGTCTCGACGGGCGAATGGTTGCCCTGGGTCGCCACCAGCAGTGGCAGCACGGGCGCCGACAGCCCCTGGTGCGGGAACGCCCGCGCGTCGGTGCCGCTGTAATTGTAGACCTCGGTCTGCAGCGGCACGCCCGCGTCGGCGCAGAACCGGCACACTCGGTCACGCGTTCGGCAACTCAGGAGCACCGACGCGTCGCTGAGCGTGAGCACCGGTCCCCGCCCCAGCAGCACGCCCTGCTCCGGCGCCTCGTAGGTGGCGTCCAGACACACGACCAGGTCCGGCCGCACCGCCGCCGCCAGGACACGGGCGCCGAAACCGCCCATCTCCTCGCTCGCCGTAGCGCCGAGCACGACGCGGAACTCGCCCGCAAACACGTCCGGCCGCGATGCCAGGGCACAGAGCACGAAACACCCCAGCCGGTTGTCGAGAAACGGAGAACGAATGACGCCGTTGGAAGTCATCTCCGGTTGCGCCACGAAGCAAACACGATCCCCGCGCTCGACACCCGGCACGAGCGGGATGTGGTACTCCGGCTCCGCATCAGACGGGTCCGTCCGCCGCAGGGTGACCAGCGTGCGACCGGTCCGTGTCTTGAGCACACCGCACGCTTCCGACTCCTCGAATGACGGATGCCCGAGACGAATGATCTTGGCGCTGTCCTTCCCGATCCGCTCCACCGTGTAGCCAGGCGAATCCATGTGCGCGCAGATCAAGAGCGTGGGCCGCACGTCATCCGTGCCGGACGCTGGTGCTGCTGCCGAGACCGCATACGTCCCATGCGCAGTCGTGCAGAGCCCCGCCGCACGCCAGCGCCGCAGGAGAAACGCCGCCACCTCGTCCTCGTCACCCGGCGTGCTGTGACAGTCCAGCAGCGCCAGCAGATCGTCGTAGGTTGTCATGGGGTTCCTGTGTCCAGGGGTTGGGTGTTCGGGGACGGGCGGCGGGGCTGACCTGTCGGACAGATCCGACGCGTCCGACACGGACGCCGCCCGGCCACCAGCCTTGCGCCTCGTCATCCGCCCAACGGCACCTGCGCGGCCATCTCGCGCGCCCAGGCGTCGGCGGCGAGAATAGTCTCCAGGCTCGGGTGCGGGACCGAGGCGTGCCGCGCCAGTACCGCCTCGACCGTCTGCCAGATGCCCGGGAATGGAATGGCTCGGGACAGGAACCGCGCCACCGCCACCTCGTTGGCCGCGTTGAACACGGCCGGCGCCGTTCCCCCGGCCTCGAGAGCCTGCCGCGCCAGACGCAGTGCCGGGAAGCGGGCGTCATCCGGCGGCTCAAACTCCAGGGATCGAGCGATGCTGAAATCCATACCCGGGATCAGGCTCGATCGCCGCTCGGGGTATGTCAGGGCGTACTGAATGGGCAGACGCATGTCGGGATTCCCGAGTTGCGCCAGAATACTGCCGTCGTTGAACTCAACCATGGAGTGCACGATGGACTGGGGGTGAATCACCACGTCGATGCGGTCCGGCGCCACACCGAACAGCCAGTGCGCCTCTATCACCTCAAGGCCCTTGTTCATCAGCGTCGCCGAGTCGATGGTGATTTTGGCGCCCATGTTCCAAGTCGGGTGCGCCAGCGCCAACTCGGGAGTGACCCGTGCGAGGTCCGCAGCCGGCGTGCGCCGGAACGGACCGCCACTGGCGGTGAGAATCAACCGCTTCACGTCAGCGATCCGGTGACCTTCGAGACACTGGAACACGGCCGAATGCTCGCTGTCCACCGGGAGAATGCGCACGCCGGACCGACGCGCTTCGGCCATGACCTGTTCGCCGGCCATGACCAGAACTTCCTTGCTGGCCAATGCAATCGTCTTGCCGGCACGGATAGCGGCCAGCACCGGTTTCAGCCCCGCGGTCCCCACAATTGCGCACAAGACCAGGTCGACATCGGACGCGCTGACCAGATCACACAGTTCGTCACTGCCGCATACGGCGCGACACGTGGGCGGAAGCGCCGCGCGCAAGGCGTCGCCGTGGTCAGCGTCGGCGACCGCGGCCCAGCGGCAACCGCACGCAGCCGCCTGCTCCGCCAGACGCTGCACCCGTCTCCCGGCCGCCAGCCCAACCACACGGATCTCTTCCCCCAGGTGCGCGGTCACTTGCAGCGCATTCTCGCCAATCGAACCGGTCGAACCGAGAATGACGATGTTCTTCATACCAGTGACTGCCAGGGTTCAGGGGTTCAGAGGTTCAACTGGCGACAACTCGAGGTGACGGGTGTTCGGGGTTCTGGAATGAGGACTAGGCGGCGCCGGAGGCGCAGCTTCGGCCAGATCGTGGAAAACCGCCACTTGCGAATGCGCCTTGCCCTTCCGGTTCGCACCCTGAACACCGAACACTGAACACCTGAGTGGCAGCGTCCACGGTTGCGGGCCGGCACGGCAGATGGTCACTTGACGGTTGCGCTCAGCACCGTTCGCATCCGCCGTTCGTGCACTTCAAAAAGCTTCCAGCGCACCACGGGGATGTCAAGGACCACGTCGGCGGGAATGCAGTACATCTGCGTCGCCTCCGCGGCCTGGACCTGACAACCCTTCCGCGCGGTCGGGAACACCCCGCATTCACCGCAGAAGTCACCCGGCAGCAGTTCCTCGACCGTCTCTCGATCCCAACGCATCAGGAGCCGGCCCTTGCGCACCAGCCACAGTTCGGCGCGCGCCTCGCCCGGACACCCCGCCTCGCCCGCGGCCAGGTCGCGACTGACCACAGCCTTGGCCAGCGAGTTGTGGACCGGATAGGCAATGTCATCGCCAAACAGCCATGTCCTCTGCAAAAACTCGCGCTTCTCGCGCAGGTTCCCAATGTCGGCGTCCAACCCGTTCGCCTTGACGAAATCCCAGTACAGACTGCGGGGTATCTCCAAGGCCTGCACGAAACTTGCAGCCCGGTACGTACGCTCCGATGCCGCGCCCGTCAGTCCCGGGCTCTCACCGACGAACGCACCCGCTGACAGGACCGTGTTCAGTTTCAGTTCGGACTGTATGCGTTCCACGCTCCCGGTCAGGATCAGGTACAGTGAGCTGTTCCGGTCGCCGGCCTTCAGCAGGATCGTCTCCGGGTTGAACGTCACGACCGGGCTGTTCAGCAGCAACTCCAGTTCGTGAGCGGGTACGGCCGGGAAGTACGACGCCAGGTAGCGGAACGCCGCCGCACGCACGTAATCCTGGTGCGCCGGGATCAGAACGTCAACCGCGCCAAAGGGCGCACCCGAACCGATCTCCTTCTGCTCATCCGTCAACTCCAGCGCCGTGTGCGACAGGATGATTTTCCGTGACGGGTCGTACCGGAAATCCTCAGCCCGGCCGTGAATCAAGCCGCCGCCAATGTCAATCTTCTTGACGTCTACCTCGGCCAGGTAGTCAGCGCGGATGCGCTCGTAGAGCCGCGCCAGGATGCCCGTCCCGCCAGCGCCGCCGTTCACCATGCCCTTCAGTGTCTCCAAACCCACCGTGTCAGCCCAGTGCGCGTACGAGCGGTACCCCTCGGCGCAACGGGCGCGGAACGTGAAAATGGTGGTCTCGACCGGGTGCGGCGAGAACGCCGGACGCACATCGAGCCCGTCGATGTAGTTCCACTCCTCTTGCTTCAGGTCGTGCATTTCGAAGAAGTTAGAAAACTCCGCCTCGTCCATGGACACCAGCGCCGAGAGCTTCTTCATCACCGACGTGCGCACCATCGGCGTGGCGTAGTACTTGATGCGGTGGTCCGAGCGCATGAGCGTGGTCAGACCGCAGAAGTGGTCGTCGTGCGCGTGGGTGTGGAAGATCCCTTCAATCTCGCTGACGCCGATGCCCAGGGCGCGCAGACTGTGGAGAATGTTGGCGCCCGCATCGATCAAGTATAGCCGGCCCTGGAACATCAGGATGCTGGCCATGGCCGGCCGGTTCACATCCCAGCCGTCGCCGTCACCGCTATGGATCACGGCGAAGTATTCGCGATCGATCTGGTGGTAGCCGAGCGGGAATGGCACTTCGTATCGCTCGTGCGGGTCCAGGTTCAGGTCGACAACGACCGCTTCCTTTCGATACCGGAACTCGAACACGTTCAAACGCAGTCGCCGGATCGACACGCCATTGCGGATTTCCGCCGGTTCGCCGCCGACGATCACGGAATCGAGCAACTCCTCGGTCGGACGGATCTGGCCGAACGCAAACCGCAGTTTGATTCTCATCATCTCGCGGGCCGCGTCGCTCGGGACACCTGCTGCGACAAGCTCCGCCTCCGAGATCAGCCCGTAGTTGCCGCGATAGATGTACTCCATCTGGGCCTTGACCTGCTCCTCGGCGCCCATCAGCAGCGGCCGCTCGCCCGTGTTGCGCGGATGGTCGGGGAGAAGCATGCCCTGCCGGTACAGCATCTGCAGGACCGGGAACTCGGCCAGGTTCGCCAGCCCCCCCTTCTGCACCAGCACGTCGGACAGCAGAATGGCGTTCGGCCCGGTTTCGAACGCGACGCCCAGCTCTTCACGAGTCAGGATCAACCCGCGCTTCATCAGGTGCTTGACGCTGTCCGCCGGACAAGCGCACAGCACGCGCAGGTCCGCCTCCGGCGCTTCCACCCAGTAGACACCGGCAGCCACCTTGATTTTCGTCAGCATCGCCATGAGTCAAAATTCCTCGGGCCGGGACGGCGCTCCCCCAACCTGACCGCACCGGCCAGCGCATCCCCGCCGGTAGGCAATATACCCGCTCCGAAGGCGGTCACAACGGGAAGCGCGCCCGATCCAGGGCTGTTTCAAGATCTGGAATTTTCGAGTGTGGCGCGGCGGTGAGTACCCTCGGCGTGTCCCCACGCCGAGGGAGGTGCGGCCTGAGGACAGGCCGCACCCACTTTGGTGTGCGCAGAAACGTGGCCTCCGATGAGGCGGTGCAGGATCTTGAAACAGCCCTGGTGCAGCCCCTCCTGGCCGGGCCAGCGCGGGCGTGCTATGCTACGGCAGACGCACGTGTCGATACCTGGCTCTTGTCAGGGGTTCGCCGGTCTCCCGGCATCGGCTCGTCACAAGGGAAAGGTGCATGCCCAGCCCAGACGACAATGGCGGCCCGGTTTCGGCCATGCCGCGGCAGTTCGCCACGACGCACTGGACGGTCGTGCTCACGGCCGGGCGCGACGACGCCGACGCCACTCGAGCGCACGAGGCGCTCGAGCAGCTCTGCCGGACCTACTGGTATCCGCTCTACGCTTTTGTGCGTCGCCAGGGCCACAGCGCCGCGGACGCACAGGACCTGACGCAGGCGTTCTTCGCGCGGTTCATCGCCAAGCACTGCCTTGACGCGGTCGACCGGTCGAAGGGCAAGTTCCGGTCCTTCCTGCTGGCGTCGCTCAGTCATTTTCTGGCCAACGAATGGGACAAGGCCAGCGCGAAGAAGCGTGGCGGGGACCAGGTGTTCATAGAGCTTGACGCTCACACCGCCGAAGACCGGTACGCGTTGGAGCCGACAGACAACATGACCGCGGAACGCATTTTCGACCGCCGCTGGGCTCTGACCCTGCTCGACACGGTCTTCACACGACTGCGTGCGGAGTTCGCAGCCAGCGGCAAGGCGCCGCTGTTCGACGCGCTAAAGGACACGCTGACGGGCGAGAAGACCACGGCCCGCTACGCCGAGATCGCAGCGACCCTCGGCATGACCGAGGGCGCGGTAAAGGTGGCCGTGCACCGGCTGCGCCAGCGCTACCGTGACCTGCTGCGCGCCGAGGTCGCCAACACGGTCGCCAGCACGTCGGACGTGGACGAGGAGTTACGACATCTGTTTGCGGCCCTGAGCGGGTGATATCGAGATGCGCTCACGATGATCGGTCTGGGGTTCCACCCCAGGCCCCGCCAAAGGGGACCAGTCCCCTCTGGACACCCCATGGGACTTTGCCCGGCCGCACCGCGACTTCATCGCGGCGCGGCCGGGCAAAGTCCAGCGGGATTCCAAAGGGACGAGTTCCTTTGGCAGGGGCATGGGGGCGGAGCCACCATACGATCGTCGAGAGGGCAACTTCGCAGGAAAAAAGAGCCAACGTGCTGTAACCTTTGCGGACAGGTGCTTTTCTCTTTGGGTGAAAGGAGTCCGACGATGACAACTCACCCGAAATGCCCGACGTGCGGTGCGGCGCTCACCCCGGACGCACCTGAGGGACTCTGCCCGGCGTGCCTGGTGAAGCAGGCCATGGCGACGGCTGTCCCGTCGCCGACGGTCGCCGTCGAACCGGCCCAGACGCAGACGATCAACCCGGAAGTCGGCGCCAAGGTCCGCTACTTCGGCGAGTACGAACTGCTCGAGGAAATCGCGCGCGGCGGAATGGGCATGATCTACAAGGCGCGCCAGGCCAGTCTCAACCGCACGGTCGCGCTCAAGATGATCCTCAGCGGGCAGTTGGCCAGCGACGTCGAAGTGAAGCGTTTCCACGTTGAGGCCGAGGCGGCGGCGAACCTGCAGCACCCGAACATCGTCGCCATTCATGAGGTCGGCGAGCACGATGGCCGGCACTACTTCACCATGGATTACGTCGAGGGCAAGAACCTGGCCCAGATCCTCGGCGGCAAGCCCATGCCGGCGCAGCGCGCGGCGGGTTACGTGAAGACCATTGCTGAAGCGATCCACTTCGCGCACCAGCGCGGCACGCTGCATCGCGACCTGAAGCCGCAGAACATCATGATCGACACGCTCGATCACGTGCGGATCACCGATTTCGGCTTGGCCCGGCAGGTCCAGGGCGACAGCAGCCTGACGCGCACCGGCGCCATCATGGGCAGCCCCAGCTACATGCCGCCCGAGCAGGCGAAGGGCCGCCAGGACCTGGTCGGCCCGCACAGTGACGTGTACGCGATCGGCGCGATCCTGTATGAACTGCTGACCGGCCGCCCGCCGTTCATGAGCACCACGCCCATGGCGACCCTGATGCAGGCTGCCACGCAAGACCCGGTTCCGCCACGCAGCCTCAACAGCGTGATCCCGGTGGACCTCGAGACCGTCTGCCTGAAGTGCCTCGAGAAGAGCCCGGAACAGCGGTACGCGTCGGCGCGTGCGCTCGCCGAGGAACTCGACCGGTTCTTGAAGAACGAACCGGTTCTGGCGCGGCCCGCCAGCGCACTGCGCAAGGCGGTGAGCTGGTCGCGCCGGCACCGCACGCTGATGACTGCGCTGGTGTCGGCCGTGATCCTCGGGTTGGCAGGCCTGGCCTACGGGCTGTGGCAACAGACACAGTACCTGACCTGGCTCAACCTCCACCCGGACACGACCAAGGTTACGGGACCGCGGACGACCGCGCTGAGAGGGCTCAAGGATTGGGCTGTCAACGGGTTCGTGGCCCTGGGCTTCCTCTTTGCGTACTACCGCAAGCTCTCGCGGGACCTGGAGTGGCGCGACCTGTTCGACCCATCCCATATGCAGGTGCCGCCGCGACCGATCGCACCTGCCGCCGCGGTCGCCTTCTTTGCCGCGGGTTGGGTCGGCATCGGGTGGGCGCTGTGGCTGGCGGCCAAGTCCGTCGAGGCGTTCGTCTGGGAGGGCAGCTTCTGGTGGCCGGTGTGGCTGAGTGGCGTGTATATGCTGTTCTGCTTCGGGTTCGCGCTCGTGTTGATCGTCGTCCGCGAGCAGGCCGCGGCGACCTTTGGCCTGTCGCCGACGACCGGGCCGGCACAACTGCCGCCGGACCAGTTCGATGCCATCTGCAGAGCGTTGTACGCCGGGCGCAAGATGGCGGCCGTCGAGCTGTATCGCGAGTTCGCCAGCGTCAGCCCGCGCGAGGCTCGGGTGCAGATCGAGTTGTTCGCCGGCAGGCAGTACGATGAACAGCCCTGGCGGTTCACAGCCGACCCGACACGGCCGCCGCCGCTCTGCCGCAAGCGCTTCCTTCTGCTGGGCCTGGGGGGCGGCCTGGTGCTGGCCCTGGCACTGCCGTTCTTCCCGCCGCGCCTGTGCCCGTCCTGGCCGGTGGCGCTGGGCGCGGGGGTGCTCAGCGGCGGCTGGTTCGCGGTGATCGGCTTGCACCGGCATGGCGGGCTGCGGATCCTGGCTTTCCTGCCCTTCCTGACGGTACCGATTCTGCTCAGCGCCATCTTCCCCGACGGTCAGATGGGGATGAGTTACCTGCCGCCGGTGTTCCTGGGGGCCATTGCCGGCCTTGTATGGTTCCGGATGTCGCGCCAGACGTCTCTGTCGTCCGGGGCGGTCTCCGCCGTGGCGGGCGCGGCTGGCGTCGGGGCCCAGGCGCCGGCCGCTGTCTCGTCGGTCGCGGCCGCCGCGGCGGCCCCGGCGGCGGGCGCGCTGCTCGGTGCGGCGGGCGGTGTCGCGGGCGGCGCGATCGGCGCCTACTACGGTGCCAAGGCGAGCATCGAGAACACCAAGTCGCAGCGCGAGCGGCAGTTGATGGTGCGCGCGACGTGGTGGTGCATGGCGGGTGTGGCCGTGTTCTGCGTCGCGGTGCTGGCCATGACATACCTGGGCCGGTCCTGGGGACGGACACACCCCGGCCAATACGCGGCAGCGGTGACGGCGCTGATTCTCGTCTACGTCGTGGTGCTGTTCGTCTTCATCATCAAGACCAACCGCCGCCAGCGCCAGATCCAGGCCGAAGACGCCGCGGCACTGGAGGCGGACCGGCGCGCCCGGCTCGGACCGGATTTCGATGCCTCCAGCATCGTCACGATACTGCCGCGGGTGTTCACCGTGGCCGAACCCGTCATCGACACGGACCTGACGGTGGATAGGGACGCCTGGGCCGCAGCGTGCACCCAGGCGCGGACCTTCCGGCTCTTCGAAGTCTTCAACCCCGACGTGGAGGACTGCAAGGTCCTGTACCGCGCCAAGGTGAAGGCGGAGGGGCTGACCGGCCGCGCCTACCTCGAAATGTGGTGCCGGTTCCCGGGCCGCGGCGAGTGCTTCTCCCGCGCCCTCCGTCAGACCCTGACCGGGACCACGGACTGGATCGCGTGCGAGACACCGTTCTTCCTGCGGAAGGGCCAGAAACCCGACCTGATCCGCCTGAACCTGGTCGTCGACAACGGCGGTCTGTTCCGGAAGAAGCCGCTGTCGGGGAAGGTCGCGATCAGAGACGTGGAGTTGCGGCAAGCGCCGCGCACCTGAGTCGGAGTCGGAGTGCCTGCCTCCGGCCCTTGTCCGCCGCTCCGGAGTCCCCCCGCGCTCCGACGCCCGCAGGCCCGTCAGGGTGGAGGGCGGCGTCTATGACGCCCGTCAGGAGTGCGTCCGCGTCGACCACTTCTCCGGTGAGGCCAGGCTGCGTCTGGAGTTCTGAGTCGCGTCGCCAGCCCCTCAGGCCAGGGCTTTCTCGCAGAACCGGACACACCGGGTGACGTCCCGGACCGCATCGATGCCGGGTACCAGCTCCCGATCAGCCGGCCAAGTCCGTAGCCGAGGCCCACCTATTCCTTGAACACCAGATTGTCGACGCAGAAGACCGCTTCGCTCTTGCCGGCGCATACGATCCCGCCCCAGCTCAGGACTTTGAATTCGGGGGTTTTGACCGGCATGCCCTTCCTCTGGGCCTTCACCTCTCCGGCCTGGGTAATGGTGATGTCGTACACTTGTTTGTCGGCGTTGGGGTCGAGTGCGAACTGGATCTCGACATGGAACCATTCGCCGTTGGGAATCTCGCAAAACGCCTCGCCGGTTGAGGCCTCGCCGTCGCCGGTGCAGTTGAGGTACAGCTTCCCGTCCGGCTTGATCGTGAGCTGCGGGCCCATCAGAATCGCGTTGCCGGACCAGTCCCGGAACTCGACGTAGACGTCGGCCGGCTTCGCCTTGTCGTTCATCATGTCCGCGGAGAACCGGAAAGACCCCGCGGTGTACTTCCTGCCGCTGAACAGCACCAGGTGCGGGTTGTAGAACTTGATCCCCACGGCGTCAGTGAACCTCAGCGACCGCGTCCCGGTTGCCGCCGCGGCGTCCGTCACGCGGATGGTTGCCTTGCCCTCTTCAAAGATATCAACGGGCGGCGCGCTGCCGACAGCCGAGTCCTCGAAATCGAGCTCTATCTCAAGCTTTCGTTGGGGAGGATTGCGAAGCCCCGCGGGGTAGGCGCGGGGGACCGTCTTGGGAACGGTTCTGGTGATGCGGCCGGCCTGGTTGTAGTCAAAGGGTTCGAAACCGATCTTCGCCGCGGGCGAGCCCTCCTTGAGATGGTAGTCGCCGGCCGTGGGGTTTACGAACAGAGGATCGGCGATGAGGGAATGGCTGTCCTGCCCCGTCGCCTGCCATTCTTCGAAGGACCGTTCATGGAACTTGACCGGGTTGCCGCCGAAGTTCCAGTAGAGGTTGTAGTCGAAGATGCAGTCGGACCGTTCCCAGGCCTCGTGGGTCAGGGCACCCTTGTCCCAGTAGATGATATTGTGCTGCACGTCGAAGCCCAGTTCGGTCTCGCGTTTGCCGCGGGAGAACAGCGGCTTGCGGAACATGGGTGCTTCAGGGTCGAGGATCGGGCCGAAGATGTTGTTCCGCGCAATGTTCTGCATGCCGCCGTCGCTGTTGAGGTTGTACACGTGGGTGGTGATGTTGTAGACCAGGTTGTTCTCGGTGAGCGTGAAGCTCGAGCCCTGGTCGAGGTAGATGCCGACGGCCCAGGGGATGCCGGTACAGTCGTGGATGAGGTTGCCGCGGATGACGGTCCCGGGGGACCGGCCCAGCGTGTAGATCGCGGCCCCGTCAGTCAGGACATCCTGCATGCAATCGTAGATGTGATTGTACGCGATCGTGTTGTCGCGGGTGGGCGTTTCGCCCAGGCCCCAGGTCCAGCCGGCGGAGATACCCGTGTAGTACAGGTCGTAGACATCATTGTGCTCGATCGTATTGCTGTGCGCGAACTGCAGCAGGATCCCGACCGACGCCGGAAGAAAGCGTCCGTTGTGGGCAATCAGGCAGTCCCGGATCGCATTGTGACTGGTGATAAGGTCCTCGTCCTTCCCGCGTGCCGGACCGATCTTGATCCCGCCACCGCCGTTGTCGGTGAACTCGCATCCCTCAACCCGGTTGCGCTTGCAGGCCAGGCCCAGTTCGAACGCATGAGCACTGATCTGCGTGAACCGACAGCTCTCGAACGCGCAGTCCCGCATGCCTTCGGCCTGTATGCCGCAGGGCAGCGAGCACTCGGCCTGGCCGATGACATTGCCCTGGAGCGGGGTGGACCAGTTGGCGTGGGCAAACGTGATACCTTTGAAGACGAGGTGCTCGACCCACTGCTTCTGCTCAAGGTCGCCGGCGATACGCATGAGGCAATCGTGACGGGGCGCGACGATCTCGACCGAGGCGATGTCTTCGCCCGGGAGCGGGATGTACTTAAGCGTGCCCGTGGAACTGACCAGGCACCATTGTCCCGGCTCTTTCATCCCCGTCTGTGAGTTCTCGACCAGATAGCGGCTGCCGGCGGTCAGATCACGGTAGGTGGAACCGGTGAAGGAGACCCATCGCGCGCCCCGGTCGATCTCGGCGATCCGGAGCTTGGACGTGGACCAGTGGTGGAAGATCTCGATCTCGATGTCGAGCAGGTTCTCGTCCTCTGACAGGCTCAGGTCCCGGGGATCGTAGCGAAACGCGTCGGACTGCTTCTCGGCCAGGTACGGCGCCCGGGGGGCCGAGCCTGCGATGTAGTAGTAACCTTCCGCCGGAAGCCGGGAGCGCATCCGCCGGCCCCCGTTCACGAAGAGCTGCGAGAACTCCCAGTCGCCCTGCTTCACGTCCGGCAGGCTGACTTCCCAATGTGTCCCTGCCTGGCGGATATCCGTGAGTTTCATTCCCGCACTGAGAATCGGCGTTTCTCCCTCGTAGGCACGGTAGACAATGGGTGCGTCTGCGGTACCCGAGTCGGCAGGCGTGAACTCGAGCGTTTCCGCCAGCTCGTACCGGCCGCCCCGCAGGGACACGGTCACGGCTCCGACCGGCCCTTTGGCTTTCAGTGCGCGGAGCGCGTCACGCGCGCGGGCCACTGACTTGAACGGACCGTCCGTCTGCTGGGCGTTGGCGGCCGGCAGGCTGCCGGTCCAGGCGTCATTGCCGTTCGGTGCGACGTAGAGCGCGTGGTCCGCCCGGACGGCAGACACGAGCAGGCAGGTGAAAAGGAGGCAGACGCAAACTGTCGATTTTCTCATGATGGTCCTTTCCCGGTGTCGGGATACTGGCTGTGAGATCGATTGCCGTCGATTGCGTTCGACTGCAGTCGATAGTGGTCGGCTCTGCCGTCCAGCTACCGAATACTCCGCAGGAACACCGTCCGGACGTCCAGGGTCTTGCCCGGGCGCCCCTGGACCCGGATGCCTGCCTGGAACGTCTTTGTTCCGGCGGGGATCTTCACCGTGGTCTTGGCGGTGGTCCAGCCGGCGGACTGCCCAAGCGTCAGACCGGTCCAGTCTCCCACCAGCTTCTTGTCGCCGTCCAGCTTGGAGAAAATAGACCACGCACCGCTGTGGAGTTGGGACTGCTCCACATCGGTTCGGTAGGTGCAGCTCAATTCGTACTCGTGCTCGGCGCCGTCCAGCGTCAACTCCGGCGATCTGCAGTCCGCGATGCCGTTGTCGGCCGGACCCTCGAGCCGGATGTACATCACCGCGCCTTCCCGTTTCAACTTCGCGTTCCCGCCCAGCATCCAGCCGCGAAGTCCGCGCGAGAAGTCGTTGTCCCACGTCAGTTCCTCAGCGTGCAGAAAGGCACCGGCGAGGAAGAGAGCCGAAGCGACGAACAGCAGCAACCGGCCGATGGTGTGTTTCACGATGACTCCTCGAGTTCGTGCGGCGAGAGAAGGCTTCTCGGGCACGGCCGGGAAGATAGCGCCTGCGGTCTCGAAGAGCAAGGCAAGAACCAACGGGACCAGGGCTGTTTCAAGATCTGGCACCGCGTCTCGGAAGGCCACGCCTCCGCGCACACCAAGTGGGGGCGGCCTGTCCTCAGGCCGCCCCCCCCCGGCGTGGGG
>Ga0208968_1001082_pt1 | contig 15286 bp, 10 predicted proteins | sample RifOxyA3_FD_184031 | JGI IMG/M metagenome (GOLD analysis project Ga0208968, IMG submission 184031) | Groundwater microbial communities from Rifle, Colorado - Rifle Oxygen_injection A3 (SPAdes) | ecosystem: Environmental > Aquatic > Deep subsurface > Groundwater | place: Rifle, Colorado, United...
CTCCCGGATATCTCAACATGGAAAACGAATGGGCCGAACTGGAACACCGGAATTTCCCCATCATTGCCAGCGTCTACGGCGGGTCCGTGGACGAATACCGGCGGGTGGCCGAATATGTGTCCTCAAAAAAACCGGATTTCATTGAAATCAATATCTCCTGCCCCAATTCCGAACAGCATGGCATGATCTTCGGCATCAACCGGGACTCTTCCAGGGCCGTGGTCTCTGCCGTAAAAAAGGTGGTCTCGGTCCCCCTCATTGTCAAGCTCACCCCCCAGGCCCCGGACATTGCCGATATTGCCAAAGCCTGTGAGGATGCTGGGGCTGACGCCATCTGCGCCATCAATACCTTGGGTCCGGGCATGGTCATCGATATTGAATCGAAAAGACCCGTCCTGGCCTTTAAAAAAGGGGGGTTGTCCGGGCCCATGATCAAACCCGTTGCGGTCCGGTGCGTATTTGATATTTACAAGGCCGTTTCCATTCCCATCATCGGCCTGGGCGGCATCACCACCGGGGAAGACGCCGTTGAAATGGTCATGGCCGGGGCCACCCTGGTGGGAATCGGCACGGCGGTCCGGTACCGGGGCATTGACGTATTTCAAAAGATTGCCGATGAAATGGACACCTGGCTTTCCGAGCACAACCTGTCCCTGGCGGATATCAAAGGGGCGGCCCATGGGGAAGGATAGCGAATGATGACCAAACCCGTTATGGATCAGAAACCCCTCATGCTCCGGGTAATGGAAAACAAAAGAGAGGCACCGGACTATGCCACCCTGTTCTTTGACCATAACCTGGCCTTCAGGCCGGGGCAGTTCGTCATGGTCTGGATTCCGGGACTGGATGAAAAACCCTATACCATTTCCCATTATACCCCGGACCGGTTCGGCATCACCATCGAGGCCAAGGGAACTTTTTCCAGAAGGGCCATAGGTCTTACAAAAGGAAATCTGGTGGGCATCCGGGGCCCCTTTGGCAACGGGTTTGATATCCGGCCCGGCCAAAGGGCTGCCGTGGTGGCCGGCGGCTGCGGCATGGCCCCCCTGGCCACACTGGTGGAACAGCTTCCCGGCGACACCACCCTGATCCACGGGGCCCGGTCAAAGGATTTTCTCCTTTTTCCGGACCGGTTTGCCCTGCCCCGCGAAATCTGTACCGATGACGGCAGCCTCGGCCACAAGGGGCTGGTCACCGACCTTCTGGATAGACGGATCACAAACGGAGGCCCCCTGGACATGGTCTATGCCTGCGGTCCGGAAATCATGATGTACAAGATTTTCCAGCTTTGCGAAACCCGCGGAATCCCCTGCCAGGTCTCCCTGGAACGCTATATGCGGTGCGGGTTAGGGGTCTGCGGGGCCTGTGTCTGCGGCAAACAGGTGGTTTGCAAGGACGGGCCCGTATTCGGCTCCGAGGCCCTGAGGGAAATGAAGGATTTTAATAAAAAGGCCCTTTTAAAATCAGGCAAAGAAGTGGATCTTTCTCTGTATTTTTCCTGGCGCTGCCGGTAGCCCCCCCCCATGATAAGATAAGGACGATGAAATAAAAATGCTAAGATTAAGGACGATAAGATAAGGACTCCCATGACCTATAAAGAAGAATTTATTGAATTTCTTGTGGAATGCAATGCCTTAAGATTCGGCGAATTTGAACTGAAAAGCGGCCGCAGGGCCCCCTATTTCATCAATACCGGCATGTTTGACACCGGCCTGAAAATCAAGCGGCTGGGCGGGTTTTATGCCAGGGCCATTCAGGAACATTTTTCCGATAGGTTTGACGGGATCTACGGACCGGCCTATAAAGGCATTCCCCTCTGCATCTCGGCGGCTTCGGCCCTGGCCGACCTAGGCCTGGACAAGGGCTATGTTTTTAACCGGAAAGAGGCCAAAACCTATGCCGACAAAAGCGTCGTGGTGGGTATGCCCCTGACGGCCGAATCCCGCCTCATCCTGGTGGATGACGTCATCACCTCGGGAAAGGCCATCCGGGAATCCCTGGAAGTCTTGAAATCCTGCGGCAACCCCAGGGTCTCGGGCATCATCATCAGCGTCAACCGGGAAGAGAAGGGCAAGACCGATGAAAATGCCTTAAAAGAGGTTGAAAAAAACCTGGGCATCCCCATCCACGCCATCGTCACCATCACGGACATCAAGACCCGGCTCCACAACCGGCGGATCAACGGCAGGATCATCCTGGATGACGCCATGCTGTCCAGGATCAATGCCTATCTGGACCAATACGGAGCCGGATGATTCTTATCCCGGCAACCGGGCCAGGAGTGCATGGATGCTGCCGATATAATCCATATTTTTACAGGGTTTTGACAGATGATCCATATAAGGATCTCTTTGTTTCAAGTCTTTAATGGATTCCAGAAATTCGATATTGCCGGAAATAAAAAGAACGGGAACGGTTTGGTTTTTACTCCGGATATGATTATACACATCCATGCCGGTGAGTTCGCCCGGCAGAATATAATCCAGGCTGATAAGGTCATAGGGGTTCCGGTTCACTAAATCAACGGCGGCCCGGCCGTTTGCCGCGATATCCACCCGGTGGTTCATGGGCGCCTGGGTCAGAATACGGCGCTGGACATCGGAGATGGCCTGTTCATCCTCCACCAGAAGGATAGAACTTCCGGACCGGATATTCTCCTGTTTGATTTCCTCCAGCTCTTCCCGGGTCAGCTCTTTTTTTATGACCGGAAGGGAAATCACCACCCTTGTCCCTTTTTTCAATTCGGAATGGACTGAAATCCGGCCCTTGTGCTGGTCCATATATTTTTTCACATTGGACATGCCGTAACCGGTGCCCTTGATGCCTGTTTTATACATCCCGGCAGTATCCTTGCTGCCCTTAAGGGTAAAGGAAGGCTCAAAAATCTCTTTGAGATATTCAGGCGGAATGCCGCAGCCGTTATCTTCAATTTCCGAAAAAATCCATTCCCCTCTCTGATAAGTGCGGATGATGATTTTGGGCTCCCGGACAAGGCTGAGGGCATGGATTGAATTCTGAACCAGGTTGACAACGGCATGTTCCACCATGCCCGGATCAGCCAGAACTTCAGGGATGCCCCGGCCGTATTGGCGAATCACCCGGATGCCTTCCAGGTCTTTTCTCAGGAGGTTGATGACCAGATCCATTTTCTCACCCAGGGAAAAGAACTCCTGCCTGGGTTCCTGGTCCCTGGCAAAGGCCACCAGGTTCCGGGTCAGGTTTTTCCCCCGGAGGGTCTGCTCGAAAATCAATTCCAGGGTTTTTCTCGTATTCTCATGGGGGCAGTCCAGAAGGGCCAATTCCGTATTGCCCATGACCACGCCCAGAATATTATTAAAATCATGGGCCATTTTCCCGGCGATCTGGCCCACCAGGGCCAGCTTTTCCGTTTCCGCAGCCAGGGCCAGAGCCTCCTCTTTTTCAGCCTGGGCTCGGCGCAGTTCCGTGATGTCTTCTCCCACACAGACAATTCTTTCCAGGGACCCGTCCGGCTGGGTTACCGAATCAAAGGATCCCCGGAAATAATGGATGATCCCGTTTTTATCCCTGAGCCGGTAATCCAGGAAGGCCTTTGACAGCTCCTTTTTTTGGGCTTTGTCCAGGTGTTCGAGCAAAGGCCCGATGTCCTCTTCTTCCATCATGGCAAAGCCGGATTTCCCCATGAGTTCTTCGGGCCGGAACCCCAACTGTTCATGGGACGGGCTGGCGAAGAGATAATCCCCGTTTGAATCATGGATGGAAACCAGGGCGCTGGTATTCTCGGTGATCAGTTTAAAAAGGGCCTCGCTTTTTCTCAGGGCCTCTTCCACCTGCTTTCGCTCAATGGCAACGGCCACCTGACCGGAAACAGAGGCCAATATCTGCAAATCCTGCTCATCGTATAAACCGGCATCGGTATAACTCTGCACCGCGATGACCCCCATGACCTCATCTCTGGTCATCAGGGGAACTCCCATCCAGATCAGGGGAACCGGCCCCCAGACGCCGTTTTGCGCCGCCCTCTGCTCAAGCTCTTTCTGCCGCAGGAGGACGGGTTTTTTCCGGGATACCACCAGGCCGCTCAAGGAATGGTTTTCATCAAAATCGGCGATGGGAGAAAAATCCTCATCCATGGTATCCACATGATACGGAAAATGGAGGGTGTGTTTCCTGGTATCGACCATGACGATAAAAAAATTCGTGACATCAAACACCTTGCCCAGCAAATGGTGAATCTGTTGATACAGATCGGCCAGGTTGCCGGTGACCGTCACTGCATTTGAAATGGCAAACAGGGTCTTGGTAATATCTTCCGAGCGCCTTATCTTTGTGACGTCTTCGACAAAGGCCTGCATACCGGTCAGTTTTTTTCCCTCTTTTGTATCTTCGAAAATAGAATCGGAGCTGATCCTTATCCAGCGGATTTCATTTCGGGCATTAAAAATTCTGATTTCATAGGAATCCGTGCCGATTTTCCCGTTGAGCCGGAGCCTGATTTTCTCTTTGACAAAATCCAGATCATCCGGATGGACAAGAGCGTGATAGGGTTTCTGCAGCCAGTCCTCTCTTTTATATCCTGTGAGTTCCTCAGCCTTTTTGTTCAGATAGGTAAATTCACCTTTTAAATTTGTCGTATACATCCCAAAGGGGGCATGCTCGATAAATTTCCGGTGGGTTTCCTCGCTTTTTCTTAAGGCCTCTTCCGCCTGTTTTCGATGCAGGGCAAGGGCGGCTTGATTGATAAAGGTTTCAATAAAAAGCGTTTGTTGTGCGATCCGGGTTTCGTTCTCCCCCCGGCGGCAAACGATGACGGCATCCCCCAGAAGTTCCCCCTGCCGGGCAAAGCCCATGACATAGATTGTTCCGATATTGAGCAGTTTTTCAATGGTTTGGCAAACGAGCCGGGGAATGGTTTTAAAGCTGAGTTCGTAAATCCCCTCAGGGCCCCTGGCCATTTTCCCGGTCAACAGAACCTTCATGGCTTCCGGATCATCCAGAGTCACAGCCATATCTTCCGGATTCCGGGTAAGCAGCTTGATGACGGTCCCGGCAAAATCTCCCAGCCCTTTCAGGGTTTTGGTATGAAAAAACCGGGTTTTATCATCATATTCATTGATGATCACAAAGGCCTCGCCGACCACCTCTTTCAAGCGGGTGCCGATGACCTCATAGATATCCTGTTCCAAGGACAGATCAAAAAGCTCTGCCGCCGTCCGGGATAAAAATGCCAGATCCCTTGAATATAGGGCGTTGTTTGAATCTTCATCCATGGGGATATGTGGCATAATGGTTACCTGTTGTCCAATATAAAGTCCGTGATATAGATGTTTTCCTTCATTTCCCTTTCAAGGGTGGATTCAAATTCTTGGCCATGGTGGTGGCCGGGATGGATAATGGTTTTTTTATCCAGGGGGATGATCCGGGTCCGGATGGACTCGATCAACCGGGGCAGGTCGCCTCCGGGAAGATCGGTCCGGCCGGCCTCGCCCACAAAAACCGCATCGCCGGTAAAGAGCCGGTCTTGGCATAAAAAACAGACGGACCCGGGGGTATGGCCCGGGGTGTGAATTACCGTCAGACAAAGGTTCCCGAACCGGATCTCATCCCTGTCGGCCAGGCGGATATCGGCCGGATATGGGGGCGGAAGTCCCACGGCCCGCCTTGTTTTCTCCTGGACTTTCGGGTCCCTGAAAAAATCGTCGTCTGCCCCGTGAAGGCAGGAGGGGATGTCAAAATCCTGCTTAAAGGACGGGGTGGAAAAAACCTGGTCGGCATGGCCGTGGGTATTGAGTATCCGGAGGGGCGCCAGGCCCTTTTCCCTGACCAGAGCCGCGAGGGCCTTTGCCGGGCCTCCCGGATCAATGATAAGGGCTTCCCCGGTCTTTTTACAGACCAGAACATAGGTGTTCAGATTATAAGGGCCTGAAACCCGGCGGATCATTTCCATATCTTTGATCATGGGTATCCTCCCTTTAAGCGGCAAAGGCGTCAAACAAGGCCCGGTTTTTTTTGAGCAGATCGCCGGACAAAAGGTCTTCCAGGGCGGCTTCATAATGCTGTTTTGAGACGCCGGGGATGAGGGCGTTTTTTGAAACCGCCCCCAGGAGGGCCATGTTCTGCATGCGGGCATCGGGAAGAGTGCCGAGTTCCAGTCTTATGGGAACGGCTCCGAGGACAGTACACGCCTGGATCACTTCTTCGGCTGTAATTTCAGGGCTCTGGCCCAGGCGCACGGGGAGGGGCTGCCAGGACACATCCGGGAATACCAGGGTGCCGCCGTTTTTCAGGGCCAGGTAAGCCCCCCGGGCCGCCTCTTGGATTTCCATGCCCAGGACCAGATCTGCGCTGCTTTTCATGATAAGGGGAGAATGGACCCGGTCCCCGCACCGGATTTGTGACACCACAATGCCCCCCCTCTGGGCAAGGCCGTGGGTATCCACGGCAAGGGCCGGGATGCCCGCATGATCAATGCCTCTCAGGAGGGCCTGGCTCAAAAGGCCGATGCCCTGGCCGCCCACACCAATGATATAAATATTAAAGGATTTCATTTTGCCTCCTTGCCGAAGACGATGGCCTTTTCGGGGCAGGTCTGCCGGCATGATCCGTCCCCGATGCAGAGATCCGGGTGGGTGAAGACGGTGCCGTCGGGTTTCCGGGTAAAGGTCGGGCAACTGAACCGTTCCACACAGTCACGGGTCTGGGTGCAGATGTCCTGATCAATATCCACATGGGTTTGTACAAAGCCCGGCTGTTTTCTCTTCTGCCGGGTAAATTTCAGCATACAGGGGTGCCTGGCAATAACCACACTGATGCCCTTGACGGCCAGGGAGGTCCGGACCAGTTCCGTCAATTTGGACTGGTTATAGGTATCGCAGGAAAGAATGCTCTCAATGCCGAGGCTTTTCAGAAGATTTTCAACGGGGATGACGCTGCCCGCATGGTCCTGATGGCCGGTCATGGCCGTGGTGCCGTTTTCCATGAGGATGAGGGTGATATTATGCCGGTTGAAAATCGTATTGATGAGGCCGGGAAGACCGGCATGGAAAAAGGTGGAATCTCCCAGGAAAGCCACCACCCGTTTCTGGTCGTTGAACAGGGACAGGCCCGAGGCCATGCCGGCGGAAGACCCCATGCACAAGAGAATCTCACCCATCTCATAGGGCGGCATATAGCCCAGAGTATGGCAACCGATATCCGCCACGGTGACATCTTCTTTCTCCAGGGCTTTTTTAATGGCGAAAAAGGCGCTTCTATGGCCGCAGCCGGGGCACATCTGGGCCGGTCTCGGCGGCACGGCCAAGGGCAGGGCAGGCAATGCCGGAGAAGGGATTGCCAGATCCGGCCAGACGGCGGCCAGTTTATCCCGGGTCTTGTCCGGCGTGTATTCCCCCACGAAATCTTCGTCATGGGTTTTGCCTGTTAATTTTGTTTTTAAACCATGATCATAGGCCAGGGCCTTGATCCGGAGTTCCAGGATATCATCCAGCTCTTCCAGGACCAGCACCTCCTCATGGGCCTCTAAAAAGGCAAGCACCCTCTCCTCATCCAGGGGATTCACGGCCCCGAGCTTCAGGATATCCGGCCGGTATGCGCTCATTTCCAGAACATCCAGGACCGACAGAAAGGTCAGGCCCGAGGTGATGATCCCCTTGCCTGTGCTGTTTTGAGATGAAATTTCCCGGTTCAGGCCAGCCTGTTGGATATATTGCCCGGCCCGCCTCAGCTTTTGAATGGCGTTTCGTTTCATGTCCAGGGCCATGGTGGTCAGGGCAATATAAGGGCCATTGGCCCGGTTGAAGCCGGTTCGGTAGGGAGCCGGGTTTTCCCGGGCGCCGAACCTGATTTTCTGCCGGGCATGGCAGACATGGGTGGTGAGTCTCAGGACCACGACGGTCTGTTCCTTTTTCGCCAGGACTGCAGCATGTTTATAGTATTCATAGGCCTCTTGGGGGGAGGCAGGCTCCAGCACCGTGACCCTGGCCATCTGATACACATTCCGGTTGTCCTGTTCGTTCTGGGATGAATTGGCGCCGGGATCATCGCCCACCACCACCACCATACCGCCGGTGATATTCATGAGGCTGAGCTGGACAAAGCTGTCCAGGGCCACGTTCAGACCCACGCTTTTGAAAAAGGCGCAGGACAGATTCCCGTTCAGGGCCGCGCCCAGGGCCACTTCCGTTGCGACCTTTTCATTGACGGAAAATTCAAAATAAAAGGGCCGCCGATCCTGGGGAATACTCAGGATGGCCGCGGCAATCTCCGGGGTCGGAGAACCGGGATAGGAAGCGATCACCCGGGTCCCGGTTTCAACCATGGCCCGGACAACGGCCTCGTTGCCCATGAGGATTTCCTCAAAGGGATCTTTTGTCATAAGGATATCATTGATTTTTTTCATCCGGGTTTCCTTATCGGGGTTTACAAACCTGAGCCTTGCCGTCCATTGACGGGTCATCCTTAACAGGTGTCTTGACTATTGCCGCATTCTTACATAAAGTCAGAAAAAAAAACAGAAAAAACAGAGGACAAAATGACCCCCATCCCCATCACCCCGGACATGATGATTGTATTCGGCTTTCTCATCTGTGTGACCCTGCTCTTTATTTTTGACCTGGTCCGGGTGGATATGGTGGGACTTCTCATGATGGTGCTTCTGCCGCTGTTTGGGGTGATTTCGCCCGCCGAAGCCATCTCGGGCCTGAGTTCCAGCGCCGTGGTGGCCATCATTGCGACGATGATTATCGGAGAAGGTCTGGATAAAACAGGAGTCATGAAACACCTGGCCCGAATCATCATCCGGGTTGCCGGTAAAAGCGAGACCCGGATCATGGCCCTGATTTCTACCTCGGCAGCCTTTACCTCCAGCTTTATGCAGAATATCGGCGCGGCAGCCCTGTTTCTTCCCGTGGCCAACCGGATCTGCCGCCAGGTCAATGTGCCGGTGTCGCGGATTCTCATTCCCATGGGGTATTGCGTTGTTCTCGGCGGCTGCGTAACCCTGGTGGGGTCCAGCCCCCTCATTCTCCTGAATGACCTCATGGCCGCCTTCTGGTCCAACCACCATGATCTTGTGGGCGGCAAACCCTTTGAACCCTTCGGCCTGTTCAGTGTCGCCCCCATCGGCGTCAGCCTTGTGGTTATGGCGATTGTCTATTTTATGGTGTTGAAAAAAATCGTCCTGCCGCCCGTTCCCTTGAAAAATGAAGACCTTTGCCTCCTGGGCCACGAACTTGAATGCACCTATGGCCGGGAAATCCACCAGGCCTATGAACTGAGGGTGCCTTCCGGATTTGCCGTCAAACGGCTGGATGAGCTGTTCATCCGCCCCAAATATCATTCCACGGTCATCTGCATATGTAAAAAGGGGGCCAATGACAGCCGGTACAGGGTCAATGTGCCCTCACGGTCGGATATCATTGAAGCCGGAGACATCCTCGGCATCATCAGCAACAAGGACCATATCCATGATCTTACAAAGGATCTGGGCTGGGACCTGCAGGAAGATCTCAACCATATGGGTGAAATCCTGTCCCCGGATAATGCCGGGATCATCGAGGCCATTGTCACACCCAGATCGGAACTGGTGGGCAAGACCCTTCACGCCATCTATTTCCGGAAACGGTACCAGGTGAACCCCCTTGCTCTTTTCCAAAGGGGCACCGTCCTTTTTGAAGATATATCCGAAACAAAGATCCAGCCCGGAGATGCCCTGCTCCTATTCGGGGAATGGGAAAAATTTCACCTGATCCGGCAGAAAAAAGATCTGGCCTTTACCGAGCATATTAAAAACGAAGTCCTTCACCCTGAAAAAGCCGGTTTCGCAGCGGCAAGCTTTGCCCTGGCCCTGATCCTGGCCCTGGGATTCAAGATTGAACTGCCCATTGCCCTTCTGACCGGCGCCATCGCCATGATCCTGACCCGGGTCCTGACCCTGGATGAGACCTACCGGGGGGTGGACTGGATGACGGTATTTCTCCTGGCAGGACTCATCCCCTTTGGCCTGGCCTTTGAAAAAACCGGGGCCGCGCTCTATCTTTCAACAAACCTTGCCCATCTGATGCAGTCATTTTTGACGCCCCTTGTCCTGTTTCTGCTCATCGGCCTTTTGACTTCTTTTTTCACCCTGGTTACCTCCAATGTAGGGGCCACGGTCCTCATGATCCCTCTGGCCATGAACATGGCCCTTCAGTGCGGGGCTGATCCGAGGATGGCGGCCCTCCTGGTGGCCCTGGCTGCCTCCAATACCTTTATCCTGCCCACCAATCAGGTGAACGCCCTGATCATGCGGCCCGGCGGATACAGGGTCATGGATTATGTCCGGGCCGGGTCCGGCATCACCTTGTTATTCATCATCGTGGTCATGACGATCATGTATTTTTTTTACGGTATTTCAGCCTGATGCGAGCGCAACAAACGGAGTATAAAATGAAAGCCTATATTGATTCCCGGCACGAACAATTTCTGAAGGATTTTCAGACCATCGTCAATATCGATTCCAGCAGCGACAATAAACACGGAATTGAAACTGTGGCCCGGTTTTTTGAAACCCGGTTCCAAAATATCGGCCTGGACACCCGGGTCCTGTTTCTTGGGGAGGATCAGGTTCCCTGTCTTTATGCGGAACACAAAAAAGCGGACAAACCCTTTGATGTCATGTTTCTCGGCCATATGGACACGGTATTTCCAGCCGGGGAGGCTGAAAAACGCCCCTTTTCCATCCGAGATAATAAAGTCTTTGGCCCCGGCGTCTGTGATATGAAGGGCGGGCTCCTGGTGGTGCTTCATAGCCTTGAGGCTTTGAAACACGCGGGCATCCTGGATTCCCTCTCCCTTTGCGTGGCCTTTAACGGGGATGAGGAAACCGGATCCCATGCGTCCAAAGAATGGATCATGGAAACGGCGAAAAAAAGCCTCCGGACCTTTGTATATGAGCCCTGCCGGCCCGGATACCGGTTTGTGCTGCAAAGAAAGGGCGGGGGCTCCTTTCATCTGACCGTGAAAGGCCGGGAAGCCCATGCCGGGGCCGACCCTGAAAAAGGCGTCAATGCCGTGGTCGAACTGGCCCACCAGATTGTCCGGATCAACAGGCTCAACGAAAACGACAAGGGCACCACAGCCCAGGTCACGGTGGTTTCCGGCGGGGACAAGGTCAATATCATCCCGGCCCTGGCAGAGGCTTTGGTGGATATCCGGATTTCCACGCCCAAAGAAAAAGACCGGGTGGAAGACTTTTTCAATACACTGGGAGATCAATCTTTTTTTAAAGACTCGACCATCCGTGTCCGGGGCCATATCGACCGGCCGCCCATGGAGGCGGGAGAAGCCACCCAAAAGCTCTGGGACCTGGTCCGCTCCACCGGAAAAACCCTGGACCTGCCCATGGAACCCATCTCTACGGGCGGGTGTTCCGACGGCAATTATACTTCCTTTTCCGGCACACCCACCATTGACGGCATGGGTATTGTGGGCGCCAATTCCCACCGGCCCGATGAATATGCCGAGCTGGACAGCATCGGCAATATGGTGCTGCTGACGGCAAATGTCTGCAAGAGCATCTTGGCGCCAGGAGACGAACCCTTATTGTAATGGAGAATGAATATGACCCCCCTTTTTTCAGATCCCGGTGAATTTATCATCACCATTGAGGTGGTGCCGCCCAAGGGCAATGATGCCGGCCCCCTTCTTGAAAAGCTCCAAAGCCTTGCCGAACTGAATTTTCATGCTTTCAGCACGGCGTCCAATCCTGTGGCAAAACCCAGGATGAGCGCCATGGTCTTTGCCCATCTGATTCAAAAAGCCACCGGGCGGCGATCCATCCTTCATTTCACCGTCCGGGACCATAATCGGCTGGGACTCCAGAGCGAACTCTGGGGGGCCAAGGCCCTGGGCATTGATACCATCATTGCCGTGACCGGAGACCCCTCGGCGGCCCAGGCAGAAGAAAAAACCTCCACCGTAGGCGATTTAAACGTATATGACCTCATTTCCCTGGGCCGGGATTCGGGCCTGACCACCGGAGCGGTCCTGGATTTCAGGCCCGAGGTTAACGGCCTGGAATACGAGGCCAAGCGCCTGGAAAAAAAGGTGGAAGCCGGTTGCCGGTTCATCGTGACCCAGCCGGTGTATGATGAAATCACGGCCCGGAACATCCACCGCGCGACAAAGCACCTGAACGTTCCCGTGGTCATGGGCATCCTGCCCCTTCTTTCCTATAAGCATGCGGTGTTTCTCCATGACAAGGTGGCCGGCATTGCGGTTCCGGAACACCTGAGAAAAGAAATGGAAACGGCCCGGGACCCGATAAAGGCCGGGATAGACCAGGCCCGGCAGATGCTGGCCCTGGCAAAGTCCCTGTTTTCCGGGGCCTGCGTCATGCCGCCCTTTGACCGGTTTGAAATTTTAAAGGAAATCCTTATAAAATAGATATTCTCTTCTATCCGAGATCAAATATTTTGAAGGGATACCGCCCTTTTTTCCGATCTGCGAAATAGTGTTCCAGGGTTTGCCGGATCACCTCAAAGGCAATCTCGTCCCAGGGGATGTCTTTTTCATCAAAAAGCCGGACCTCGCTGCTTTCAGTCGTGGGTCCGAATTGATCCGACGTCATGGCCGCCCTGAACATGAAATAAATCTGGTCCACAAAGAGGATATTGAACAATCTGTAAGGGGTAATGATCCTCACCTCGGCCAGGGCCTCCTCCCGGGTTTCCCGAACGGCTCCTGCCTGGACGGATTCACCGTTTTCAAGGTATCCGGCCGGAAGGGTCCATTTGCCGATTCTGGGTTCAATATTTCTTTTGCAGAGCAGGATCTTTCCCTGCCATTCCGGGATGCAGCCCACCACCATTTTGGGGTTGTTGTAATGGACAAGGCCGCAGACGGAGCACACGGCCCGGACATGGTCATCCTCGGGAGGGATTCTCAGCAGGGTCGGAGAACCGCAGGTGGTGCAGAATTTAATTTCCATAATCCTTATCTTTTCTTTTTACACGGTTTGTGGGGACGGCATCCAAGGGGTTTTCAGGCCAGAAATGCTTGGGATACCGGCCCATGAGGTCTTTTTTCACCTCGGTATAAGTGTTTTTCCAGAAACTTTCCAGGTCCCTTGTGATCTGGACGGGCCGCCCGGCGGGGGACAGGAGATGTAGGGTCAGGGCCTGGCCTGCAATTTTCGGTGTTGTCTTGCATCCGAACATTTCCTGGAGCCGGACGGCCAGCACAGGGCTCTCCAGGAGGCCGTGATCCCCCCGGTAAATCACGGGCAGCCTGGACCCGCTGGGCACAATGACATGGGTGGGGGCCTGGGTTTCGATCTTTTTTTGGGTTTCCCAGGAGAGAAGCGACAAAAAGGCGGCCTCAAGATCCATGCGCTCCAGATCCTTCAAGGACAAGATCCCGAAGAGAAAGGGGGCCAGCCAGGTTTCCAGACTTTGCTCAAGGGCCGGGCCTGAAACATCGGGAAGATCCGGGAAAATGCCCGAGGCTTTCAGAAAACAGGCCCGGTCCCTGAGACTGTTGAGTTTTTGGGTCCAGGGCAGGCAGGCGATGCCTCTCTTTTGGATTTCTTCCATCAGAACCCGGCAGGCCTGATCCGGGTCCATATGGACAACCGGTCTTTCCTCCACCACAATGGCGCCGAAAAATATCCGTTCCACTGCCTTGACCGAGCCGGTTTTCCCATCAAAGAAAAGGGTCTGGTCCGTTTTCATCCGGTCCTGAAATTCATCTTCCAGGTCTTCCCGCGAAAGGGGAGCCCCAAGAAAGATCCTTGAATTGCGGGGGTTACCGTCCAAATGGACGGCGACGATATAGTCATGCAGGGAAACGCTGTTGGGCCCGGTGAAAAATATCCCTTTTCCCGAAGCCGTTAAAAACTCGAGGGCCTTCCCATTTCTTTTTTTTGCGATGCGGTCGGGATAGGCATGGGCCAGGAGGGCCCCCGCCCTTTCAAGCCGGGTCCGGCCCGGTGAAATATGATTATCCTTCAGGAGTTTACGTTCAGATTCGATTATCCTCCTGAGAACCCCGCCATGGATATTCCATCCCTTTTCAAGGGGTTTTCCCTGCCTGCCCGCCTCCATGAGCAGGAGGCGGAGCCCGATATCCGGATCAGCTTCCCCGCGGTCAAAGCTCAGAAAATCCCGCTCATTGAGGAAGGCGGCAAGGCGGCAGGCAAGGGGGCCTTCACCCTTTTCCATTCCTTTGAGGATCATATGGGCAAGCCTGGGATGAAGGCCGGAACCTGCCATTTTCTTACCATGGCCCGTGAGCCGTCCCTCTTCGTCCAGGGCTCCCAGGTCTTTCAGAAGGGCTTTGGCCTGTTCATAGGCTGCCGGGTCCGGCGGGTCCAGCCATTTCAACGGCCCTGGGTCGGGAACGCCCCAGGCGATAAGTTCCAACGCCAGGGCCGTCAGATCCACACTCAGAATTTCAGGCCGGGTAAAGGGCTTTAAAAGGCCGTGGTCATATTCGGACCAGAGGCGGTAACAGGTTCCGGGAGCCGTGCGGCCGGCCCTTCCCCTTCTCTGGTCGGCCGAGGCCTTGGATACGGGAAGGGTTTCAAGGCGGGTCATCCCGGTTCCGGGGGAAAACCGGGGCACCCGCATGAGGCCCGAATCAACCACCACGGTGATGCCGTCAATGGTGACGGAGGTTTCGGCAATGGAGGTGGCCAGGACGATTTTCCGTTCCGCCGGGTCCGGACCGGTAAAAATCCGGGCCTGGTCCTTGGCCGATAAATCCCCGTACAGGGGAAGGACCCGGAAACCCGGACCCAGGCTCGCCTCAAGGCGGGACGCCAGCCTTAAAATTTCACCCACGCCGGGCAGAAACACCAGGATGTCCCCCCGGGTTTCCGAAATGGCCCGACCGATGGCGGTCTCACAGGCAATTTCAATGGGGACGGCCTTTTTAAGTTTGTTGACCGGAGGACAATAAACGGTCTCCACCGGAAAGCTTTTGCCCCTGGAAACGATGGTGGGAGCCTGGTCCATCAGGGCGGAGACTTCTTTGATATCCAGGGTGGCGGACATGACCAGTATCCGCAGATCGTTCCTCAGGGCTTCAAAGGTGTCCAGGCCCAGGGCCAGGCCCAGATCGCTGTGGATATTGCGTTCATGGAATTCGTCGAAAATCACCAGGCCCGTATCCTCAAGACCGGGGTCGGCCTGGATCTTCCGGGTGAAAATCCCTTCCGTCACCACCTCGATGCGGGTTTTGGGGCCGATCTTCCGATCCAGGCGGATCCGGTACCCCACGGTTTCCCCGATTTTTTCTCCCAGGAGGGAGGCCATGTGACGGGCACAGG
>Ga0208968_1001089_pt1 | contig 15211 bp, 12 predicted proteins | sample RifOxyA3_FD_184031 | JGI IMG/M metagenome (GOLD analysis project Ga0208968, IMG submission 184031) | Groundwater microbial communities from Rifle, Colorado - Rifle Oxygen_injection A3 (SPAdes) | ecosystem: Environmental > Aquatic > Deep subsurface > Groundwater | place: Rifle, Colorado, United...
TCGACGGGCTTCGATCTTCTTGCTTACCAATTCTTTCAGAACGGCAATACGTTGAGGGGAGCAGATCTCGTTGTAGATGAGTTCTAGGATCTTGCCTTCGATCCAATCGCTATTGAGCCCGGGAGCGGGGCAGATTGATTTGCCCTTCGTGATGCGAGTGTCACAGTAGTATCGAAACCGATCGTACGATTCTTTCTTCTTTTTACTGAAATACTTATAACGCCTCCCGATGAAAAGCCCTCCGCAATGATCACAGCGGATCAATCGGGACAGGAGGTACCTCACAGCGCGCCGAGGGCTACTGCGCTGATTGAAGGGCCGCTGGCTTGCCAGTTCTTTCCTTTTCAGAAAGAGAGCACGATCAATGATTGGTTCGTGAGTTGCATTGATGATGACCAGGTTGCTGGTATTGTTCTTCTTTGCAGAACGTTTGTTCCAAACACTATCACCGATGTAAACGGTGTTGTTGAGAATGACACCGACACTCGAGTGATTCCAGTGCTGCGTGCGAGGAGCAGGAATGCCTTGCCGGTTCAGGATCTTGCTGATGGCATTTGCACCGTGGTTTTCCTCGACTGCGAGCCGGAAGATCTCCCGCACCGTGGCCACTTCCGCTTCCGGTCCCAGAACATATTTGCTGTGTTCGCGGCCCGATGCATCGGGTATGCGCTCACGACGATAGCCATACGGTACGCTACCTCCGTTGAGGTAACCACGTTCGGCATTTTCCCGCATACCCTTCAAGGTTTCAGTAGCCAGGTTCATCGAGTAAAATTGATTGATAACCTCGATCATCCCTTCATACAAAAAGCCTTGAGGGGTCTCGGGGTCGAAGTTTTCAGTGATGGATTTTACAATAACCCCATGTTTCCGCAAGAGTGACTTGAAGAGGATCGACTCCTCGCGATTGCGTGAGAAACGATCGAGCTTGTGTACCAAGATGAAGTTCACTGGTTGCTTGCGGCAGAAAGAGATCATCCGGCAAAAGCCTGGCCGTTTGTTGGCAGGAGCATAGGCGGATTCTCCCTCGTCGACGAACTCTTCTGCGAGTTCATAGTCTTCTCGTTCTTCGATCCAACGCAGGAGCGCCTTACGTTGAGCAGGGATCGAGAGATCCTTGTGCGCCTGCTCATCAGACGATACACGGCAATAACTGACAACCGATGGCATACTTACCCCCTTGTTGCTTTTTATCGCTGGCCAACAAGGCCCTATGCTGGTCCATACTGCATTACCTGTACCTTCATTGGCGCGTTGAGATCAAGTCGCTTCTGCTCCGTTGAAAAGCTTTATGGGGCTTGGTCCTGAGCATCTTTTCAAGAACCATGGATGTAGTGTCAAACCCAAAGAAAGAACCATAAGAACCGCTCCGTTCTGCGTGCCATTATCGATCCAACTGACCATGTATCCGATCCCATTGACCAAGGCACCGATCCCATTGACCAGATGATCGCTCCGATTGACCGTACAACCGCTCCGGCTGACCGCTTCGCTCGATTTGAACGGCTCAGAAATGATGGGACCAGTAAAGAACCACCTTCTATTGCTGTGCAACATACAGTTTTGTCTGTGTTTATTTCACCACTTTCGTATTTGGCATCTCTTGTGCTCGTGGGCCGCACCGAGCCGCCGACGTAGGGCAGGCAGCAGGAACTTCAAAGGTCAAAACGTGAGGCAGGACCTTTTCTTTGAAATTCTTCGTGAGCCGGAACTTGAAGCAGATCACCAAGTTCTCGAGGCACTCGCCGAAAGCCTTGCAGATCTATTGATTGCCCGTGCCCGCAGAGAAGTGGCCCAGGAACGGCAAGTGAAGGAAGACAACCTCGACCGAGAACACGCTCGAGAAACTGCCCAAGCAATCTCGTTCCTGGTCCAACCGTTTATGAAGACGGAAACAACCACCATTTACAAAGGTAACCGCGAGGATACCACCTCGCTCTCCACAGTAGTGAACTGATACTTTCTGGAGGTATACAATGAGTTGGGATCATGCACAAGGATTAGCCGACAAGCACTCCAACAGCAATAATGGCCTGTTCGTGCGCCTGGCCAATGATCGCGACAAGGTCGTCGGTGTTTTTGTCGGCGAGCCGTTCGCCCGCGAAACACACTGGACCGGCGAGCGTTACGAAGAGTGTATCGGAACTGGCTGCAGTTATTGCAAAGAGGGCAAACGCCCGAACTTGCGCGTGTTGATGAACTTCTACCTCCCGGTCGAGAAGGAATTAAAGATCATCGAAGGCGGCACCATTTGGTTCAAAGACTTGCTCAAAGCTCGAGACAAATATGGTCTCACAACCTGGATGTTTGAGGTCGAGAGACATGGTGACTCTGGCAATGCGAAAACAACATATTCTCTTCTTCCTGAGGAAAAACTCTCTGCGGAACAAATCAAAGAAATCGGTGCTCTGAAACTGCACGATCTGGCCAAAAGCGTTTCTGGAGGGAGTGATTTCAACACGTATGACAAAGGTGAGACCATCGAGGCTCGCACTGCGAGCCAGTTCGTCAGCCGGCTCAAGGCTCTGCCAAGAGAAGCCGTTGATGTATTTCTCGAGAAATTCGGCATTTCTCGGGTCCGTGAGGTGAAAGCATCCCAAGAGCAAGTGGCAAACACTTTCATCGAGAGACTTGAAGCAAAGTATTGCCATACTCAGGCCGAATCCAAGGGCGAAGTGGATCCCTTCGCCTAAAACCTCTCGAGCGTTCAGTGCCGGGTTCGACAGACCGGGAGGCCTTGAGCCCCATGATGGCCGCGAAGCGGAGTCACCGGTGGTCGGACTCGGTGCTGAGCGCTCGAGTTGTCTTTTACCGGTCAAGGCGAGAGGACTATGGATATCAATCAGGTGTTCGGGCAAGGAGGCCTCCTCTCCAGATACTTCGAAGACTACGTTCCACGCCCCGGTCAGCTCGAACTGGCCCAAGCAGTGGACGAAGCTATTGGTAACAAAGAGCACCTCTTGGTCGAGGCTCCAACCGGTACGGGCAAAAGTATCGGCTACTCGGTACCGGCGATCTACCACGCAGCACAAAGAGGAAAACGAATCCTCCTCGTGACCTCGAGCATCGCACTCCAAGAACAGCTCGTGGAAAAAGACCTACCGCTGCTCGCTGACCTTCTCCCCTGGGATTTCACCTCCGCACTTCTCAAAGGCAGAAATAATTATCTCTGTTACAACAAATTTTATCAGGAAGAAGCCCAGGGCACCCTCGACTATCTCGAGGAACCTGAAGATGTTACCAAGCTCCAAACAATCATTTCCTGGGCGCGCCGTACGAAGTTGGGAGATGTCAGTGAACTGCCCTTTGAACCACCGTATCGACTGTGGCGCCGTTTTTCGACAACCTCGGAGGAATGCAAGAAAAACGACTGCAGCTTTCGCGAGGACTGTTGTGGTTACAAAGCCAGAGCTGCAGCCAAGGAGGCCGATCTCGTCGTCTGTAATTATCACCTACTCTTCGCTCACCTCCAGGTTCGAGAAAATACGGAACAGGATCTCATCCTTCCCCCCTTCGAGGTAGCCATTCTCGACGAAGCCCACAAGGCTGCCGATATCGCCCGAGATTTTTTCGGTTTTCGCCTCACCCAGGGTTCCTATCGCTCGGTTCTCCGCCTTCTCCTCCACCTCGGTGAAAAAACCTTTCATGAGCAGGTGATGCGCGAAGCCGAACAGCTTTTCACCTTGCTGGCCAAACACCGCAAATCGCCGGCCTATCGGATCCGTTTGCGAACCCCCGACATCGTGCCCTGGGAGGATCTTGTTTGTCTCCTCGGCGAGGTGCGTACCGTTTACAACGAAGCCGCCACCACCACTTCTGAAACTGACCTGCGAGCCGAGTTGAAACATGCTGCGGTTCGCTGTTACCGCTTGGCCACCCAACTCCAAGCAGCGCTCACCCTGGCAGACCCAGCAATGGTCACTTTCCTCGAGGAAGATACCCGGAAAAATCTTGTCCTGTGTGCAAAACCGATCTCCGTCGCCGAGCGGCTCCGGCAGAACCTATTTGACGCAACCGACACCGTCATCGCCACTTCGGCCACCCTCAGCACCGGGGGTTCGTTCGAGCACCTACGCGAAGAACTTGGAATACCTGCCTGCCGCGAACTTGTGGTGGACAGCCCCTTCGATTTTCTGCAACAGGCCTTGCTCGTAGTTCCCGAAGATCTGCCGGAACCGAATGATCCCGCCTTTCCGGCAACCGTCGCACATATCTTTGCCGACATTCTCGAATTGGCCGAGGGTCGCACCCTGGGTCTTTTTACTTCCTATCGTAATCTCAATGCAGTGTACGAACGAATTCGATCGTGCGGATATCGGGTACTACGGCAGGGGGATTTGCCGCGAACCGCACTGGTTGAGGAATTCCGCAAGGATGTGAGTTCGGTATTACTGGGCACCGAGTCCTTCTGGACCGGAATTGATGTTCCGGGTCAAACCCTCTCCTGTGTTGTCATCGATCGATTACCCTTTCCCTCCCCCGAGGATCCTGTGCTCGATGCGATCAGCGAACGGGATCGTCAGTGGTTCACACACTACAGCCTCCCTCGGGCGGTACTCGCCTTCAAACAGGGCTTTGGCCGGCTGATTCGCAGCACCGCCGATCATGGCGTGGTGGTAGTTCTGGATCGCCGACTGATCAGCAAACCTTATGGCCGAGTGTTCACCGCAAGTCTTCCTCCGATCCTCAAGAGCCGTCACCTTGCCAATGTCCGCTGTTTTCTCGAAGGGGGGGCCTGATGCGAGCAATCGTTGCTGGAACCATCACCTTTCCTTCCACAGCATGTCCTTCCAAGGTGCTGGAAGGTCTCAAGCGCGAGCTGTCTTTCCCGAACCCGATCTACCTTTCGTGTCGGAGAATGGGACGGAGGGTCAAGGGTATTCCGGAGCGGATCGAGTGTCTGGTCGAACGCGACGACGGTTGGGTCGAGCTTCCCCGTGGTGCAGTGCTGCTCTTGCGGAAACGATTGCAGGAAGGCGGCCTCTCGGTCGAGTTCGAAGACCGTCGCTGTTCCCATCCCGCGGTCGGCCTTCGTGCCAAGGTCGAGCTGCGGCCGTATCAGGTCAACGTCATCGAGAGGATGCGAAGTGGAGTGCAGGGATTCGTGGTTCTACCTTGCGGTGGGGGAAAGAGTATCATCGGGACGGCGGCTCTTGCTGTTCTCGACCAACCAACACTGATTCTTGTTCATACCCTCGATCTTCTCCAACAGTGGCACAATACGATCACGCTGATCTATGGCTTCGAACCTGGGGTAGTAACCGAGGGATGCTGTGCCCCCTCGGCCATCACCCTGGCCACGGTCCAGTCTCTGGTGCGCCTACCACCTGTGAAACTCGATACTCTGGCTGCACGTTTCGGCTGTGTCCTCGTTGATGAAGCTCAACATACCCCTGCCAGTACCTTTCAACAGGTACTCAGCCGACTTCCGGCAAAATATCGCTTTGGCCTTACAGCAACCCCGTACCGGGAGGATGGGCTCACTCCGCTGCTCTCTTTCACCTTGGGAGAACTGCTGTGGGAAACCACCACCGCTCAGCTCGTAGCCCAAGGCTTTCTTCAAATACCTACCGTTCGACCCATCTTTACGGATTTCTCAAGTGATTCCCAAGACTATCACGCCTGCATGAAGGAATTGATCGAAGATCCCGAACGGAATGAGCTTATTGCCGGACTGGCTACCCGGGAGGCTCGAGAGGGGCATTCGGTGCTCGTACTTTCGGGGCGGGTCAAACACTGCCGAAAGCTTGTCCGGATGATCCGTGAGGTTCCTTGCGAAGTACTGGTTGGGGACGTCAAGAAATTGGATCGGCAAAAAATTCTCAATAATCTGCGCAGCGGGATGTTGAGGGTGGTTGTGGCCTCGACCTTGGCAGACGAAGGTCTCGATATCCCTCGTCTCGATCGTATCATTCTGGCCTATCCAGGTCGGACCAGAGGCCGCACCGCGCAACGTCTCGGCCGCTTGATGCGGCCCCATCCCGACAAGCAGGAAGCGATTCTCTACGATCTGGTCGATCTCTCGGTTCCTTCCCTGGCTAGGCAGTATCAGGAACGCCGTCGGATCTATCGGCAACTGACGACATGAAACCTCGCCTTATCCCCGCACTGGAACTCGGTCTGATGAAAACCACGGTTTCACTCCAGGACCCGGTCGTTACGCTGACCCCCTGGGAAGGTGATTTTCCCACTCTCTGCATCGAGGAGGGCGGGGTCACGGTTGAACTCGAGTTTCCGGACTTGGAAGCTTTTGTCCGATTTCGACAACGGCTCGCCCGACTGACCACCAGTGCTCGCAAGTTCGACCAGTCCATCAACGATGAAGTCGAGGAGGTTTCATGACGTTTCGTACCTTCATCGAAGAGGTGCGTTCTGTGGCGGACCTTGTCTCGATCATCGGTGCCGACGTAGAACTTCGCCCCTCTGGCACGACGCTCAAGGGGCTTTCTCCTTTCCACCCCGAGAAAACGCCGTCCTTCGTGGTCTGGCCCCATAACCAGTCCTGGTACGATTTTTCGAATGGTGGCGGACTTGGCGGAGATGTTTTTGCCTATGTCCAGCAGCGTGATCAGCTCGGTTTCAAGGAAGCTCTTTATACCCTTGCCGAACAGCGTGGGGTCAAGAGACCTGATCAAGACAACGAGGCCTTTCGCCAAGAGCTCGAGCGGCTGGTCGAACGTAGGAACCTCGAACGGTTACTCACCCAGGCGGCCGGCTATTTTCATCGCCTCCTGCCAACCCGCATTCGCCAAGCCTGGTATCACGAGCACTATGGTTTTTCTGATCAGACCATTGATGTACTTCAGCTTGGCTGGGCCGACGGGCATCTTTTTCACTATTTTTTGGAAGAACTGAAGGTCGAGCGCGACCTGGCACTCAAGACCGGGCTGTTTGTCGTACTCGGCGGAGGCCGGGTCGAGGATTTCTTTCGCGACCGACTGGTCTTCCCGTACTGGAAATGTGGCCAAGTGGTCTATTTCATCGCCCGGGCAACCGAGTATACCGGCGACGAGGAGTGGGAAAAATCCAAGTATAAAAAGCTTCTTACTCACTCGGAGCGCCACAGCTATGTCTCACCGGTCGTAGGGAACGACTATTTTTACAATGAGGATGCAGCCCGCGGCACTGAAGAACTGCTCATCACCGAGGGGGTGACCGATTGCATCAGCGCCATGCAGGCCGACATCCCCTGTATCTCGCCGGTTACTACGAGGTTTCGTAAGCAGGATGTTGAAAAGCTGCTCCAGCTTACCCGGAATACCAAGCGCATCATCATCTGCAACGATGCCGAGCTGAGCGGAGCCGGCGCCGTCGGCGCCTTGGAAACTGCCGCCGCTCTCTTTGCCGAGGGCAGAGAGGTCAGAATAGCCGAGCTGCCTCGTCCTGAGGATGTGGTCAAGGTCGATCTCAATGAGTTTCTCAAATCCAACCCTCCTGAAGCCCTACGGATTATCCTCGCCAAAGCTCGGCGTTATCTCGACTGTTTGCTGGAAGCCATTCCTGCCGACACTCCGAAGTTCGAACTCGGTCAACACCTCCGCCCACTGTTGGACCTCCTGGCTCGGCGATCTACGCTCGAACAGGACGTGTATATCGACCTCCTCACCCAGCGCTTCAAGATCGGCCGGCGCATCATCAAGGCCATGCTCCGCGAAGCCATGCCGGTGGTCCCAGCACCGGAGAGAAAAGAGGAGCACTCTGTAGGCGAGGTCCTGAGAGGAGAGGTTTTTGAAGATCAGGATCATTATTATGTCAAAGGACGCGATGGCGAGGTGATCATCATCTCGTCCTTCCACCTCGAACCCACCGAACGCATACGCCTCGAAGCCGGCGAAATCATCGTCGGCAACGTGACCACCGAACGCGGACAAAGCTATCAGAACCTTCGTTTTTCACCCTCTTCATGGCATTCGAAGCGCAGTTTTGTCCAAAACCTTCCCAATGCCGACTTACAGTGGACCGGATCCGACGATAATGTTCAGGGCCTTTTACGCATCCTCTCCGCCCGGCAGGTACCGGTAAAAACCGGCCTGGAGGTGGTTGGTTACACTGATACCCCGGCAGGTCCTCGTTGGGTTACTCCCCAGCATGTGCTCGGCCCCGATGGCCCCGTGACTGGAAGTGATCTCGTTCTGGTCGGTCAGGAGTTGGGTTTTATCGAAGCGCTGCACTATCCCCTCGCTGAGGCTGCCGTCTGCCGGGAGCTCGCTGCACAGGCTTTGCCCGACCTTTTGAAGGTCAATCTTCCCTCGGTGGTGTTGCCGGTACTCGGCTGGTTTTTTGCCACCCCCTTCAAGCCGAGGATCATGCAGATCCTCAAGCATTTTCCCATACTCTGGATCTGGGGCACTCAAGGCAGTGGCAAAACCTCTCTGATCAAGGATGTCTTCTGGCGCTTGCTCGGGGGGAAGTCGGCCGAGCAACTCGATTCCTTCAGCGTCACCCAGACCAAATTTGCTCTCATAAAACTCCTGTCCGCGACCAACAGCATCCCGATTTTTCTCGACGAGTACCGCTCCAGCGATATGTCGCCGCGGGAGTTACATACGTTGCATCGTATGCTGCGGTCTATCTACTGCGGGGAATTCGAACGACGTGGTCGGAACGACCTGAGCGTGGTTTCTTTCCGTTTATCCGCACCGGTGTGTATCGGTGGTGAGGGTCGTACCGATGATCCGGCTCTCGTGGATCGGCTGGTCTCGGTCACCCCTGATCCGAATACCCTCAAGACGAGTCCTGAGTCTGTGGCGGCCTTCCGCCGTCTCGAAACCTATGAGCTCTCCTTTCTGGCCGTACCCTACATTCGCTTTGCTCTGGCCCGTGATACCCCGACGGATCTGGAACTCGCTACCCGGATCACCGACCAGGTGCTGCAGCGAATTCCCGGGGGAACAAAAATCTCCCAGCGCTATCGGGACAATTTGAGGGTCATCGTCTTGGGCCTGACCATGTTCGAGACTTTTGCCGCAACCATGGGGGTAAACGGTCTCCCTGAACTCGATGTAGAGGCGGCGCTGTCAGCATCGATTACCGATCTGATGGACGGAGAGCAGGGGGCCAAAAGCCCCCTCGACCTGTTCATCGAGACCTGCTCGGTGCTCGCCTTCAACGGGGGGCTTGTCGAAAACCGTCACTGGGCGCTGGTAACAGGGCTGACCTGCCTGCATCTGCGTTCCTGTTGGGAGGTGTTTCTCGAACACCAACAGCGGATCGGCCAACACGTCGATGCGAGCATGCTTCGGGCTCTCAAACGAATGCTCCGCGAGAACCATCAGCGAGAGGGGTACGTGAAGGACTTGGGAAAAATCGTAGCCATGGGAGAACGCCGTGTACGAACCATTGCCCTCGATCTGGAACAAGCCTCGACGTTTCTCGATGTCGAGACGTTTCCTCAAGGCATCGTGCGAACCTGGGGAGGATCGCGGGAGGCTCTGCGAAACTGGAATACGCGCGATTAACGGGAGGCCTACACAAGTGCACAGTCAAGCGCACAGTCAAATTCACAGCTTTTTTTCCCCTTTCTTCAAAGGTTTCTTCAGGTTGGTTTTCAAGATCACAAGATCACATATTTGCATTTGTAGGTATATATATAAGAGAAATTTGAAATATTTTTCCCGAGCAAGACGCGGAAAGCGGGAAATAAATAAATATATTTTTTTATACTCTACACAGGGCTCTTCACGCAAAAAGCTGTGTTCTTGTGATCTTGACCACCAAACCGTTGCGAGACTAAGCCGAGACCCCGATTCACCTAGGTGTGCACTTGCACAAAAACCTGCCTTTTGGGGGGGCAAGTTCACAAAATTTATCCAAAGAGGCAATCGATGAAGCTCTCCGACCGTTTTCAAAAACCAACCACCTCTTCATCACCCTACACCTGCCCCTATTACCTCCAGGGTGAGGATAAACGCTGTCAGTACTACCTCGAGGGAGGTGCCTGTGCCAGGGAAGAGGTTTTCATGTGCTACGAATGGCTCCGAGCCAACGGACACCCTGTGCCCAAGTTCGAACCTCGCGTTCCCGAGCAGCCTGAGCAAGCTGTAACACCATTCTCGGATGCTCCTGCCTCGGTACCGGTAACAAATGGCGCCTTCCCTGCTTCGGAAAAGGCCCCGCCGCCCTCGGCGGCCGTGCCCACCGATCTCTTTGGTCACCCCCTGCCCGAGGAGAAGCAGACAGCACCCGTAAAACCACTGGTCCAACAAGGTGCCGATGGCCCCACTCCGCTCACCCTGCCGCCGTTGGCGGCGAGTCTTTTGACCCCCGAAGGCAAAGAGTATTTCAAACAACGCAAGGTCGAGTTCTGCTTCCGCTCACCGGAGCTGGGCGAACTCTGGCTCGTACCCAAACTGACCCAAAAACCCCGGCAGGAGCTCACGGTCGAGGATCTGGTCGCTTTCTGCCTGCTGCTCGAGGCCTTTCCCGGGGCCAAACTCATCGCCCTCGATTTTTGCCGGTCCGATTCCCTCAATCCCACAGGAGGTTCCCATGAGCCGCAATGACCATCTGTCGTTCAGCCGCCTGAGCCGTTTTGAAACATGTCCACTATCGTACCAGCTCCACTATCTCGACAAACACAAGGCCGAACCCGGTCCAGCCCTGCGCTTTGGCAAAATCATCCATGCCGTCCTCGAGTGTCTGGTGCGGGAAGCCGTCGACCAGGAGCAGGATGGACCTCTTTCCGAAGCTCGGGCTCTGACCCTCTATCGCGAGGCCTGGAAAGCCGAAAACCTCACCGGTATTGAGCTCTTCCAGGAAGGGTTCGAGCTTGTACAACGTTTCGTTCGTGACCAGGGGGTGGTCGAGCACCGCGATGTTCTGGCCGTCGAGCGAGAATTCCATCTCCAGGTCGGTCCGTTCACCGTGCTCGGCTACATCGACCGGGTCAATTACCTCGACCTTGAAACCATCGAAATCGTCGACTACAAGACCAACCGCCAGCTCTTCAACCGCGACGAGTTGGACAACAACCTGCAGCTCAGTCTGTACCAGCTCGCCGCTCAGCAACACTGGCCCTGGGCCAAGCGGATCAAGCTGTCGTACTGGATGCTGCGGCACGGGTTGAAACAAGACACGCAGAGAACGCCCGAGCAACTACAAGCTGCCCTGGCCTACGTCGAGACCCTGGGCCGGCAGACAGAGGAAGCGAAAGAGTTCCCGCCCCGGCTCAATACGAATTGCAACTTTTGCGATCACGTCCGTCAGTGTCCGGCCTATACCGAGGCGCTGAAAGGCAAGAGGGAGTTCCTTTGCACCGACCTCAACGACCTCGAGGCCGTGGCCAGAGAACGTGAGGAGGTGGCTCGCCTGGCCAAGATCCTCTATGCCCGCAAGGAAGAGCTGGAAAAAATCCTCAAGGCCCAGCTCCAGGAGCAGGACGAGTTGGTTCTCGGCGGAGTGCAGTATCGCCTGTTCAACGCTACCCGGCTGGACTATCCGCTCAATGCCACGCTGGAGCGCCTGGCGGCCACGACAGGGCGCCCGAGAGAAGATCTCCTGGCAGAGGTGGCGGTCATCGACAACAAGGCCCTGGAGGGCCTTGTGAAGAGTTTGGGCAAGAACGACAAAAACCGCTCCACCTTGCTCAAGCTCGAGCTGGAGGCCGGAGCCCACAAGACCTATGTGCCAAGATTCTGGGCCAAGGAGGTGCCTACATGAGCGGCGCCCATTCCCGCAGGAAAGGCCAGCAGTTCGAACGCGAGCTGGTCCATCGTTTCCGCCAGGCCATGCCTGAGGCTGTGATTAAACGCGGACTGCAGTACCGCTCCGGAAAGGAAGTTCCGGACGTGGAACTGCCCTGCTTCTGGTTGGAGGCCAAACACCATCACCGCGTCAGCGTTCGCGCGGCCTTAGAACAAGCCCGAAAAACTGCGCCCCAAGGTCGCTGGCCGCTGGCGGTGTGCAAAGACGATCACAAGCCCGCTCTCGTGGCCATGGAGCTTGAGGACTTTTTAAAGCTTGTGGCCGAATGGTGGCGGGGGGTTCAATCATGACCACCCTGCAAACCCTCTTCACCTCTCTGCGTCAAGACCTTGCCGCTCGGTCGCCCTTGCCCTATACCGAGGCGCAGCAGCGCTATTCCTGTCTCAAGAATTATTCCTCCATCCAGGCCGTGCTCTTGGCTTTGCGTCAGGAAGACGAAGCAAGCTGGACCGAACGGGAGGTCTTGTCGCGCATTCTCCTGCTCGAGTATCGCCGTCATCCCGGCGGGTTCTGGAGCACGGCGTTGTGCCTGGCCTACTATCCGATGCTCAGCCGATTGCGGCGCCGACTATGTTGTCCCACCCTCGAGGGAGCCGAGCTCGATCACCTGGTCCTCCTGGGCTTTTTGGAAATGTCCCAAAAATTTCCCCTCGACCAGCTCCTCGATCGCACCTCGCTGCGTCTGCGTCAGATGACCCAGCGACATGTGTTCGAGCTGACGGGCAAGGAAACGGAGCGCTGCGAGCTCGAGCTGCCGGAGGAGTTCGACGAGCCACCCGATCCCCCGCCTCGCGAGACTCCGGAAGAGTTCGTCGCCAAGCTTTTGGAACTCGGCCGTGGGTACGTTGGGCCCCACTACCTCGAGCTGATTCTTGCGACCATGTACGAGCGGAGATCCCTGCGCGCGTATCTCGAGCAGAAAAACGGCGTGGTCGACGAACGCGAGTACCAACGCCTCAAACGCGGCAGAACCCGAGCGCTGCGAAAACTTCAGGATCTTCATGCCCTTGAGCAAGCCGGCGCCTTGCTCGACCAGCGACCGAAACGCAGAAGATATCGGACGAGAAGAAAAATTTCCCCGCCGCGGTCCCTTTTCTGTTCCGAAAAGGCTTTGCCCTAGTAGACACCAGGAGCCTTTCGATGAGCACGCAAACCCTGTCCAAGAAAAAAGGACGGCCGCGCAAGGATTGTCGGCAGACGGATTACAACGCCATCGATACGCTGCTCGTTTTGGGCGAGTTCAGGACCTCGGAGAACGATGGGGAACCAAGGGTGTTTTACCCCTCGCAACGGGAGATCGCCAGGCGTTTTGGCATTTCTCACACCCAACTCTCCGTCTATGCCAAGAAACACAACTGTACGCAACGACGGCACTTTGCTCGGCAGCGACTCCTGGCCAAGACCGAGGAAAAACTCCTCGAGTTGCGCGCCCAAGCCATGGCTTTTTCGAAGGAGGATGCCCTCGCCACCATCGACCATTATTTGATCAACTTTCGGAAAGCGGTCGCCGAGGACCGGGTTCGCACCGACAGTCCATCCGATTTCAACCTCATGCTCCGGCTCAAGGAGTTCCTCGCGGGGGGACCCGACAGCCGCCAGGAGATTCACACCTCGTTGTCCCTCGAGACTCTGCAACAACGTCACAGAGAAATGCTTGCCACCATCGAGGGGACCAGCGAGGCGGAAATGGGGTGTCTTAATGGCTCTATCAAGTTGATAGCACTGGAGAAATACCAGTCCAACCCCCCGCCGACCCCTTCCACGAACGATCCTCAAAAAATGACCGGCAATTTACAGAACAGTGATTTCAACGAGTTGTCTGATATCGAGGACCAATCGGAAGAAGCGTCGTATTCCGCTCTGCAGGAGGAGTCATGAAGCGAAAAATGAACCGCCGAGAATCCTCAAAGGTGGCCATTGATTCCGTAAATCCCCGCAGTATCCACTAAAACCGGTGTAGTACTCAAAGCCTTGGTTTTGGGCTCTATCTTCGTGTAGTTCGGTCGTATTGCCACAATCCTCCCCCGATAGCATGGGCACGTTGCGTGGAGCAGAAGAAGGTTCCATTGGGTTGCCATGGATGGTGGTATTTCCAACACCTCGATTATGGAGCCTCGAGCCGTGGTTCTGGCCTTGGTATTGCATCGCTCCCCCCGGGGGGTGGTCAAAAATATCCCAATGAAATCAATTTCCTAACCCTATCCCACCCCTCTTTTCAAGAGGGGGGTGTACCTGAAAGTTGCCACTCCCACGGAAGAAACCTAACACCCCCTGGTTTTGGGGTCATTTTCAGGCCCTTGGCAAGATACCAGTGCAAGTACCTCTCAAACCATGATTCCTCGTATCTTTTCGATTCTCGCACACCTTGATCGGTCCCTTTTCACCGATCTTTTCCCCTTTGCCTCTTATAGGAGGTGCCATCATGACAAACATCCTCACCCGCAAGGGTCGTCCTCGCAAGAGCGAGGGGCCATCCTTTCCCATCGAGCAAGTCGACCAGCTTCTGGTTCACGGCGAGCTGGTCATTGTGACCGAGGGGAAACCGCCCGAAACACGGTTTCCCAGCATGCGCGAGCTTGCCCGGCGCTTCGAGGTTTCACACACGGTCATCGCCGAGTACGCCAAGCAGCACAACTGCATGCTGCGCCGACGGCAAGCCAAACAACGGGTTCAGGAGCTTGCGGATACCAAGTTGATCGAACTGCGGGCAGAGGTGTTGGCGGTTACCCGGGACGATCAACTCCGGATCATTGATCGTTATCTGGTGGCCTTCGAGGAAGCGCTCAAGGACGGTCGGGTTCGCATCGATAACCCGACCGACTACAACACCATGTGCCGCCTCAAGTTGCTGCTGCTCGGCGAGGCCGATAGTCGCCAAGAGCACGATCATGGCATGCCCACGCTGGAGGAGCTGCAGGCTCGGCACCAAGCCATGCTCAAAACCCTTGCCGAGGCCACGCCGGAACGGTGCGGCATGGTGTTGTCACGGCACAGTGTTGTGGCAACGCCGGAGGTGGAATCGGATGAGGTCTGAACCCACGTGCCAAGCCGGGAAAATTTCCTTAGCACGGCAGCCCTTGCACCGCCTGGAACAGCGCTTCATCGGTGGGGTGCGTGTAGATCTGGGTGCTGGTGATCGACTTGTGGCGGGCGAAGCGCTGCGCCAGCCGGATGTCGTGCGTGGCCTCGTAGAGGTTCGTGATGGCCGAATGACGAACACTGTGAAACGAAAGGCGCCGCTCGAAGCCCGCGCGCTCCTGCCAGAGTTGAAAGGCGTGCCGCACCTGCCGCGTCGACAGGCGCTTGCCCAATCGGCTCAGGAAGAGCGGTGCGTCGGAGGCCATCGACTCGTGCTGCCGGCGTTTCCAACGGAAGAATTTTTCCAGCTTGGCCTGGACCCCCGAGGACAGCATCACCTCCTGTTCCCGAGCGTCATGGTTGCTGCGTTTGAAGATTCGCAACTGCACTCGGCGTCGCGCCTTGCCGTCTTGGGCCATGACGTCGCCGA
>Ga0208968_1001096_pt1 | contig 15127 bp, 9 predicted proteins | sample RifOxyA3_FD_184031 | JGI IMG/M metagenome (GOLD analysis project Ga0208968, IMG submission 184031) | Groundwater microbial communities from Rifle, Colorado - Rifle Oxygen_injection A3 (SPAdes) | ecosystem: Environmental > Aquatic > Deep subsurface > Groundwater | place: Rifle, Colorado, United...
GGCCGGGAAATCCTTGGCACCATCACGGCCATCAATTCCGAAGTGGACAGCGCCTCACGCAATATCCGCGTGCAGGCGACTTTGAAAAATCCGTCGGAAGATCTGAAACCCGGCATGTACGCCAATGTAACCGTTATTTTACCGGAGAAAAAACCTGTTGTGGCCATTCCGATCACCGCCGTACTGTATGCACCTTACAGCGATTCGGTCTTTGTGATAGAGGACAAAGGTGAGGGCAAGACGGTCCGCCAACAGTTTATAGAGCTGGGGGAAAAACACGGTGATCTCGTTGCCGTCCATTCCGGCCTGAAAACCGGTGACACGGTTGTGAGTACGGGTGTTTTCAAGCTGCGCAACGGTCAGTCGGTGGTCGTGGACAATACCGTTTCCCCGGAATTCCAATTGAAACCCCGGCCTGACAATGCCTGAAATCGGGAGAGAGGGGGCTGATCATGAAATTTACCGATCTTTTTATCCGTCGTCCGGTCCTGGCCCTTGTCGTGAGCCTGGTGATCATCATCGCCGGGCTCCAGGCCATTCGCACATTGAACGTGCGCCAGTATCCCCGCAGTGAAAATGCGGTGGTGACCGTCAGGACAATTTATGTAGGGGCAAGCCCCGACCTGGTGCGCGGTTTCATTACCACACCCCTGGAAAGGTCCATTGCCGAAGCAGGCGGTATTGATTATATCCAATCCCAGAGCCAACAGGGGCTTTCAACCATCAGTGTCCGCCTGAAACTCAATTATGATGCCATCCGGGCGCTTTCGGAAATCAGCGCAAAGGTAAACCAGGTGCGCGGTGATCTGCCTCCTGAAGCAGAGGTGCCCACCATTGATGTGGAGTCGGCGGACAGCGAGTTTGCGGCAGCCTATTTGAGTTTCACCTCTGATGTCCTGGCCCAGAACATGATTACCGATTACCTGACCCGCATGGTCCAGCCGCGTCTTTCAGCCATTGACGGGGTCCAGCGGGCCGATATCCTGGGTGCCCGAACCTTTGCCATGCGGATCTGGCTCAAACCCGAACGCATGGCCGCATTTAATATCAGCCCGGTTCAGGTCAGGCAGGCCCTTGCCGCCAATAATTTTCTTGCGGCTGTGGGGCAGACCAAAGGATCACTGGTACAGGTCAATCTGATCACCAATACAGACCTTCATTCAGTGGAGGAATTTAAACAACTGGTGGTGCGTCAAACCGGGGACGCCATTATCCGTCTGCAGGACATCGCCGAGGTGGTGCTGGGTTCCGAGGACTATGACACCGAAGTCCGGTTTTCCGGCCAGACAGCCGTTTTTATGGGAATCTGGCCCCTGCCCAACGCCAATTCCCTGGATGTGATTGAGCTGGTGAGGGCCGAGATGGAAGGTATCGAGAAAGATCTACCCAGCGGGCTTACGGCGCGGGTGGCATATGATGCCACCAATTATATCCGCACCTCCATTAACGAAGTCGTCAAAACCTTGAGCGAAACCTTGCTGATCGTGGTGGTGATTATTTTTCTTTTCCTGGGATCACTACGTTCGGCCTTTATTCCCATCGTGGCCATCCCCTTGTCCCTCATAGGCGGGGTGTTTCTCATGCAGGTGTTTGGATTTACCATAAATCTTCTGACATTGCTGGCCATTGTATTGTCCGTGGGGCTGGTGGTGGATGACGCCATCGTTGTCGTTGAGAATGTTGAACGCCATCTCAAGGAAGGCAAAAAACCGCTTGATGCCGCTTTGCAAGGGGCTCGGGAACTGGTGGGCCCCATTGTCGCCATGACCGTCACCCTGGCGGCGGTATATGCCCCCATCGGGTTGCAGGGCGGGTTAACCGGCTCGCTGTTCCGTGAATTTGCCTTCACCCTTGCCGGGGCGGTGGCCGTCTCCGGTGTGGTGGCCCTGACCCTGTCCCCCATGATGTCCTCTAAAATGCTCAAGGCCGGCATGTCTGATGTCGGCTTTGCAGGACATATTTCCCGGAATTTTGAAAAAATCAAAACCCTTTACGGCCGATGGCTGGACCACACCCTGAACAACCGCCCGGCAATCTACCTGGTCTGGGTGATGATTGGAATATTGACCATCCCCATGTTCATCATGTCGCCCAAAGAACTTGCGCCTCCCGAGGATCAGGGCGTCATCTTCGGGATTATCGATGCTGCCGCCAATGCCACACTTGATCAGACCAGTATTTATGCAGCCGCAGCCAACAAGGTTTTCCAAAGCGTACCCGAGACCGAGTTTACCTTTCAGATCACCAACCCTTCATCCGGTTTCGGCGGTATGGTTACCCGGCCATGGGAGGAACGGGACCGCACCATTTTTCAAATCCTGCCGGAGGTACAGCAAAATCTTGGGACCATTCCCGGTATCCGTATGTTTCCGGTGACTCCGCCGGCCTTGCCCGGCGGCGGCCAATTCCCGGTGGAGTTTATTCTGGCATCCACTGAAGAACCGGACAAGATTCTTGACTTTGCCGGTCAGCTTCAGCTCAAGGCGATCCAAAGCGGCATGTTTGCTTTTCCGCCACTCATTGATGTCAAGATGGACCAGCCCCAATCCGAGATCGTCATTGACCGCGACAAGGTGGCGGATATGGGATTGAATCTGCAGCAGGTGGGTGCGGATCTGTCCTCTCTTTTAGGCGCCAATTATGTCAACCGGTTTAATATTGCCGGACGCAGTTACAAAGTCATTCCCCAGATCCGGCGCATGGACCGCCTCACTGCCGACCAGCTCGAAAATGTGTATGTTACTGGGCCTTCCGGCACCCTGATCCCCCTGAGCACGGTTGCCTCTATCCAGAACCGGACCGTGGCGCGCTCTTTGAACCGCTTCCAGCAGTTTAATGCCGTCTCCATCAGCGGTGTCCCGGTCCGGCCCCTGGAGGAAGTCCTGGCATTTCTGGAAGATGAGGCCGCCAAAATTCTGCCCCAGGGCTATGTCATCGACTATACCGGCGAGTCAAGACAATTGAAGACCGAAGGAAACACGTTTATCCAGTCCTTTGCCCTGGCCGTTATTTTAATTTTCCTGGTTCTGGCCGCCCAGTTCAACAGCTTTCGCGATCCCTTTGTCATCCTGGCAGGGTCGGTGCCCCTGGCCATGTTCGGCGCCCTGCTGTTTACGTTCCTAAGGATGCCTGATCCGAACGTTCCCTTCTGGACCAACGGCTGGACCACCACCCTTAATATCTATTCCCAGGTGGGGCTGGTCACCCTTGTGGGCCTGGTTTCCAAAAACGGTATCCTGATCGTAGAGTTTGCCAATCAGCTTCAGCTTCAGGGCAACACCAAACGCCAGGCTGTTTACAGTGCCGCCCTGACCCGGCTGCGCCCCATCCTGATGACAAGCGGCGCTACCATTGCAGGACATTTCCCGCTGGTGCTGGTCACCGGTGCCGGTGCGGCAGCCCGTAATTCCATCGGTCTTGTGCTGGTGGGCGGCATGGCCGTCGGAACGGTTTTCACCCTTTTCGTGATTCCGTCCATTTACATGTTGATTGCCCGTGAGCACGGCAAGGCTCCCCTGGCCGACATCATCCCCTTGCCCACGGCCTGCCCTGAACCGGATTTGAAGGGGCTGACCCTGGTGCCGGGGTGCCGTCTGGAAGCCGATGACCAGTGTCTCTGGAAGGTGGCCTGCCCCGAGGGGAAATAAGATTTGGAAACGGTTAACCGGCCCAAATCCATTTGACAAACCAAAGGCGGCTGCTTTACAATGGCGGCCGTATTCTCCGGTTTGTAGCGGAATAGGGCCTGGGGAACGGGTGGTATCCTGCCTCTTTCTTGGATATTCCGGAAATGAACACTGTATTTGGCCTGGGAGGGATGATCATTTGTGAGACGGTTTCTGGTTTTTCTGATTTTTCTGCTGAACGGATTGATCCATTGCATGCCGCTTGCCGCACAGACGCCGCTGCCCCTGACCTTGAACGAGGCGGTCCGTATCGCTGTTGAAAACAATCTGGAGGTACGGGCCGAACGCTATACCCCTGCCCAGTTTGAAGCCGATATCAACCGTTACGGCGCCCTCTATGACCCGAAATTTACCCTGGAGACCCGCATCGACGATACCGAAGAAGACCGGCCCACCATTGAAGACCGCGTCATCGACACCCGTTCCCATACCACGGACGTGGGTTTCAGCCGGCTTTTTTCCACCGGGGCCACGGCATCCGTTGGATTCAATAATTCCGATAATGATACCGACAATCCGACGTACCTGGACCGTTACGGCCGGACCGGGGTTGTGCTCTCCATCAGCCAGCCCCTGTTCAAGAACCGGGGCAGGGAAGTGACCGAAGAAAATATACGTATTTCCCGGATTTCCAAAGACGCCTCCCTGGAGCGGTTCAAAACCAAGCTACTGACCACCATTGCTCAGGTGAGAAACGACTATTATAAACTCTTCCGGCTCAAGGAAGAATTGGGGGTGAAACAGGTTTCTCTGGAACTGGCCAAAACCATCCTGACGGAAACCAAGGCCCGGGTGGCTTCGGGCGTCCTGCCCGCCCTGGAGATTCTGAACGCTGAATTCGGCGTGGTCCAGCGGGAAAAAGACCTCATTGATGCGGAAAGGGCCGTGGCAGACCAACTGGATGTGTTGAGGCTGCTTTTGCAATTGGAGGCCGGGACACAGATCGTTCCGGCAGACGCTCCTTCCCATGAAGTCCCGGAAATCCTGGAAGAAGAGGCCGTGCGCCTTGCCCTCCAGCGTCCGGATCTTCTTGAGATCAAACAGAACTTGGAATTGGCGGAATTTCAAACCCGCATCTATCAAAATAAACTGGAGCCTGATCTTTTGCTGAATACCTCCGTCGGCGTAAACGCCATTGACCGGGACAGGGAAAGCGAGCCCCTGGGAATGGGCAAACTGGATCATTTCGGCTGGAGTGTGGGGCTTGTTTTTTCCTATCCTCTGGGCAATAAGGCGGCAAAGAATGAATACGTTAAAAGCCGCCTTAAGAGCGAACAGACCCGGCTCATGATCAGAAGCCTTGAAGAAAGCATTACCAGTGAGGTAAGGGCGGCCCTGAGGGGGATTCATTCCGGTTTCAAGCAGATCGAGGTCACGGATCGCGGGGCTGAATTTGCCGGTCAGCGTCTGCATTCGTTTATCCGCAAACACGAGGTCGGTTTGGCCACCACCAAGGAGGTCCTGGATGTGGAGACAGACCTGGCCGATGCCAAAAAAAATCAGGTTGCAGCCTTGGTTTCCTATGCCGATGCCCTCACGCGCCTCTGGCTGGTGACGGGAGAATTGACGGAACGCCAGGGGATTTCTGTGGATGAAACTGAAGCGGACCAACTCTATAAGGATATGAAGTAAAGGATGACCATGAAATATGAGATGATGCCGGGATCAAAGCGCTTTATCGCGGGCTGTCTGGTGATGGCGGTTCTGGTCTGCGGCGGTTGCAAATCGGAGAAAAATAACGGACCCCGGACAAAACCGGCCGTGCCGGTCACCGTGACCCAGGCCATGGAAAAGGAAGTCCCGGTTCAGTTAAAGGCCATCGGCACGGTGGAGGCCTTTGCCACGGTGGCCCTGAAATCCCAGATCAGCGGCCAGATCGCCCGGGTTCATTTTGAAGAGGGCAGCGAGGTTGAAAAGGGGGATCTTCTCATCAGCATTGATCCGGAGCCGTTTCTGGCCACCCTGGGTCAATACAAGGCGGATCTGGCCAGGAACCAGGCCCAGGAAAAATATGCCCGGGAGCAGGCGGCCCGGTATGAAGGGCTGGTAAAGGAGGGGATTGTCGCCCAGGACCAGTATGACCTGCTTCGCTCCAATGCAGAATCCCTTGCCGCGGCAATGGCTTCGGACCGCGCCGCCATCCGGAGCGCTGAAATACAACTGAGCTATTGCAGCATCCGGTCCCCCATCTCCGGGCGGACCGGCACCCTGGACCTGCATCCCGGCAATCTTGTCAAGGCCAACGATCTTTCCATTGTGACCATTCACCAGATCTGTCCGATCAATGTGGTGTTTTCCATCCCGGAAAAGAGGCTGGCAGAGGTCAAAACCGCCATGGCTGAAGGAGAATTGAAGATTGAGGCCATGATTCCGGATGAGCCGGGGCATACGGAAACCGGGACATTGAGTTTCATGGACAATGCCGTGAATTCGGAAACCGGGACCATCAAAATCAAAGGGGTCTTTGCCAATGCCGCCAAAAAACTCTGGCCGGGCCGGTTTATTGATGTGGTCATGACGCTGGCCTCCCTGAAAAATGCCGTCACCGTTCCGGCCAACGCCGTCCAGACCGGGCAGCAGGGCCAGTTCGTATACATCGTCAAACCGGATAAAACCGTTGAGGTCCGCCCCGTCACCGTGGGCCCGTCCATGGAAGAGGAAATTGTGATCGAAAGCGGATTGGCTTCCGGGGAAACTATTGTGGTGGACGGCCAGTTGCGGCTGGTTCCCGGCGCCGTCATAGAAGCAAAGAATCCTTCGGGCCAAGGGGAACAAAAACCATGAACATTGCGGACCTTTTTATCCGCCGGCCCATCATGACCTCCCTGATCATGACGGCCATCCTCATTTTCGGTGTCGTCTCCTACCGGCTGCTTCCGGTGAATGACCTGCCCAATGTGGATTTCCCGACCATCCAGGTGAATGCCTCCCTGTCCGGCGCCAATCCCGATACCATGGCCTCGGCCGTTGCCATTCCCCTGGAAAACCAGTTGTCCACCATTGCCGGTGTGGATTCCATGACCTCCAGCAGCGGCATCGGTTCCACCAGCATCACCCTCCAGTTTGCCCTGGACCGGGATATTGATGCGGCGGCCCAGGATGTCCAGGCCGCCATTTCCCTGGCCACCCGCCAGTTGCCCGACGACATGACCACCCCCCCATCCTTCAGAAAGGTCAATCCCGCGGATCAGCCCATCCTTTTTTTGGCTCTCAGCTCCCCGACCCTGCCTCTGTCCACGGTGGATGAATATGCCCAGACCCTGATTGCCAGGCGGATCTCCACCATCAGCGGCGTGGCCCAGGTCAATATCTACGGGTCCCAGAAATTCGCCGTCCGGGTCCAATTGGACCCCAAGGCCCTGGCCTCCCGGCAGATCGGTATTGACGAGGTGGCCGCGGCCATCAACAATGCCAATGTCAATCTGCCCACCGGCGTCATCGACGGCACCAAACAGGCCTTTACCATTGAATCCAATGGCCAGCTTTTTAAGGCTGCCGAATACCGGGATATCATAGTGGCCTATAGGGACGGTTCCCCGGTCCGACTCCAGGAACTGGGACAGGTCATGGACAGTGTGGAAAATAACCGGAGTGCAGGCTGGTACAACAATACTCGTGCCATTGTCCTGGCCATCCAGCGCCAGCCGGGAACCAATACCATCCAGGTGGTCGATAAAGTGAAAGCGCTTCTGCCCTCCTTCCGGGACCAGCTCCCGGCCTCGGTGGAGCTGAATGTGCTCTTTGACCGGTCCCAGCTCATCCGGGAATCCATGCACGATGTCAAATTCACCCTGGTCCTGACCATCGGCCTGGTCATCCTGGTGATCTTCCTTTTTCTCCGGAACCTCTCCGCCACCATTATCCCCTCTCTGGCCGTGCCCCTTTCCATTGTCGGGACCTTTTCCGTCATGATGCTGATGGGCTTTTCCCTGAACAATATCTCCATGATGGCCCTGACCCTGTCTGTAGGGTTTGTGGTGGATGACGCCATAGTCATGCTGGAGAATATCGTCCGCCACATGGAAAAGGGGGAAACCGCCATGGAAGCGGCCTTTAAAGGGTCCAGGGAAATCGGCTTCACCATCATTTCCATGACGGTCTCCCTGGTGGCGGTTTTTATTCCGGTCCTGTTCATGGGAGGGATCCTTGGCCGCCTCCTTCATGAATTCGCCGTCACCATCAGCGCCGCCATCCTGGTATCCTGCCTGGTGTCCCTGACCCTCACCCCCATGCTCTGTTCCCGGTTTTTAAAACCGCCCAAGACGGCCGAGCACGGCAGGCTGTATCTTCTTTTTGAGGGTTTTTTTGACGGCCTGCGGCGGCTCTACGAGCGATCCCTGAGACAGGTCCTGAACTACCGGAGAACCACCCTGGCCCTGACTTTTCTCATCACCTTTGCCACGGGCTGGCTGTTTACGGTCATTCCCACGGGTTTTTTACCGGTGGAAGATACGGGAAGGCTCAATGGAAATACGGAAATGGCCCAGGGAACTTCTTTTGAGGAAACGAAACGCCACCAGCAGGCTGTCTCGGATATTGTTGCGGCGGATCCCAATGTGGACGGGTTCATGTCCTCCGTCGGAAAAGACGGGGGTCGGGTCTTTCTTCGCCTTAAACCCCGTGAGGAGCGGGCGCTTTCGGCTGAAGAAATTCTTCAGCGGCTCCGGGTAAAGCTTTCCAAGGTTCCGGGGGTTCAAACCTTTCTGAGAAATATCCCTTCCATCCAGATCGGGGGGATGTTTACCAAAAGTCTGTACCAGTTCACCCTCCAGGGTCAGAATATGACCGAGCTGTACAGCGCCGCCGGGGAACTCCAGGCCAAGCTGAGGGATTTGTCCGAGCTGCAGGATGTCACCAGCGATCTTTTGATCCGGAACCCCCAGGTCCAGGTGGAGATCAACCGGGACAAGGCTGCGGCCCTGGGTCTTTCCGTCATGCAGGTGGAGAACGCCCTGTCCTATGCCTACAGCTCCCGCCAGGTATCCTCCATCTATGCCCCTACCAACCAGTACCAGGTGATTCTTGAACTGGACCCCAAATACCAGGGAGATCCGGCGGCCCTGGGCATGCTCTATATCCGGGCAAAATCCGGTCAACTCATTCCCCTGGACACCATTGCAACCCTGAGCAAAACCATCGGCCCCCTGACGGTGAACCACCTGGGACAGCTTCCGGCCGTGACGATTTCCTTTAACCTGCGACCGGGCGTGGCTCTGGGCGATGCCATGGCCCTGATCCGGTCTTTGTCGGCAGAGGTCCTGCCGCCCACGGTGAGCACCAGTTTCCAGGGCACGGCCCAGGCCTTCCAGTCTTCCTTTGCCGGTTCCCAGATTCTTCTGGCCCTGGCCGTCTTTGTCATCTATATTGTCCTCGGCGTGCTGTACGAAAGCTATATCCATCCCATCACCATCCTCTCCGGTCTTCCGGCCGCCGGTTTCGGCGCTCTCATCACCCTCATGATCTTCGGCAGCGACCTTAACCTCTACGGCTTTGTCGGCATCATCATGCTCATTGGTATCGTGAAAAAGAATGCCATCATGATGATCGATTTCGCCCTGGAAGCCGAACGAAAAGAGGGAAAGGCTCCCATTGACGCCATTTTCGAGGGCGCTGTCGTGCGGTTCCGGCCCATCATGATGACCACCATGTCGGCCCTCATGGGAACCCTTCCCATCGCCCTGGGCTTCGGGGCCGGGGGAGAATCCCGTCAGCCCCTGGGACTGGCCGTTGTGGGCGGGCTCTTGTCTTCCCAGCTCCTGACCCTGTATATCACACCCGTTGTCTATTATTATATGGACGTTCTTTTGACCTGGGTGAGACCCAGGAAAAAAAGCGTGATAAGTTGATCTGCCAGTCAATTCTCGGAGCCGGAAGAGAATTCTGATGCTTTATACCATTATTGTTGACCTTCGTATAATGGGATACCTTTTTCAGTTCCCCTTTCTCTCGGGCAGGTATTCTAAAAATCGTTTAACCGCAAGTGAAAATGATTTTTTTCCCCTCATAGCAATCCCAATTTTTCTAAAAGCAGGGACTTCAAGTTCTTTGGTTATAACCTGGTAAGGGATACGCTGCAAAATCAGCTCTGGTAAAATGCTGATCCCAAGTCCGTTTTCCACCATGGACATAATGGCATAATCATCCCATGTTGTGAAATGAACATGGGGCGAAATATGGTGTTTTTCAAAAATTTCAATCATATCTGAATTCGCTCCCTTTTCCAGCAGCATGAACGGACTATTCATTAATTCGCTGATTGGAAATTTATCGCAATTTGCATGAGGGTGATCTATCGGAAGGACTACCAGCAAACGGTCTTCTTCTAAAAAAAGTGTTTCCAGTCTTGCTTTTGACGGTAATCGCAAAAATCCGAAATCAACACGTCCCTCTAAAATCCAGCTTTCAATTTCTGTATAATCACCAAGCAGAATCTCAAAATGAATCTTTGGGTAGTTCTTCTGGAAAATTTTAATCATATTGGGGAGCCAATGGGTTGCCACACTGGAAAATGTCCCGATACGGATCAAGCCAGACTGCATTCCGTGTAAGTCTTCAATCTGAGTCCTTAAAACTGCATTTTCATTGCAGATTTTTTTTAATTGGGGCAATATCTTCTGGCCATCCGAGGTCAAGATCACACCAGCCCGACCCCTTTCAAGAAGGGAAACACCCCATTCCGTTTCTAAATCCTTTATCATTCGACTGATTCCGGACTGAGTAAAGTTTAGTGCAACGGCAGCTTTTGTAAAGCTACCGCATTCTACGGTTTTAACAAATGCCATATATTTTTGTATGTTCATGGCCTCTTTCCTTAGTATCTGATTTTATCATCGATATCATGAGAAACATTTGGCTTTATTGTGTATGAGGATATGGTATATGATCGCCGTAAAAAATCCAAGTTTGGAATGAAAAAAGGCACATAGAGATGGTTTTTATAAATGGTGGTAAAATGAAAAATGCATATTTCAAATATATAACGGCTCTGATTTTATTTGGGTTAAACGGAATTGTGGCAAGCCATATTTCATTAACCAGTTATGAAATCGTATTCACAAGGACATTGATAGGCAGTTTGTTTTTGATCCTGATATTTATTTTTTCAAAACAGAAGGTGAAATTCCGGGGAAACAAATTGCACTTTCTTTTTTTGCTGGTTTCTGGGATAGCAATGGGTACAAGCTGGATGTTCCTGTACGAAGCATACGTCCAAATCGGCATCAGCATTGCAACACTTGCTTATTATTGCGGCCCTGTTATCGTTATGATCCTTTCTCCGATTGTTTTCAGAGAAAAAATGACAAGAGTAAAACTGGTTGGATTTTTTGCTGTGATAATAGGAATGATTTGTGTAAATGGGCAGGCTTCCTCACGGGGTGGCTTTTCCTGGGGATTGCTGTGTGGATTATTATCGGCAATCATGTATGCCTTTATGGTGATCTTCAATAAAAAGGCTGAGAATATAACAGGTCTTGAAAATCCCATGTGGCAACTGATTATAAGCTTTTTAACGGTTGCAGTTTTTGTTGGTTTCAAACAGGGGTTCTTAATCAACAATATACAGGAGAATTTGATGCCTATACTGATGTTAGGCATTGTAAATACAGGAATAGGCTGCTATTTTTATTTTTCTTCCATTGGGAATCTATCCGGCCAGACTGTTGCTATCTGCGGATATTTGGAACCGCTTTCAGCCTTGTTTTTTTCAGCCATCCTGCTGGGGGAAAACCTAAAACCCCTACAGATGGTTGGAGCAGTTTTAATTTTAGGCGGAGCCGCTTTTGGGGAATTATTTTCCAGAAGACGAAAAATGGTGGCTGCTCCCCAAAAAGGTTAATCCACTCGCAAAGCGTTCAATATATCTATCATTGTGGGGGTTCAAATTTCGATCGAAGCCCCGTTATTGCACCTCCCAGTAACCGCTTTTCATACAAATCATGTTTTTAATATATTTATCAAAAAATTCAGGGCTTTGGATCTGAAATTGTGTCCTATCCGTCGGCCAAAGAAATGAAAAAGGGGTTCCGCGCCAAAGCACGGAACCCCCGGCTGAGAAAACGGCAATACCGTTCTATAGTCTTTTCTGGACGTCCCAGACCTGATTTGCCGCAGGCAATACCGGGATGTATTTGAACCATTGATGGGTTTTCATGTGTTCCGGGTCCTGCTGAAGTTTACGGCTGTGTTCCAGGATGGGCGGCACAATGGTTTTGATATCCCCGGCAAGATCCTTGGATATGCCGAACCGGGTGGCTTCACCGGCCAGGTCAACGGCCTTCTGGCTGTATTGCTGGGAAGAGGCCAGGGTATCCAGGGCCTTGGCCGGATTGTGGAATCCAACGGAATTTTCCGCAGATACCAGATCCCAGAAGAACTGTCCTTTTCGGATCATCTGCTGGGCCTGGATGACGAGGTCTTCATAATTAGGCGCTTTTTCTCCAGTATATTCCAGGGCCAGGCGGACGGCCTCATGGGCCTTGACCGAGACATCCTGGGCGATGAGCAATTGGTCAAAGGTTCTCTTCTGGGTAAAAAGAACCCTTTCTTTCAGGAATTCCGGGGTCTTGTCGGAATGGCACTGGCGGCAGGCCCGGAGTTCAGGATCTTTCAGGGGCGAGGTCCACCAGTGGGAGGAGATCTTCTTCTTGTCGTCGGTCCGGACATAGGCCATATGGCAGTCGGCGCAGACCACCCCGGCGGCCCCGTGGGTGCCGTTGACCCAGGTCTCGTATTCCGGGTGCTGGGCTTTCAGCATGGGGGTCTTGGAGACCGGATGGGTCCAGTCCACAAAATTGCCTTCAAAGCCTTTGACTTGGCATTCTCCCTGGTTCTGGTAATAGGTGAACATATCTTCGGGATTAAACCCGTTGTCCCAGGGGAATTTGGGTTTCTTGGCCGGGCCGAAGGATTTGTCCAGAAAATAATATTCCACATGGCATTGGCCGCAGACCAGGGCCCGTTTTTCGTTCCGGGGTAATTTGGCAAAGTCCTTGCCCTGGGCCTTCAGATAATCCTGGAGCGGAACACTGTAAAGACGGAGTTCCATGGTATCCGGCGCGTGGCAGTTGGCGCAGCCGATGGTATGGTCCTTGATGTCGAGCTGATCCCGCATGGTATTGACATCCTTGGCCCAGAAATCCTCCCCCTGGGCCTTGACCCATTCCAGCATCTTGGGGCCCTTGCAGTTCCAGCAGGTATTGGGGAGCCCGCCCTTTTCATCGTAGCGGTTGATGCGGTCGATTTTTAAAAAATCCTCCACGGCATAGGTATGGCCCCTGGCGGAACGGTATTCATAGCTGAAGGGATAGCCGAGCCAGAGATTCTTGAGATAGGGCTGGGCATGTTTATAGCCTTCGGGCAGGGGGTCCACGTTATTGTGCTTGTTATAATTGACGGATCCGTTGTATTCGGTCATGACCTGGGTTTCGTCGTTGCGCAGATAGGTATTGTACTGCAAGGGGAATTCTTCCTTGAACGCACTGTTGCGGATTTCTTCGGGCGGCAGTTTGGTCTTGTACACCGGCGGGGTCAATTCCCCCACGTCGGTGCAGCCGGATAACAACAACCCCATACCCAATAAGCTTCCCAGGATTATCCTATAAATTGAAATCGTTTTTTTAGACATCGCCCACACTCCTTGTACTGACAGGTTTCATTCTCATATGCTGGACATTTCGATGGCAGTCGGTGCATAAGCCTTTGGCGTCCATGCTGGCCACGGTGGTATTGGTCATGTGATGACAGGTTTTGCAATTGGCGTTGACCACCAGTCTTGTGCTTTCCCCGGCCTCCAGCGGCATTTCGATTTTTCCAAAGGTATTGAAAAATACGTCTTTGGTGCCGGCGACAGCCTTAAAGGGAAGCTTTTCAGCCAGATTGTGGGGGGCATGGCATTCATTGCAGGCCAGTTCGGCATGGGCCGATATCTTATGGGTGACCGCGGCTTCGTTCATGATGTGGCAGCTTGCGCAGAACGGCCGCCGGTCGCTGATCTGCATCCCGACACCGGCCCCCACCATGAGGATGCTTCCGATGATGACCCCAAAAATCCATATCCCCAGTTTCGGGGACCCGTTTTTCGGATTTTTCAGATTTACCGTCATAAATCCCTCCTCATACTTCCTCCTTGTTCATGTCTGGTTGATGATGAAGCGTTTCACAAGCGATTGCTAAAATGGACCATAATATGCCGGGACATCCGGAATCAAGTCTTTTTTTAAAAAAGGAGAAATTGAAACCGACGGCCGCGGTTGTGCCTCTGTTGACAAAAAAAGCGGGCCGGGCGTATAATCCAGGAGTTTTTGAATATCATGGAACAATGCGGATATATGAAAGATTCAATGAAACAGACGGTTTCTCTTGTGCTGGGGAGCGGCGGCGCCCGGGGGCTGGCTCATATCGGGGTCATCCGATGGCTGGAGGAAAACCGGTTTGATATCCGGTCCATTTGCGGGTGTTCCATGGGGGCTCTCATCGGCGGCATTTATGCGGCGGGAAAACTGGATGATTATCAGAAGTGGGTCTCGGCCCTCCGGAGAATCGATATCGTGACCCTGCTGGATTTTTCATGGAAAAGAAGCGGGTTTGTCAAAGGGGACAAGATCATCAACACCCTGGTGGAGCTGGTGGGCGACAAGACAATAGAAGATCTGCCCGTTTCATTTACGGCTGTTGCCGCCGATGTGGTGAATGAAAGGGAAGTCTGGCTGAAATCCGGGAGGCTTTTTGACGCTATCCGGGCCTCCATTTCCCTTCCTTTTTTCTTTACCCCCTTTCTTTACGGTGGAATCCATCTTATTGACGGCGGGGTCCTGAACCCGGTGCCCATTGCCCCCACATTCGGCGACGCCACCGACAGAACCATTGCCGTCAACCTGGGCGGTCCGGCGGTCCCGGTACAAAAAACCGTGAAAACGATTGAACCAAAGGCGGAATCCTCGGCCATGCAGGCCAAGGTCCGGAACTATATCAGCCGGTTTAAGCTGCCGAAAAAGACCGATGCCGGAACGGGCTGGGGCATGTACGAGATCGCCAGCCAGGCCTTTGACGCCATGCAGAACACCATTGCGCGGCAGAAACTGGCTGCCTATCCGCCGGATCTGATCATTGAGATTCCCCGGAACGCCTGCGGCACCCTGGAATTTTTCCGAGCATCCGAGATGATCGACCTGGGTTATCAGACCGCCGAGGCCCGACTCGGCCACCTGGTGTAAGACCGGGCGATTTACAGCCCCCATGGGGGGAACAAAGGAGATCCCATGAGATACGGTGCAATGAATTTTCCGGTCAAACCGGTGATGGAAGAAGTCCAAAGAATTTCAGACCTTGGGTTTGACTATGTTGAACTGGCCCTTGATCCGCCCTGTGCCCACTGGGAGATCATCCAGGGCATGGAAAAAGAACTGGCGGCCAGCCTTGCCCGGAACAGGCTGGATCTAGAT